>Ga0172380_10000018_pt1 | contig 366243 bp, 327 predicted proteins | sample Leawe162metaG_FD_119747 | JGI IMG/M metagenome (GOLD analysis project Ga0172380, IMG submission 119747) | Leachate microbial communities from a municipal landfill in Southern Ontario, Canada - Leachate well 162 metaG | ecosystem: Engineered > Solid waste > Landfill > Unclassified | place... | reverse complement strand
CACATCAGTAATTGTGGCTCTGTATACTGTCGGTGGTCCTGAAACTGCGTTAAAACTAATGTCGTAGTCGTCAGTCGTACCTGGAAACGTAAAAGCCTTACCGTCTGTCTTGGATAGATCAACGATATAGTCCTCTGCTCCAATAAATAAAATTTCAGCGGCCGCGTATTGCCAATGAGGAGTTTTCGCAATCCCTTCAGTAACTGCAGCAGTATCCACTGAAACACTAGCTACTCCTTTTAAGAGTCCCCATTTAGGAATAGGACTTCCTTTAATAGCCTTGGTTGCGTCGTATTCTAAAATCTCTGCTTCAGATTTATGGATCGGTTTAAGATCAGCTGGCTGGAAATACTTTCCAAGAATTGTTTGAGATAGCCCCGCTCCAACAAATGCCTGGCGGCCTGTTGGTGGCGCTGGGGAAATGAGCCCAAATCGAGGAGCAGCACCAAAAATAACGGTCTGTATTCCTTCAGTAACAGGCAATACTGCTGTTCCGTTTGGATTTGTTATGGTCTGAGAACCATTAACAGTTACCGGTACTGCCATCGGTGGCATCACCTGAATATTGAGCGTTCCTTGTCCTGCAGCGTGAGCTGCCGGGATACTATTATCCCACAAGAAGAATGCAGCTACCATACCAGCAATAATAAACAAGATTACAAGGAGCGCTACTGAAAGCGCTAACAAAATACCCCGAGTAGCAGTCTTGCGTACTCGTCTTGTCTGTGTCTTTTTACGTGTGTGTTTTTTTCTTTTTGGCATAGAGATTATTGTGCGCGAATTTGAATTACAATTTTACTTTCACCTGGTGGTACTGGGTACGCTGGCCACTGCAGAACTCCTGCTACTGGTTGGGTAGGCTGGGTTGCTCCACTGACCTGGGTAACATACTGGTACCCTGCTGGTAACCGAACCCTCACGTTAGTTGGGGTCGTATCCTGGCTCATGTTAGTCAAAGTAACTGAATAGGTACCGGTACCTCCCTTTACCATCGTAGCTCCCAGATTTCCACCAGCTCCTCCGTCGTCCATGGCACCATACACCTCAACACCGTTTACGGTATATACGTAGTTATCTGTGTAAGTATACACCGCAGAAAGAATAGCGGCGCGAACCGAACTACTCTGAACTGTAGTTACAAGTCCGATCACAAAGAGTGCCAGCCCAATTTTTGTGTATCGTGAAAGTTGCATCTTAGTATCGCTCCCCTGTTATGGCTTTCAGCTTGTACTCGGGTCGACACGTTTCAAGTACCTCTGCTACTGAAGAATGCTTATATGCCCCCACTTCAACTGATGCAATCCCGTAGTACAGTTTTGGATCAGTGATGCAGGTTGAAGACAAACTATATGTCACAGTCTGACTTCCACCCGCATAGGTAGCAAGTACGGTAACCTTCTTATTTGTTTCCTGAGTTAAAGACCCTGCCGGGATAGATAAAAATACTCGTGATTCTGCTCGTTGATTGATATCCGTCCAGACCTTACCTGCAGAACTAACTGAACCCGTTACTATCGGGGAGATAGTTGGTGGAGTGGCAAACACTCCAATCTCAGTTGTCCAGGTATATGTTACTGGCGTATTTGAAATAGGTGTGAGGTTGTCGTCCAGTGGCTGTACTACGAGGTAGGCTGACTGTCCAGTATCTACCGTGCACTGAATCTTGTGACACTCAACAATGGCTGGCACGGCAGCCAGAGCCAAATCTACCCGACCAAATACAAAACTAGTCACAAGAATTGTGAGTGATAGTATGAGAAATTTTTGTATCTGTGTTTTAATAACGGTCATGCTATGTATTATACGCTTTTAGTAGCTCTTTCAAATTATCATTTTTTGGGTCTGCCACAATCCCCTCCAGCAAAATCTTTTTTGCTCCGGCAAGATCTCCCTTATAACTATAATACATCACCGCAATGTTTCCATATATATCACTTTTTGCAGGGTCTATAGATAGCGCTTGTCTGAAACTCTGCTCCGCTTCGTCGTACTTCCCTTCTTCTCGTAAGATATTGCCAAGTAGAATATAGGCATCCTGTGAACCTGGATCCTGAGACAAAACACCAGTTACTACTTCTTGGGCTTTTACGAAGTCCCCGGTATTGCCATATGCTGTAGCAAGTGTGAGTGAGTCGGAAGTACTTCTATCCTTTTGACCTTCAAACTTTTTTATCTCCAGTTGGTACTGAGATTGCCGTACCTGCTCTTCCTGGGTAGTCTGCTCAACTTGCTTAGCCACCTGCGCAAGACGGAGCTTCTCCATCTTGTTACTAATACCATACACCCCAACCAAAAGAAGGATCAGAGCGATTGCACTAAGCGCAATATATTGTTTCTTGTGCGTATTCATTTATTGGATTTCTAGTTGTTTAATTGCTGGTACCTGAATTACCAGTGACCCTTTCGTAGTTGGACTGCCATCTACCTCAACAGATACAGTCAGTGCTCCTGAACTTCCTAATTGAGGAAGAGAAAAAAGCCTGCTTTGACTGCGCTGCTTTTCAATACCATTTACCTTCCAGATATATGTCAGGTTATTCATCACCTGTCCGTCAGTGTCTTTTACCTCAGCACTGACTGAAAACCCATCACCGGCCCTGGGACTCTCTGCTCCAATTTTCGTAATAGTTCCTCCTCCGATACTATTTCCACCCACCAGCGTACCAGTCAAGGCTTTGCCGTTACGAGTAAATGTATGTCCGGTAAGCTTTAGACTGTTTGCTCCGGCATAGGTACAGGTGAGGGCAAGAGTACCACCTTCTACCAGCGTACCTGAGATTCCTGTTGTTTGGTTAAGAGCGGTAGCGGGTAGACTCGGACACACTACATCGTACTGACCAGCTGGAGCCTGAGCATCCACTGTCACTACTTGGTTTTGGGCTACACTGACATTTTGATATGACTGTGGACCACGAACAGTTACGCCAGTTACTGCCCTGTTAGCGGTCACATGGATCGTGCCTGGCTTTGGCGCTGGCGGAATCTTGGTAAATAGTGCGATCACATTCTTATCTGCATCAAAGGTTACCGTACAGGTCGTACTCGTTGCAGGAGTTGAAGCACACGCCCCTCCCCAACCCGCAAAGGTAGAGCCGGGATCTGGCGTTACATTGAGAGTCTTACTCTTACCCTGTAACAGTGTTGAAGAACAAATTCCGCCACAGTTTGGCTGGAAACCACCAAAGACACTCTTTGGAGTACCATACACTACTCCGGTTCCTGTCCCTTGTTTGGTAATAGTTAAGGCATACGAAATAACAGGTGGCGGTGGACTCTGAATGAGCGTAAAGGCAACACTGTTCGTACTCTCATATCCAGTCTTATCCACAACCTTCACGTACAAGACATGGGCACCAAAAGACAGGGTGACATTTTGAATCTGCCCATTTATCTTTTGTTGTGGAGGCCAAATAGTAGGAGTTGCTTCTCCGTTTGCAAAGTCACCCGTAACCGGTATGTCGTAGGTAGCTGAGTCAAAGCTATAGAAAAATTTTAATCTATCCCCTGCGTCAGTGTCGTGACCTGTGAACTGGATCGGTGGCTGTTGTTGACCATAGTTCATATTATATAAAACGGGCACATCGACAGTTGGAGGATGAGCGGGTGCCTTAAGAAGCACTTTCCATTGGAAAGTTGTCGTCGGAAAGTTATTATACCCTTCAGCATGCCACGTCCATGTTTGGAAGGTTATTACTTTACGAGCAGGGTCATACGAAAGACCTGGTACGGTCGCATCAGCCCAATATTTCCAGTTAGACTTTCCGCGGGTTATTGCCTTCTCATTGGTATATATCGTTGCTCCCCATGGCGCAGTATCAAGTGGCACGGTAAGCTTATTTCCGTTCTTAATATCTAACAGTGCTTCGCTTGTTTTTTGACTATTAAAATAGAGTTGGAGGGCCATCTGCTCTGGCTGCCCATATTTATTCACATACCCACTAATGTCGAGTTCGTGCGCAACACGACACGAGTTATTGGGAGACAAACACCCAAAATGCAAGAACTCCCAACCGGAACCTGCTCCCGTATACCCGTTGGTATTTTGGAAACTTCGACTTTCTGAGTACTCGTATCCGTAGCTTGCAATATTCGTTTCCTGCCCTATTCCCGTACTAGTAAAAGTAGCAGCCGAAACACTGTGAGTAAGTAATCCAAAAACCATCACTAGAACAAGTGAAGCAAGTACAAAGTAGTTTTGTTTTGTATTGCCGTTTGAATATTTCATTGCGTACCACCCTGGTGTGTAATAGTGTTACCGTTGTCATCAAATTCCACTGAATATAAAACTGAGCTCGGAGAAACTACCACCCCGGTATCTGAAGATACACTTGAAGTTGCTTCTACGGCTTTTTTTGTAGACACTTGCGCTTCTTTGATAATGGTGCTGTCTGGAAACTGTTCCAGACCTTCTACGAGCGCTGCTTGTGCTTCGTCTAGTTTCCCTAGGTTAAAATACACAGTAGAGGCCTGTACATATGCCTCCTCTGTTGGAAGCGTATTAATATGCACCGCTAAGCTTTGAGTGAGTCCTTCTAATGCTTGAGCTTTTTCTGTCTCAGTAAGTTTTCCACCCTGTCCATCTGAGCCACTTAATGCCGTTGCATAGTCGAGGTTCTTGACCACATTTTCCCTCGCAGTTACTGCTTGCTGAGTCTTATATGTCTTGTATTTTGGATAGCCAAAACCAAAAGCAACTGCGGCAATTACTACAATTCCGACTAGGCTAAAAGTTTTTATATTCATAGTCTCCTACTGGGTTGGTGCTGTTGTATTAATAACAAGGAAGTTATTACTTCCCGGTTGAGCTGGGTAGTTGTCCCAGGTGAGCTGCAAGCCATCTGCTGTCTGAGCTTGAGATGAGACTGCTGGAGTTGGAGCTACTACGCCACTAAAAGCAAAACCTTTTGGTACTAAGAAGCGAACTGTCACATTCTTTGCTGCTGGGTCTGGGTTATTCACCGTTAGAGTAAAAGTAGCTGCCTCTCCTTTTTTAACCGTAGCGGTACCATCTGGTCCTGCTACTTTACTGTGGATAGAGACTCCTTTTGGATCAAACGAGTAGTTATTGGTTACATTATTAGTGATAACATCCCCTCCTCCTGTTGGTGGTGGAGTTGGGGTATTAGGGTCACATTGGTCACTAATATTTGCAAGAAACCCTATCTGACCACTAAAAGTATACTGCGCCATTTTGCCCATTTGACATCCTGGAATACTAGCTCTTAAATAGTTATTATCTCCAACTCCAGAGCCACCAGCGGTCCCAACATATTGCACAAATACATTATTTCTCCTTTCGGCATCAATTGGATATGCAAGAGCTATACCTCCACTATTTCCAAGGTCCCATACAGAAGGGTAAATATACCCCCCAACTGAAAATTTAAAATACGGTACAAAGTTGGTATTCCCAGGAGAGTATAATAGATAGCCCTTATCTGTACTAATGAAGACTCTAGAAAACGCAACATCTCCTGAATTCGCTTTTCCGTATAAGGCCTGGTTATATAGACTGGTCAAATCTGTCCAAGTAGCCCCGTTTGAGATAGCTACTTTTCCGTCAGTTGATACTACTATTTCTGCTGCTATTCCTTCGTTACCTATACTCATTGCATTATTATTCATTATAGCTACAGGTACAGGTGCACGCGTCTCCCAACTTGTGGTGTTGTTAGCTGTACGAAAAACCTTTCCATTTTTTTCAAGAACGTATGTATAACCAAAGCCCGAACTAATATCCACAATCTCAGAGATACTACCAGGGTAGTTTACTACTTGAGTTGCTGGGCCAGGGTTTGAAGTATTAGCAGATGTTCTACCGAATAGCCTACCATCTCCAGTTCTATACATAAGATACCCAGAACCATTCACTGCAAAGGCATCAATACCGTTAGAATCACTTGCGTAATCTACCCACTTGTTTTTGTCATATTGATACCCAATAAGTTTACTGAAAACAGGTGTCTGCGTAGCCGCCTTAGTCCTCAACTGTAATGCCGAGGTAACACTAGTTGCAACGATAGCGAGCACTAAAACACCGGTTACTGCTTTTAGTGGCATTGGGATATTTCGCAACCTATCTTGAAATGTCTTTGGTTTCTTCTGGAACATTTTTATTTTTGAAAAATCAATGAGTGACATAGTCCTCCTTTATGTATTACCTCTACTATAGAAAAAACATTGCAGTTATGCAATGCTTTATTCTTAGAGCATAAATTCATCTAGCACGCTAATCTACTATATACTTACCTTCCTTGAAAATAACTTCCCCATCTACCGTTACAGATTCTACGACCGGAAATAAGTCTACATGAAACTTAGTCTTGTGTGTCGTTATCCCCTCCTTTTTGTATACTGAGTGCTTTTCACCTAAAGAAAAATGCATTCCGTGAATTCGCTCAAAGGCAGTGATATCTTGTAGATATCTCTCACGGGTAATGGCACGATTGAGACCAAAGCCAATTTCACGGATAAGTGGCCTCTCATACTGCTTTATAGCATTTACTATATCCACGAAGCTTTCAGGTGCATTTTCTGCCCAGCCTACCACTATACCTTTTTCAACATCTACCCTGAATGGCTCATGCATATTGATCTCAAAATCTGTTCCTGCATAGGCGTATATCAAAAATGAGCCATTCATTTGAGAAAAGTCTTTAGCTTCGGTAAATACCTCACCGATCGGAAAAGTCCCTCCAATATTCTCCATACCGGTATAGTCCCCAATATTGAGCTTTGGTACTTCCACTCCTCCAGTTACAGTGAGCTTTGCCTCTCCTGCTTCTATTATGAGCGTATCTGTTACTTCAAGCCTACTCTTGAGCTTTGGTCCAACTTCTCTATACCAACCCTTATTGTATTCTAGAGAGTTGATATACACATCCCATACATCCTCAGTATTTCTATGAAGATGCATGTGTTCTATTACTTTTAGCTTTTTAGTAAACAAGTGAAGACGGATTCGAAATTCATTGAGTAAAAAGTTAGACGACTGGAGGAGTACCACAAGATCTCCTGGTGCCATACTGTCAAAAGCAGTAATAACTTCTTCTTTAGTAGTGGCATCAAAGTCGATAAACTGGGCATCAGGGAGTACAGCACGATACGCCTCTGTTAAAATGTCTGTGAGACCATAACGAGTATCATAAACAACCAGGGCTTTTTCCCCTGGCTTGCGTTCGATACAGATATCTATAATATCTGTGATGTTTTTTGTAGCAAGCACTACGAGATCATGGTTCATATGAAAATAAGAGGTTAGGCGACTCAATGACTTTACTTAACTTTCTTTGACGAAGACTTCTTTTTACCATCAATTCCAGCTAAGTATTTCATACCTCTTTTAAGTTCTCTTTTTACATCTGGGAGTCTACGCTCTACAGGAAGATCCTCTGGAAATTTCCCAGTATTTTCATTGACGAAGACTCTTACTTGCCGGGCAACATTATAATGTGCTTCTTCGGCCTTTATTTGACCTTTTATACCTTCCCTTTTCAAACGCTCCTCAGTTTGTGTTAGACGGAATAGATTTGCTGCTAGCTCAGTTCGTCCCATATAGTCATATACCTGGATCTTACTATCATTGGGCAGGCCACGCTTTTCCTTTAGTTGCCATACACCCATATTATACATACCCATATATCCGCTATTCATAAACTTCTGATAGTCGGTTATTTGGGCTACCTTTGCTACACTAGCTAGAGACTTATTCCCTTGTCGAACCTCTTCTCTATACATGATTCTGTCTATATCTTCAGCCCCCTGAACATAAACTTCAAATTTACGTGTCTGCTCTACAAAATAGGCTTGAGCTTGAGCTACTCGAGTTTTCTTAGGATCACCATTCATAGCAACCAGATAACATGCAAACCTGGTCAATTTAAAATCTTCGATCTTTTTATCTTCAATATCCCTTGAAACAGCGATTATATTTTCATAGTGCTTAACACCCAAAGAAATAAAGGCATTAGTTGCTCTGTCTATAACCTTTCTAAAGGCAGTCATATTCTCGTAACCAAGCATAGCCATAAAATCGCTAGCCCACCAAAAGACAATGCCATTTTCGTGGCGAAAGTCCTCAAAAGATGGTTTTGACTTTTGTTCTGGTTCTAAAATAAGTTCATCCATAGCACAGACCACTGATAACCTACTAATATATCAAGTTTAACCTAAATTCTTGAATAAAAAAAGACCCTAGCAAGCAGATGCTCACAAGGGTCTAGGTTGAGCTAGAAAGTCACGATCATCCCAATGGTAGTTTTGCGCATTTGCGCACCCGTTTCCCAATCAAAAACGATGTGATTGTCTCCTTTTCCATAGATTCCAAGTCCAATGGTGTTAATAGCCGGAGCGCCGTTTTTCCAATCGGTCTGGGCGTGGAACCTGAAGTGTTTATTTATTCTCCTTTCGATCAGAAGATATCCTCCCTTTTGCACCTTCCCCTGAGAGTTACGGAAATAAGCAACTCCCCGGAAAAAGATTTTTGGGCCGACTGTGTAATCGACGTTAACCGTGAGCTGATGTTCATGATTGTCGTTATATCGCAAGATACCGGCCATAGTCCCCTTTTTGTTGCTTTTTGCAAGACGAAGCGTAGCATTGGTCTCTCCCCAGCTCCCGCGGCTAATCGTGCCGTTGGGCGAACCGCCCAACTCAGCCTGTAGTCCAAATCCTCCAATCTTCGCATGGAGTTGAACTCCGTTACCAAAGAATGCGGCAGGGATTCGTGGCCAGTTGGCTGTTCGTAAATCTTGAGATTTCGGCAATGACCAGCCTTCCAGCATGGATATTCGCCCAATCGTTACCTTGCCACGCGACAGTGCAACCATCTTCAACCAATCACGATCCATATCACGACGCGTCGTCTCAGTACGGATAAATACCCCCGTCTTTTTAGATAGCTGGATGTTGATGTTGGTCTGTACCTGGGAGACCCTGTCAACGGCATCACCAAAACTCACCCCAAAAACCCCTGAAACATGTACCTTGCCCTTTTGGGCGGCCGATGCTTGATGTGCAGTAAAAAATACCGCACTAACCAAGAGTATTCTAAACCTATCTGTTTTCACTTTTTGTTTCTCCTTTGGAAAAGTTCGTCAAATCTTACCAACTTGACATGAACAATATATCATGTTTTTATATTTTGTTCAATATTGTCTGACCATTGTTGACAATATTTTGACAACAATGTATAATGCCTCCTATATGGCGATTCAACAAACTCTCAAAAAACTAGGGTTAAATGAAAAAGAGATCAAGGTATATCTTAATCTCTTAAAGCATGGTAAAACCAAACCCTCTGACTTAGCAAAATTAACCAATCTCAGTCGACCAACCCTGTATAATATCGCAAGAAGTTTGGTTTCCAAAGGAGTCATAGCAGAGGACCAGAGCGGTAGTATTATGCAGCTTGCTCCCCTACCCCTAGATAACCTAGAGAAGATTCTCGATCAAACAAAAAGAAATCTCTTAGAAAAAGAGGAATTAGTTAAAAAAGCCGTAGAAGAATTAAGCCTCATTACTGCCGGTAAAGAGTACATTGTTCCAAAAATTAGATTTGTCGAAGAAGAGAACCTAGAAAAATATCTATTCGACAATCTTACGAAATGGCAAAAAGCGGTTATTTCCTCCGATGGTATCTGGTGTGGATTTCAAGACCATACGTTTGCCGTTAAATACGAGAAATGGATCGATCGTACTAACGAAACAAAAGAAAGCCGCAATCCTCATTACCGAGGGATGGTATTTACAAACGAATCAAAAATTGAAGAAAAACTAGGAAAGAAATATTCAAAAAGCAAAAGAGAGGTACGATTTCTTGATAATACCAATTTTACCGCCTCTACCTGGGTATCTGGTGATTACGTCACAATGATAGTAACCAGACAACACCCATACTACCTACTTGAGATTCACGATAAGATCCTAGCCCACAATACCCGAGAGATCTTCAAAAAACTCTGGGAGAAGACGCAATAAAAAAGACCCTGACGGGTCTTTTTTATTATCATGAAGTAGCCTTCTGTCGTAAATAATGATCCATAATCACCAGTGCCGCCATAGCGTCGACAATAGGAACGGCACGAGGCAGAACACAGGGATCATGCCGACCCGCCGCTTCAAGGCTCACTGCTTCCAGTTTTTGATTCACTGTTTTCTGTTCGCGACTAATGGTCGCAACTGGCTTGAACGCCACACGGAATACAATCGGCATGCCGTTCGTGATCCCACCCTGACTGCCGCCAGAATGGTTGGTCTTCGTTAAGACCTTCCCATCTTCGACATAGAATTCATCATTATGTGTACTGCCGCGCATTTTCACTCCTTCAAATCCAGAACCAAATTCAAATCCTTTGACCGCATTAATACTGAGCATTGCCTTCCCGAGATCGGCACAGATCTTATCAAAAACCGGTTCACCAAGCCCCGCTGGAAGATGCTTAATAATCCCCTGAATAACACCACCGATTGAATCGCCTTCATTTCGTACTTTTTCAACCAACGAGATCATTTCCTGTGCAATAGCCTGATCAGGACATCGGATACTATTTGCCTCAATATCATTCATTTGAACTGCAAGAGGATCAAGCGTTACTCGTAGATCACCAACCTGTTCAGTCCAACTCAAAAACTCAATGCCCAGTTGTTCTTTCAAATATTTTTTAGCGATCGCACCAGCCGCTACTCGAGCCAATGTTTCACGCGCCGATGCTCGCCCACTCCCCGCCCAATTACGTCTTCCGTATTTTGCTTCGTACGTAAAATCCGCATGTGATGGTCGAAATAAATCCTTCAGGTTATGATAGTCCTCTGACTTCGTATCAGTATTTACTGCCATCATCATGATGGGTGTGCCGGTTGTCTTACCCTCAAAAACGCCGGAGAAGATTTTGATTACGTCACTCTCTTTACGCGGTGTCGTAATAGCACTTTGTCCCGGCTTGCGCCGATCCATGTCCTTTTGAATATCTTCTTCTGAAATCTCTAGTCCCGGTGGACATCCATCCACAATAACCCCTACCCCACCACCGTGCGATTCCCCAAATGTCATAATCCTGAATAGTTGTCCGAAAGAGTTACCTGGCATATTATTTCTTAAGTATAGGATTTTTTTCTAAGAAATCTAAAAATTTCTTTCCTTTCTCTGAGGCAATATATATACCCTGATCAAAAACTATCAACCCTAAACTTAAAAGAGCATTAAAAATATTCTCTTTTTCTTGCAACGGAAGGTCGGAACCGGAAGACAATCTAAAAACCGAGAAAAAAGTTTCCTTAGGGTAAGGCATAGACCAAAACCAAGCTAGTGCCCACTTAGAGTTGTGAACTAAAAAATGAGATAGATAGAGAAACTCGTTTTCTTCTATTAAGCTAGTAATTATCTGTTTATGCTCAGTACTTAAATCATTACTATTTGTGCTGGCCAACTCTTCGTCATTTAGAATCTTTTCGTCTATTCCTTGAGTAGATTTAGATTGCGCCTCAAAAGGCGCAAGGTATTGATTAGTATCAGATACTCGAGAATTAACCAAAAATCTAGTTATGGGCTTCCGATATATCAATAGTAACGCAAAAACTATAAGCGGCCAAGAAAGTAGCACTTTAAGATAACCAATAATACCATCGCTATGGGTATTGAAGATATGAAAAATATCAAAGATTAACCTTCTCGTAAGAAATAATACTAGCAATAAGAAACAAGCTAGAATAATAATTCCTATCCACCGATTCATCCAGATCAAAATCATTCTTAGTGTATTGTTCATAGAGAATATTCCATAGCCATAATTATTCTAAAGATTCATCGGAGACAGTCCAACAAAGTCAAACTCGTCTTTTTCAAAAGAGAACTTAGAGAGCGACCCAGTAGAAACAGAGAAGTCTTTATGCTTTTCCAGACCAGCTTTTGCGAGCTTCGGCATAATTGCCCTCAAACATCCCTTGTGAGTTACTATCAAAACATTCTCTCCGCCAGTACTCTCGTCGGCAACTTCTTCCAGTGTAGTAAATAAACGCTTTTCCATCTGTTGCCATGATTCGCCACCTTCTGGCACAAAAGTATATCGCTCTTCCAGAGTCAGCCCATCCAGGCGATTTGAAGCTTCTTCCCATCGTAAATCTGCCCATACTCCCCAATTCCGCTCATCGAACCCAGCCTTAATGGCGATAGGTAGCCCAAGGGCTGAAGCAATAATATCTGCTGTTTGACGTGACCGACCCTTGGACGAAGTAAATATATGAGAAATCTGTATATCATTTTTCTGGAGATATTCGGCAACTCCCTGAGCTTCTTGTTTCCCGCGTTCTGTGAGTGGACTGTCGTGCATAATCGGGCATGTATCAGCCAATACATTACCCTCGCTTTCTCCGTGACGAACAAACCAAAAAGAAAGGTTTTGTGCCGCGGCCTTACTCTTTACTGCGCTGTTTAATTCTTCAATCATATAGTTGTTATTTATACTTCTAATGTATTCTCTTGCTTTGGAACCAGTCCCTTATACACATACCACCCGGAGAAGATAGTGAAAAACACATTGAGCCAGAAAAATATCCAGCTGGCTCCCAGGTAGCTAAATAGCGCAATTAAAATACTCCCTACTGCCAGCGCGACGTTCCGGCGTAACGTCCCCATGCGGAACGTAAAACCGAGACTTACTATACATAGTCCTAAAATAAAGACGAGTGTGGCATACCCATTGAAGAGAAAAAGTGACCAGATAATCAGAGCTACCCCGCTTACAGAGATAACAGGAATATTTAGCTTTTCAGGAGTTCCCAACATCATAAGAATACCAGCGACAGCACCAAGTATTTCTAAAATCACAAAGAATACCAATCCACCTAAGAGATATCCAAGGACTGCATAAAGCAACATAAATAGCCCACCGATAAAAAACAGCCAGTTCTTTATAGACTTGGCTGGACGAGTAGCATCTTCGTTCTGTGGCCATGCAGAACCCGTAACAAGCAGAAGAGAGCCAATGAGTCCGGTGATAAATATGTAATTCATAGCTATATTATACACCAATAATCAGTTTTATAGCTTATTTTATTTATTTTAAATATTATTGTAGTTCAGTATATTTTCGGTATAATTAAGTAATACTAAATTACATCACCGATCGTAGTAAATTATATGGCAACTCTAACGAAAAAACAAAAACAAATACTAAACTTTATAGAGAAATATATAAAAGAAAAGGGGTACTCCCCTACTTTCGAAGAAATTAAAGCTGAATTTAACCTAAAAGCCCTATCTGGCGTGTATCAACATATTGATGCGTTATCAAAAAAGGGCTTTATAAAGAAGAACGACAATGCTTCTAGAGGAATAGATATGATCTCTAATAAGAATAGTACTATTGAAATTCCACTTATAGGTACAATCGCAGCAGGAGCACCTATTGAGGCCGTCGAGTCACCGGGAATGACGATAAGCATACCAGAGCTGGACATCAACTCATCAAAGAAACACTACGCCTTGAAGGTGCGTGGCAACAGCATGATAGATGAAGGGATATTTGATGGTGATATTGTTGTAATTAAAGAACAGAAAACTGCTGAAAACGGACAAACCGTAGTAGCTATTATTGATGACAACCATGCGACACTTAAGAAGATTTATAGAGAGAGAAACGGATTCAGGCTACAACCAGCTAACCAATCAGTTTTACCTCTATTTCGCACAGAAGTTGAAATAAGGGGTATAGTTATTAAAATTATTAGAAACATTAACGAGAAACCGAGCTACACAAGAACATTGGACCTTTTCGCTGGTGTAGGCGGAATAAGGCTAGGATTTGAGAATGCAGGCTTTGAGACTGTATTTGCAAACGACTTCGAGAAAACATGCAAAGACACTTATGATCTTAACTTCAGAACATCAAAGCTTATAGTTGAAGACATAAGGAAAGTCGGTATAGATGACCTTCCTGAATTTGACTTTCTATTGGGCGGTTTTCCTTGTCAGGCATTCTCTATCGCCGGTCACAGACATGGATTTAGCGACACCAAAGGAAGAGGTAACCTATTCTTTGATATAGCAAGGATAATCAAGGAAAGAGAACCAAGGGGCTTTCTACTAGAGAATGTCAAGAACCTTACAGGTCATGACAATGGAAATACATTCAGAATAATAAAAGAAACCCTAGAAAACCTAGGGTATCACTTAAAATACAAGGTCTTAAACAGTATGGAGTATGGAAACGTTCCTCAGAACAGAGAGCGTATCTATATTGTAGGATTTAAAAACAAAAGACATATAGATAATTTTGAGTTCCCCAGTCCCGTAAAGTTAACCTTACATATTAAGGATATCCTACAGGATGATGTTAAAGAAAAGTACTACTATAACAATAAGCCCTTATTTAGTAAACTTGAGTATTTCATAAAAGATGAAGGTAAGGTATACCAGTGGCGAAGACAGTATGTAAGAGAAAACAAGAAAGGTGTCTGCCCTACCCTAACTGCTAATATGGGTACCGGTGGGCATAATGTTCCAATAATCAAAGATTCAAAAGGGATAAGAAAACTAACTCCACTTGAATGTTTTAGGATCCAAGGATTCCCAAGTAGTTACACATTACCCAATATTGCGGACTCGTGTCTATACAAACAAGCTGGTAACTCGGTTACAGTAACTGTTATAGAGGCTATTGCAAGAGCGATGAAGAAAGCTATTTCTATATAATTAGTAGCTTTCTTCTTTAAAGTCCTCATATGAGCCTACTGCTGTAAAGTCAATATCGTATTCCCCTTCATTGTTCTTATATATCACTACACTATCGAGTCCTATATTATCTAAAAAATCATAGTTAAGGACTTCGCCTTCCTTTAGATTCAAAACATCTCTTAAGAGCCACTTTCCAAGATCAGAATTAGGGTTACTCATTAAAGCCTTTGACCCATCCTGGCATAACTTAGCGCTCATTTCTTTACCATTAGGCAGAATGAGAGTAAACGCCGTATCTCGTGATGGAAAAAATCCCGGGAATTTAGAATGAATCCATGATGGGATTGGGATATATATCTCATTATAGTCCCTCTTTCTACCAGAAGCTTTCCATTGGTTAAGCCCGCTCTTATCTGGAACTACTTTTTTACCGTCCTTCATAGAATAAAGCGGTAAAAATATATGCTCTTGCTTCTTAATTGAAGAAAAAGAAATTGATTCTTGCGTAGTACTTAAGAGCTTCTCAAGAGAGTCAAAAGGATCATCCAGGATTTCTACCGGCAAATCCAAAAGGAGCTCTCCGGTGTTAAACCTCTTATATAATGTGCTTTTAGATATGTTAAAAGAATAAGAATTAAGTCCATCATCAAAAGATATGATGTTCTTATTCTTTTTGATCTTTTTAATATCACCGACTACTATACTATCCATTGGTAGCTCATAAACCAAAATTCTACCTGGTTTCCTTGTTACGCAGTGATAGATCATTTTATCTAGATCAAATATTCTCTTTGTTGTGTCTATTCTTATATTCCTGAGATTAGCCACCTTCTTAACCTTCTCTTTGTCTCCTAGACTCTTGAACTGCCCATGGTCTCCATTGAACTCAGCTACTTTTTGCCAAGTAGAACCATTAACTTCTAAAAATGTCTTTATTCCTATACCGACTCTGTCTTTTGAAGCATCGGCAGAGCAGTCTGTCCTCGATAAGTTCTTAGCGTTAAATGATTTACAAAAAAGATTCTCAGCTATTCTATACTGTATGTACGGCTCTTTACTTTCCGAAAAAAGCCTAGACAAAGACCCTATGCACTTGAGCATATCAGAGTAGTATTGCTTGTCTGTCTTATTTTGGCTAGTTAGAAACATGCTCATATTTTTTACTAAAAAAGTACCATTAGGAAAGTTAGTGCCATTGTTGAAAAACTAAATGACAACATAACTTATGCTTATATTAATACCACTCACTTCTTCCTTGCCACTATTATTAGGTAAGTTGGATACATACCCCCTCCTATTTGCTCAGAGCTAGGAAAATCTGACCCTTCACGGATATCAACAAGAGAGAACTTCAGGAGAAAATCCTTATTTATGTACTCAGATAAAGTATGACTAGGCTCAATAACTGTTATCTTACCACTAAAAATAACCGATTCAATTAGTTCTTTTTTATAGTAGTCCTTTCGCTCTTTCTTTTTCTCTAGAAATTGCCGAAACGGATGAACTACAAGAAAAATAAAATACCCATTCACGTCCAGCATACGAAAAACCTCACTATAAATCGGCGCTATATCTTTTGATGTCTGCATTGCATACTTTGATACTACTAACCCAAACTTACCTGCCTCATAAGAAACATGGCGTGAAAAAGACTCGTTTCTCACTTCGGCGACATGCTTATTTTTTTGTGCCAGATTACACATCTCCTTGGATACATCGAGACCGTAATATGTAAAACCTTTTTTTGTATAAAAAGCAGCATCATCTGCGGCACCACACCCAAGATCAAGTACATTCTTATTTGTAATATTTGAGATAATCCCTTTAGAGATAACATCAAAAAAAGCCTCTGTAGACTGATGGGCCTCTTTATTTAAGTAAGACTCATGAAACTCTTGGGCAGTCTTATTGTATTGTTTTTCAAAGACATCACTCATAGTTTTGCCTAGTTATCCTGGAAAAAGGGTATCATGGAGGAAGTTAAAGCTACTTTCGAACGACTAAACGACATTGCCGTCTTTGTTCCGATTCTAGTTAACTAAATAAGAAATCCATCCTATACGTCATTCCTTCTTTCCATTCTTTATTCTCTACGGGTATAAAACCCAACTTTTCGTACAATTCTCTGGCAGGGGTGTTAGTGAATTCCGTTTGGACAACTACTCCCTTCAAGTTATTATCCTTTGCAGATTCTATAACCAGACCAACAAGTTTCTTTCCGATACCTCTTCCTTGGTAAATAGGATCAACGATGAGCTCTTTTATAAAACTATATCCAGGAAATAGCTTTTCAGAAGAGGCTATATAACCCATAGACTTATCTTTATCATGAGCGATGATATGAAGAGCGTTTTTGTCACCCAGACTCTCTTTAAGTCTCTTCAAATATTCTTCACTAAAACTAAAATGCAAATCTCCATAATCTGCTTTAAGTTCAGAAACACTATCTATAGCGTTAATATCCGTAACGGTTGTATAGGTTACTTCGCTCATTATTCTAAATTTTATATTCCCGTTAAACAGGGGTAGCAGGAATCGAACCTACGTTAACGGTTTTGGAGACCGTCGTTCTACCGCTGAACTATACCCCTTTACGATACGTATTCATTCTACCAAATAACAAATCAAGAACCAACTGGTTCTTGATTTGTATACTTCCCCTCTTTACTTCATTTCCTTGTGTGCGGTTTTAACCCGACAACGAGAACAAAACTTTAATAGCTCCATCTTATCTGGAGTATTACGCTTGTTCTTCTCAGTGTGGTAGTTAATTTCTTTACATACCGAACACTGGAAGTTAATGATTCCTCGAGGTCCCTTTTTGCTTTTGCTCTTCTTTTTGACTGCCATATAGATGTTTTACTAAATACATTGAAGTATATTGTACCTGATTTTATGATGGAAAGCAATCTTAGATATGTTTCTTGATTATATCCACTACTTTCTCTACATTTTCCTCTATTGTTCCTCCTACATCCACAGGGTAGACAGGGCGTAGATCTTTAAACTGGGTACTAAAGTCCAAGAAGGCCTGGTTAATCTTTAAGGCATAGTCAATGTCGTCCTCGGCCCAGGCTTCCAGATTATCTCTGTTTCTACGAGATATACGATCTACCAGTACTTCTGGGGTGGCGTAAGCCACAATATGCACATCTGGGAGCTTTTTAGGAAGGTGGTCGGCAATCGCAAAGAACAGATCCCGATCTTTCTCTGGCAAGATACTCCGGCTATATGCGTAAATATCTGCCCAGCCTCGGTCGCAAATATAGTGCTTTTGAGAATCAGTGATCTGCTGTTCCTTAAGTAATACTTGTCTGGCATGCCAGAACTGGCCTGCAAGCTTGTCAGGGCTGTTAGGGCCAAACCGAGGTGGAGCAATCAGCTCGTCCACAGACTCAGTTAAATACACGCCTGAAAGGCGTTTGGCTACTTCGCGCGCAAGAGTAGACTTCCCCACTCCATGTACTCCACTAATAACGATATACATACAAAAAGTATACCACTTACTGTCTATCTGTGAACACTACCAGTCTCTTAGAGTACGCTTGGCTAGTCTCGTTCCACACCCCCTCGCATGTTACAAGGTTTAAATGAGCCTTGCCATCACTCGATACAAATACATCAGTCGCATCATCAGTAGGGTTAAAGGTTCTAACTCCAGTCACTACAAAAGATACTCGTATCCCTTGCTCGTCTTCTATAAAGACCTCATCCCCTGGCTTTAATGTATTTAGATCATCAAAGACTGATCCCTCGCCATTTAGCCACCTACCATAATGACCCGCTATAACAGCACTCCCAGTATCCCCTGGTCTTGCTCCCAGTTTGTACCATGCAACCTCTGCTGGGTGCTTAGGCACGTCCATAGCGCCACCTGAAGTAAGACCCACCTTCGTTACCGGTGCGTCAACATAAAGTGAGGGTATAACAAGACGAGCAGGCAGTCCTGTATCACTTGTTGTGCTAGAAAGCGCATTACTTGTCGGAACGATAGGAAGTATATCTTGTACTGGCGCTATACCTGTTTGCTGTTGTCTTAAGGTACTATCTTTACCGAGGCCCATAAAGTTTAGTACAAGAAATAGAGTAACAATAATTGCAAACACTATGCCAACGGCGATAATGATAAAAAAAGATGAGTGAAGTGAAATCTTAATTCGCATAAATATACTATATATTAAAGACCCCGCATGAGCGAGGTCTTTACGTGTGATTTATCGAGAATTTACTCTCAGATTACAGAGCGTGTTTTTTAATAACATACGCGAGTGTTCCCAGTGCCGCAACAACAGCCGCAAAGAGCATTAACATATCACGGATGTTAGTTGGAGCGTATCCTGTTGCAGGTAGCTGCGGAACAGAGTTAGCTACGACAACTGTCGCGATAGCAAAGTCACGAGCGGTAAAGCCATTTGCCTCACCAGTTGCAACTGCAGTGTTTGTAACAGTGTTAACTAAATGAGTCCTACAGGTATATGTCCATGTCTCACTTGGGTCAAGTTTCGCATCTCCATTTGTATCTCCTGAGATAAAGTTCACTGGTCCACACTTGTCATCAGTAACACGAACATTAGAAAGTGCTACGATTCCTGGGTTAGTTACTTTTTTCGTATAGGTCACAAACCCGCCACCAGAAGCTAAAGTTAACGGATCTGGAACTTTTGTGATATGGATCAATGGTGGCACAATCGCCTGTCCTACTACAACGGTTGCACTTGCAATATCGGTTGCGGTAATACCATTTGCGTGTCCAGTTGCAACTACAGTATTCGTATGAGTTGCAGTAAGGTTTGTCGTACAGGTATGTACCCATACCTCAGAAAGGTCGAGCTTGTTATCTCCGTTCGTGTCTCCCGATACACGCACGATTGGACTACAGGTATCCCCTACCATTGTCACATCAGTTACAGCAACTGTACCAATATTACGCAAGGTATAGGTGTACAGCACAGATCCAGGACCATTTGGCAGAGATAGCGGATTTGGTACTTTTACTACATCAATCAACGGTGGTACGGGTGGTACGGGAGTTGGCGCTCCGATATCATTGTTGGTAATAATACAGAACTTGTTATCTCCAGGGTTAAGGTTGAGCTGTCCGTTCACATCACAGTCTCCAGAGAAAGAACGAGTATAGTTTGCATTTGTTGTCTCAGTAATAGAGTACGCAAGTGCTGGTGCAGTAAAAGTGTTCGTTACACCAGAGACTACCGGAGTACCATTTACGAACAGTGGGAAGTCAGCAACAGTCTTAGTTCCGCCGTTATCATTAACTACCGTTTTAACGACATTGATTGTCCCTACACGACTTCCACCTGATGGAGGAGCAGCACAAGTTGCCTTAGTCACTGTAGTGTTATTAAGCGTAACTAAAGCGTTTTGAGCAAGGAGGCGTCCTGAAATTGTCGATCCACCGTTGTCGGTAATTGAAGCAGTAGCAAGCACATTTCCTTTAAAGTTTGAAGTTGTTCCAAATGTTACTGAACTTCCAATCTGCCAAAATACATTACAAGCCTGTGCGCCATTTATCAAAGAGACGGTACTACCAGCTGCAGTCGTAAGCGTTGAACCGGTCTTGAATATAAAGACTGCGTTCGGATCGTTCTGCGCATCGAGAGTTAGCGTTCCAGTTAGAGACAGTGAGTCTGGTGCGTTGTTGTCATCATATACTCCTGGAGTAAGCGTCTGTCCGCCAAGGTCAGCAGCAATAACACCAGTAGTGGGCTGTCCAGCAGCGGTATATGCAGTAGTAAGGTCAGTTTTAGCAAGCTGTGTAGTAGCGTCACCTGCGTGATTTACTCCCGTGATTGTTACGGTACCGAAACCAATTTCAGTAGCAGTGGGGAATGTTCCTACATCGCCTACTATGGTAGTAGGTCCAGCAGAGTTCGTGATACCCGAACCACCTAACACTGCAAAACTATCTGCGTTACCAAGACTTACTGCCGTTGCTGCAAGCACAGGACTTGAGCTAATGAAGCTAAAAAAGATTGTAGCTACAAAAACACCGAGCGATATTTTATGAAAAGTTTTCATTATTTTATTTTTATTCCTATATTAGTACTATTTTCGACCTTTCTTATTGATTATTTTTAAAACATTTTTTTTATTATGTACTTATTTGAAATATACACAAGACCTATATCACATAAACTGCGTATAACTTTTTTAACCAAAAAAAATCCCAAAGGGATTTTCTTAAATGGTGGGAGTAGGATTCGAACCTACGAAGGCCGAAGCCGACAGATTTACAGTCTGGTGCGTTTGACCGCTCCGCAATCCCACCGAAAAGCCGCCTGTCGGATTCGAACCGACGACCCACAGTTTACAAAACTGTTGCTCTACCAACTGAGCTAAGGCGGCATATACGCAATACCGAGTCTGTTAAAGATACAAAAGCCGATGACCGGAATCGAACCGGTGACCTTCACCTTACCATTAACTAGGTCTTGGCTCTTTTCCCGATAAATGGCGAATTTAAGCCCCGCCCGTAAACATATCGGTATCTTCAGAATCACATTCTACTGACCTGTTCTCGACAGGTAATACACTGTGATGTTGCGCAACCAATAGTAAGGCCCCTTGATGCAGTAACTGCTCTTTGAGCCTACTATTATTTTTTAAGTGTGCCATGTGATTGTACCATAAAACACTAGTAAAGCAAAAGCCCCCTTATGCGCGACCAAAGGAGGAGGGCGCACGACACACCCTCCTCCAGATTAGCTCAACGTCCTAGTTAGATGAGGTTTTCCAGGGTAAGGGCTTCTACATCTCCTTGCATGGCTTTTGGGGGCAATACACGAAGATAGGCTGCTGTCATACGGATATCCTTATACCCCATCAATTGCTTCACCTTCGACATATCCGTACCCTGGTACATTAGGTTAACAGCAAAGGTATGCCTCATCTGATGGATATGGAACTTGACCCCGCTTTCCTTTTTCACGTGCTCAATCAGGTGCTTGAGACCTGCCGCAGTCAGTCGGGCATCTTCATTCGCAGAAGCTAGAAGGTAAGACGTCAGCTTCCCTCTCCGCTTGCGCTCCTCTACATAGTCCTTTAGATCTAGGAGCACCTTCTGGTTTAGCGGTATCAGCCTCTTACGCTTCGATTTGGACGTTTCAGCCTGTACGGTGAGTATCTTTCGCTCAAAATCGATATCTAGCAGCTTCAGCGCTAACAACTCCCCTTTCCGCAAGCCACAGCTAAGGAGCAGCTGGAAAATGAGTATGTTGCGCTTCTTGACTAACGTATTTTTCCAATCCATATGAAACGCTACGGTAGTAAAGATTTTTTCAACATCATCCTTACTCAGGTACTTTCTGTCCTCATACTGCACATCAGGATACTCCATCAGGCGAAAGGGGTTCTCCTTGATATGCCCATACCTTTTGAGCCACTCAAAAAACTTATACAGCTTACTACGATATGTTGCCACCGTACTTTTTCTGACTCCCGTACGGATATCTCCCCTACCGACAAGCCTCTGACGCGTATTTAAATGCTCAAAGAAGCGCGTCATGACCTGTGGAGTGACCGAATCACAGTCGAGGTCTGGATAGAGGCTCAGAATCAATTTAAATGCGTGCTCGTATCCTCTGATTGTTTCCGAAGAGAGCCGCGATGCGTGACGGCACTCTTTGATGAACTCCGAGAATAATACCTTTATATCTTTTTTCATTGTTAATAACCCTACGATCTGCCATGTAGTTGCAAATAAAAAAGCAAAACAAAAGCTGACCGATATTAATTGCTAATATCTGATCTATTTTGTTTTGCTAGTTATATAATTCATCAGCCCCGTACCGCACCACCTCCGAAGGGGGCGGGGTTGAAGGTGTCATGTTGACTAAAAGGAGGTAGGGACTCCTTACACCCCAAAAAATATCACCCTGACCACATATAGTCAAACGATTCTCCCGCACCAGAGATTATTTGTGAAAAAAATAGCAATAGTATATAATATGCGCACAATTGATTATCGCCTAAAATTAGCCACTAAATGGCTATTCATGGCAAAAAACCAACCACGATAGAGAACTCTTCACTGAGTGTTCCGTGGTTGGTCGTTAGCCGAAAGGTTAACGGGTTCGCAAGAGCCGCACTCGTGAAGAGCTTTGTGTTTTCACGAGCAAATCCAACCACGCAAATGATCCATATTTATTTTATTGAATTTGATATATAGCCAACCCGAGTATTACTTTGGTTGGTTTTTTGTATTTCAAAACACATTAATACTAATTCAGCCCTAATATTAGCCTAGGCCTGGGAGGACAAATATGGCAGTAATAATCGATCAAGACCATGTGAGCAAACCTACTGGTGCTGACGAGGAGGCGACGGCGCGCTTCATAGAGAGCTCCAAATATCTTTACTCTCCATCACAAAGCGAGCTAAAGCACCTTACAGCCGAGGCTGACCCCCAACAAGTACTGCAAGCCCCTTCGCCGACATCTACAGGTCTTGCTATCCCCGATACATCGCAATCACAAGCACCTTTTACCTTTTTTATTTCAATCGCAATACTATTAATCTTACTTTTACTGTTCGTCGGATACAAGATCGGTCAAAAAAACTCAAAAAATACTAATCAGAAAGGAGACTAATGAATAACTCACTAAAACTTTTACTTGTTATTGGCTTAATCGCTACTACCCTAGTAGCCCCTAACTCAGCCAGCGCGGTTGTCAAGAAAAAAGCTCCTGCGAAACCTACGGTGCCCGCCTATGATTATCAGCTCATTACCCAATCACCATACCCTGCTTCGCTACCTGTCGGCTCACTGACGAACGTCTGGATCGAGGTGAAAAATACTGGTACTGCCACATGGTACAACACGGGCACAAATACCGTGCGGCTCGGATCAGGGTCTCAATACGGCACCTATAGCCAACAAAGAGACTACTCGTCCGAATTCTCAAACGATAGTTGGCCATCGGCAAATCGCCCTGCTGCTATGCTCGATGCAGTTGTCCCTCCTGGATATCACACACGGTTTCAGTTTTATATCAAAGTACCTGCATCTCAAGGAGAATATAAGGCCTTCTTTACGCCTGTAGTTGATGGACTTATGTGGATGAAGGATATGGGCATATTCTGGAAAATCATCGCTACCGCACCCATGCAATCCCCAGTCGCCACCACACCGCAACCCACGGTAACCCCGCCTACCCCCGCCCAGCCGATTCAACAACCCACTCAAAATATTAATCCCCTAACAGTTACTAAAGCTTCTCGTGCCGTAGTAAAGCTTACCTGCTCAGTGAATAAGCGCGGAGGCAAAATGGGAGGATCGGGCACACTCGTAAAGAGCGGTGACTCCTTTATAATACTCTCCAACCTCCATGTCGTAGAAACCGAAGATGGATCCGCATCGTGGTGCCTTGTTGAGCTCTTCAAGGATCCGTCAAACCTCCTCTCGGTTAAGTTTTTCAGAACACTTAGCTATAAGTATATTGACTCAGAGACTGACCTGGCCATGCTGACCCCCATCCCCTTCGAAAATGCTAATCAGCCACTATACAACGGTACAATTGGTGATCTTGAAGAAGCCTCTATCAGCTCAAAGGCTATGCCTCAATGCTCTATTCAGCTGGGCGAATCAATTAATATATTAGGATATCCAACTGTCGGCGGAGAGCTCATCACGGTAACACGAGGTATAATGTCGGGCTTTGAGTTTATTGGCAAGAACAGGTACTTCAAAACAGATGCAGTCATGGATCACGGAGTATCAGGAGGTCTCGCAGTCAGCAACACGGGCTGTATCCTTGGTATACCAAGTGCGGGAAGAGGTAAAATTGGCTTCATTCTAGATTTACACTACTTAGTGAGCCAACTATAGGGAGATATGATTTTTTACTTAGCTGCTGAAGATATAACAGCCTTATCGTTCAAAAAAAATATATTCCTCAAGCACTGGCAATAAAACCTAATAACATGATCATCGAAACCATTGCACATGTTCTTGCCCTATTCATAACTCCAACAGTAGGGGCAATTTCCTACCTTCTATTGCCTGTAATTGCCAATGCGCTTGATCTCGAAGCGGACAGCAGGATTGAAATGGTATCGCTATTCACATTCTGCAGCCTGCTCTCTAGCTTTGTTTCGTTTTGGTTTGCTACCGTGATATTCTCGTGGATGAACATAGAGCCTGGCTTACCTCTCTTCCTCATTCTTGCTATCGGCTTTGCGTTCAATGACGTTAAGAGAATCCAGCGAGGTACAAATGTTGATTTGGAGATAGGGTCGCTCATAGGTGATCTGTGCGGCATCCTCGTAGGAGCGATGCTACTCACGGATATTTTCTAAAAAAGTACATTCCATTGCCTGCGAAAAATCGCTATAATATATGCGGTTCCAATTAAAAATGAGGCGTAGCCCCTACTGCATCTCTTACAAGCATTCGATCACTGCTTCCCGCTGTCAGCTGAAACGGCGCGGCTGCGTACGCAGCGAGAAGACTGGTCGATACTTCTCAATATCAAGTTTAATGGTATTAGGAGGCCATCATGGCACAGCCTGTAAAAGATGCACCTGGCATGCGAGGAATTCGTTCTCGCAACTCAACTGGTCCACTCCGCGCAAAACGCGGTGACACTCATGTCGGGACTATTGAGAAGCAGTACGGAATCGACCTCAAGGTCAGGTCAGACATGCACCTAGATACGTACCTTGCCCAACAAGGTACTAAGTCCCTCAACGACCTGGTAACAGGTAAAAAGGACTAGGGCATTACGGGGCTACTGCCTCATTTTTTATATTTATCTTATAAGTAGATAATAATTCTTGAGCGCTTGAAGTGTAATGGATGAATCTTCGACCAAAATCAGTTAGAGCAACTGAAATAGAGGGTACGCCTGCGCCAAAGCCTCCTGCTCCTCCTTCATTGACAATCCTACATATACCCAAACTAACAAGTTCGGCCAAAGCTTCCTGGGCTCTTACTACATATGGGCTTCTTTCATCTAAGATTTTACGCAGGATCTCATTATCAGCACCGTCGTAGTTGTGCCTTTTCCTCACAACTGAGCTTTGGGAACCAAAATTATCTTCTATCCATTTATCAGAGTATCTCGAGAGAGAGAATATTGCATTGTCTCGCCACAGATCCATCTCATGTTCTATGGTATGACCGTTTCCTTCATGTGACCTTCCCGCCTGTTCTCGTAAGTCACTTTCCAATACTGGCAATATGTCTCTTACGGCATGCACAAGGTATTCTACGCTGCCAAGAGAGATATTATTTACTGCACTATAAAAACGCTCAAGCTCAAATACTCCTTTGTCTTGGCTATCAGTGAAGCCTAAAAACACCTGCTGGATAATGAAGCGTTTCTCTACTACTCTCTGTCTAATATACGCCTCTATCGTGACAACAACACCGTCTTGAAAAGCCTTAGTAGCAACGATATTCTGAACAAATACCTTCTTGTGGTTCTTTATGAAGTCAACGAATTCGTACGCCTCCCCTTGCTTGATTTCCTGATAGACACCAATTGCGCCCTGCACTGCCTTTGCAAAAGAGATATTGACAGCAGTCGACGGATCTGGTGAAGTAAAAAAGCTCATGGCAATATCTGCCCCTGCAAGTACAATACTTTGCGTAGCATTTTTAGAGATCCTAGCTATTTTTCTTCCTGCTGGCTCTTTGTACCCCATATCTTAAGATTACTTTTCTCTACCATAGTATCACATCCCCTCATTCAGCGGATGCTTCATAATCTGGCTTCTGAGATGCTCAGCGCTGGCAGCCAGGTAGATGGTAGTGGTTTTAATATCACTGTGCCCCATCATGCGAGACAAGGAATAGATGTCACAACCTCCCTCAAGCATCAGGGTCGCAAATGTGTGCCTGAGCTTGTGCACCCCAAACTTTATCTTTGAAGCCTTCTGTACGCGCAATACAATGCGTCTGAGGCTTATTTCAGTGATGCCCATATCTCGGATCAGCGACGCAAAAAACTGCGGACAAGTCTTGTTCAGCCTGCGCCGCTCTTTATCGTACCGATGCAGGGTCACAGCGAGGTTGTGGCAGATGGGCACGACACGGTCCTTATTCCCCTTTCCCCTTCTGATAAAAATCGACATATTTTCGAGGTCAACATCACCATACTGCAGTTTGATCAATTCGGTCTTTCTCAGGCCAGCATAAATAAACATCGCCATGATCGCATGATCCCGATAGCGCAGGTGTGTGTATGTATAAGGATAATTATAGGCCGCCTCTAAGATCCGAAGCGCTTCTTGCTTGGTAAGCTTTGGCGGCAGTCGCTTCTCGTGCTTTGGTAGTTCGAGATCACTGGCGGGATTTTCCTTAATATAGCCCCTCTGTACGCACCACCGAAAAAATACAAGTAGCGATTTATGATAGGTTACACACCCCGATGCTGACCAGTGACGCTGTACCCTACCCCACAAAAACCAGTCCTGAACCATAGTAGGAGTAACCGCACCAACATTTACAGGTTGAGCATGTTTCCAGAAAAAACGAATGGCGAACTTGTAGCGCTTGATTGTATCGGGCGTATATCCGCGAATATGCAGCGAGTAGTCACAAAACTGCGTAAGTAAGTTTTCTATCTCCATAAATAAAAAAACCGCTTATTACAGCAGTTAATTCATCAAAGCCGATGACGGGAATCGAACCCGTTACCTCAACCTTACCATGGTTGCGCTCTACCATCTGAGCTACATCGGCACTACTCGTTGTATCGTAGTGACTACAAAAAATGCTAGTAGCCAGTGACCTGTTTAATACTAGAAGAGTGCTCATCGAGACTATAAAGACCAAAAAAGTAGCTCAGTCGAGGCAATTTTCGCGACCCCATATGGGGTTTGTTTATTACCATGGTGACGCTCTACCAACTGAGCTACATCGGCTCAAAGCGTGAGAGAGCCCATAGTATATGAAAAACTACTCCATTCCCCTCAGTTCTGCAATCTTATCAGATACTTCTGCAATCAGCTGCTCGTACTGTTCATTATCTTTATCGAGCACTCTCGCCTTCTTATACATATCCAGTGCCTTCTCATATTGGCGAAGTGCCGCATACGCAAGGCCAAGATTGATGTATCTATGAGGAACCAAACCATTCAATTGAATTGAACGCTGGTATGCCTCGATCGCTTCAATATAGCGACCTTGGTTAAAAAGTGCAAGTCCAAGGTTGTTATAGAACAGGTCGTTATGCTTGTCGTACTTAAGTGCAGTCTTAAACGCTTCCTTTGCATCTGAGAAATTCTCATCCTCAAGATACACCACCCCAAGTTCGTTATAGATCTTAGGATTCTTCGGGTCGTGCTCAATCTGTTCTATTAAAAGCGACTCCGCTTCTTTGAACTTTCTTTCAGCAACCAGTATCTTTACCTGGTCAAACACAGCACGCAAGATGTCATCCGTAGGACCTGAAGTTACCTTTTGCAATCTCCCTGGCTTTTGAGATGAAGTCTCAAAACGGTGCATTTTTACCTCTTCATCAACTCCACCCGACAATGAGCGAATGTAGTTTTGAAGATCAGGAAAGCGACGAGCAACGATAATAACCAGTGATGCAGCTGCTGCCAAAAAGATAATAAGTTCTATCATGTATCGTAATACGAATATTAGCGCACAGTGCCAGAAACCTGAAGCATCCCAGATTCCAGTATCAACCGCTGATTCCCTGCTGTTGATACCAACTTCTGCTGGGTTTCAATCAAGACTGTGATGACTCGAGGTATTATATCATATATATTTTTTTCTTCCAATTGGAGAGTTTTAAAGACCCCAGAAACCGGTTTTTTAAGTAAACTCCCCTGCCATAGCATTCCCAGTACTCCGATTAACTGACGAATCTCCTCTACCGCATCATCCCCTGTGGATAGGTCATAGGCTACAAGCATAAGACGGTACTCATCGTTTGAAACTAGTGATGCCAGTCTACTAAGGAGTATATCCTTCTTGCCCTCTCTTTTTTTAGCAGTTATAGACATAACCTCTTTCACCAGTGCCTCGTTATCCCTATATACCGCTCGCCAGAATGCCTCTTCTTCATCTACTATCCCGATAACCGGGTACACGGGAAAATAGAGACTCTGACACCGAGAAAGAATGGTTTTGGTTAACGCATTGCGATCCGTGGTCAATAAAAAGATCACCGATCCTGGGCTCGGCTCCTCGAGTGTCTTAAGTAACACCTCACGAGCTTCACGAGCAATCTGCTGGGAATTCCTAATAATAACGATCTTGAATGACCCCTCGGCTTGCTTAAGGCTTAAAAACCTCTGAATTTCGTGAATTGCCTCAATCTTAATGCTCTCGTTAGGGTCCTCTCCGATAATCTCGCTATACAGAATCTGGCCTTCTATAGCTGCCCGGCACGCAGGACATGTTCCACAAACTTCTCCTTCTTTCTTGTCTGTGCAGGAAAGAAAATGAGCATAGGCATAGGCTACTGCGTACTGTGTCTGGGTATCGGGTCCGTGAAATAAGTAGGCATGAGAATTATACCCCGCCAGGTACGAGGTAATAAGCATGTGGTACTGAGGACTTTTAACTACCTGATTCATATATCTACTATACCACGACAGGGTATCTTGACTGGTATGGTATAATAAAGGTGTAATTACATTAGTTATATATACTATGAGCGAAGTACTCAAAGACAAACCACTCGAATGTCAGGACTGTGGCACTACCTTTATCTGGGATGTAGCCGAACAAGCCTACTACAAGAAAAAGGGATTTAAAGAAGTCCCACGGCGTTGTCGTGCGTGTCGAGCGAAAAAGAAAATAGAGCAAGAGATTGAAAAATCTAAGGAAAAGGAGCTCACCTGCCTTGTCTGTGGCAAGACCGGTACCACTTCTACTGAAGTTTCTCCAGATGAGGAAGCAATGTGTCTGGATTGTTATGTAAAACAAGAAGTCGCAACTGCTATTGAGAGCTAAAAAAAATACACCCCTGGGGGTGTATTTTTTACTTAAGTTTCTTTCCCATCGTTTTGATACATTTCGTACAGGCCTTTAGTTGAATCTTCTGACCATCGCGCACGACAGATACAACCTGCAAGTTCGGATTAAAAACCCGACGAGTTTTGCGGTTTGAGTGAGAAACATTATTTCCGGTTGCCCGGGTTTTAGAACAAAAAAGACAGATCTTTGACATACGAATTTACTTACCGTACTATTAGACAATAAGACGAGTATACCACGAATTACTAACCCTGTCACCCCCTAAACAAACCTATGCTATTTTCTTTGATTAAAAGCCCACTTGATTTTACTGGATTCATTATTGGAATTATCTTAAGCTTAACGCTCCACGCCTATGCGCAAGCCTGGATGGCAGCCAGACTCGGCGACCATACTGCCCGCTTTGCAGGACGTATGAGCCTAAACCCCTCTCGCCACTTTGACCCGACTGGGACGGTATTTCTGGTGCTGTTTGGGTTCGGATGGTCAAAGCCTATTCCTATTAACATCAGTGCGCTTTCACATAAGTATGATAGAGCCAAAATAGCACTGGCCGGCATTGCAGCACAAATTCTACTCGCAGTGGTAGTGGCGATACCATTTAGTATTGCTCGGGGATTTTTTGGACTTGGATCAGATAGCAACGTGATTCTGTATATCTTCAATATCATCTTCCAGATTACTCTTTGGATGACGGCTATCAACCTCCTTCCTATCCCACCGCTGGATGGCGCTACGATTATTCGCTCCCTTGCTCCTGCCTCATGGGAAGAGTCAGTCAATCAGTTCGAGAAATACGGACCGCTCGTTCTTCTCGGAGCAGTGTTATTTGAGATACTTCTTAATATCCCCGTTCTTTCCCCTCTTCTCTTTGCAGTAACTCGGTTCTTAGAGTTTCTTGTGATGTATCCTATTACTGTTGTAATAAAATCTATTGTTCTCCTATTTAGCTAGGAATATAATAAAGCTATACATCGCACCTTAGTATACAGCCACGGTTGAACGGGACGACGCTTAGATCGACCTACACTTTTTTAACGGGAGTCCAAATTCTGTGATGTTGGCGATTCGTTCGCGATATCGCTCTGAGGACACCCACCTATCTCGTATAGGTCCTCGATCTTTGTCTTATCGCCCCGTTCAACGGTGGCTGTTATTATGTAAAAACTATGGCAATACTTACCAAGGCAAAACATAACAGATCCCTCCGGCGCGGTGCCGGAATCGCCCTCATTACCCTGGGGGTAATTGGCGTGATTGCTCCCGTTATGCCAGGAGTAATCTTCCTAGTCCTGGGTGGTAGCTTACTAGAGATTGAAAACAAACTCTTTCATTCTTTTATTGAGTTCACTAAGGCTAATAATAAGATTGAAAGAGTAAAAAACCTGTATAGCTGGTTCTATACTATCTATATACCTAGTCTTGTTACTAAGTGGCACAACAAGAGAGAAGGTCGCGAACCAGTACTTACTCGCCGTAATGTCTTTACTATTACCTATATTGCAATTGGTATGACTATTTTCCTGGTCTCAGGAGTACTGTTAACGAAATCATATGCGGGTCTCCACCTTGAAACCAACCTTTCTGATCTTCTAAACATCACACCTGAAGCTGCAGTGAACCTTATCTCGGCTCTGGCGGTGCTTCCACTGATGTTTATTATCTTGGCGATTGTCAAAAAACGCCAAAGAACTATCGTACTCATTGTGATTATGGTATATATCCTCTCGCTGGTACTCTCTATTTTGTAATTTTCCACTGATTTGTCTCTTGCAAAATACGCTCCTCGTATTACAATTATCGAAGACTCAACCAGTCCTATGATTTGTTTTCTCTTAATCAAAAAACACTGAAACACAGATATATGAATTACATTACTCTTGTAGGTAAAATCCTCTCGAAACAAAAGACTCCAGATCGCCACACCTTAGTCTCCCTTTTCAAGCCGCGTGATAACGCCGAGAAGGAACATGGGATGCTCTATTTTGTACTTGAAATCATGTCCCCTGACCCCGCGATGGCACGGGTCATTAAGATGATTGAAACAACCGTTATCGAGGAGTACTACCAGGACTTAACTTCTGGTATAGACAGTCTTGAAATGGCACTTAAAAAAGTAAATGAACGCCTCACCTACTTGGCCGACGAAGGTGAAGTAGGCTGGATTGGCAAGATCAACGGCGTCATCGCTGCTCTTGAAGGAAATATTTTACATATTACGCAATCTGGAACGAGCGAGGCATACTTAGTGCGTGATGAGCGCATCACTCATGTTACCGAGAACCTTTCCACTGCCTCAGAAAAACCGAATCCCCTCACTACTTTTATCAACATTGCGTCAGGTAACTTAGAGTTAGCAGATCGCGTAATCGTCTCTACCTCTGAATTGTTCTACCATTTCTCAATCGACGACCTGCGTCGTATTATTGCTAAGTTTACTCCAGCAGCCGCTGCGTCATATATCGTAAAAAGCCTGCGTCGTGAAGAAGTGGAATCAATCAACGCCCTTATTCTCGAGCTTGTTCCCGAAAACGAAGTATTAGGACAAGCAGAAAACCCTAATGATGCTGCCTGGTTTGGTGAAGAAGAAGCTCCAGCTATTACCCTTCCAAAGGCAAACCCCTCTCAGGTTACACAGAAGATCACCCCTATTATCCAGTTCTTTGTCCGCCGGTCTCAAGAAACTATAGAAAAATCTCTCGAGAAATCTAAGGTCGTGTACCAGGAACAAATTTCCGTAGGTGTGAATAAGTTTAGCCAGGAAGCAAGTCGCCGTGTAAGTGAAAAAATTCAGGACTTCCAAAAGAAAAATACCGAAGAAAAAGAGTCCAAAAATGATGCTACTCAAGAAACAAGTACCGTTCCGCCAATCTTCGGAAATGATGCACTTAAGCCAGTCCCCCAGCAAGATCTGTTTTCGGTACCAAAACAGAATCCCCTTATCCCCATCTTTGAAAAAGCGAAAGTAGTTTCAAAGAAGGCTCGTGACTATGTAAACGCGAGTCGTGAACGCAGTCAGCTGTTTGTGCTTGTCTCACTACTCCTTATCGTAGCGCTTGTTGCTTCTGGTGGCTATTCATACCAGAGTAAAAAAACGGAAACGAAAAAGCAGGAAATATCTGACCAATACCAGGCTATCAAAACCAAGTCTGAAGGAGCGATGAAGGCTCAAAAACTTGGGGACGATGTGAAGGCGCGTGCACTTCTCTCTGAAGCTCAAACGAGTATTCAGGGTATTCTCTCAAGCGCCTACATGCAAAAAGACATCAAAGAGCTTTCTGCTCAAATAGATACGTATGTAGAGCAACTCTTTAATATTGCCCGAGTAGCTGACCCGAAGGTAGTGGTAAACTTCAACCAGGTAGACCCCACTGTTAAGGTAGATGGACTATACAAGAAGGGAGATGGTTTTATTACCTTTGATCGCGAGCGAGCAGGTGCACTGTTTTATAACGGAGCCACCAACGCAGTCGAGAAAATAGAAGGACTCTACTTTGAAGGTACGTATAAGGACCTAGTAGCTACTGATGATGGTAACGCTTACTTTGCGACTACTACTCCAAACGAGGTATATTCATACAACGCAACAAACAACTCGATATCTCAGGGAACACAGGTCTCTGGAGATACCTGGCCAAAAGCAAGCGCTATTGCTACCTACTTTACTAACATATATCTTGCAGTCCCTGAAGAGAAGCAGATCTACAAGTTCAACGGTCTTGCTGGTAACTTCGGATCAAAAACTCCCTATATAGTAGATGCAGGAGGACTTGACCTCTCTAAGGTAGTAGATATAGCAATTGATGGGTCTGTCTTTGCACTTACTTCAGATGGACAGGTTGCCCAATTCCTATCTGGAGCCAAGACCCCGTTCCAGATCACCGGTATGCCAGCGGTAAGTAAAAGCTCTGACCCAAACAAGGTTGGTATCTCAGGCCTTATAAGCCCGATTAAGCTCGTAGTAGAAAAGGATGCTGGCATGATCTATGTAGCCGATTCTGGCGCCAGGAGAGTAGTTATTTTCAATAAAGAAGGTGTCTACCAGCGCCAGTTTATTTCAGATAAGTTTACAGATATGAAAGATATCTGGGTAGATTCGAACAACCGTAAACTCTTTGTCCTATCTGGTACAGAAGTCTTCGAGCTTCCACTGTAAGAAAGATCTAACGGTATAATATCTACAATGCTACCTAAAAAGCCCCATCCGGGGCTTTTTAGGCATTTAGGCCATATTATAGTTATATCTATTGACATTTGTCATATATTGTGCTAGTATGTAGGTAATACTAACCACCCTAACTAGGAGGCATACACACATGATTCGTCCAAATATAACTAGTGCTATCGTTCTGTCAGCTGTTGTTTTGGGAGTACTTGCTACCCCATTTTCTGCTGTTCAGGCGGCAACTGTTCGTCTTAACTACTCGAACAAAAAGCCCGTTGTAACACAGATCAAAACTCCTGCGAAGCCAGTAGTAAAGGCAAAGGCACCAGTAAAAGCCGTAACCTCAAAACCTACTCCCGTTAAAACTACTCCCACTCGTCAGGCAGCTATCATTATCCCTTTAAAGGGTGATGTAACTCAGGACGGAAAGATTACCGATGCTGATGTAGCCCTTATGATTAAAATGTCCCTCGGTCTTGCTCCAGTTGATACTGGACGCGCAGATATGGATGGTGATGGTAAGGTTCTTGATTCTGATGTTGTTCTGGTAAAAGGTATCGTTAACGCAGCAAACCTTGCTAAGAGCGATATCAACAAAGATGGTAAGGTTACCACTGAGGATGCTGTTATGATCACTCAGATGTCAGCCCAGCTTATCCCTACCGACCTTGCAGCAGATATTAACGGCGATGGTTTTGTAAACATCGATGACGCAGTCATTGTTGAAAACATTGTCCGCGCTAACGCAACAAAGGGAGACATGAATAAGAACGGTAAGATCGATCAGATGGACCTCGTTATTCTTGCTTCAATGGCCGCTAACAACACTACTCCTAACCTTGTCCTTGGAGACATGGACAACGACGGGAAGATTATGGTTAATGATGTTGTCCTACTAGATAAGAAACTCAAGGGAGATATGAACCAGGACGGAATAATTGACCGCTCGGATCTTCTTGCTGTGCTTTCTCAAGCAGCAGGATACACTACTCCAAACCTATTACTTGCCGATATGGATAATGACGGCAAGGTAATGGTTAACGATGTAGTACTCCTAAACCAGCTATTTAAGGGAGACATGAACCAGAATGGTCAGCTCGATAGTGAAGATGTCACCGTGCTTGCTAAAATGTCTACTGGTTCAATTCCTATGAATCTGAACCTTGGAGACATGGACGGTAATGGCGAAATTTTAAGTAACGATGTTATTATGCTTTCTCGCTTAGCTACTATGACTCGTTTGAAATAATACATTGTAATTATGTGCGCACTAAAAAAGAGCCCTTCTGGGCTCTTTTTTATTAGACAACTGCATGTCCGAAGTTCTCATCTTCATCATCTGCCATCGCGTCAGCAGGTGTTACATGGATGCGCCCGTCTATATGGTTGGCTGGTGCATAGATGGTATACACCTTAAGAGAGGTATCTCCAGTATTTATGAAGTTATGTTTAGTACCAGGAGTAACCACTACTACCTCACCCTCGGAGACAACTGACTCTACTCCATTAAGAATTGCCTTACCAGTCCCTGAAAGAAAGAAAAGAGTCTGCTCTACATGGTCGTGAGTTTCTTCTCCAATCTCCTCCCCTGGCTTGATATCCATAACAACCAACTGAGACTTCTTTCCTGTAAAAAGAACGGTTCTAAAGTTCGTATTACCTTCTGTCTTTTCTACAATATTAGTTTGGTATGACATATTATTTCCCAATTTTAAGTAGCTCGACTTCAAAAACAAGGTCTGCTTTTGGCGGGATAGGACCAAATCCACTTTCTCCATATGCCAGAGCGAAAGGAATCATAAGCTTACGCTTCTCGCCTACCTTCATACCTGCTACTCCCTCGTCCCATCCTTTAATTACTTGCCCTGCTCCAAGCGTGAAAACAAATGGCTCACGACCAGCATCAAGTGATGAATCGAACTTATTACCATTAGTGAAGGTACCGGTATAGTTTACGGTCACTGTATCACCTTTCTTAGCCGCTACTCCCTTACCTTCCGTAAGAACCTCATGTGTTAGTGCTGTCATAGTTGGTTGAGTTACATTTTCCTGTAATTTAAGCTCCTTGGCTGCCTTCTGGTCTGCCGCAACTTGTTCTTGTGACTTCACTTCAGCACTTACCCCTGCTGCGTTACTCTTCTGGATCAAATACATACCAGCTGCAAGACCCACTACGAGCACAACCGCTACAATGTAATACGTCATATGTCCTTGACTCTCTGCCATAATTCTCCCTTCTTTAGTCTAGTATTGACCTTATTGTAGTTTTTTTCTCCTGGTATTTGCAAGTAGAATTATCTGGTATACTTTTTTTATGCAAAAGAAATTAGAGATACCACATGGATCCGCTGTGATGTATCCCAAGGATACAATCACCAAAAAAGAGGTTGTCTCTTATTATGAAAAGGTTGCTCCCTATCTACTTGCCCACGCCAAGGAAAGACCAACAGTAATGCAGAGATTCCCAGAAGACATTACCCAAGCAGGCTTCTACCAAAAAGAAGTACCTAGTTACTTCCCTAGCTCTATTAAGAGAGTAACTGTTACCCTTAAGGGCAGAAATGAGAAAGAAGATCTAGTCTTACTACACAAAGCCTCAGACCTCGTATACCTGGCGAGCCAAAGAGTACTTTGTTTCCATACCTGGCTTTCTAATAAGAAAAAACTTAACTACCCAGATAAAGTCATCTTCGACCTTGATCCCACAAGCAACAACACCTCTTCTTTAAAGTTAGCAGCCGTGAGACTGAAAGGTATACTAGAAGAACATGGCCTGGTCCCTTTTGTTATGACAACAGGATCTCGTGGATACCATATTGTTGCCCCCGTTAAACCTGAACATAGCTTTGATGATGTTCATAACTGGGCAAAAGAAATTGCCCAGAGCCTAGCCGATACATACCCTTCACAATATACAACCCAGATGCAAAAAAAGAACCGTGGTAAACGGATCTTTATAGACTACCTGAGAAACTCCTATGCCCAGACCGGCATTGCCCCTTACTCCCTTCGCGCTCTAGCAGGTGCACCGGTTGCCACCCCAATTACCTGGAAGGAGTTAGCGCAACCCGGCATGCATCCTCAGAAGTTTACTATCAAAAATATCTTTGCTCGTATATCTAAAAAGGGCGATGCATGGCGTGATTTTCATAAGTCTTCAAGAAGACTGAAATTATCCACACCAACGCAATAGTGGCCTATTAGAGCCAATTGACAAATATACACATTGGTGCTATACTTAGTTCACGATCGAAAGATCGCTGACTCTAGAGCTTGAGGGCCCCTTTACCGGGGTCCTTTTTGCATCCCATTTCTTTTTTCCAACAAATAAAGTCTTTTATCTTTTGGATATCAAAAATATATAACCCAGTTGACGTGAGGTCAGCTAACTCTTTTGAAATTCTACGTGCTGTAGCAAACAAAACCACCTTCTTGCCAGATTCAATAAGTCGTTTTACCGGATCTGCAAAATCACTATCTCCACTCCATAACACAAAGCTATCCGCACTATCTCTTTCACTGTCCAATAACATATCAACTCCTATTTCCACATCAAAGTTGCATTTTCTATCCTCAATATAAAGCTCACCTCGTGCGTTCATATCTCTAAACCTATCATTAAGGTACTCAACTGTCTTTATTTCATATCTCCTTAAAAGAGATCTCTTAACAAAGTGATCCAGTAATGCAGTAGAGTCGCTTGGAATACTGGATGTATCTATAGAAAACCTCATTACCTTAACCGGTTTTGTGCATAAAACATAGTTACTCTCTTTTAAGATAGCCTGCTCTATTCTTGATTTTTCGTCTTCTTCCAGATATCCATTATAAAAATTAACGGACTCAACCGTAGTGAATGAATCAAGGAACTGCTTGAGTCGCTTAAGGTCAATATGCCATCCTAGTTTGTTACTCCATGGCCTAACATTAGCATAGTCTATATATACTTTAGTTCTTAAGTCAAAAATACTCTCCAACTGATCTATCAATTGCTTTTTACCTTCAGATATAACTTGGATTTTATCTGTTTTTGGCTGGAACATTTCAAGTATCTACATCTTCTTAACTGCCTTAATCCCCATAAGCCCCAGTGACTCAGTCAATACTGTTTGAGTAGCACGGATTAGATCTAGACGGATAGTTTCATTAGGATCTCCTAGTACACGACTGGTATCGTAGAATTTATGGAAAGCAGAAGCTAACTCATAGGTATAGTGTGCAAGGCGGTATACTTGATGACTACTTGCAATCTCCTCAATTATTACTGGGAATTGCATCAGTTGTTTAATAAGAGTCTTCTCGTATTCGCTATACTCGTAGCTACCTTTATTATTTCTAGTTTTTGTTTTTTGTTTCTTAGCCTTATCCATTACGCTGTTAATCCTGGCACTTGCGTACTGGATATAGAAGATTGGGTTCTTGTTGTTCTTTGCTTTGGCAATATCTAGATCAATATCCATATGGGTATTTAGATCTCTAGATATAAAAAAGTAGCGAGCAGCGTCTAGTCCGATCTCGTCCACTACTTCAGTCAAGGTTATGAAAGTCCCCTTTCTTTTACTCATCCTTACCTCAACGCCGTCACGGATAACCCGTACCAGCTGCATAATGAGTACTGAGAGATCTCCTGGATGACCCATTAAAGCTGAACCTGCCTGAATACGTCCCACATACCCATGATGGTCTGCTCCTAAGATCATGATGATCTTTTTAAACTTACGCATCTGGAACCGCTCATAGAGATATGCGAGGTCACCCATAAAGTAAGTGGGCTGACCTTCGCTCGTTTGTACAACACGATCTTTATCGTCGCCGAAGTTGGTGGTTTTCAACCACTCCGCTCCCTCATTCTCATAAATAGCGTGCTGTTTTATCAAGTACTGCCAAGTCTTTTTAATGAGCCCTGATGTATGCAAACTTTTTTCACTAAAGAAGGTATCAAAGTTAATGCCACACTTTTTGATATCCTTCTTAATAAGATCCTTTAAGATCATCTGAGATGCCAGTTCCCCTACCTTCATGTATTCTTTCTCAAGGAACCTAAGTCCCTTCTTCTTTTTGATCTGATGCGCTAGTTCATCGATATATGGTCCACCATAGATATCTTCCCCTTCTTTTTCAGGATACGGGAGTTTGCATGACTTTTTAATTGCTTTTGCGAGAACTTCTATCTGGTGCCCGGCATCATTCACATAGTACTCGCGGGTAACATCGTACCCTACCTTTTTAAGGACATGTGCTAGCGTATCTCCAGAAAATCCTCCGCGACCGTTTCCCAGTGTAAGCGGTCCTGTAGGGTTAGCCGAGATGAACTCAACCTGAACCTTTTGTTTCTTACCTAAAGTAGATGATCCGTAATGGTCTTTCTTTTTGATAACATCCGCCACTGTCTGAGCAAAAAGAATATCCCCTAAAAACAAATTAACAAAACCGCCAGCTGCCACCTCGCATTTAGTAAATATTCTTCTCGTATATAGCTCGGTAGCTAACTCCCCTGCAATGTCTCTGGGATTCTTGCCAAGTTTCTTTGCTAGAGCGAAAGCAATATTAGTTGAGAAGTCCCCATGGGATGTATTTGAAGGCACAGTTAAGTCAACTGAAATACCCTTCAGCTTATAGAGCTTTATGATTACATCGGAGATTACCTTCTCAATATTCTTTTGCATTATTTGATTTTGATGAATTTCTTTTTACCGGCCTGTACCACCATCCCCTTGTGTGGGGTGATAACAGCCTTGGGATCTGTGATTTTCGCGCTATCTAGGGACAAGCCTCCTTGTTCGATCAGGCGACGAGCTTCACCCTTTGAAGTAGTTATCCCAAGGCCGTGTACGAACTCCACTACTCCTGTTGGAATAAGGTCGTAAGTAACTTCTGGCATGTTGCTGGGCATCTGCTTATCTCGAAAGACGGCATTAAACCGCTTCCCTGCTGCTTCTGCCTTCTTTTCGCCATGATAGTTTTTCGTAACTTCAGTAGCGAGCACAAACTTGATCTCACGCATATTCTCTTTTTTCTCTACAGCCTCAATATATGCGCTCATTTGTTTATCTGAAATACGAGTAAGTAATCTAAAGTACTGGGGCATGAGTTGATCTGGAATAGACATGACTTTTCCAAACATATCGTCGGCACTATCATTTAAAGCAATATAGTTGTTATTGCTCTTCCCCATCTTCAACTGACCATCCGTACCTAGTAAAATAGGCATCGTAATAATATCTTGCGGAATTTGGCCGTATTGTTCCTGGAGCTTTCTTCCCTGCATTTCATTAAAAAGCTGGTCAGATCCAGATAACGCAATATCTGCCTCTAGTACCACACTGTCGTACCCTTGTAGAATCGGGTAGATCATCTCGTGCATCCCGATTTCTTGTTCATCTGCCATACGGCGCTGGAACATGTCTCTTTGGATGAGCTGTGCATGAGTAAAACGACTCATAAGACGAGCCAGGTCTTCTGCTGACATTTTGTCGTACCACTCTCCGTTGTATCGTACTTCAGTCTTTTTAAGATCAATAATAGAACCAATCTGCTTAAGATAGTTCTTGGCTGCCGCCATAGTTTCCTTCTTAGTCTTCATAGTACGCATCGTTCCCTTATCTGTTGGGTCACCAAAACGAGCAGTGAAGTCACCAATAACAAAGACTACCTGGTGCCCCAGTTCTTGAAACTGTCGCAGCTTCTCATAGTTTACCGCATGTCCAATATGCAGATCCGTCCCTGAAGGGTCCACTCCATACTTAATACGAAGTTTCTTGCCACTTTTGAGCTTCTTAATCAGGCTATTTCTGGTAGGGGTCTCCTCAGACCCTGCGAGCAGTGAATCTATTTCACGATCTGTAATTTTTTTCATATAATTATTGTGTTACCTCTTCCTGATTTTACCCTTATGGTATATAATTGTAAATAACCGTCTCTTCCGGATATATCTCTTATTTACTAGTTCCATTTAAAATATGTATCAACCACCTCGTAAATCAATCTTTTTCCGTCGTCGCAAGAAAGTTGCTGGCACGTATTTTGGCTACTCGAATAAAAAAGGGCTTCTTCGCCTTCCTGGTTTCCTGCAGGATGTTTCCTGGAAGAAGGCCACTATATATACCGTGCTTGTTTTTGTATTGCTGACTGCTACCCTCTTCGCATGGTTTAGCCGGGATTTACCAAATCCATACAAGATCAACAACCAGACTGCCGTACAGTCGAGTAAAATCGTTGACCGTAACGGAAAGCTCCTCTACGAGATCCATGGTGAAGAAAAGAGAACCTTGGTAAAGTTTGAAGACATCCCTGATTCAGTGAAGAAAGCAACTATTGCCCTCGAGGACCAGGAATTTTACAAGCACTCAGGCTTTAACCTGAAGGGTATTTTACGAGCTGCTATTTTCAATATATTCAACCGTGACTCCACTCAGGGAGGGTCAACTATTACCCAGCAGTATGTAAAACGAGCCCTTCTTACGTCTGACCAGGTCATTTCTCGTAAGATTAAGGAGCTTATCTTATCTATTGAAATGGAGCGTATATATAACAAGAACGAGATTTTCTCTCTCTACCTAAATGAGATTCCGTATGGCAACAACGCCTATGGTGTAGAAGCAGCCTCTAAGACATATTTTAATAAAGATGTAAAAGATGTGTCACTGGCAGAAGCAGCTCTCCTTGCGGCCCTTCCGCAAGCACCTACCTACTATAACCCGTATGGTTCTAATACTGATGCGCTGATGCGTCGTAAGGACTATGCCTTGGACCAGATGGTAAGTCTTGATCTCATCACAAAAGATGAAGCTGAAGCTGCCAAAAAAGAAGTGATTAAATTTGAAGCCAAAGACACCGGAATCCTCGCTCCTCACTTCGTCATGTATGTACGAGAAAAACTGGCAGAACAATACGGGGAACAACGACTCGAAGAAGGTGGCCTTATTGTTACTACTACCCTCGATCTAGACAAACAAAAGATTGCTGAGGAGTCAGTAACAGCTGCTGTTAAGAACATTAACGCGCTGGGAGCAAAAAACGCGAGCCTCGTATCTATGGATCCAAAAACCGGTGAGGTGCTAGCTATGGTAGGGTCTGTTGACTACTTCAATACCGAAAACGACGGTAACGTGAATGTAGCTACTCGTCTGCGCCAGCCAGGTTCGTCTTTGAAGCCGATCATCTACGCTGCCCTATTCGACAAGGGCTATGCCCCGACCACGATGCTGATGGATGTAGAAACAGACTTTGGTAACTACAAACCACAAAACTATGACGGACACTTTAGAGGTCCTGTTACCGTACGCCGTGCACTTCAGAACTCACTCAATATTCCTGCTGTCGAGGCTCTCAACCTAGTGGGAGTAGATGAAGCAGCTTCTCTTGCACGCAAGATGGGACTTACCTCTCTAACTGACCCACAACGCTATGGCCTTTCACTGGTACTAGGAGGTGGAGATGTAAAGCTTCTTGAACTCGCTAATGCATACTCTGCATTTGCAACTTACGGTATGCATACCGACCCTGTCTCAATCCTCAAAATCGAAGACGGGTCTGGAAAGAGCCTCTACGAATACAAAGCAGATGAACACAAGCCAGTTCGGGTACTCGACGAGAATGTCGCGTTCCTTACCGCCAATGTACTATCGGATGATGCTGCTCGTGCTGAGATCTTTGGCCTTGGTGGCCCTCTTACACTTCCTGGTCGCCCGGTAGCAGTGAAGACTGGTACAACAGACGAATACCGTGACGCATGGACTGTTGGCTACACACCAAGTGTTGTGACAGGAGTATGGGTTGGTAACAACGACAACTCCCCTATGGTGCGTGGTGGTGGTGCCATGGCTGCTGCTCCAATCTGGAACAGCTATATGCGAAAGGTGCTGGCTGGAACTCCGGTTGAGCAGTTCAACATCACACCAGGAATTACCACGGTTAAGATCGATGCCCTTACTGGTAAGTTACCTCTAGAGAATATCCCACCAGAGTTAGCAGACAAACTCCCTATCGTGGATGCGTACTTTATAAAAGGAAAAGAACCAACTACTCATGACGATGTACATAAGATTGTTCGTGTCGTTAAAGTTCCTGAAGGACAACCATTAAAGCTCGCAGACGACAAGTGTCCTGTGGATCTCACTGAAAACAAAATCTTCTTTGAATACCATTCAATCTTGCCAAACTACAAGCCATGGGAAGATGCGGTTACTAACTGGGCTAAAGCTGCGGGACTCAATAATGTACCGACAGAAAAGTCTGACTGTTCAGATCTTGCTAAAGACCGTCCTACCATTTCTATTACCAGCCAGGCAACCGACTTAGTTAAAGACGGTAAGCTCTTTGTAACGGTATCTGTAATTGCGCCAAAGGACATTGCAAAGGTGGAATACTTCCTCGGTGAGGAGAAGATCGGTGAGGTAGCAGTTACCCCATACAACCTTGAAGGTCTCCCCCTTCCCTCAACCCTTAAAGGTAAATTCACTCTTAAAGCTATCGTGACAGATAAGGCAGGTATAACAGCAGTAAATGAGAAAGCCTTTTCGTTGTAGAGAGTTGTAGAGATATAGAGAAAGATACGAGAGACATAAAAAGAGGAGCCATTCGGCTCCTCTTTTTTGTACTTCCCTATTTCTTCTCTATAATCTGGCATCCGCCATTTTTTTCTAGTTGTTTGTATACAGAAACAAACTTATTCCCTGCTCCATATGCAATACTTCTCCCTCGTTCGTCATTAGCGTTAAAGCCATGGTAGCTAACTGCATACGCATCAAGGAGTGAACGGCCACCTGAGAGTGCTCCAGACATCTTATGTGCTACTGCGAAGATTGCTCGTTCAGGGTTGAACCGGGCATCTTCTGGGAAGTGGCTCTTAGGATCATCAAAGACAGTTGCGGGTTCCCAGATACGCTCGGGAGCAGCCGAGATCTTCTTGCCACGACGCATCACATCTGACCCACCAGTAAGCTCAGTATATCCACGAGCAGTACCGGTAATAAACTGGCCAAGACCTGAAGCTGAAGACACCCTGTTCTTTGCACTCGCATCCCATTTCGATTCTACTTGGATTAGGGCGTACAAGATATTGGTATCCCCTCCGAGCCACTTGGCTGCTGCTGCCTGGGCATACGGGATATAGTCGGGATTTACATTAGTTATTTGCGTACAGGTAGTAGTAAAAACCTTTGGTACCTGTGGCACTAAGACTATCTCATCTACTGGCGTATCCAGGTCACTACCAACATGCGTTTCTAAAGGTCCGGATAGGTCTGCCGCAAAGGCTGCTACCGGGATTAGGATGGCAATTAGCATCATAATAGCAATGAACAGACTCACAGGAGGCAAATGTCTTTGAGACATACAAAAAGGGCTAGTGATATACCGCCCTCCGTTATGTATCTATTATACCAAATCTTACTCTCGTCAACAAATTTCAACCTAGAAGAGCTTCCCCTGTGCTTTCTTACTAGCTGAAGCTCCTTTTGCACCTTCGTGAGACTCCACAGCCTTAATATATGAGCAGTAGTCACACTCAGGGTATGAAACTGGCACCTCATCTGAGTTGAGACACCCATACGCCTCATTGATTTTACCCTCTACCCACTCATCTGATCCCTTGTACGGGATAAGGGTGACATCAAATTCGAGCTTTTTATCAAAGGCAGCACGATCTGCTCGACCATTACAGTATACGAAATACCCCGTATCTGATACCTTATGCCCGTTGTGGCGCAATAACCACTGGTATATCTCCATCTGACGCTTGTATCCATCATGCCAGTCTTTGTCGAGAGTAGTGATGGCCTCTTCTTTCGCGGTAGCCTTGTAGTCCACCACAATATATTCCCCTGCCTCATTTATCCAAAGGTCGTCGATTGCTCCAAATACTTGGAAGTTTGTTTTCTCGTGCAAGTACTGCACTCCCGTGAAGTTATGTCTCCATTGTTCGAGGTTCTCATGAGCAACAGGCCGAGCATTAACGCCGTACTGTTCTATGAGAGGGTGGCGAGTACCTGCCACGCGGTGGGTATCAAACTCCTGTTTTAAAAGAGTATCCACAGCGGAGTTCAAGGCAAACGGAAACCCTGGAGGGCGCCCAACTCCGAGCCTGCGATCTAAATAGAAGCACCGAGGACATGAAATAAAAAGGTCAATCTTTGAGCGCGACAACTTAAAGGGCTTGGTACCCCCTGGTTCATACAGTCCTTTATCTCGTTGTGCTGTGTAGTATTTTGACATGAATGTATTATACCAAAAAACCGCTCTTAACGAGCGATTTTTCTAGCTAATGTTTTTTTATATTTATCTACTACTGCTTTTTGTTCTTTATTTGCTTTCTGAGCTACTCGTTTAAGGAGCGCTATTTGCTCTTCTTTTGGTGCATTACGAAAGAAGTCAGAGAACTCCTGCTTTGTATCTTTCTTAGCCTTTTGTACTATATGTTTTATTGCTTGTATTTTCATCATATAAGAGTCTCTAGTTCTTCTTTAGTATATGCCTTTGGGAGGAACTGGTCAATTTCAGCTACATCAGTAAATACCTGTCCGATGTCGTGCGTGAAGTCTTTTAGTATAACGTCGAGCCTAATCTCTGAGCCAAATTGTTCCTTAACTAGTCGAACATTATCCCGCGACTTTAAAAATGCATTGATAAACGTCTCCTTTGTTACCCGTCTCCCTTCGATAGCTTCGCGCGCCTGTGTAAAACGCCAGGCAATAAGAGGATCCTGGTATACAAAATAAATAATAACCGTCCTACCTCGCTTCAAAGACCTTTCGATGTTTTGCGATGCACTACTATGTGAAAAAGTACCATCGAGGATAACGTTCAGGTTATGCTTTAACGCATAGTCAAACAATATATGCACTCCCGTACTAGCTGTTTTTTGGAATACATGAGCGTTCCCGCCTACATACCCGGGCAGCATAGACCTAATCATATCTGCATCTATTCTAACAGGAGGACTCTTCATGCTCCTCAACTCATCAAACAAAGCGCTAGCGACTTCAGTCTTACCTGCTCCAGGAGAACCAGCCATAAAGATAGTAACCGGTGTTTCAGTCGGAAAATAGTGTTCTGGACTCGCAAACATCTCTAGGATATCTGCCTTGTGATCTTTTAAATATTGGTCCGCATTTTTTTGTATTTGTTCGTCTGTCATGGTTGAGTTATGGGTCACTTCGAGCCTGTCGAGAAGTTATCTCTGCAGGCTGATACAGCTCTTTTTTTTCCGTTGTGAGTTGTAGTATTTTGGCATAGCTAGCTCTTACGGTAATACATGTTTAAGAAATCTATCAAGCCAGGAACATCGTACTCATCAACTGGGCGCCAATCAAATGGCAAGAATGCACCAATATGAAGAAATATTCTCTTCTTATGCTCACCTTGCGGTATCTTTACCGTCAGCAAATAGCAGGTCCAATAATAAGCTCCATTAAGCTCAAACGCCTGACCAGTGGCGGGCCGCTCCTCAAGCAGCCTGCCGTTCTCCCTTAGGTACTGATCGACATACATTTCTTTTTGCTCTAGCATAAGTGTATTATAACAAAAATATAGCCATACGGCTCTATTTAAAAGTAGCTATCTTATCTCTTCCTTCGCAAACAACTCCGCTTGCTCCAACACCGTTTCGGTGGCGATCTCTTGAAAATCTGGCGGGTAGCCATATTGATTCAGTAATCGTCTCACCATCACTCGCATGCGTGCTCGTGAAGTCTCTCGCAAACTCCAGTCGATCGTGGCGTTTTCACGCACCCTTCCTACCAGAATTCGTGCCAACTCCTTGAGCTTGTCGTCACCTAGCACTTTTTCCGCACTTTCGTTTTGCGATAGAGCATCATAAAATGCAATTTCGTCTTCAGTCAGCCCTAGTGTCTCACCCCGCTTGTCGGCCTCCTTCACGTCTTTCGCCAGCTTGATCAATTCATCAATCACCTGCGCAGCAGTCAGTAGATTATTCTGATATTTCTTGATCGCATTGTGCAACATCTCTGAAAACTTCTTCATTTGCGCTGCATTTTTCTTGCCTCGTGAACGCAATTCATCGTTGAGGATTTTTTTCAGCAATTCGAGTGCAATATTCTGTCGCTCCATGGTTCGAATTTCTTCCAGGAACTCGTCAGACAAAATTGAAATATCTGGCTTCTTAATCCCAGCTGCATCAAAGATATCGATAATGCCTTGTGAGACGACCGCCTTATCAACTAACTGTCGAATAGTCGTCTCAATATCTATATCGCGACCGCCGCCGTCGCTCGCGAGCTTCATAATCCGCGCCTTTACTGCTTGGAAAAATGCCACCTCATCACGGATCTCAATAGCTCGCAAGTTTGGCATTGCCAGGGCAAAGAGCTTTGACAGCGCCACTACTTCTTTCAAAAACCGTTCTTTGCGTTCTTCGTTTCCAAGTAAGAAATCTTCTACTTCTAAGATCGCTTCTAGTTTTCCTCTTGCATCATCTTTAAAGTATTTATCATAGTTCACTCCATCCAAAATCCCTTGTACTATTTCAAATTTTGCCAACATATGTGGCAGTGTATCTACTGCTTGATCGGCAATCACACCTCCCTTTCCGCCACTCTCCGTATAGACAGCCAATGCTTCTTTAAGGTCCGAAGCAATACTAATATAATCAACGATCAATCCGCCTGGCTTATCTTTATAGACCCGATTGACGCGGGCAATCGCCTGCATCAGATTTGCACCCCGCATCGGCTTATCAATGTACATTGTATGCAAACACGGCACATCAAAACCTGTCAGCCACATATCCCGCACAATCACCAGCTTCAAGGAGTCTTTCGTATCTTTAAATCGTAGCGCCAACTCTTTGCGATCATCCTTAGTTGTATGATGAGGCTGAAAGCCCACCGGGTCAGATGAGGCAGCTGTCATCACAACCTTAATCACACCACCTTTCTTACTATCATCATGCCACTGTGGTCGTAGTTTAATAATCTCATCATAGAGCTCAACAGCGATACGACGGCTCATCACGACAATCATCGCCTTTCCATCAAATGCTTCTTGGCGGACTTCAAAGTGCGTTACCAGGTCCTTTGCAATGTCGCGTAGTCTCGCCCTATGCCCAACCACGGCCTCGAGCTGCGCCCACTTAGCCTTTGCTTTTTCCGTTACACTTGTTTCTTCACTTTCCAGCACTTCATCTACTGCTCGGTCGAGTTCAGCTTTTTCGGTATCGTTAAATTCGAGCTTTACCAGTCGCGACTCGTAGCTAATCGGCACAGTCGCACCGTCTTCTACCGCCGCTTGAATATCATACACGTCAACATAGTCACCAAAGACCGCCCTAGTATTCGCATCACCCTTTTCGATCGGCGTCCCGGTAAATCCAAGGAAAGAAGCATTTGGCAATGCGTCCCGGACATATTTGGCAAATCCATACGAAACGATCGCCCCATTCGTAATCCCATCCACACCACGCACCTCCCGCACCTTTGCATCAAATCCATACTGCGATCGGTGCGCCTCATCGGCCATGACGATAATATTTGATCTGTCAGACAACATCGGGTATTCCTTCTCACCTTCTTCGAGTGAGAATTTTTGAATCGTAGTAAATATCACCCCGCCACCACTGGTTGCGAGTAACTTTTTCAAATGAGCGCGGTCTTCTGCCTGCACCGGGTCTTGGCGCAACAAATCCTTGGCTCCCGCAAAAGTATCAAATAACTGCTGATCCAGGTCATTGCGATCAGTCAGCACCACAATAGTCGGATTTCCCAATCTCTGGATAATCTTCCCAGCGTAAAAGACCATCGAAAGCGATTTCCCTGATCCCTGCGTGTGCCACACCACACCAGCTCTGTGATCAGACTCAGTCGCGTGAATGGTTGAATCAATCGCCTTTTGTACTGCAAAATATTGATGATACGCCGCCGTTTTCTTAATCGTGCGAATTTCCAAAGATCCGTCATCCAACGTCTTTTTTTCCTCTTCATACACAGTAAAGTTTCGGATCAGATCCAGCAATACTTCGGGTCGCAACATGCCAAGCACCAAAGTCTCAATCTCTGGTGTTGTCCGCTGCGCATCCTTCGTTCCATCTACTGATTTCCATGCCAGGAAACGATCAAAACCGCTCGTGATCGTACCCGCTCGAGCATCGAGACCATCAGAGACAACGAGTATACCATTATAGGCAAACAAATCAGGAATAGCTTTCTGATAGTTCGTCAGTTGAGTAAACGCCTTATGTACCGTCGCGTCTTCGTTCTTCGCATCCTTGAGCTCTATCACCACCAAAGGCAATCCGTTTACAAACAATACAATATCGGGGATCTTATCTCGCTCCAGACCCTTTATATAAAATTGATTCGTTACTACAAACTCATTTTTAGACATGTCATCCCAATCGATGACTCGCACGTTATATCCGCGCATATGCCCGTCTTCCGATATCTCTACTGGCACACCTTCGACAAGCAGTCGATGTACTGCTCTATTATTCTCGACTACTTTGTCAGTTAGACTCACTGTATTAGTGATCTGATTTATTACAAAATTATGTGCCTCAACTGGCAAACCAGAATTGAGCCTCTTAATAGCCGCAATAAGCCATACTCGCAAAACAACCTGCGATAAATCTGGTCTCTGAAGTTCTAATTCCTCAGAGCTTTTATACAAAAACCCCGCTTCGCGAAGAAGATCGATTGTAAGTTGTTCAATTGTGGATTCATTTATAATTTTCATAAATTACGAGTCCTGTAGCTGCCTAAATAATGCTACCTCTTGTGAAGAAATAAAGTCTCCAAAAGAGTTGATTACTCCGAAATCAACTAAAGGTGTAGATTGTATTAAATCTTGCATATCTTTACAAAGCCAATCACTATTCCAAATCTTAATATTTGAATCAAAGACTCTTCTACATAACTTTTCTGGATATAGTATACCTGGATAAATCTTAATAGTCATTCTTTGAAGCCATAAGTCTAAGTGGCCTGTATTGGGAATTCTAGAAAATTTCTTCCTTATTTTATCAATAAGAGCCTGGCGATCTTCTTGCTTAATAAATAGAATCAACTTACTAATAACTGCTATTGCTATTGGATAAGTTCTGGGATTCCTATAGGCAATATCGGCTAAATAGCTAATCATAACTACAGGATTAATATAGTCATCTAAAGAATCTAAGTTCTCGATCTTTTTATAAAACCTTTGGAGCATTTTAACTAATGTGCCAGAATTAGGAAATTGACCTGAAAAGCTATGTAATCGCTTGACAAAAACCAATAATGACCCTAATTCACTACCATACTGAATCCAATGTGACTTATCTGGTTTGATGGATGACTCTATGGCATTTACCGATAATACCGTTTTACTACTATTTAACTTTAGACCCAGGCCAATAAGAACCTCTGTAAGTATTTTTAATATTCTTTCCGCTATTTCTGGACTATTCACAAAGACACGATAATCATCTCTATACCTAATTATCTTATATTCACAAACATCAATCTGACTCATTCTTTCTGTTACTAGTTCATCTACATACCCAAGTACAAGTTCCGCCAAAAGATCCATCAGAACGCTACCCTGAGGTATCCCATTTGTTTGACCGTAAGACATTGATTGAAGACATCCATCAATAATATTCCCTAATAAACTATTGTTTCTTATTTCTCTTTTAGCTACTTCTTTTGTATGTAAAGCCCAGACAACCGAATGAGTATATATCGAAGGATAGCAGTCGCTAATATCAGTATGATATACATACTCATATTCCAGGGCACATTCAAGAGACCGCTGTTCGACTTCATTCCACCAATTAATAACTTGGCTAGCCTTATCACTGTCGCTATTTTCTGATTCAATAGGTAGACTCATGCAAGATATTACCGTATGTTCTTTGAAGCATCTAAATCTATTCAATATAGTTTGCCAATTATTTATCTCTGTAATCCGATGAACTAAGTAGACATATATTGTCGGATGGATTATTTCAAATGGCCTCCATGCATACCTACCATCTTTATTATTTAGCAAAACATAATTAACTTCATCAAAAGTCTTTGGATGATTAGGCTTAGTAGTTGCATAAAAATCTGATAACTCTTTATTATCAATCTTATTTGATATTTTTTTGATTAAATCATCGAATGTAAAATACTTTGGGAGATCAAAGTTAACATAACTATCTCCCTTGAGAAGAAAGCTTCTTGCCTCCACATTCGTAAAGTCCAGAATATTTCTCATACATTAAAAATCTTATTCAACAAATCATCCCTCAACCTGGACAGGGTTTGGATTTCTTTTGCTCCGTTTTTTAATCTCTCAAAAATAGGGCTAGTAATTTGGCTAAATAATTTCATTATATGATCACCTCCAGCTACAATTTCCATATCCTTGATCGATTGTGAATTTACAGCACTTGCAATAGATGAAGTACTACCCATAGAATTAAAATCAAAATTCTTCATGGTTAGATACAGAAATTCTGGCGAAAGATTATCTTTTGGTTTTAGGTGTGCAATCGCTTCATTTGAAAGCATTTCTTCGGTTGTAATTGCAACACGTCCAAGCGTCATCTTGAAACTAATAATCACAGTATTTTCTGGAATCACAGGAATATTAAAATTATCCACTGCTTCTTGGGTTAAATATTCTGAAGTATTAAAAATATAAGCCCCGCTTGTTCCCATGTCTTTAATAGAAATCCATTTTACATCACTTGGATATTTCGAAAACCATTCTTCTTCTTTTCGTGGTGGAGTTCGTCCAATTGAGATATTGCAAAACTCCCCTAACTTACCAACCTTCCACTCCTCAGGCAGTCCATCAATCATCTTTACCTTTTCGTGCCCAGGAAATCGGAAATCTACAAACCATTCTTTAAATATCGCTTGCGCGATGCTTGCGAGCGTTTTATTCTCTCGCCGCAACAGCTCAATCTTGTCATCCAAACACCCTAACACCGCCGCAACTTCTTTTTGCTCCTCCTTCTTTTGTGGGATAATGACTTCTATAGACCCTAAAATTGACTGGTTTATTAGTGGTTGACCAGATCCTGCTGCACGAGAGTTTAAGCCTAATGTATTTAGTAAATAAAAAATAAATTTTGGATCAGAATTATCTTTTGCTTTACAGATAATAGCATTATCAGTAACCCATGACTCATTTTCTGAGAAATATAGACTTCCACAATACGATCCGACTCTACCGATAATAATTGATTCTTTATCAGAATTCTTTATATCAGTAAAACCAATAATTCCATTAGCTCCGTAAACTGGATACTGTCCGCTCTCAAGCCTATCTGGGGAACTTTTCCCATTCGAAAAAGCTGCCAATTCTGACAAGTCTACTGTCTTCCAATTTTTCGAAGATGTGAACGTCATTTTAGTTCCAGCCAAGTTTAAAAAGTAAGAAGCCAGCAATTAGTGTAATTATAACACCTGCGATCACCGTAGAAACATGTGACCTCGCCCAGCCCATAAGTGATGCGAAGACCATATTCCAGTACTCTTTATGAGGTTTTTCTATATCATTGATTGTTACTTCCTTACTGTCGCTCTCTCCACTGCTATTTTGTGGTAAAGGGTTCATCTTCTCTGCGAATTCACTGTCAGTAGTAGCTTCGATTCTACCCAAGACAATATTAAGATCGTCAACAACTCTGTCTAATGATGGGGCAACACGAACAAGTGTATCAGTGCTAAATGCGTTACTATAAGGAGAGTATGTGACATTCCAAACACCGTCACTCATTCTAGGGTTATTACCAAACTTAATAATATATTCTTCCAAAAAAGCAAAGGATCTGCTCAAATCTGCCTTTGCCTCATCAATTGAATCATGATTACGAACGATCTCAGGCACAACACTATCGCGAGAATCCAAAAGAAGCTTGCTGTATTCTTTACAAGTTTGACGGAATTCTTCAATCTTATTTATAACTTCTTTTCTATTCATATAGTTATTTTGTGTCTCGCTTCTTGATCGCAATTTTATTTTTTTCTGGTACTAGTTCACTATATATTGAGTCAACTTCATTTGGTTCAGTTATCATTTCTTTTGCTATAATATTTACTAACTTAAAAAGCAATTCTGCCGTAGAGCGATCGTCAGTTAAATCAATCAATCCGGGATGAACCGCATTATTTCCAATCACCCGCACTACATCTAAAGATTTTTGAATCTTTGGATTAAGATTTCTATCAGAAACCAAGAACCCAATCTTAGCATTAAGATTACTTCCTAATGCCCCAAGATAATTTACCAGCTTCTCAATAGCAATACGGAGCAACGCAGATGAACCACGCGATGACTCACTTAAAATACTAGCTGCTTCTAGGTAGTCTTTCTTTATATCTTCTGGCAAATCAGAGTTTGGGGAATCTACAAGTATTTTTGCTGGGTAAATCATTTTCGCATTTAGCCATAAAGAAAAGTCTTTACAGTGAAAGCAGTGAGAGATTTCAAGGTTATCAACCGTATACCTTCCACTATTATAATGGGTGTTACTCCAAATCATCTGAGAAAACGCCCTACAGTGAGGACAATTAAACGAACTAGCTTGGTACTTAGGAGGTGTAAAGATTAAACCCATATCTATAATTTAATTCCAATTTTATTCAGCTGCTTCTTAATCTCCTCATTTAACCTCTCTTCCTCTTTTATCTGTTCCTTCAGCTCTCCTGTCAACTTTTTCATCTTTTCTTCAAACGATATTCCGTCGTCCTCGGCGGCTTTGATGCCGACATAGCTACCAGGGATGAGGACATAGTTGTGTTTTTTGATATCAGCGAGTGTTGCGGATTTTGAGAAACCCTTTTGGTCTTCGTATTTACCGCCAACTTTGCGCCATTCATGATAGGTGTCGGCAATCATGGTGACATCTTCGTCGGTGAACTCACGATGAGTGCGGTCTGCCATATAGCCAGTGTCGGACGCGTCGATAAATAGTATCTCACCTGTACGCTTACGGTCACCGTTACCAATTCGTTTGCGAGACAGAAACCAGATACACGCCGGGATACCTGTGTTATAAAAAAGTTGCTTTGGCAGCACGACGATACAATCTACTAGATCAGCGTCGACAAGTGCCTTTCTGATTTCTCCTTCCCCGCTCGATTGTGATGAAAGAGAACCATTGGCCAACACGCAGGCCATAATACCATTTGGCGAGAGATGATAGACCATATGTTGTAACCAAGCAAAGTTCGCATTGCCTGCTGGTGGTTTGCCATATTGCCAACGTGGATCAGTTTGTAGCAACTCCCCGCTCCAATCGGAAACGTTAAACGGTGGGTTGGCGAGAATAAAATCTGCTTTGAGATCTTTGTGCTCGTCCTTGAGAAACGATCCTTCGGTGTTCCATTTCACACCCGATCCATCAATGCCGCGAATCGCTAGGTTCATTCGAGCGAGACGATAGGTCGTTTGATTACTCTCCTGCCCATAGATAGCAAGGTCATCAATACGGCCTGCATGAGACTGCACAAATTTTTCCGACATAATAAACATGCCGCCACTACCACAACACGGGTCATAGATGCGGCCCTTGTATGGTTCAATCATTTCAACCATCAGCTTCACGATCGATTTTGGGGTATAAAACTGCCCTCCCTTTTTTCCTTCGGCATTGGCAAACTCACCAAGAAAATATTCATAGACTCGACCAAGAATATCTTTTGATTTGGCTTCCTCGTCACCGAGCGCGATATCGCTCACGAGGTCAATCAGTCCGCCAAGCGCTGCTTTGTCCAGATTTGGGCGAGCAAATACCTTTGGCAAGATACCTTTGAGCGTTGGGTTGATTTTCTCGATTGATTCCATGGCCTTATCAAGATCTTCACCAATAGATGGGAGCTTTGAGCGACCATGGAGATACTGCCAACGTGCCTCGGTTGGTACAAAGAACACATTCTCAGCTCGATATTCGTCGATACTTTCTGGATCGGCTCCAGTTCCCTGTTCTTTTTCTAGTGTCAGCTGTCTGTATTTCTCTTCAAACGAATCAGAGATATATTTCAAAAAAATCAAACCAAGCACAATATTCTTGTACTCTGCTGCATCAATATTCTTACGAAGCTTATCCGCCGCTTTAAAAAGCTGTTTCTCAAGTGGTTCAGATTTTTGCTCTTTTTTTACCTTTAACATTTACTATCCATGAGATGTTATAACGCTTATTATACCAAATAAACTACCCAGTGGAAATGTTATTAGTAAGTAGGTAATTACTTTACATCTATTCAAACATCCTATATCAGCAAACAGCTCACTTATGCTTATATAGAAGTTATTTACTATTGAATAAAGTATTATTTTGGTTTACAATAAACTTTCCAAAAAATACACAAGGAGCGTGAACAGTGAGCACTTTAACAGGGATATCAGAACCACCACCAACCGACCCAACTGTGGTCATCTTGGAACCAGTCCACCCTCGCCGCAAGGTGTTCCCACCTATGGCGCTACTTCAAGTGGAGAAGCGATGCTCCCGATGCTTTGCTACCGGCGAAACAATCTCTTACTCGGCAAAAAACAAGCGATTCTACTGCCTGGAACACTTCCCTTCTGAACCACACTCTTACTCTCAACTCTGCCAGGCTTGCAACAACAACCCAGTCGGCAGCTACAGCATCAGTAAAGAAGGGCGGAGGCTTAAGACCTGCTTCACCTGCTACGCTAAAGCCAACCTGGTACAGTGTATCTCGTGTAAAAATTTTTCCACGATATCACAGGTAAGAACAGTTGAAACGAATTCAGGGAAGAAGAAGGTATGCACAAAATGCCTCGTCAACAAAAAGGAGTTTTTCAACGGCATATGTGTCTCCTGTAAGGAGTCTGCGTTTCTAATGTATAGATCACAAAAAGGACCAGGAACAAAAGCAGACCTATGCCGCCCTTGCTACGACGGAAATGAAGCAAAACGCGCACCATGCACTGGTTGCAAAACTAAACTCAAGATTCGCCATCACAGTTCAGAGGGCAAGCCGTATTGTGGCAACTGCCACGACACCAAACCTCTCAACTGATTTCAAACGAAAAATCTCTTCAAACAACTCCATCGTCATGGGGTTGTTTTTTTGTTTCTTTTGCGTGCTTGCCTCTCTGTGTGCAAACCGCTACAATGATCTTAATATGTTAAAACAAACATCAAGACAATCTGAACGAGGTGTTGCACTCCTTATCACCCTCATCATCTCAGCTATCATGCTCGTGTCTGTCACGGCTTTTTCTCGTGAGATGGTAGATGAAATCCGTAACGCTACTCGTATAGATAACAGTATGATAGCCTACTATGCAGCTGAAGCAGGGTTAGAAGATGCACTACTAGAATGGCGGGATGCAGTTAGTAGCAACTCCCCTACTGAGATATCTGATGAGAACGACAAAGATACTAGTGCAGATAGTACTAATGTTATCGGACCGGAAGTACCCGCAGCTCAATTCACTGGAAACAGAAACAATACACCTCGATGCGTAAACCTAGATAACAGTCAGCGTATACCAGCTACAACCTGCTCAAATAACCGTAACAGCAATACGCGCTACTACGGCGTACGTATGTGGTACAAACAACCAGTAATTGCGAATCAAGTTGTAAAAAAAGATGAGGTATATGAACTTGAGGTTCCGAATATGACTAGTGACGTAACTCTTGATTGGAGTTCACTAAATACTCCTGCAAATACAGGGATGAGGGTTGAGATAATTGGATATAACAGTGACGGCAGTATTATTCCTCCTCCACTCGGCAGATTCTTTACTAGAACGGTAGACTCAAAAAAAATACTACTACAAAACCAAGTTGGATCGGGTAAGAAGATATTTCGCATCAAGCCCTGGAACGTAGTAAAAAGCACAAACGAAGATCAAGGAGCACCGAACGTTACCCCAGGATTACCAGTACCGTCTATAAACCTAAATATCAGCAGTAGCTCGACTTCAAATCTTCTCGGCTCCCCTGTTACCAACATTGAGTCTGTTGGATACTACGGTGGTGTTGCGAGGAAAATAACAGCCACACTTGATCGCACATCTGGAAACATTATCAGCATCTTCGACAACGTAATATATAGTGAAAGCGCACTTACGAAATAGAAACAAAAGCGGGCGGTCCAAATGGACCGCCCGTTCTTTTTTTGTTATTTACTCCCCTTTCTAGGGACTGAATTTTTGGATGTCGTCTCTTGTGAAGTCAGAAGTAAAGATTACTCCATTTGGCGTAACCCCTATTCCAACTGTGTCATGGAACTGACCATCTCCATCTCCTATGGATCCAATCGTGTGGGCGTCAACTCCTGACTGCGTCCAAGAACGAATCTGGCTTAAACCAAACTCCACTGCGTAAATGCGATCATTCGCATCAACCGCAACATAGGCTGGTTGATTCACCGGAAGAAAGAAAGTTCCATCCCAAAATCGCACCGAAGTGCCATCTTGAGTAAACTTCTGAATCCTGTTGTTTTCTAAGTCCGTAACGTATAACAGCCCTTCGGCATCTACTGCAATACCTCTTGGACCCCTAAACTCTCCAGGCTGGACTCCGCGTCTTCCCCATGAGTTTTGGTACACCCCGATAGGGTTGAACTTTTCAACTCTATGATTAACGACTTCGTCGACCCTATCTGTGTCATCCACAATATACAAGTTCTCGTTCCTATCAAACACACAGCCTTCCGGCTGGTCGAATTCGCCATCGCCTTGTCCAAAACTTCCAACGATATGTGAGAGCTGTATTGAAGAACTCATCACTACTACCCGTGAGTTTCCTTGGTCTACAATTGCAAACCTAGAAGAGACGGGGCTGAAACAGATGGATTCTGGAAACACAAGGCTGTTGGTTCCTGGGATAGATGGTCCTAGTGTTGAAACTACCGCGCCGGTATTCGGGTTAAAGAACACAACACGGTGGTTGTTTGAGTCAGGCACCGCAACATTGCCAGTTGCCGGATCAATATCCAGGTCTCTGGGGTTGTTGAGGATTCCTCCACCAAACTTCAAAGTAAAGGACGGTGTGGTATACGATGGAATCTCGTTTTGGCAGGTGTTAGAACACCCGTCATTGCTCAGTGCGTTGCCATCATCGCATTGTTCTTGTGCGTCCACGATGTGGTTACTGCAATACGCGGTGTTTCCTGCTACTTGTTGGCAGGTTGCGTTGCACACCGAACATGAAGTCAGGCCATAGGTGCAAGACTCAGTGATGGCGTTGCCGTCGTCACAGGTTTCCCCTGAGTCTGTAGTGCTATTACCGCAAAACTGGTTGTTTGTCCCAGAGTTTACGGTAACTGAAGTTGTTCTACTTTGTCCTACTTGCCCGTGGCTGTCGTAAGGAGTAGTAGTGACAGTGTAGGTGCCGGCATCTAGATAGGTGCATGCCACAGGTTGTGAGCAAGAAACGTTTTGCGTTGGCGTATCTCCGTTCCCGCACGATGTCGTACAGGTAACTACGTCACCATCCGAGTCTGCTTGCCCCGTCGCATAACACTGGGTTTGGAAAACCGCATCACCACTAGTGGCAGTGCAAATTGAACCGGTAAGAGTCGGCGGATGGTTGGTGAACTGAGACAAGGTAACACTTGCTGTTACCACAGAACTTACGACACCATCTCGGTCTTTAGCAGAGAGTGTTGAAATGTAACTCCCCGTACCTGGATAGGTGCAGGTTGCTCCAATTTCGCAGTCCAAGTTGGTAAACGTGGGTGCTCCTGCATAGCAGGTTAGCTCGCAGGACACCACGGTCCCCTCTGGGTCTGAGGCTTGTGCTGAAAAGTTCCTGGCGTTTTCGTTCACCAGGTTCTGGCTGAAGGTAAGAGATGAAACTACCGGTGGTTGGTTTACTACCGGCTGGATACAGATACCATTTGGATCTGACCCTGAAGCAGCAATCTCTACTAGCCTTGAAACATCCCCTACGTCTGCAAGGTCTCCTCCGACCCTCTGGTCAAAGTTGCATTTTCCAGAGAGACACTGAGTCCAGGAGTTGTCCATAATCCAGGAAAGTAGCTGTTCTGAATCCGAGACAGTAGGGAGAGACCCCCCTACTCCGTCCAGGTTACAGTTGAGCGCGTGCGCTGGCTTTACAGAACACAAGAGCACGAGTAAAAATACGACTCGTGTGATATTTGTTTGCAAGTGGGTCATATCCCACCTCCTTTTTCCTTTTTTGAGTTCTTCTTTAAAAGCATCGTCTCACTTTCTCGATGCCTTGAAACAAGATGTACTGTGCAGTTTTTAAAGATCGATACCTGTCAAGAGGTTTACTTAAAAAATAGCATAGATTAAAAGAAAAATCAAATATGTGCATATCTTATACTTGTTATTTCGAAACAAAGACTTATTATAGCTATATGACATTCGATTTACTTGGTCTCATTGTATCCCTAAGGTACATCGGACTTTTTGCTGCTATCTTTGCAGGATCTGGTCTTTTTGCCGGTTTTTTAATACCGGGAGATACTCTCCTCTTTACGGCAGGGCTTCTGGCCTCTCAGCATTTTTTTACTCTCTCAATTTTGATTGTGGTTATGGGTGTAGGTGCAATGGTGGGAGATAACCTCGGGTACGAATTTGGGAGCCGCTATGGTCATCGGTTTTTAACTCGTCACCGCTTGTTGTTCTTAAATCAGAAACAACTACGCTCTATTCAAGACTTCTTCGAAAAGTTCGGACCACGCGTTATGTTGTTCTCTCGCTTTATCCCGGGTCTTGGTACCTTTGGTCCCTTTATTGCTGGGTCAACTAAAATGAAACGCCTGCCGTTTGTTCTTTTTGCCGGAATCGGGGCCTTCATTTGGGTAACTATTTTTACTCTTCTTGGATACTTCTTTGGGAGCCAGCTTTCAACTGACACTATCGAGAAGTACCTCTTCTTAATTGTTATCGGTATTCTCTTTATTTCCTTTATTCCGAGTATCATCAACCACACTACACGATACCTAGCGCACAAAAAAGAAAAGAGGCTCTTAAGGCGCGCAGAAAAGAACAAGTACACAACAAGACACCAGCCCTAGGGCTGGTGTCTTTCTTTGAGTGCTGTAATTACTTCTTTGAAGAGGTCGTATGTTCCCCGTGTACATTGATCCCAGGTGAACATCTGCATAATTTCACGACGGCGCAGTTGCATCTCGCGGTTGCGCTCTGGGCGGTCTATGACCAGCATCATTTGTTGCGCAATCATTTCAGTATCCCGCGGCTTCGCAAAGAATACTCCCCCTTCATATAACTCACGGAAAACAGGAATGTCACTGGCTACTACTGGCAGTCCTGCCGCAAAGGCTTCTAAGATTGGAATACCAAATCCTTCGGCTATTGGCACAAAAACAAATGCTTTGGCGTAGTGCATGAGATATCTCTTCTCTTCTTCAGTAACATACCCAGTTACTACCACACGATCTGCAATATTGTAGTGATCTATAATTGCTTTTATTTCCTCATACCCATGTCCCGACTTACCAGCTATCACCAACTGCATATCATGCCCGGCAGATAATACCTGGTAAAAAGCTTTGACCAGTTGTGCTACATTTTTTTTGCGCTCTACTCGTCCGACTGTCACAAAGTACGGCTTGGTAATACCAAACTTCTCTGAGATATTGCTCCACGTACGATTATCCAGAAACTTTTTTTCAATACCCGTTTCAAATCCCAAATAGATAACAGAAATCTTTTCTGGATCAGCGTCGTAGAGACGAATTAAGTCGTGCTTTGTTGAGTGCGAAATAGTTACAATATGTATCGCTCGTTTTACTGCCACTCGAGTAGCAATGTCTAAATACCAGCGAGAAAACGGTGAGTAGCTTTCTGGAAAGTGCCAGAACGCTACGTCATGAATTGCAGTTACTACTGGAGTAGTGGTTAAAAACGGCATTGCCGCTGCTGGGACAAACAGAAAGTCTGGCTTATCACGAGTTAGCTGCAGCGCTAGACGAATCTGAGACCATAAATACTTCATAGGAATAACACGCAACTTCCAATGAGGCGCAAGGTTTGAAAACTCAGGATCGGAAGCACTCGGTGTATATACTAAGTAGTCGTGCTCAGTATCTACCTTTTGTAAGCCACGAAAAAGCTGAGTAGCATAAAACTCTACTCCTGTTTTCATTTTTATAGATATCCGGCTCGCGTCATAGCCTATAACTGGTCTTTTCTCCATATAGTATGAGTATACCCTATCTGTGAGTTGGTCGCAAAGAGACTCTATGATATAATATATATCAATGAAAAAACCCGTTAGCCTGGCTCGTAAAATACTGCGAGCTATCCTCTACATCATACTGTTTATCGTCTTCTGTCTGATTGCTGTCAGTCTTATTTACTATGCTTCAGGCTACCGCCTCGATGTAAAGACAAGAACCCTTAAAAAGACTGGCCTTTTGGTCATCAATAACTACACTACTGATGCGCAGGTTTTAATTGATGGCAAGGTAGCTGACGTAAAAACCAGCAACCTACCGAACTTTATCCCAAGTTCTGCAAGTCTCGTGCTTATCCCAGGCCAGTACCACCTTACTATTGTTAAAAACGGTTTCCTACCCTATTCAGAGGAAGTTACCATTCAGCCAGAACTCATAACCAAAGTGGAACCTATTGTCTTTATCTCTCAAAAGCTAGAGCCTGAGAGAATATTAGAGGATTCAATTATTAACTACGCTGTCTCACCGAGCAAAAGAAAGATGGCCTATGTCAGGTCTCAAACAGAACTCGTCGTCTTTGACTTCAACTCAAAAGGTCAACAGGTTATTACCCTCCCTATTAAGCCAGGTGTGATTATCCACGAACTCACATGGAACGAAGATGATCGTACGCTAGCTCTTGTGGTAGACGCTACGCCAAGTCGTGATGTACTCGTTATCTCAACCGACAACACGCCAACCGTTCGTTCAATTAAGAATGATTTTTCATTCTTCCCAACTATTGAAAAAGTATTCTTCACCCACAGTAACAACAACATGATCTACGCTATTTCCCACACTGGAACATCTGATACTCTTTTCAAACTAGATACCGCAAACCGTACCACCACACCAGTAGATCAGAATATTACCTGGTACTCACAAGACGACTCAGGCATTTCATACTTCGTGGAAAATACAAAAACCTACAAGAAACTTTCTTTTGATTCCGACAACACACAGGTAGTAACAGATGCAAGCATCTATCCACCCACTAATCTATCTCTACAGTACTTTGATAAGAACAATAGTGCGTATATTGCAGCAGGCAACCTCGTAACAGATCTTAACCCAACTCGCGCCTATAGTGTAGATACCGATGTGACAACCGTTACCTACTCTGCTAAGTACAACGCTCTCTACTATTTTAAGGAAGCATCAGGTGAATTGTGGCAGTACAGTTTTGATAAAAAAGAAAAGAAACTACTTACTCATTTTAACCAGGCAATACAAAACCCTGAGATGTACGATGGAACTCCGTATATTGTGTATCGTAATCGTAACAACCAACTTAAAATGATAAAAAATAACGGTACCAATGATACCGTTATTGCAAACTTCGATGATCTCTCTGGGTTCTTCATAGCCGATGACAACACCGTTGTTACTATCTCAAACACAAAAGGAAAGACGGTAGTTGAAAGATTCACACTACTCCCCTAGTAAGACTTTAGTTTATCGGTGTCTTTGGCAGTTGCGGTGGCGTTTTACGCCCCGTATTGTTTTTTGGGTCAGGACTCGTCTGTTTGAAACGAACTATTAAACGACGGTAGTTAGTACCAACTGGCGTACATGTCATAAGCGTTAGGATTGAGTCATCACCTTGTTCGAGGACTGATATTTCTTTTGGTGATACCACTTTTATGTCCTCTACCTTATATGTGTAGCGTACATTGTTGAAGTTAATATATGCAACGTCCCCAACTACCAGCTTATCTAAGATACTAAAGACATTGTTATATTCACCCTTACTCCACCAGTAAAATGAAGAGTGCCCGGTAATAAACACATTACCGCGCTGACCAGGGTAGGCTGTATCTGCATAGTGCACTACTCCTTTAAGAAGAAGTTGGTCTATTTCTGAAGTAATCTTGGTCTCTGCATATACTACCGGTGCTTCTACGCCAATCTTTGGAATAAAGAGCGTGTGGTTTGGTTCTGCACTCTCGCCAACAGTAGGAAGCTTAATCCCCCACCAACTACCGGTATGGTCTTTGGCATAGTTTACATACCACCACCAACGAACATTGTTCCAGACCGCTGGACCGTTAATGATACCGTAGATCGTAATAAACACTGCAAGACTCACGAAGATGAACTTCGCGCTCTCTATGAACATACCACCAAAAATAGCCATCTCGCGACGGATCCAGTGCGGTAGCAATGGAGGACGTGCGTATGGCTTAGTAGTGCTTACCTCTTCCTGTGTTTTTATTGGGTCTATATCTGGCATGTCTGTTGTTGCTATCGAAGTTATTTCCTAATGGCCGGGGCGGGAATCGAACCCGCATGAGTTGCCCCACACGATTTTGAGTCGTGCGCGTCTACCAATTCCGCCACCCGGCCAGGTTGTAAAACAAATTATACCACAGGTGCTACTTTTGGTCACCGAGGATTACCTTCTCCCCCTCCTCAACACCTGCCACTACCTCAACAAGTCCGTTGGTTGCTTGAAGACCGGTAATTACTAGTCTCTCCTCTACTTTATTATCTGGCATGAGTACTCGCACTACCCCTTGTGAGCCTTTTTTTGTGATAGCACGCACAGGGATTGCCAACGCTTTATCGTGCTTGTCTGCAAGGATAGAAATATTAGCGGTCATACCAGGCTTGATGCGTTCATCTTCTTTATTAAAATGGAACGTTACCTTATAGGTTGTAACGTTATTTACTACTGTCTCTGCAGGGTCTATCCCGGTAATAGTAGCATCGAACAAAGTGTTATTGCCATAGGCATCCAACGTCACGGTAGCAGTCTGTCCAATATGCACCTGTGCAATATCTACCTCAGGAATATTAGATTCAATTTCAAATTGAGCAACCGTTACAATAGAGATAACGTTCTTATACGCTGAAGCAATCTCACCCACTTTAATATCCTGAGCAGATACAATACCGTCTACGGGAGAGACAATACTTGCCTTGGCAATGTTCGCCTGGATACTACGCACATTCGCTTGTGCGAGACGCACCTGAGCTGCAGCTTGAGCTACATACCCTTCCTGAGCTTTAACTTGCTCAGGCAGTGACCCTGCCTGTTTAAGAGAGAGTTCATTTTGAGCAAGCGTTACAGTGCTCTGCGCAGTATTCAATGCAGTTCGTGCAGCAGTAATAGCGTTTATATTGGTTACTTTTTGATTTGCAATAGCCTGGCTTCTTCCTTCAACGGCAGATAGTGCTGCAACACTTTGTGAGCGCGCAGTACCAACATTTGCTCGGTATATATTTTGTGTAGTAGATGTTAAACCTACCGCCACATTTACTGCTTCTCCTACCGAAGTCATGAAGTCACGGATAACCTTTAACTTTCCGGCGATTCGCAGGAGTGCTGCTTCCTGATCCTCGCGTTTTATTGGAAGCGTATCCACTTCCCTTTTTAGATCCACAAATGCATTCTGCGCTATAACTCTTCCTGACTCTGCATTATATTTTGCCTGTGCACTTACAACGAGAATCGTAAGCTGCGGGTTCGTTGTGGTATCGTCTGAAAAAATTTCATCTATTTGTTTATTTAACGCATCGTCTGCTTTTGCATACGCGTCTTGAGCGATAGATGGAATACCTGTATAGAGATTATCCAAGTCGAGATCTGCTTTATTCTGCACTGAAGTAGCATTTTGCTGCGCATCCTCGTATGACTTTTGAGCGTTACTAAGCTTTGTTTGGGCAATAGTAATATCTTCTGGTCTTGAACCATTTTTTACTTCAGCAAGTTTTGCTTGCTGTATTTGAAGCGCAGCCTGTGCACTCTCTACGCTCGACTGAGACTGAGATAACTGCGCCGAGAGGTCTGCACTCGATAACGTAGCCAGAGTCTTACCGGCAGTAACTTTCTGGCCTACTTTAAAGTTAAGTTTCTCTACTCTTCCACTCGTCTCAAATGCGAGGTCCACGCTATTGGCAGCTTGAACGCGACCCGTCGATGCCACTTCCTGAGTTAGGCTCTGTTCGCGGCTTACCGTAAACAGCTCATATTGCGGAACTTGTCTACTTTTGTTAAACAAAAAGCCTCCTACTACTACAATCACCGCAAGGATTATGAAGCGTTTCTTTGAAATAAAGTTTTTGATCTTTTGGAAGTCGGCCATACCAATGGTTAATGCAATAGGGTTATATCCCAGTATTGTAGCGTTTTTAGCTCATATTTACAAGGTTGGCGGTTTTTGTGACCGACTTCACAATACAGCCGTAAAAAGGTATACTAGTACCAATACTAAATTACGCCTATGTTTGATTTAGACTCCCTTAAAGCCATTGAACACTTAGATCGCCAAAGAGTTTCTGAGAGACTTCGTGCTCTACCAGAAGAAATTGCTGCTTTTATTAAGACTGCAGAGAAGATAAAGAAACTCAAAACCTGGCAACACATTAACCGCGTAGTCATACTCGGTATGGGTGGTTCTGGTATTGCCGGTGAAATAGCAAAAAATATCGTAGACTTCGAAGGGTCAATCCCTGTCACCTCTATTCATGATACGAGCCTTCCTAACTATATTGACCAACAGACGCTGGTAATTGGTGTGAGTTTCTCAGGCTCTACTGCAGAGACACTTATTTCTGTTAAAAAAGCTATTGAGCAAGGAGCACCAACTGTACTTATATGTCACGAAGATTCACCGTTAGACATACTCTCAATTGAACATAACCTCCCAGTATTTCACGTTACCAGTCCTGAGCCTCCACGCTTTGCAACGGCTAACCTCCTTGTTCCGATTCTTATTATTCTCGACCGGGTTGGAGCGTTATCTGAAGTATCCAAAAACCTTACAACTGCTTCAAGTGAACTTACCACTCTTCGTGAGCAGATTAAACCCACGAAGATAACGCAAGAAAACAACGCGAAACAACTTGCCACTACTCTTCACGGCAAGATTCCACTCATTTTGTCTGCTCCTGGGATATCTTCTACGTCACTGCGCTTTGCACAAAGCATGAACGAAAACGCAAAGTCATATGCATTCTATTACCCAGTCTCAGAATTTGCTCACAACATGATAGAGGCTCGTGAAAAGGAAAATCCTTTTTACTATGTTATTGTACGCAGTTCTTTTGAAGACCGCTTTATAGATCACGCATTTACTGCTATTCAAAAAGGCTTAGAGAGAGACGGCATACCGTATATTACGGTACAGCTCGAAGGAAAGACACTACTCTCTCAGTTGCTTTACGGGTTATCCTTCTTTGACTATGTAAGTTACTATGCCGCACTCCTTAAAAAAGAAAATCCTCACTACATAGACAACATCGAGTTTTATAAAAAACATCTCAAGAAATAAACGGTTATATGCTTTTCTTCAAACAAACAAAAACAACATTTAAAGAAAAAATTCCCAAGAGATTAAACCCAGTAGTTCTTATGATACTGGACGGTTTTGGTGTCTCACCTATTACAGACGGCAATGCAGTTCGAGCAGCGCTCTCTCCAAATCTCGACTACTTACAAAAAAACTACCCGAAGGTACTACTCCACGCAAGTGGAAATGAAGTAGGGCTTCCGTATGGAGAAGCTGGAAATAGTGAAGTAGGACATATTAATATAGGCTCGGGTCGTATCGTCTACCAGCCACTGCTTCGTGTTAGTCGCGGTATCGCAGGCGATGGACTTATTCGCAACGAGGCAATGGGTAAAGTTGAAAAGCATATCAAGCAACACCACGGAGCTCTTCATTTAATTGGGCTGGTTTCTGCTGGTGGAGTTCACTCACACATAGAGCACCTCTTTGAAATTCTTGCATGGTGTAAAAAAAGGAATATAGAAAAAATATTTATTCACGTTGTGTGTGACGGACGCGATAGCCTACCTGCCGTTGCCCAAACATTTATAACTGATCTTGAAGCAAAAATAGCAGAGCTAAACTGTAACGCAAAAATCGCCAGTATTGCTGGTCGCCTCTATACTATGGACCGAGACAAGATATGGGAACGAACAAAGCTCGCATACATGGCTATTCTCGGAAAAGGCAAAAAAACACAGGTTATTAAAACCCCTATTCTCGCTGCATATGCCAAAAACCAAAGTGACGAGTTTGTGGAGCCATACACAATAGTAGACAAAAAAGATGTGCCAGTTGGAGCAGTACAGAATAACGACGCTATACTTTTCTTCAATATTCGCCCAGACCGTTCTCGTCAGATTGTATCTGCATTTGCTAGTCCCAAGTTTGCTCCTTTTAAAAGAGTTAAGATTTCAAACCTTCACATTGCAACTCTAACAGAATACGATTCAAAACTCCCCGTCTCAGTCGTACTACCTGAAGAAAATATTACCAATCCCTTAGCTCAAGTAATTTCTGACCACAAACTCACACAACTTCATATTGCAGAAACTCAAAAGTATGCCCATGTAACATACTTCTTTAACGGAGGAAACGAGAGACCCTACATGGGTGAGAAAAGAATTCTTATTCCATCTCTGAAAGTAAAACACTTTAATGAGAAACCAGCCATGAGCGCTGAGGAAATAACAAAACAAGTTCTTATCTCACTATCTGAAAAGAAGTATGACTTTATTGTACTAAATTTTGCGAACCCAGATATGGTTGGTCATACCGGTGATTTTGAAGCAACAAAAAAAGCAATTGAAATCATAGACACCTGTGTTGGGTCTATTACTGCTAAGACTCTTGAACTAGGAGGGGCTGTTTGTATTACTTCAGACCACGGTAACAGTGAAGAGATGTTTAACTTTGAATCTAACGGACCCGATACGGAACATAACATTTATCCCGTTCCGTTTATGGTAATTTCTCAAGCGTTGAAAAAAAGTAAACCAGGTCTTTCGTATAAAGATATGATAGCTGAACCTGCTGGAACCCTCTCAGATGTTGCACCAACCATTCTTGACCTCATGCATATTAAAAAACCAAAAGAGATGACCGGAACTTCCCTTATCGATTCTCTTATGTAGTCTCCTGCTTTGACCTCCTGATGTCATGTATCATACATTCAAGGTTTGTTACTCCTTTCCACTCGTTTTCCTGTATCGAAAAAGCTATATCTACCCTCTCTCCTCTTTCTATTTCCTTTATCTCATCTTCAACACTAAAGGCGATCCCTTTCCAGGTATTATTATGAGAATCCTTTAGTGTAATCTTAAGGTGTTTTAGGTCAGCTCCTACAAGCTTTGTCTCAGTAACGAGCATGGCATGCGCTGCAAATACTGGATCAGGATTTTTTTGTCCAAAAGGCTGGAGTTTTTGTAAATCTCTAAAAAGTTTTTTTGTTATCCTTGAAGTATCTATCTCTGCATCTACTTGGATTTCTCGTACTTTGTTGTCGTCATGCAATACTAAATCCCCGTATGAAATAAGAGACTGTTTAAATATTTCATAATGATCATGTGTAACCGTAAACCCTCCCGCTTGTTTATGTCCGCCAAATTTTACAAGTGTTTCTGATACTGCCTTCATAGCCTCAACAATATGGAAGTCTACTGAAGAACGAGCAGAACCTTTAAACATACCACCCTCCTCTGCCAGACAAAAAACTGGTCTAGAAAATTCCTCAGACACACGTCCTGCAATGAGTCCTAATATTCCTGAAGTCCACGACGCATCATGCAGCACTAATACTGAGTCAATCTTGTCCCGACTATATAGCTCAAGTTTTACATTATCTATATGTGACTTTACTGTCTCCTGTCTTTGACGATTCAACTGCTCGAGACGAAGTGCTAACATCTCTGCTTCGGCAGGATTATCCGTGAGGAGTAACTTTAGAGCGTTTTCTGCATGAGTCATACGCCCAGCGGCATTGATTCTGGGAGCAAATGCAAAGCCTATAGTCCTTACATCAACTTTTTCTAACTCAATGCCTGCAACTTTTGCAATTGCCTTAATGCCGGGGTTTCTCGTCTTCTTGAGAACCATCAGGCCATACTTAACCAGAATTCTATTTTCGTCTATAAGAGGCATTACATCAGCAACTGTACCAATAGCCACAAGATCTAAGTACCACTTCAGCTGCTCAAGCCGTATAGAATCATCCTTCTCCCCTAACCGCATAGTTAGCGCACACACAAGCTTAAAAGCCACGGTAGCTCCACATATGCCCTCAAATGGGTATGGGTCATCGAGTTGCTTAGGGTTAATAACCGCCAGTGCCTGCGGTACCTCTTTCGTTACTTCATGATGGTCGGTAATGATGACATCAATATTATGTTCTTTAGCATACCCTACTTCGTCGTAGCTTGCGGTACCGTTATCTACAGTGATAATCAAGTCGGTACCACGATCAATGAGGTGATCAATTGCAACCTTGGTCATACCATACCCCTCCTTCATGCGGTCAGGTATATAGTAGCTAACAGAACCTCCATACGATCTAAGTGCTCGATATAGGATTGCTGTCGCAGTACACCCATCAACATCATAGTCTCCAAAAATAACGATACGATGCTTTTCCTTCAGCGCCAAAACTAAACGACTAACTGCTATATCCATATTTTTAAGTAAAAATGGATCGCGTAGTTGCTCATACTCAGGATTTAAGAAGTCGTTTTTTTCTTGTTCAGTTGTTATGTTTCTATTAAAAAAAATCTGAGCAAGGATATCATCCTCCTCAGCTATTGTTTTCATATAATCCTCATCTACTCTGTCCGCTATCACCCACTTCTTCATACACCACCGTAGTTACCTTATTTTACTATCACCTTTCCTTCAATAGAGAGTATCACATACTCACGAATTATTTCACCTTTCTCATATACCTTCATGAGTTTATCCAACTGTTCAGCTGGATCTTTAGTTGTATCAAAGACCAAATAAAAACCACTATTAATGTGTGCTTTAAGTTCGAAGGTAGTTTGGTCAATACTATATCCATCTACTCCGAGTCCTACTCTCTTTTTTAGACTCTCATCCACCGTATTAACAAAGTTAATAAACGCCTTAGTCACAATACGATCTTTTTCATGAACTGGAATCTTCGCTTCATCTTTTACAACTGGCATACTTGTCTCATTTGGAGTTGCCTCCCCTAGTACATACCCTTGGGTATCTATAAGGTATTTCCTATCTTCTATCTGCCACAAAATTGTGCTCGGCTTTTCTTGTATCTTTATTTTTAGTTTATTTGGTACTACCTTATATATTCTCACATCATCAATGCGCCGGTAGTATTGCTTAAGAATATCCCTAGTCTGGTTAACATTAAGTAAGAAAATGTTCTTCTCTTTTATATTTCTATCTTCTAAGAAATGAGCAACATCATCTGCGATTAAAACTTTGTTGTTCACTATCTCTATTTTTTTAATCTTAAATAGAGAAGAAAAAAACATTAAGTATGCTACGACAACCATTAGTAACAACCCAATTCCTATTTGCGTAAAAGAAAAATGAATCTTGCGAAACGGGCGACCAAAAAGTGCACCTGAGTATTGCTTTGGAATATTTCGTGCCATAGCAATAGGAGCTTTGAGACTAAACCCAAATTTCTGTTTTGAATCCTCTTGCTCTATAGCTCGCAACCTTTTGCGTCTAGAGAGAAAGAATTTATTTTTCTTTTTAAATAATGGTAGCATGCTATTTTGATTGTAAAAACATCTCGCCTATTTTATACACATTACCCGCGCCTATTGTCATAATTAGCGAGTCTTCCTTTATATTTTTTTGTAAATACGCAACTATCTCATCGTAGTCTTTTATATACAGTGCATCTACTCCGTTCTTGTTAATTGCAGTAACAAGATCCTGAGCACTTACCTTTTTCATATCCTCCTTCGTGTCTCTGACTGGATATATGTCTGGGATAATTATGAGATCCGCATTACTAAATGAGTGACTAAACTCAGATAACAACATATGCGTTCTGCTGTATTGATGGGGCTCAAAGATAGCAATTATTTTCTTGCCTTTATAGAACTTCTTTGCACCTTCAAGGGTTGCTCGAATCTCAGTTGGGTGATGAGCGTAGTCGTCTACCACCACTATATCCTTCTTCTCTCCCTTAATTTGAAACCTTCTATTTGTTCCTTCAAATCCTTTTAGCACTTCTCCTGCAACGTCCATGGACACTCCTAGAAAATCAGATGCAATAATTGCAGCACATGCATCAGAAACATTATGTTTACCTGGAATTTTCAAACTAAACTCGTGCGTTTTCGATCCGTTACTTAAACTAAATGTAGTTACCCCTTTTCGTTGTGAAACTTCTTCTACTTCCCAGTAGAGAGCAAACAGCTCCTTTGCCATTTGACTACGACCGCCAAAGCCAAACGCTACTACCTTACAGGTAGCTACCTTTGCTACTTCTACCGCGTTCATGTCATCAGATGGAATAATAAGTAAGCCGTCTTTTGGAATTTTTTTAACAAACTTCTCAAAAGCCTTTTTTATCTCATGGATATCTCTGTAATAATCGAGGTGATCAGCTTCAATATTGGTAATAACTGCAATATATGGATAGAGGTCTAAGAAGGAGCGGTCATACTCACACGCTTCAACTACTACCGTATCCCCTTTTCCACTCAGGAAGTTTCCGCCAATGTTTTTGACTTCACCACCAATGAGTGCTGATGGGTCTAACCCTCCTCCTTGAAGAATGAGCGTGATCATAGTAGTCGTAGTAGTCTTTCCATGAGTACCTGAAACGGCTATACCCTTCTTAGACTGCATGAGCTTTCCAAGTACGAAGGATCTCTTTACTATCGGGATTCCTGATTTTATCGCAGCAACAATCTCGGGATTTGCTTTAGGTATTGCAGAAGAGACCACTACAACATCAATTGCTTGAGTGATGTTACCCTCTGCATGACCAACCACTACTTCAATTCCGGCTTCCTGAAGCTTATGTGTTAGGTCTGATTCTTTCATGTCTGAACCAGTCACGACATATCCCCTATCTTTCAGAAGAAACGCGATGGCAGACATACCAATACCACCTATTCCGATAAAGTGGAAATGGGTATTGGGATTGATAAAAAGCTGGTCATAGGGGTGCAAGAAGAGTCTCAGTCTCTTCTTCAGTCCTCCATAAATTGTTGCGGGTAATGTATTCATAAGGCTTTTATTGTAACACGGGGAGTATATTCACACTAACCAGACTAGTTACTATAACCAAGGTAACGTATTATCTCGTCGCTAATTATCTGAGCGCTATTTGATGGAAACAACGTTGGCGCGACTTTTGTAATTCTGTCTTTCAATCCTCTGTTTGAAATAACAAATTCTATTTCACGATACAGCATAGTTCCATCAGCTACATTTTCATCCAACACTGAAGCTATTTTATTCTTAGCTAAATAGTTAGCATTAGTTACTTGATGACCACCATTACTGGATATCGGGATAATAATAGACGGTTTTTTGAAATACATAATCTCCGTAATCCCCCCTACTCCAGCTCGAGACACAATAAGACTTGCGTTTTGTAAAAAAGACCCTAGATCATGTTCTATATATGGATACACTACATAGTTCTGTATGTATTTACTATCTAGGTCCTTTTTTAGACCTTCAAAGTGCCCATAGTCATTCTTGCCAACACTATGTATCACAACAAACTTCTTTGTAAGTTTAGGGAGAATACTTTCTAGTAGGCTGTTCATCTTTGCCGAACCCTGGCTTCCACCGATAAAAAGAACAATTGGTAGTTTAGAATCTAGGTTGTATTTTTTTGATAACTGTTTTCGATCCAATAGCTTTCCAGTTATATCTGGCCTAATTGGATTACCCGAGAAGAAACTCTTCTTTTGAATACTAGTAGGATACAGTGAGGTATTAAACCCAAGCGCCATATATGCGCCAAGCTTACACGCAAGCTTGTTTGCCATGCCCGGCTCAATATCTGATTCATGTGCCATCATAGGTACAAAAAGTAGCTTACACGCAAGGGCAACCGGTACTGTCACAAACCCTCCTTTTAGAAAAACCATGTCAGGTCGTGCATATAGAAGTATAAAAAGTGATTGGAAGAATCCGATTGCGATTAAAAAAGGGTCACTTAGGTGACGTACATCCCAGTAGCGACGAAGCTTTCCAGTAAAGATGCCGTAGTAGTGTATATTCTCCTTCTCTACAATACCCCGCTCAAATGTATTTCTACGGCCAATATAGTAAACAGATAACGGTATCTTTTCTTTTTTCGTTTTTTTATACAACGCATCTATTACCGCAATGTTTGGTGCGATATGTCCAACAGATCCCCCTCCGACAAAAGCTATCCGTAAGTTTCTATGTTGCATGTTATGATGCCGCCTGATATTTAGAAATGTTGAGCAATATTCCAACAGCTACGAGAGATACAATAATTGATGTACCACCGTAACTAATAAACGGTAATGTGAGGCCCGTAAGCGGTACGAGAGATAACATGGTAGCCATATTCAGTAGCGCCTGCATAGTAATCCAGCTTGTAATGCCGAAGGCCAATAACTTACCAAAGAAGTCTGAGGCGTGGCTTGCAATAACGAGTCCTCGCCATGCGAAGATAATAAAGAGCAGTATCGGTGCTATCAGTAGCTTTATAAAACCAAGCTCCTCAGCAATGATTGCAAAAATTGAGTCGTTAGGAGTCTCTGGAATATATCCGGTATACTTCTGACCCGACTTACCAAAACCTCTTCCCCATAACCCTCCTGAACCAACTGCAATCAACGCTTGGTTAATATGGAAGCCTACTCCAAGCGGATCCTGCTCTGGGTGTAAAAAAGTCATAAGACGAGCAAGACGATATGGAGCAGCTTTAATCAGCAAGAAGGTAGCCATCACTCCCCCTCCAGAAATGAGTCCTAAGTAAATAAGTGGAACGCCAGCTACAAAGTAAATACTAATCATTGAAAAAGCGATAACCAAAAGAGATCCGAGATCGGGTTGTTTCATCAAAATTCCTGCTACCACGCCGAGCAAGATACAAAACGGTATAAAGACATTTTTAAATGAATGAATATCTTTTCTTTTAGCATCAAGCCAACTAGCTAAATACACTATAAGTGCTAGCTTTAAGATTTCAGAAGGCTGAAATTGAAAGAATCCAAGATTTATCCAAGACTGGGCTCCACCATGATTAACTCCGATTCCTGGTATCATAACCAAGACATTCAAAGCAAACGATACACCCAAAAAAGGAAGTGCTATGCTTTTCCAAAAACTATATGGTAGTTTCTGAGCAATCACTAGTCCAACTAATCCAACGATCACGTATACTATCTGACGATACAAAAAGTAGTTGTTATACCCAAAGGTCTCATAACTTACAACTGCAGATGCAGACGACATCATAATAAGCCCAAACAACAGGAGGAAAAATACTGTAAATGACAGTATAAGATCGGATTTTGGTTTCTTGAAAGAAAATCTCTTCATTGATGTTTGTTTAGTGAACTCCCATACCAATAATACCAATCGCCATACCGATAATAGCCAAAACTGCAGCAAGCAACCATGCACGCATTACGATTTTTGTTTCCGGCCAACCGAGAGCCTGGAGGTGATGGTGAAATGGAGCAGAGATGAATACTTTCTTCTTAAAAAACTTCCTACTAAACCGTTGGATAAGCGAAGAAGAACCTTCAAGAATAAAGAGTGCCCCGATAATACATAGCGCCACAACCGAATTAGTAAGAAACGCGATAACAGCCAGAGTTGCCCCTAATGCGTAGGCTCCGGTTCCCCCCATAAAAAACCGTGCCGGATGGATATTAAACCACAAGAAGGTAATCAGAGACCCAATAATAGTGGCACAGAAAATAGCAAGCAGTATGTTCCCTTGCGAGTACGCAATAACCCCAAAGGCAGCAAAGGCAATTGAGAGAGTCCCACCAGAGAGGCCATCGAGGCCATCAGTTATATCTACACAATTCATAAAGCCAACTACAAAGAATATAAAGAATGGCACATACCAAAAGCCTAGGTGAAAATCACCTACTCCTGGAAAGTGAATAGAATCAAATCCTAATTTACTATAAAACCACCATGCACCTAGTGCAGTGATAACTAGTTGCCACAGCATCTTTGAACGAATACCCATACCCTTAATTGATCCCTTGCCACGAATATTTGAAATATCATCAAATGCACCGAGGATACCGGTAGCTACTAAAACAAAAAGAGGTAGCCAGGTCTGGTTACGATCAAGGTTAAAGAGTAACGTCAAAATAAAAGTAGTAACTACTACTATCAAACCTCCCATAGTTGGAGTTCCTGCTTTGTGACCATGGAACTTTTGAAAAACTGGTACTTCAGCACCATCCCACGATTTCTCAGCAATTTGTTTTGCTATCTTAAATTTATATAAAAGATTCGTTAGAAAAGGCGTCCAAATCATAGACACAACAAATGCCATAAAGGTAAAAACAAATACATCTACAATTGGTGTAATATTCTCCATGATATACCTCGTTAATTACTACTAACCGAAAGCGACTCAACTACTCTTTCCATCTTCATCCCCCGAGATCCTTTAACTAAGATAATATCGTTCTTCTGTATAATCGATCCAATAACTTGCGCTGCCTGAGTAGAATCTTCAAACCAAAAGGCGTTACTCTTTAGCTTCTTCTTAGTTATCTCATAAATGTGCTTTGACTCATTTCCAACCGCGATAACTACATCTGCTCTCTTTACTATCTCCTCACCTACTTCCTGGTGCATCTGGGTCGAATAACGTCCAAGCTCTAGCATATCACCGATAACAACTATGCTTCTACCATACGGAGAGAGTATCTTTACATCCTGTAGTGCCGAAATAGACGCAACCACACTAGCAGGACTAGCGTTATAAGTGTCATCTATAATAATTGTATCATGAGATCCCTGTAACACCACCCCTCTTCCTTCTGGCAAATGGAATGCTTTAAGGCCCTTTACGATATCATTTATCTTCATCCCAAGTGACGCACCCACTGAGAAAGCCGCCAATACTGGATAGATATGATGACGACCAAAAGAAGGTACGCTCACCGGTACTACTTGCCCCGCATACCTGATAATAAAATGGATACCATCACGTCTTACTTCAATACTGTCCGCCCTAACATCAGAGTTCTTTGCTTGGCCATACCAGACAACGTGTGCCTTGGTCTTCTTGGCCATCTGAACGATAAGTGTATCGTCTGCATTGAGAATTGCAGTATCGTGTTTATCAAGACATGAGATAAGTTTCGTCTCTTCTGAAATAACATTTTTCATAGACCCCAGAAACTCGAGATGCTCTGGACCAATCTTAGTCAGCACTGCTATCTTGGGTTTAACGCGAGAAGTGAGAAAATCTAAGTCTCCAAGTTTATCAATACCCATTTCAAGGACAATACTAGAAAAACGAGATTCTAGTCCTAGTATGCGCTGAAAGAATAGGACAGTAATCCGATAAGCCCAGACCAAGATCGAAACCGATGTTTTTAACTGAAGTATCGCCAACGGAACACCTATGTCTGTGTTGTAGCTCTTTTCACTCTTTATTGCAGATGAATCATAAACTCTCACTACTTCATAGATAGCATCCTTCGTGGTAGTCTTACCCACACTTCCTCCAACGCCAATAATCAGAGGGTTATTTCTTTTTATCCTCGTAAGTGCAAAAAACCAAATAGCTTGTTTGATACCTTTCTTTATGTGCTTTTTCATGCAATTATTTTATCTTACCTTTTTCACGATCAGTCTGCTCTTTTGCCCACTCCTTATCTGGAGGAACCTGATAGTAATCGAGTATTCCTTTGGCAATCTCGCCAAAAGTAGGAGCAGCAACAGTCTCAGCCCAGATTACATCGCGTGGCACGTTAATACGCGTGATCATCACAAATAACGGATCATCAGTTGGTCCAAGACCAAGGAACGAACCGGTAAATTTATCTGTCTCGTAACCACGTCGATCTTGTAATGGAATCTGGGCAGTTCCTGTCTTGCCACCTATCTTGTACCCTTTAACTTTTGCCATCTTTCCGTGACCTCTTTCTACTACGCTCACCAACATCTCTTGTAGTTCTTTTGAAGTCTTATCCGAGAAAGCTCTTCCGACAATATTCGGTTCTACATCTTTGACTGACCCGTCGCGATTAATGTATTGCTTCACCAAGTGAGGCTGAACCATAAGGCCGTTATTCGCAATAGCCCCCATAGCCTGCAACATTTGCATCTCAGTTACAGAGATACCCTGACCAAATGATGTGGTCGCTATACCCACCTCTGGCACATAGTCCTTGTCCTGAACAGACCCTATAGACTCACCTTCTATCTCTATTCCTGTAGGTTGACCGAACTTAAACTTGTCTAAATAGTCGTAGAGACGGTTCTTACCAACCTTTTTTATCATCCACACCATTCCCACGTTATCTGAGTTCTCCAAAACCTGGGTCATAGTCTCGTACCCATATGGCTTTCTCTGAGAGTTCCAGATCGTGTAGTCATCTACCTTTACATTCGCATCAAAATATTCACCAGTATCAGGGGTAACTTCTCCCGTATCTAGCCCCATTCCCATCGCTATTGGCTTAAAAATAGATCCTGACTCGTAGGCATCGGTAACTGCCATACACTTAAAGATACTGTAGTCTTTTTCTTCTACTTTGTCGTATTCTTCAGGATTAAAGCTTGGAAACTCAGCAAGAGCGAGAATCCCACCCGTTTTCGGGTCCATAACCACCACCGAGCCACTGTCAGCTTTATGCAGTTCCACTGCCTTTTTAATGGCGTTCTCAGATATAAACTGGATCACACGATCAACTGTTAAGACTATATCCTGTCCGTTCTTAGGTAATACGAGTTTGTTATCTACAACGGTTATCTGGCGCCCTAATACATCTCTTTCTGCAATAAGCTTACCTTGCTCTCCTTTCAGCTCTTCATTCAGGTACCCTTCTATACCATATCTTCCCTCTCCGTCGTTATCTACAAATCCCAGGAATTTTGCCCCCATTGTACCCTCTGGATAGTAACGGTGCGCTTCAGGTATTAACACGATACCGTGCATGTGGAGCGCTTCAATTGCCTTTCTCTGGTCATCAGAGAGCTTATGCTTTAACGGCGGAATATATACAGGATCGTTTTCAAGTTTTTGCAAGATTTCCACTGGCTCCATCCCAATAATTGGTCCGAGTCCTCGTGCGAGCTCCTCGTTATCTATAATCTGGTTTGGAATAATCATCACAGCCCAAAGAGTCTTGTTGGCAACCAACGGATACTTCGTGTCGCTATACACATCAGAAACGAAGATCTCACCTCGAACTGGCTTCAGTCTCTCCTCACGATAGCGCTGGTTATACGCCATAGTACTGTAATACTCATGTTGTACTACCTGTTTTTCAAAAAGTCGTACCACCACAACCAAGAAAAGGACAATAAAAAAGACGAGGACCATTGTGATCCTGAATTTCAGTGCGCCATGCTCTTCTATCCTGGGAGCTATATACATAGAGGTATTATACTAAAAAACACAGGGCACGAGAACCTGTGTTTTAAGCACATATTTGCGAGTTTTTCCACCTATTTCTTAACGAGAGCTGAGTTGTGATCTTCAAAGTACTGAAGTGTCTTAGTAGGGGTCATAGAGAGCTCCCCTGCTTTCTCACTCACCTTGGTTAGTGACTCAAGACGAGCCGCTTCAACTTGAAGTCTTTCGTTCTCTGAAACCACCTTTGACTTCTCACGGTCTAAGTCTTGTAAGACATATCCCTTAGTAGTTATCTGGTTTGACTGTGCAAGGTAGAACAAGCTCACAAGAGAAAACAAAAACACCGTAATGAACCCAAGCGATACAGGACCAAACTGCAAACCTTTTCTCTTATATAAAGACTGCTGCTGAGTGCGAACTGCCGATTTACGGCGATTTGTGTTTTGAAGTGTGAATTTCATACGGCGCTAATCTCCTTTATATTGATGTGTCTGTCTTTTCTAATATTCTAAGCTTTGCACTGCGAGAGGGTGGGTTCCTTCTCTCTTCTTCTCTGGTTGCGATGATCACCTTTTTGTTGATCAGTATCGCTTCACGCTCTTGTTTCTTTTCTTTAAAAAAATGTTTTACGATCGTATCCTCTCCTGAGTGAAATGAGATGACTGCGAGTCTACCGCCTGGCTTTAGCCTTTCAAATGCAAGTGGTAGTACTTTTTCTATTACCCCTAACTCATCATTCGTTTCAATACGCAGTGCCATAAAGGTGAGTGTAGCAGGGTGGATCTTACCACGACGAAACTTCACTCTCTCTACTACTTCTACTAACTGCTGACTCGTTAGGATTTTTTTCTTTGCACGAGTCTCAACAATTGATTTCGCAATCTGTTTGTAAAATGACTCGTCTACTTTCTGTAGTATTTCTTCAAGCTGCGATCTGGTATACGAATTGACAATATCTGCGGCAGTTGTTCTTTGACTAAGATCAAGCCTCATGTCCAGTGGCTCGTCCCCTACAAAAGAGAATCCCCTGCCACTTTCTTTTATTTGTACAACATTCGTCCCCAAGTCGAATAAAATGCCATCCACTTGATCGATGCTATATGGTAGAAAAGACTCAAAAGCATCGACAAAGTGACGATTGTATAGAAATACATTTTTACCAAGTTTAGATGAATGCTTTGTGTGTTCATAAACATTTTTATCTACTTCAAAACCTATTACTTTGCCTTTTTTGAGGCGACTTGCAATGGCAAAACTGTGCCCGCCGTATCCGAATGTCCCATCGACATATACCCCATCTGGCTTAATTTGAAGCCCTGTGATGACTTCATCAAGCAGTACTGGAATATGATGCGATTCTGGCATAGGAATAAAACATTAAATTGCAAAAGCCCGGAGTCCAAGAGTGTTTGTGTGAGATTTTTTTGTGTATCCAAAAAGATACTGTTTGTGTGTACCCTTGCGGGCAATCCTTGCACTCCGGACTTTTAAAGACCAACCTTTTAGCCCTCCAGCTTACTCGCCTGCGGCTATACCCCGAGTGAGGTAAGTTTCTCCGCAATATCTGCAGAATTCTTCTCTATCTGGGCTTCATACTTCTTCCATTCCCCTGCCTCCCAGATCTCCATACGATTGTACAAGCCTGCGACAACGATATCTTTTTTCAAGCCTGCAAAATCCCGCAAATATTGTGGTAAAACGATTCGCCCTAACTTATCTGGCTGTGCGTCCATAGCTCCTGCGAGCATTAGACGTGCGTAATCTCGAGCTGCCTTATCTGTTGTAGGCATTGCACCGAGCTTACCCGCTATCTCTTCCCAGTCCTTTTTGGTATATAAGAACAAACAGTTATCGAGTCCGCGAGTTACAACAACCCCTTCAGCAAGAAGATTGCGATATTTAGGAGGCAATGTTGCCCGTCCCTTCTCGTCGATTGTGTACGCGTATTCTCCTATAAACATATGTACAATATACCACTAGTTCCCACTTATATCCACTTTTCTCCACTAGTTCCTTTATTCTAGGCTTTTTAGGATTGACTTGCAATAAGATTATATAAATAAAAAAGTAGCTCCTTTGAGCTACTTTTTTATTTGAACTAGTTGAATTGTGGAAAAACTCTATCCCCCACACCTATCTCACATAAATAGTCCAAAAAATTCCAATATATGGCATCCACGTTAACCCCTCTACAACAGGGTTAAATGACTCTTGATGTGTCCCGCCTACAGTAGGAGCGGTGATTTCAAAACTAAAGGTCGCCACTTCTCCCGGCTTCACAACAGCCTCTTTCATGTTTGCTGGACGGTTAGAAGAAACCCATGATCCAGGAGTAAAGAATATACTAGAACGGTCAAAGGGTTGATTCGCACCAAGCCTGATAGGGTTAGCGCCAGTATTGTACCATGTCGCAGAACCTATGTTGCGAATCTGAAGATTAATAGTCTTTGTTTGCCCAGGGGCGATAACGACAGGATTAGCATCTGTTCCGATAAACGCATATTGATACTGGTTAGGGTTAAACTGGGCTGGCGCCGGTGCTTCTTGAGAAACATCAGAAGCAATAATCTCTGTACTCGTACCTACCTTGAACTCCCAATACACACCAATATCCCTCATCCATAAAAGACCCTCAACTACTGGCTGGAAGTATTCTTTATATATCCCCTCTTTTGTAGCACCTGTAACATCGAAGCTAAAGGTAGCAGTCTCCCCTGGTCGCACTTCTGATTCCAGCATTCCAATACGATTTTTAGATAACCAGGTGGCATTAGTAAAAAGACTATCTCTATCTTGTTTATGTGAGGTACCTAAATGAACAGGGCTTGAACCATCCTTCTTCCAACTTTCTGTACCGGTATTTTTGAGGGTTACTTCTACTCTTTTTACTTCTCCGACGTTAAGTGTAAGGTACGGTGTCTGAGAAACGAATTCATAGTTATACGCTGTTTTTAAATCAGTCACAGGTACCGTTGGAGCTGGAGTAGGAGTAGGAACTGGTGTAGGTGTTGGAGTCGGAGTAGGGGTTGGCACTGGAACAGGAACTGGTACTGGTACAGGGGTAGGCGTTGGAGTTGGAGTTGGAGTTGGAACTGGAGTTGTACTGCCACCTGATGACCCTCCGCCACTTGAACCACCAGAACCTGTACCTGGAGCCACAATAACAATATCTTTATTATTAGCAAGTGAACCAGCAGCACCTGGGGTTGCGAGAGTGAGAACAGCGTTATTTCCTACCTGATCTTTTATAGTACCGCCATTAAGAGACAGTGAAGAGGTTGCAATATAGTCAAGATCAGTAGTAGAGTCGTTGGTCTGAACTGTATATATAAATGTTAACTGACTTGTCCCAGAGCCAGAAGAATAGAGAGCACTCTGGTCAACTACTCCTGTTTCAAGAGCAATTAAAGGACTGCCAGTCACAACTACTACCTTGTTAAAAGCTATAAGTACAGGAACCTGCGTACCTATACCATATGAAGTATTACCGAGAGTAGAGGTAACATTTGTCACCACCGGTGCTGGAGTTGAGTCGATAATATACCCCGTCTCCCCTTGCAAGCTTGTGGTAGCTGCATTATCTGTAGCAGAAATTACTAAATCCCCTGTTGAAGTGATGTTGATTGTACAATCTACAGTTGAGACATTTGTTTGAATACAAGCAAAACTATTATTTGCAGCAGTTGAGGTACCAGAAACCGTCACGTTGGCAGCCAGTACTGCAGTGTTATCTGTCACGTGAATTGTGGTGTTTGTAATTGCAGCACCAGTACTTGTTTTTGTTGGTGCAGTAATAGTAGTGACAGGGGCATTCGCATCTACTTCAGCAACAATGAAATCACTAAAACTCGTCATTCCAGTTGCTTGAGTAGTGGTTGCTGTACGAGTACCTATTGTCGGACGAGTCCAAACCGAACCATCTTTTTTAGCAACAATGAGACTTGATGTATTAACTCCTGCATCAAGATCAGCTGGGACAAAAGTAAGTGTCGCACTATAGTTGTCAAAAACTGTACCAGAGTTGGTAATTGTCCACACACGATTTGCACTCTTAGTTGATAACACACCTGCTCCGGTAATACTGGCGTGATCACCATCAGTTGTGGTAGCAGTTAAAATACCGCTAGTGGTCACATTACCAAACTGAATTGTGGCTGGTGCATAAGCTGTAGCAGTACCAACTTCAAAAGTCTTAGTAACAGTTCCGGTACCAGTATTTTTAGCAAGATTTCCAATAATATATCCGCTCGTCCTTGAGACTGAACCAGTTGTACCAACCGTAACCGTGTTTGCTCCGGTCGTAACAATACCGGCAGTAAGCTCAAGGACACTATTTACTGTAAGATTACCGGCTGTGGTTACGCCACTAGTGTTGTTAATCTTGAGACCACCATAGGTGAGAGCTGATAGTACCTGAGCACTCGTACCGGCATACTCAACTACCATACCTGAGATTGAATTAGTAGTGAATTTATACTGACTACTATAGTCAGCTGTGGCAGCGGTACGCGTTACCTTAAGATTACCTGCTCCTGTGATAGTACCTGCCGCTCCTGCACTATTGATCACAACTGTCGCTCCTGGTGTTAGTGTAACACCTGCACTTACTATCATTACACCAGAGGCATCTATCGGAACATTTAGTGATACCCCGCTCGTGTTATTGAAGTTCACAATATTAAAGCCTAGGGTTGATGGTGTAGTTCCACCTATAGTGGTAGCCACTGGAGTTCCTGGAGTATCAAAGTTCAAGGTACTACTAGTCGTAAAAGCAAACGGAGTAGCAGCTGTAGTATTTATAGTGAAGTTACCTTTAAAGGTGTGAGTGAGCGAAGTTCCCAGCGCAACAGAGGCTGTATCATTCAGACTAAAGTCTCCATTAACGGTCAGGGCACCACCAAATGTCTTGATTCCACTCGTACTTAAGTTTAAATGATGGTAAGTGCCAGCTACGATTGTCTGCGCTGCACCGTTATAGGTAACAGTATTATTAACAGCACTTGCATCAAAGTTCGTAACGGTGTTTGTTCCACCTAATGTAAGTGACGAACCTCCTGTTCCTTGGATATATGTACCCGTTCCAGCAAGAGCGGTCAAGACAGTAATGCCAGAGTTATTAGTTAGTGTGATACTATCAACGGTTAAACTAGAAACCGAGATAGCTGTCCCACTAAACGTCTGATTATTGACACCGTGAAAAGTATATATACCTGTTCCAGATGTAAAACTCGCGCCGTTATTGGTCAAGCCTTGGTGAAAATGAGTTGCGTCATTACCTCCACTCAAGTCCCAGGTTGCCCCTGTTTGAATTATCACTGGTCCGTGAAAGTGGTTTATTCCAGTCGCCGATGAGTCAGTATACGATCCAAATATACTAGTAGTCCCCTCAACAGTCATGTCTGCGCCAGCATTATTTAAAATACCTGCTTGAACGGTCAAGTTTCCATTCACAACGAAAGTTGCTGTTGGGGATGTTCCCGTTTGTCCAGCTTTATCGATAATTAGATGATAGTAATCATTGGCGTGAAGAGTTTGAGCACCGGTAGTACTCGTATACTTGACCGTATTTGGATTAGCAGTAGCAGTTAGCGTACCAATAGTAGAAGTTCCTCCAAGGTTAAGTGTAGTACCTACTCCCTGCACCAAAGTACCAGTCGCGCCTGCCAGCGCAGTATCGACAGTCATGGTGGTGTTATTCGTTACCACCACAGCAGCACCTACTGTTACAGTTGGTGATGTAAAAGGAATTGAGATGGTATAGTCCGTACTAAAGGTACTCGAGCCAAGACTGATGCTGGCTGCTGTACCACTAATCGTACCACCACCAACTTTTTGGAAGGTCCAGAGTCCGGTCGTACCGGTGATAGCTCCAGTGCCATTAATCGCAAGACTTCCATTAGTAGTAACTGCTTCAGCAGCGGTAAAGGCCATAGTACCGCCAGTGTTAATGGTAATGCCGTCAAAAGTTTTTGTACCAGTGGCACTGTTGATTGCGAGCGATCCTGAAATACTAGATGCCCCTGTAATCGCTAGGTTGTTCGCCCCTACAGTCCAGGTACCCGCCGTGATAGTAAAAGTTCCGGAAACGTTCAAATCGGCTCCCGCAGCTTCGGTCGCACCATTGCTATCATTAAGTTCAACATTACTGATGTTGCTAATCCCGTTGAGAGTATGTAGTCCTGAGCCTCCAGTGAACCTCGTAATACCAGTACCGGTGATACTACTTGAGGTTACCATAGTGGTATTGCCCTTGACGGTGATATCGAAGCCACCATTGGCAAAGTTATTATTAGCGTTATTAGCGAGGTTGCCATTAACCACGATCGCCCCATCGGCTGTCTTCACAACGGCAAGCGTTGAAGTGAGCGTGAGATTACCATACGATGCAGGTACACCTGAGATAGTCTGAGCTAAGCTTGAATTGTAAATAACGGTACTGGTCGCATTAAGTGATGTGTTGGCAGTAATAAATGCTGTCGGAAAACTAGTAGCAGTCGCTACTGTTCCGAGCGTGAGTGTTGACCCAGCACCAAGACTAAAGGTACCACTAGCGTTACCAGTAATCTGGAACCCAGCGTCAGTCACATTTCCACTCGTCACTATAAGGTTGCCGTTTACCGTAATAGCGCCACCTAGTGTCGCAGTCTGCGCACTCTTGGTGATACCTATATTATAGTACGACACTCCCTGAATCGTTTGACCGGCAGTCGTACTGGTAAAGTTTATAGTATTTCCAGTAGCAGAAGCAGTTAATGTAGTTATTGTGTTAGTGCCGCCAATATTTAGCACTCCAGTATTACCCTGGGTAAATCCACCAGTTCCAGATAATGCAGTCGAGACAGTGGCAGTAGAGCTGTTAGTAAAAGTAGCTGGTGTATTAACCGTAAGTGTCAGAAAAGAAGCAGGAATACTCAAGGTATAACTCGTAGAAACAGTGACGGTACTAGCGAAACTTAATCCACTCGCCGTTCCGCCAATCGTCCCGCCACCGCCCACTTTTTGAAAGGTCCAGGTACCGTTTGTGCCCGTGATAGCTCCCGTACCATTCACAGTCAAGCTTCCGTTCATGACCACCGCGGGAGCTGTGGCAAAACTTACTACACCCCCTGCATTAACAGTTAAATCCCCTAGTGTCTTCGTACCAGTAGCACTACTAAAAAGAAGTGTGCCAGAAACCGATGTAGTGCCGGTAACATTCATGACATTAGCTCCCACTGTCCAAGTTCCAGCCGTGATTGTTAAACTACCACTCGCAGTCAAAGCTGCTGACTGCGTCACACCGTTACTGTCGTTAAGTTCAATGTTACCGTAACTACCAGTACCTGCAACTGTATGAGTTGTCGATCCACCGGTAAGCAGGATCGTGCCCGTGAGATTAGAATGGGTTCCACTATTTGTCACATTACCTTTGATAGTAATAGTGAAACCACCATTGTCGAAAGTATTATTAGCACCCGTGATCCAGTTACCATTAACAGTAACGGCAGCACTCGCTGTTTTAGTTACGCCAGCGGTCGCTGTAAGGGTTAGGTTACCACCGTAGGTAGGTACACCACTAACAATCTGCGCTTGGTCTGAGTTATAAACCACAGTTGATCCAGCAGGGATAGTGATGTTTGCATTCAAGAATGCAGTCGGAAATGCTGTTGCGACTCCTGGTGTACCCAGTGTCAAAGTAGTTGATCCTGAGATAATGAATGTACCGGTAGCATTTCCAGTAATTTGGTTTCCACTATCAGCAAGATTACCACCGACTGTCATGTTGCCGTTAACTGTGATTACTCCGCCGAGCACATTCGCGCCAGCAGTAGTAGTGACATGATGATAAGTAGCAGTATGCACTGTCTGAGCCGTCCCAGTATAGTTCACTGTGTTCGGACTAGCAGAGGCAACAAGTGTAGTAATAGTAGATGCCGCTCCAATATTAAGTGTCGCGCTTGTACCTTGCGTAAGTTGACCAGTTCCCGCTAAGCTTGTTGCAACTGTAAGTGTAGTATTGTTCGTTAATACTGCTGGGCTTGTTACTGTTACAGTAGGAATAGTGGCAGCGATACCCAGTGTATAACTCGTAGTAAAGGTTGCACTCGTAAGCGATAGACTTGTAGCGGTTCCTGATATTGCTCCTCCTCCAACTTTAGAAAATGTAATAACTCCAGTAGTACCAGTAATAGTTCCGGTACCGTTTATAGTTAAATCGCCTGTGAAAGTAGCTGCTGATGCCGCAGTAAAATTAATTAACCCTCCCGAGTTAATAGTAGTATTGGAAAGGGACTTTGCACCAGTTGCACTACTAAAGGTTAGGGCACCAGAAATTGAGTTTGTATCACTCAGAGTTAACGCAAAGGCACCAATAGTCCAGTTTCCTGTTGTAATAGTAAAACTGCCTGTAGTAGTAAAGGCACCTGCTTGAGTAACACCATTACTATCGTTGAGTTCTATATTACCTGCGTCACCAGCAATAGAGACCGAGTGAGCACCAGCTCCTCCGGTAAGTAAAATCTTACCCGTACCTGAGTGAGCACCAGCTCCAGTGAGGTTTCCTTTCACGGTAATCGTAAAGCCGCCGTCAGCCAGCGTATTATTTGTCCCTACCGAGAGGTTGTTGTTGACGGTGAGTGCACCCGCCGCTGTCTTGGTAATAGCAGCTCCTGAAACGAGAGAGAGATTATGATATGGAACAATATCCGAAATAGTCTGCGCAAAGTTAGAGCTATAGCTCACTGTTGATCCAGATGGAATAGTGATATTGCCAGCCAAGAAACCTGTTGGGAAGCTCGTTCCAGTTCCCGTGGTTGTTCCCAGCGTCAACGTCGAACTACTTGTAATACTAAATGTACCGGTCGCATTACCGGTAATCTGGAACCCTCCGTCACTCAAGCTACCACCAGAAACAGTAAGGTTGCCGTTGACTGTAATAGCCCCACCAAGTGTTCCTATTTGACCTGTTTTATCAATAAATAGATGGTGATAGGTTGAAGACTTAATAGTCTGTCCAGCGGTTGTACTTATATAGTGCACCTCATTAGTACTAGCTGAAGCATCGAAAGTTGTAACGGTAGTAGCGTTACCAAGATTCAATACACTCCCCGATCCTTGCGTAAATGTACCCGTCCCAGACAGCGCATTGGTTGCTGTGATGGTAGTATTATTAGTAACAACCGCCGGCGTAGTTGAAGTGAGCGTATTTGTAATAGAGAGTGGTATATTTACACTATAGCTGGTTGTAAATGTTAGGCCATCGATCGTTGTAGTTGCAGTTCTCGTACCACCCAAGGTTCCACCTCCTACTTTAGAAAGCGAAATAACAGTGCCGGTCGTACTCGTCACAACACCCGTACCATTTAAGGTAAGGTCTCCTGTGATAATAGTACTCTCGGCTGCAGTGTGGTTAAAATTACCACCGCTATTTATTGTCATCGAGCCAAAGTTTTTAGTACCTGTCGCACTACTGATTGTCACAGTACCCCCACTATCGATAGTAGTAGCTCCAGTCACCGCGAAGTTTGCTGTTGAGGAGTCTATGGTTCCTGCTGTTACGGTCAAAGTACCACCAACCGTCACCGCGCTAAGGGCTGTCACGGTGCCGCCTGACTTATTAATCACAACATTATTATAGGTTGTATAGCTACCCATATTCTGGGCGCCTGATCCATTAAAGGTGAATGTACCGGTAGCGCTGGTCGTAAGAGTTCCACCTGAGGTGAAGTTCCCGCCAATATTAGTATTACTCGCTCCCGTTGAGGTATAGCGAGCACGAGCAGCTGACCCTGAGAAAGTAATATCACCAGTCACATTGACGGTACCAGTAGTAACAAGCACGGTCGCAAACCGGTTCGCAGTAGCACTACCAGGAATTGCTATACTAGCTGCCGACAGCGTACCAGCGTTTACATTAAGGTCAGTCGTGTTTGCTGTTGGCATATTGAGCGTCACGGCTCCTGAAACGGTGAGCGAGTTGGTTCCAGAAATTGTAATACCATTACCTGTCCCGGTGTTCACATTAATTGTGACACTCGCTGCTGAAGCAGCACTATTCACAGTCACAATATGACCATCAGAAATAGTAACTGAATCAGTGACTCCTGGAAAATCAGTTCCTTCAATACAACTCGAAGCACAGGCTCCTCCCCAAGTTGTTCCAACATCCCAGTTACCGGTGACAGAAGATGCAAAGGCTGCCGCACGAGCAGAAGGGATATGGGTTGTATATGAGCCTACAAACAACAAAACCCCTGCCACAGTAGTAAATCCTACAGCTAGGGCAGAGGTAAGTGCTTTTGTAAGTTTCGTGTTTTTTTGCATGTATATCTTTGTCTTGATTGTATCTGTACTTTGATGTTTACACAAGCCTTTCTTGTATATATTTTCCGAGCTCAGAAATTACTATTCTCTCCTGTTGCATAGTGTCACGATTACGAATCGTAACTGTGTTATCCTCAAGCGTCTCAAAATCAACCGTAACACACCACGGGGTTCCTATCTCATCCTGAGCATAGTACCGCTTCCCTACGTTACCTCGATCATCCCACGCAACGGTAAAGTTCTTCTTTAACTCTCTATATATACCCTGAGCTTTTTCTACTAGCTCTGGCTTGTTTTTCATAAGCGGAAATACTGCCACCGTATAAGGCGCAAGTTTTGGGGCAAGAGCGAGATAGACCCGCTTCTCATCCCCTTCACCTTCTTCCTTGTATGCAGCACAAAGAACAGCTAGAACCGTACGATCTACGCCCCAGGTTGGCTCTATACAATATGGAACATACTTTTCGTTTGTTTGCGGATCAACATAGTCAAGCGACTGACCCGAGTGTTCAATATGGCTTTTCAAGTCAAAATCAGTTCGATTCGCGAGTCCATACAGCTCTTTCTGTCCAAAAGGAAAAATATACTCAGTATCGACACTTCTGCTACTGTAGTGAGCGCGATCTGAATCAGGTATTTCTATGTAGCGCACGTTTGCTTCATCGAGTCCAATAGTCTTCACCCACTCTTTTTGACGCATGAGCCAGTATTCAAAAGCTTCACTGGCCCGGCTTGGATGCACAAAGTACTCAATCTCCATCTGCTCAAACTCACGTTGTCTAAATATGAAGTTACCGGGAGTAATTTCGTTACGAAACGCTTTTCCGATTTGTGCGATTCCAAAAGGAATCTGACTGCGGGTAGACTGGATTACATTCTTAAAATTTACAAACATCGCCTGAGCAGTCTCAGGGCGCAAATAAACCCTTCCCTTGTCTAATCCGGCCATTAGATTCCTTGCACGATCTTCATCCCAATTTTCATTTGGTAGAATCCTACCCTTCATTGCATCCCAGGCATCGTAAAGAGGATTTACAGGGCCTATATATGTCTCAAACATCAGGTTAAACTTCTTCGGTGTAGACAGTTCATTTCCTTTCGGGCTCTTGAGTCCCAGGTCATAAAGCTTAGCTGCCATCTGTTCAAAAGTCATGCCAGCCACATTAACACCATTCTCTTCAAGAAGGTGATCAAGGCGGAATCGTTCGTTCGTTTTTTTATCCTCTACAAGCGGGTCGTTAAAGGTTGCTACATGGCCACTTGCCTCCCACACCTTTGGATTCATAATAATAGCAGCATCAATACCGACCATATCGTCACGATCGTGAACAAACGTCTTCCACCACAGTTGCTTGATATTATTCTTGAGCTCCACTCCTAAAGGACCGTAATCCCATGAGTTGGCTAGTCCTCCGTAAATATCTGAACCTGGGAATACAAATCCCCGTCTTTTACACAGACTTACAATCTTTTCCATAGTCACCTGTTGCTCTGCCATATGCTTCGTTTAGTTCTTATATATGTATTATTCTACCCTAAATAGATCCGTGGCACAAAATCTGGGATACGAGCAGTCGTAATCTCGTGCGGGACCGTGCCAATTAAGCCAGCCATCTCTTCCGCAGATATCGTATTTCCAGACCCGTCTTCTCCTATTAAAACAACTTCGTCACCCACTCGCACAGCAGGAACATCTGTTAAATCTATTATTGCAGTATTCATACCTATTCGACCAATAATCTTTACTCTTTTTCCACCTACTAATACTTCTCCTATATTAGATAGTCTTCTATCCAGGCCCTCATAATAGCCAACTGGCAAGATACCAATGGTCATTTTTGTATCTGCTTTAAATGTTCCACCATACCCAATGAAGTCCCCTGCTTCAATTCTCTTACGATATGCAATTCTCGTCTTAAAAGAAAGTGCGGCACGAAGATCAAGTTTATTCGAATATTTTTTTTGCATCTCGTCTGTTGGCCACAAACCGTACAAACTAATACCAACTCGTACCATGTCAAAGTGAGCTTCTGGAATTGATAATAGTGAACTAGCTGCTCCGATATGTTTGATGAGCGCAAACCCATGAGACTGCAACATGCGAACTGATTGAGTAAAAAGCGTAATCTGTTTATGCGTATAGTCCAGCATGCCATCTTCGAGAGATGCAAGGTGTGATGCAACTCCGACAGGAATAATATGGGTATTATTTTCAAGGAGCATAATAACCTGCGCCATCTCTGATGGATCAAAACCAAAACGATGCAGTCCCGTATCTATTTTAATATGCACCTTAAACTTTAAGTGAGAGTGAGCTACAAGCGCGCTCATTTCATCCATACCCATCAACATAAATTCTAAGGAATGGTCGTGAATTAGTTGGTAATCCCCCTCGTTGAAAATCGGACCTAACACTACAATACGTTTTGTAACTCCAGCAACCCTTAGAGCTACTCCTTCTTCTACCGTATAGACACCAAAGTAGTCTACTTCTTTTTTAGTATCTAAATGCAAACCAACCGCAACCAGTCCATGGCCATACGCATTAGACTTCAAAACCGCCATTAGTTTTGTCTTTCCAATATTCTTTTTTATCACATCAACATTATGTGAGATGTTAGCAAGCTGTATCTCACACCATACTGAAGATAGATTTTCTTTATTGTGTTGCGTCATACGATTGCTTGTAAAAATGATCGTGATTTTAACCGCTTCCCCATTTGTTGTTCAAGCAACAAATCTAAAATACTTCTCAGCTCCCCTACAATTCCTTGTTCTATTCTCACTTTAGAAACAGTATCAAAATTATACGATCCCATCAGCCTCATTGCTTTCAGTGCGTTAGTAGATAATGTGCGCGTCTGCCAGTCATCATGACCACATACAGTACACATCACCCCTCCTTTTTCTACACTCATACAAAATCCTTCTGCTATAACAGCGTTGTGACACACTACACAGTTGCCAAGCTCTGGCTTGTACCCTAATAAGTGAAGAAGCTGTACTTCAAACGAGAGAGTTACAATTGCCATATCAAATGTGTTAGCAGAAACCATTGCAATGGCCTGGACTAAATTCTGATACACCTCTTTTTGTGGAATATGGTCAGGCACTAGGTTGTTTACCAACTCCCCTAAATAGTACAAGGTGCTCATTCGTGAGAAATCGTTTTTTGCATTGTTAAAATTTTCAATTGTCTGCGCACCAGTTGCAATAAAAAAAGTTCTCCCTTGCACCATCTCAATTTTTACCTGATTGAAGAGTTCTAAGTGCCCACTCATTTTAGCGAGTGTCTTCTTGAGCCCTTTGGCTTTAATCGTAATCTTTCCCATGTCAGGCGTCAAAACGATCAGCAGTTTATCTGCCTCAGAGAAATCTCGCTTTCCAATAATAATGCCTTCTGTTTTATAAAACTCGTTCATGTTATTTTTGACATGTGGAACAAAAATGAGCACTGCGTTGCCCAATCTTTATTCTTTTAATTATACTCCCGCACACTCCACAGCTCTGTCCTTCGCGTCCGTAGACCAAACGCGACTCTTGATAACTCCCTATCCTCCCATCTGAGTCACGAAAGTCACCGATACTCGTACCTCGCTTCTTAATTGCATCAAGCAATACTGGTTCAATATTCTCGTACACTCTCTTCGTTTCTATAGTAGATAGTGATCCAGCTTTTCGATCAGGAAGAACCCGCGCAAGAAACAATATTTCATCTCCATATATATTACCAATACCTGCAATCTTTTGCTGGTCTAGTAGTAATGCCTTTATCTTATTGTTAGGGTATTTCTTGAGTATCACCCTAAAGACCTCAAGAGTAAAATCTGGATTATATACAGGTTCCGGTCCATGTCTCTCATCCACCTCTAACACTCCATCGGTATCTATGAGGTGAAAAAAACCAAACTTACGCATATCTGAGTACGCGAGTTGCAATCCACCTGACAACAAAAAAACAATATGAATGAACTGATTAATGGGGTCTGTAAGTTCTGGCGGTAGATTACTTCCCTGCCACTTTCCGTCTACTACTTTGTATGTATCTTTTTTTACAATCAAGTGGCCCGTCATTTTTAAATGCACATGAAGTATCTTACCTCCCGAGAGATATATCAAAATATTTTTTGCACGGCGGGTAACGCGAACTATTTTTTGACCTGTAACTTCTTTCTTAAACCCTGCAAGCGTTGCTCCGTGAATAAGTTTTGGTGCATCACAATACACCAAATCCAGAATAGTATGCCCTACCATTTTTTGGTTCAATCCATCTACTACCGTTTGTACCTCGGGTAATTCTGGCATAGAAAATACTATCGATTCTTAATCTCAGAATTGTGAGGCTTAACTTCGTTAGATACTTCACTGTTCTCTTTAATCTCTTGTAAGGATTCAGGTACATCTGTTGTTGCACTTACTTGTTCTTTTGAAGTTACTTGAGAAGGAATTATTATCTCCTCTATTTTCCCATGATCTTCACTAGATGGCATAACAACATCCGAAACCTCTTCTAGCGCTTCGCCAGCCTGCAATGTCTGTGACTGAGCTTGTAACTGCTCTACTGTTTCAATTGAAGATAGCTCCTCTGGAGTAATCTTTTGTGCTTCAAAAGCCTCGTGAACCACAGCCTCATCGCGCACTACATCGTCAATATTCTCATCTGGTATATTCATAATAGTTTGTATGTAATAGTACCTCTAGTATGCCAGATAAACAGGAGAACCACAAGAAAACCCCTCCACAATGTGGAGGGGTTTTCTTTGAGATCAATCTGTACAATTTCATAGATACTGTCCTGGCGGCCACCTACTTTCGCGCTAACTATCATCGGTGCTTGTGGGCTTAACTTCTCTGTTCGGAATGGGAAGAGGTGTGACCCCACTGCCGTACGCCACCAAGGTAGTATCTATGAAATATTTTTGAAATTCGAGTATCACAAAGCAATGCGAAGTTCCATAACGCTCTTGGCGTTGTAGAATTAATTTTTCGATCTATTAGTACTACTCGGCTGAATCTGTTACCAGACTTACACCTGTAGCCTATCAACCTGGTCGTCTTCCAGGAATCTAAACGAAACCTAATCTTGGGACGAGCTTCCCACTTAGATGCTTTCAGCGGTTATCTCTTCTGAGCGATAGCTACCCAGCTATGCCGCGGGCGCGACAACTGGTACACCAGAGGCTCATTCATCTCGGTCCTCTCGTACTAGAGATGACCTCCCTCAAGTTTCAACGCTCACAGCAGATCAGGACCAAACTGTCTCACGACGTTCTGAACCCAGCTCGCGTACCGCTTTAAATGGCGAACAGCCATACCCTTGGGAGCTGCTTCACCCCCAGGATGCGACGAGCCGACATCGAGGTGCCAAACCCTATCGTCGATGTGGACTCTTGGATAGGATCAGCCTGTTATCCCCAGAGTAACTTTTATCCGTTGAGCTTCACCCTACCCACGTAGAGGTGAAGGATCACTAGATCCGTGTTTCCACCTTGTTCGACTTGTTAGTCTCACAATCAAGCCAACATATGCTCTTGCGCTATCACTCCGATTTCCATCCGGAGTTAGTTGACCTTTGAACGCCTCCGTTACAATTTAGGAGGCAACCGCCCCAGTTAAACTACCCATCAAACACTGTCCCCCCGAAAGGGTTAGCATCAAAATAATACAAGGGTGGTATTTCACTGACCGCTCCCCTTCATCCTGAAATGAAGGATCAAAGCGTCCCACCTATGCTACGCATGGTAGCATCTTAATGCAATGTCAGACTATAGTAAAGCTTCATGGGGTCTTTCCGTCTTGCTGCGAGTAAGCGGCATCTTTACCGCTATTGTAACTTCGCCGGCTCCTTCGTTGAGACAGTTCCCAGATCATTACGCCTTTCGTGCGGGTCAGAATTTACCTGACAAGGAATTTCGCTACCTTAGGACCGTTATAGTTACGGCCGCCATTCACCAGGGCTTAGGTTAAGAGCTTCGTCTTGCGACTAACCCCCTTCCGTAACCTTCTGGCATTGGGCAGGCGTCAGCCCCTATACATCGTCTTACGACTTAGCAGGGACCTGTGTTTTTGCTAAACAGTTGGCTGGGATCTTTCGCTGCGGCCCGTATTGCTACGGGCAGTGCTTATACCGAGGGTACGCACGCTGTCTTGCCGAGTTCCTTAACGAAGGTTCTGCCGAACACCTGAGGCTACTCGCCTCGACCACCTGAGTCGGTTTACGGTACGGATATCACAAAATCTCGCTAGAGGTTTTTCTTGTCACCACCTCCCCTGGAATCTCTCGATTACTCGAAATCTTACTCGTGCACACACCATCTATCTGCGGATTTACCAATCAGACAGGCATATACACTTAAACATCTATAGCCAAAAGATGCTCCAGGCTTGGCAATGCGTCACCCCATTGCTAACCGCCATTTGTTCCGTGAATAAATTCAGTTCCCAAATTTTAGTTTTGTACGATTTTGCGACAGTACGGGAATATTAACCCGTTGCCCAGTCGCGTTCCCCTTTCGGGTTTTGCTTAGGACCGACTAACCCTGGGACGATTACCGTTGCCCAGGAAACCTTGGTCTTACGGTGCAAAAGTTTTTCACTTTTGTTTTCGCTACTCATGCCAACATTCTCACTTCTTATCGCTCCACCTGGCCTCACGGCTCGGCTTCGACGCAATAAGAACGCTCTTCTACCAATTACATTGCTGTAATTCCACAGCTTCGGTGCATACTTTAGCCCCGTTATATTGTCGGCGCAGGATCGCTTGACTAGTGAGCTGTTACGCTATCTTTAAAGGATGGCTGCTTCTAAGCCAACCTCCTAGTTGTTTAAGCAATCCCACCACCTTTTCCACTCAAGTATGACTTGGGGACCTTAGCTTGTGGTCTGGGTTCTTTCCCTTTCGACAATGGAGCTTAGCCCCCACTGTCTGACTCGGTAAATAGATCTAAGAGTATTCGGAGTTTGTTTGGACATTACCCCCGAAAGAGTAAATATCCATCCAGTGCTCTACCCCTCTAGACAATTAATACCGGCTATACCTAAATATATTTCGAAGAGAACCAGCTATTACGAGGTTCGATTGGAATTTCTCCGCTACCCCCAGTTCATCCCGTAGCTTTTCAACGCTAATGGGTTCGGCCCTCCCTGTCCGATTTCTCGGAAGTTCAGCCTGACCAGGGGTAGATCACCTCGTTTCGGGTCTTGTGGACGCGACTATTCGCATTTTAATGCTCGCTTTCACTACGGCTCCGTCTTTAAGACTTAACCTTGCCACGCCCAGCAAACTCGTTGGCGCATTCTTCAATAGGAACGCAGTCACCCTTACGGGCTCCTACGTCTTGTATGCATATGGTTTCATGTTCTATTTCACTCCCCTAACCGGGGTTCTTTTCACCTTTCCCTCACGGTACTAGTTCACTATCGGTGACAGATGGTGTTTAGTCTTGGAAGGTGGTCCTCCCAGCTTCCTACAAGGTTTCTCGTGCCTTATAGTACTTAAGTAATACACCGTAGAGAGAGAATGATTTCGCGTACCGGGCTATCACCGTCTGTGGCAGCTCTTTCCAGAGCCTTCTGCTATCAAACTCTTTTCTTACTCTACCTTCTCATGGCAGTGAGAAACGTGCACACTTACAACCCCGCGTAGGCAATAGCTGCCGCCTTGGCACCTATGCGGTTTAGACTGTTCCCGTTTCGCTCGCCGCTACTAAGGGAATCTCACTTGATTTATATTCCTCAGGGTACTGAGATGTTTCACTTCCCCTGCTTACCTCTCCGGCACTAAAGCCTGGAGTAACATGGTTTTGCCATGCTGAGTTTCCTCATTCGGACATCTCCGGATCAAAGCTTATTAGGCAGCTCCCCGAAGCTTTTCGCAGCCTCTCACGTCCTTCTTCGGCCATCTATCCCTAGGTATCCACCGTATGCATTTAAAAAAACTAATTCTACAACGCGCAAAGCATTATACCTTGTGCGTCTCTTGCGATTCACAATACATGTTAACCTTCGAAGTTACTTTGTTACTCGAATTTCAAAATTTTTAATGTACAGATTTGATTCACTATTAGTATTCCTCATGAAAGAAATACTAAATTGTGGGCCAAATGGGGATAAAAAAACCGCTTCTACAGCGGCCAAGAGGGTTTCTCCTCGGGCTACGGCTGTATCTGTGAAATACTGTGTGTTTGAGAAAAAATCATTGAATAAGATAAATAAAACAGGGCTAAACCTGTCCTTGCATTTTAATCTATAAAGATACCTCCCGTCAAGCACTTATTTTAGGGAGAAAACAAGCGGCTACACTACACCGAAATCAAGATACATCGGGGCATGATCCGAGACTAGTAAACCAGGGTCTACCCTAAATGAATCTATGGCGATATTTTTGACAAAAATATAATCAGCGTGTGGCTCCTTAAGGCGCTTCACTTCTGGGTAAAGGCTTGTCCTGGTAGTAGTGACTTCATATTCGCGTATAAGGTTCCGGGCGCCTGGGAGCGCTTCTAATAAACGGATACTCTCTGAATTTAGATTCATATTAAAATCCCCCGCTAGAACCCAGGGAGCATCCAAACCTTCAAGAATCGTCACTAGCTTCTTCGTTTGCTCAAGCCGCACTGGATGATCCCCTTTTCCAATTCCATCCTGCCAATAACCATGGAGATTGAGAATATAGAAAGGTTTCCCGTCAAATGTTTCATAACGAATTTTCTGAATTACGACAGGTAACTGAACATTTTCTGCGTATGGATCATCGCAACTGTCCATAGCACCGACCAAAAAAATATCTTGTCTTTCAGTTAATCGCAAGTTTCTCTTATGGTTAATATCATGAACGGTAGCGATACCATACGGGAGAAACTCAAGCAGTACATCTTTCTTGAAATAGGCTTGGCGATTTGCAAATGCCACATACCCTGCATTGAGAATCTTTGTAGTTTCGGTAATATGATTGATACGCGAGCCCGTACTCTTAGTAAATCCTGGTTCATGACCATTGAGAACTTCCTGGAAGCAATATATATCGGTACTACTTTTTGTATCTTCTAAAAACCGAACATACTCCTCCCATCGTCTTCCGTTCCATGTATTAAAAACAATAAGTGAAAAAGTTTCCTGCATAAGGTCTATTATATTATCACAAAAGAACCTCGCAAGAGGTTCTTTTGTTCTAAAGTGGACCCTAGCGGATTCGAACCGCTTACCTCCTCGGTGCAAACGAGGCGCTCTACCAAGTGAGCTAAGGGCCCACGCGTTTTATAACCCAATCGCGTGAAAGATACTATCAAATACTGCAGTTAACTTTCCTGTTGAATACAGAACCGTTCCGATAATAAGTAGTAGCCCGATCAGTTGCCACATTGTATGGGTGCCACCACCACCAAAGACGCGTTCTGCCCAACCAGATAACCCCACGGTACGCACAATCTCGCGACGATACACGAGGATGAGTATACCAATGCCAACTCCTAAAATCAAGATTACAAACTGTTGAAATATCATGTGTATGTGTTTAAAAGTGGGCATGGGAGGACTCGAACCTCCGACCTCTACATTATCAGTGTAGCGCTCTAACCACCTGAGCTACACGCCCTCACGTCTAATTCCACCAGATAATCCTAGCCTATTTACCAAGAAAGCGCAACTTGCGTTACGCTCCCGGCCTTCAGAACTTAAAGATGATAAGAAGTGCTCTTCACAATACATATCAAACACGAATGTTTGATCGCGACCTAGAATTTCAAATTTCTTTGAAATCTTTCTCCTTAGAAAGGAGGTGATCCATCCCCACGTTCCCGTAGGGATACCTTGTTACGACTTCGTCCCAATTACCGGTTTTACCTTAGGCCCGCTTGCGCGGAACTTTGGGTACCCCCGGCTTTCATGACGTGACGGGCGGTGTGTACAAGACCCGAGAACGTATTCAACGCGCCATGGCTGATACGCGTTTACTAGCGATTCCAGCTTCATGCCGGCGAGTTGCAGCCGACAATCCGAACTAAGGATAGCTTTGATGGGATTAGCTCCATCTTGCGATTTGGCAACCCATTGTACTACCCATTGTAGCACGTGTGTGGCCCGGGACATAAGGGCCATGCTGATTTGACGTCATCCCCACCTTCCTCCCTGTTAACCAAGGCAGTCTCGTGTGAAAAATACAACACACAATGAGGGTTGCGCTCGTTGCTGGACTTAACCAAACATCTCACGACACGAGCTGACGACAACCATGCAGCACCTGTGATGCACCCTCGAAGGCGACTCTATCTCTAGAGTTTGCAGCACCATGTCAAGCCCCGGTAAGGTTCTTCGTTTGTCGTCGAATTAAACCACATGCTCCACCGCTTGTGCGGGTCCCCGTCAATTCTTTTGAGTTTTAGCCTTGCGGCCGTAGTCCCCAGGCGGGATACTTAACGCGTTAGCTACGATCCTGATAGGGTCGATACTACCAAGATCTAGTATCCATCGTTTACAGCGTGGACTACCGGGGTATCTAATCCCGTTTGCTCCCCACGCTTTCGTTCCTCAGCGTCAAGATGTACCTAGTAAGCTGCCTTCGCCATTGGTGTTCCTTGTGATATTAACGCATTTCACTGCTACACCACAAATTCCACTTACCTCGATACCCTTCTATTCTTGGGGTTTCTCCAACCGGACACGAGTTGAGCTCGTGAATTTGATCAGAGACCTACAAGAACGCCTACGAACGCTTTACGCCCAGTGATTCCGGATAACGCTTGCCACCTACGTATTACCGCGGCTGCTGGCACGTAGTTAGCCGTGACTTATTCATATGGTACTGTATCCCCACCTCTACTCACAAATTCCAGAAATTACCAACTACAAAAACTACATTTACAAAAATATAAATGAAGCTGTTATGTAGTAAGCCATCTCCTTGTGTTGTGCACAAAGGTGGGGCCTCCCATATAAAAGAGGTTTACGACCCGAAAGCCTTCATCCCTCACGCGGCGTCGCTGGATCAGGGTTTCCCCCATTGTCCAAAATTCCCGACTGCTGCCTCCCGTAGGAGTCTGGGCCGTGTCTCAGTCCCAGTGTGACTGGTCATCCTCTCAGACCAATTACCCGTCATAGCCTTGGTGAGCCATTACCTCACCAACTAGCTGATAGGACACAGGCTCCTCTCATACCGATAAATCTTTACCCTTGCGGGACTATCAAGTATTGTCCTCCCTTTCGGAAAGTTATCCTTGAGTATGAGGCAGATACCCATGCGTTACTCACCCGTTTGCCGTGGGTCTAAACCCACTCGACTTGCATGTATTAGGCACGCCGCCAGCGTTAATCCTGAGCCAAGATCAAACTCTCAATACAAAGCTCTAGATAGAGCTTCAAAATTTCACAATCTTGAGCACATTCTTATCATCTTCCAGTTCTTAAGGTCCGACCAATCGAGAGACAAAAAAACAAACCATTCAATGAGTTTGAAATCTTTGTTGTCTTAATTGTTTTGAAAATAGCATGAACTATTTCTCGGGTCATTATAGCGAGGAAAAAGCAGGTAGTCAAGGAGGAAATTATATAAAAAATCCAGACTCTTATCTGGACTTTTTATAATACTGTAAATTGTTCTGTATTTATGCCGTAAGAACAGTGTCGATGAGGCCGTATTTTTTTGCCTCATCAGGACTCATGAAAAAGTCTCGATCCGTATCATGTTCTACCTTAGAAACAGGTTGACCACTATCTTTTGCAAGTAATTCATTCACGTATTTTTTAAGACGCAATATTTCACGTGCCCTAATTTCAATCTCAGTTGCCTGACCTTCTGCTCCACCTAAAGGCTGGTGAATCATAATCCGTGAGCTCGGAAGCGACATACGCTTTCCTTTAGCACCACCGGCAAGTATGATCGCTGCTGCTGAAGCGGCCTGACCCACACAGATAGTAGATATATCAGGTTTAATGTGCTGCATCGTGTCATAAATTGCCAGACCAGCCGTAGCTACTCCCCCAGGAGAGTTGATATAGAGGTGAATATCTTTTTTCGGGTCTTCTGCTGCTAGAAATAATAGCTGAGCAATCACAAGATTAGCCAAGCCATCATCGATTGCTTCACCGAGAAAAATAATGCGATCTTTCAATAGTCGTGAGTAGATATCGTACGAGCGCTCCATCTGACCCTTTTGCTCCACTACCATCGGTACGAGATAATTTTTCGTAGTTTTAGTTATCATAAAAAGAACCTCCTTAGCACTCATTATACCAGAGTGCTAAGGAGGTGTCGAGTCCTACCCGTTTTTATTCTTTTCGTGCTAGCTCAAGGTCTGAATCCACCATCATAGCAACGAGTTTCTCAAACCCTACCTGCGGATCCCATCCAAGCACAGTCCTCGCTTTTGTACTGTCTCCTAAAAGAAGATGTACTTCACCTGGACGATAAAACTCAGGGTTGATTCGCACTATAATCTTCCCTGTTCCCTCATCTTTTCCAGTCTCTTCCTTCCCTGTTCCTTCCCAGATAATAGTTCCTCCGAGATGCTGCCATGTTTTTTCAACAAATTCACGTACGGTATGGGTTTCATTTGTAGCGAGTACGAAGTCTTCTGGCTTGTCTGCTTGCAACATACGCCACATTCCTTCAACGTAGTCTCCAGCAAAACCCCAGTCGCGTTTCGCGTCCGTGTTGCCCAGTTCAAGTACTTCCTGTTTTTCAAGCGTAACTCTCGTTAAGGCACGAGTTATTTTACGCGTTACAAAATCCTCTCCTCTGCGTGGTGATTCGTGGTTAAACAAAATACCATTACAGGCAAACATACCATACGATTCGCGGTACAGCTTCACGTAATGGAACGCTGCTAGTTTGGCAATTGCGTACGGACTATGTGGGTTAAAAACGGTCTTCTCGTTTTGTGGCTCAGTACCTAGATCTCCTCCGTACAACTCCGAAGTAGATGCCTGATAGAACTTAATCTTTGAGTCCACTTCACGGATTGCTTCCAAGAGAATTAAGACGCTTTCTCCACTCGCTGCAAGCGTCGCTATTGGGGCCTTGAAAGAATACCCAACATGAGATTGTGCAGCCAGGTTATATACCTCGTCTGGATGAACACGTCGCATGATGTCGAGCACTGATTCAAAGTCAGTAATATCCCCTTCAATGATCTTTACGCGATCCAGGATATGCGTAATGCGTGTCGAGACGCGCTCACTTGAACGACGCACAATACCGTACACTTCATACCCCTTTTCAAGGAGTAATTCTGCAAGATAACTTCCGTCTTGTCCGGTAATACCGGTAATAAGTGCCTTTTTCATGTTATTTTGTTGAATTAACGATTAGATCCATGGTTTTGCGAGCACGGATACTGTTTTTTAGAGACGCGACAAAATCTTCGTTCTTGTAGCGTGCACGGATTTCGCGCTCCATTTCCTCTACTTTTTCACCGCGATTAGCGAGCGTCTGCTGCATAATATCCGCCATCATCATCTCATCTATCTCGTTATCTGTGACGTCAATGTTCTCTTCACGCGTAATCTGTCCGAGTACTAATCCTATTCTAACATTCTTCTCTGCTTGAGATGCGAAACTTTCTCGTAATTGCACTTCATCTGACTTAATAGCCTGTAAGTAATCATTAAAAGGAATGCGTTGCTTCTCCTCGACGTTTCGGCGGAAGCGACTCGTGATCATATCCTTCTCTTGCTCAACTAGTGCCTTTGGTGCTTCAAATGTAATGCTCTCAATAAGAGCTTCGAGAAGTTCATTTTCAAATGCTTCTTGAGCTTCCTGGCGTTTATGGGTACTTGCATTGTCTTCTATCTGTTTCTTCATCTCATCAAGTGTCGGCGCACCGTACTTTTGAGCAAATTCATCGTCGAGTTCAGGAAGAATAACTTTCTTTACTTCCTGGACAGTGACAACAAATGGCACAGCTAAAGCTGCAAGGTCATTTACAAAATAATCAGACGGGAAGGTAAGATCAAATGTCTTCTTTTCCCCTGCTTTAACTCCCATCAAATGGTCCTCAAATCCTGGAATGAAACGACTATCTCCAAGTACTAACCCAATACCGGTTGCGCGTACTTTCGTCTTCTGGTCTTCAGTAAGCTGGGCATGTTCTGCTACATCAATATCTATCTTCATCCAGTCACCTTTCTCGCCCGGACCATCCTTCTCTTCACTTGTAGCGAGATTACGAGACAATTCAGAGAGTGTTTGAGCAACCTCGTCCTCTGTTGCCTTTATCTCATCTAAGGCAATTGCCGGCTTCTTGTCCGCAATTGCCTTCTTCCAGTCGGTGATAGTAATAGCGGGAATAATCTCGACAATTCCTTCCCAGATAAGTCCGTCTACTGTTGAGAATGTGCTAATCTTAATATCTGTTGGCGGAGCTACTGGTGTGATATCTTCTTTCTGTACAAATTCATAGTATGAGTCCTGGATAGCCAGCTCTTGTGCTTCATGCTCTATTGCATGCTCTCCTATCGCCTCACGAGCTACTTTTGTCGGTACCTTACCTGGTCGAAAGCCTTTAATACTCAAAGTTTCACTGAGTTTTTCTGCTGCGCGGTCAAAAAAAGGAGCAATCTCTTGCCCAGTTCCTGTTATCTCAAACTTAATTTTGCTATCTGATAGCTTGGTTGTAGTTGATTTCATAAACGGTATTGTAGCAAAAATAAGCTACTAGGACAAATTATTTGTTATATACCACACTCTTTACCCTGCTCACTGCTTGCATTGACCAGGCAATTCCCTGTACTCCGAGACCTGAATCCTTTACTCCAAGGAACGGGAAATGATCGGGATACCGTTCACTCTTTGCATTAATCTGGATAACCCCAGCTTGTAACTTACCAGCAATTTCTCTCGCCTGTTCAATGTTCTGCGTAAAGATACTTACCCCAAGCCCATATTGGCTTTGGTTATGAAGAATAATCATCTGCTCTTCAGACTCACAGGTAATGATCGGTAGAATTGGAGCAAACTGTTCCTCCCAGGCTATACGCATGTCTCCTGTTACCTGAGACAAAACAAATACATCCATATAATTGAGCTTTACTTCCCCGCCTACGAGTATCTTTGCCCCTGAAGCTGTAGCATCTTCAAGGAGCTCCGAGGCATATTCTGCTTGTTTTATAGAAATGAGTGGTCCCATCTGACTCTTTTCGTCTCGTGGATCCCCTACTAGGTGGTATTTTTCTCGTGTAATGGTAGCTATCTTGTGTGTAAGCTCCTCTACTATATCTACATGCGCCAGAACCCGCTTTATTGCCGTACAGCGTTGTCCGGCATAGGAAAAGGCGCCAGCTACAATTTCCTCTGCTGCACGGTCGAGATCCGCATCAGAAAGTACGAGAGCCGCGTCCTTACCACCCATCTCAAGTTGGAGTGGCTTGTTCCCTGCAAGCTGTGCGATACGCTTACCTGTTGTAGTACTGCCCGTGAAACTCACCATCGCGATATCAGGGTGAGATACGAGATAATCCCCGATCTCGTGACTGTCCCCTGTGACAGCCGAGATCACTCCAGCAGGAACTCCTGCTTGGTTAAAGATCTCAACTAACATGAGAGCAGATAATGTTCCTTGCAGTGAGGCTTTTACTACTACTGAATTTCCCATCATAAGTGCGGGAGCAATTTTTGTAGCCAATAGGTTTACTGGGTAGTTGAATGGACCAATAGCCAGCACTACTCCGTGTGGTTCGCGCAACACATGTGCTGTCTTATGTGCAGCGTCTTGCGAGAACTCGCTCCCCTCTAATACTGTTTGTTCATTTGCGGTATCTATAAGGCCTGCAGTATAGTCTATGATGTCTGCAGTACGCATAATCTCTTTTCTCGATCCAGAAACTAACTTACCCACTTCGAGTACTTGCATGAGTGCAACTTCCTCGCAGTGGTCACGTAGTAACTGTGCGGCTTTTTTAAGTATTGCAGCACGATCAGATATTTCCATCTCTTTCCATTCTTTTTGTGAAACAGAAGAATTAGAAATAACTCTATCTATTTCTTCTTTGCTCATTGCTTGTACACGGCCAACTACACTTTGGTCTATTGGCGAGATCACATCGAGAAGTTTTCCCGGTCCACTTACCTGCCAAACACCACCAGAAAGATAGTGGTAGATGTTTCCTTCGTGAATATGAGAAAAAAAAGTATTCATATTATATTTTACCAACTTTAAGGCGGAGCTTCTTAGACTTATCTACAATCTGCGACCAAGACAATAACGGTTTTTGGCCTCCATATCCTGTCACTACATAACTTGCGTTTATCGTAGCATACCGTAGCGCCATCTGGATATCTCCAGTTTTACGATACGTTGCTATAAAAGTTGCAAAAAAACAATCTCCTGCTCCGGTACTATCTACTCGTTTCGTTTTGATAATACCTGCTTTGTAAAAGCTGTTTCCATCAAAGCAGACTGAGCCTTCGTTGCCCAAGGTAATAACTACAATCTTTGGACCCAAAGACTTTACTTGCTCAAGCAGGTGCTTCAGTGATGTATGGTTATGTCCAATCAGCGTTGCCGCTTCTATAAGGTTCAAGCATACAATATCGGTATACTGCAGCAACTCGTGAAGTTTTTTTCTATTTTTTTTGCGTAGCTGGTATGAGCTTGGGTTTACATAGAGAGACTTGCCGTTGCAGCACATATGGTCAATGATTGCTGGAAGCAAAAAGTCACTAGACTTATCTATTCCTGCTACAAACATGGACGCAGAATGCTTCATCATATCTTCAACATCAATCTTTCTGTAATCGTTTTTCTCTCTGTATACAAAAATAGTGCGATCTCCGTCGGGACCTACCATAACTAAAGAAAATCCTCTTTCTTGTTGTGTGCCGTTATATACATAGCGATCGTTTATTCCATACTTCTTCAAAACTTTTGTTGCTTGCTCTCTTGAAACTTTATTTCCGATCACTGCCCCAAACGCAACTTTTAGACCACATTTACTCATACCAACCGCTGCATTACACGCTTCACCACCAAGATCATAGTGCACTTCTGTTACCGGAATCTTATCTCCGTATGGGTATGCTAGATAATTTTGTTTTTCACCAAATATTTTTTTAGCTGGCAAAATAGTAGCGGGAGCCACTACAAACATATCGCGAACTATGCCCCCGACAGCGATAATGTCGTATTTGTATTTTTTAGATTGTTTCATCATAGCCTGCAAAAAAACGAATATGTTTTATTACTTCTTTTTCCATCGCATCACTTGCCTGGTCAAGCATTTTATATACCTTCAGGTCACTATTTGGATGATAGCAGTATGAAAACATAGCAGATATCATCGCGAGCTGTAGATCTGTATCCACATTTATTTTTTTAATCCCAAGGGAGATAGCACGACGAAGGTCTGTTTTTGAAACTCCGTGCGCATCCTTTATTGGCAAACCGTAGCTTTGCAGTGTACGAACTGGAATAGAGTTAATACTCGAAGCACCATGCAAAACCAGTGGAACAGATACGATTTGAGAGATAACCGCTAAGCGCCTCAAGTCCAGCTTACTTGGCCCTGAGAACTTATGAATACCATGCGATGTTCCAATTGCTACTGCCAGTGAGTCACAACCAGACTCAGCAACAAAGTCCCTAGCACGACTCGGGTCAGTAAACTGGATAGTACGCTCTTCTACTGCCTCTTCGCGTCCTCCGATAGTACCGAGTTCTGCCTCAACCCACACCCCTGCCTTGTGCGCCATATCTACTACATGTTTTGTTATCTTTACATTTTCGTTGTACGACAAATGTGATGCGTCAATCATTACACTATCAAAGCCTGCTTTAATCGCCTCTTTAATTATCTTAAGGTTTCTTCCGTGATCAATATGAAGATAAACAGGTGTTTGGTATTTCTCACTGTAATAGTTCTTACCCCCAGTAAAAAAAGAAAGTCCACTATGCTCAATTGCTCCTTCGCTTACACCTATAATTACTGGGAGCTTCGTTTTACGACTCGCTCTAACCGCTGCATCAAAAGTCTCGGCATTACTAACATTGAAATGCCCGATTGCAATTTCTTTTTTTGCCGCAAATTCAAAAATCTTTTTGATACGCATTAGCTACTTTGCTCCAGTTTTTGACTCATCTTGGCAATACTGTCTGGCTTGAGACTTTCACGACCAACCATAAAACCTTGTACGCCACCCTCATTAATATATGACATAAAATTCTCAGCTGTTACTCCTCCTCCGTATAACAACGGTGGTTTTGGTATTAACTCCTTTTGGCTACCGATACCTACGATACCTAAGAATCGTTTTCTTTTGAATCGCTTATAAATGAGCTTTTTAATCGTATAGGTAACATGTGCTACTTTTTGAGCAGGTAATGCCGTTTCACTACCGATTGCTTCTCGTGGCTCGTAGGCTATCATCATTTTATTTATCTCTTCGGCTGAAAAGTTAGTAATGAGATTGCGTACTTCTTTTAACCAGTCAGAGTAGCCAACACATACAATCGGTGTTAGCCCCTGTTTGAGTACCTCGCGAATTTTAAGAAACACCATTTCTTCGGTGTCTCCTAGCCTGCGTAGTTCAGTATGTCCGACAATTACAAAACCAGCACCGAATTCTTTTACCATAGCCGCTGAAATCTGGCCTGTGTACGGACCCTTCCCTTGCCAAAAGACATTTTGGGCACCAAGTTTTAAGTGCTTATTTCTTTTTTCATCAATGTATTGGAAATACAAAAAAGGCGGACAGATAACGATATCTACTTCGTTACCTATCTTCGCCTTCTTGCTTGGTTTCAAAACCTTATTATATTGCGCAACTAAAACTTTAGTCTTTGCAAAACTGCTCGGACTCATTTTCCAGTTACAGACAATATAGTGTTTCATTAACCCTCCTTTAAATGTTTGTTTTTGTATGTTACGAACCGGACACTTCATCACAGCACGATCCTCCACAACATTGATCTGCCATTAAATGGGAGATATCAAATGCTTTAATGAAGATAAGTTTTGCATTACAGCATTCTGATTTTTGTTCAAGTGTTGTGAGTTGTTCCTTTTCGTGATCATCCAGTGCCGCCATCGTGTAGGTCTTCTGACACTGAGAACACATGAATTCTAGAATATACATATTACAGTGCAGAGCTTAGTCTCTTAACGATCATATCTTTTGGCTGGAGACCAATCATCTGGTCAATTACCTTTCCATCTTTAAAGATCAAAACCGTTGGAATACTCATAATCTTAAAACGACTCTGAATAATAGGGTTTTCATCTACATTCATTTTTCCAATTGTCGCCTTACCTACAAACTCTCCTGCAACCTCCTCGATAATTGGTCCCAGCACTTTACATGGTCCACACCAAGGAGCCCAAAAATCTACCATCACCACAGCGTCCTTCTGATTTACAACCGCATCGAATGTTCCGTCGTTCAATTCAACAATATTTTTATGCTCCATATGGACTCCTCTTCTGATAACACTGATATTATAGGTATTATACTGCGAACCTGGGTTTGAAAAAAGTCCCAACTTACTGCGCTGCGTGCTGCTTCTCGAGCCGGACAACCTCCTCTAGGGCTGCCATCCCGACAAAGAGGTGCCGTTCCTCAGGTTTCTGGAAGATAGCCTGCTGGAGAAACACAAGAGGAGTGATAAGTATTGAGAACCAAAACCCTCCTTCACGTCGAACTAGGGCATGTACCAGTTCAAATGCAAGAGCGTACGATAAGGCAGCAAGGCCTAAGATCATGAAGAACGCTACAACAATACTTATGGTGTGAACATTGAGCACTACCAAGAACAAAGACAAAATCACTACCGTCCAAAATACCTGAGCGAGTACTGGCCTGTCGTAGGAAACCTCCAGAGACATTAGATACTTAAGGGTCATCTTCTCTCGACTCATATACGCATGTACTAGTGCGTGCTGCGCTCGCTGGTACGCTAGCATCTCTACATTACCGCTTGGGATTGAGACCATGAGGCCAAACAAGAGAAGAAATATTACAATCCCTATTAGAACGCTTAAGAACGCTTTAAATGTAAGTCCTATGTCGTGAACCGCAAACGACTGCATCTGAATAAATAAGTATTGGAGTAATCCAATAGCTAAAAAGAACACTATAACTCCACGACTCAACGCATACATTCGCTCACTTGCTCTACCGGGAAACGGTCGAGTTGCCTCCTCTTGCCTCCTCATTCTACGTATTTGAGACTGAAGGAACAGAACTATTGATGTATTCTCTACTAGCTGGTGTAGTCCTCGCAGCACCGGATAGTGCATGAGCGGCATAGTCTGCAGACTATCTCTGTGTACATGAGCAGATATAACCTGAGGGTATCCGTTAATACTCGGGACTGCCACGGCAATATAATGATCAGACCTCATCGCAATCCCCTGAGCAAATCCAAAACCTGTTACCGGGACTATGTCTCCGCGATGGAGGACATTGCGCAAGTAATCAGCAACCTGCTTTCCTTTTTGAGCAAGTGAATGAACTATAGAACTAAGAAATGAGCTCTTGGCAGTTGTGTCTGTAGCTATTTTTCTTCTTTGCGCTTTAGGCCTTACAACCAATCTTCTCTTTGCCGTCTTAACAGCAACTTTACGAATCTTTTTAGGGACCACTTTCCTGCTCGTTTTCTTCTGTATTTTTTTAGTTTTTTTGTTTGTTGCCATGAGAGCTTTTAATTAGACTCATAGTACTATGTTTTAGTGTCTTGTGAAATACACTTTTTTAGAAAAAATCGGACTTTTTGTAGTCCGATTTTTCTATCATGTTTGGTACTTCAACGTACCTTCCTAGCCACATCGAGAGAAGCCACATGCTTTACATGAAATACATCCTTCTGCCATCGTTAGGGTATTCCCACAATCAGGGCATCCGGGCATAAATCCAGTATCAGCAATGGTAGCAACCTTTGTCTCCTCCATCATCGGTAGCGCCTCTTGTCCATCAGGCTTTGCAAGTACGTGCTCCATTTCACGTGCTCCCGTTACATGCTCTGCCATGATTTGACCTATTGCATCCGGAAGTGAAAGAATAAGACCCTTGTTGGTGAAGATCGGCATTGGACCACGAATACCCTTTAGGTCATCAATGATTGCTTCAATTTTAATTCCAGAACGAAGCGAGAGAGAGATGAGTCGACATAGTGCTTCTGATTGTTCCTGGAAGTACCCACCAGTCTTTCCCATTGAAGCGAATACTTCAAATGGCACACCAGTCTCATCATCATTTATAGTGACATACAGCGTTCCGTATCCAGTCTTAAGCTTATATGTCTTACCGGTCATAACATCAGGACGAACTCGTGGCTTGAGACGAACACGATCCATATCCAGGCGCATTGAGGTGTCCTCTGCTGTTGCTTTCTCTTCAGTACTTTGAGAAGCGCCAAATCCTGATGTTGTTGAGAGAATATTATCTTTCTTACCAACATGGAGAACCTGGATCATACGGCTACCGTCACGATATACAGTACAACTCTTACACTTCAGTTTCCAAGCAGAAATAAATCCGTTATATACATCTTCGTGAGTTGCTGAGTTTGGTAGGTTAATTGTCTTTGAGATAGAGTTGTCGACATGCTTCTGGAAAGCAGCCTGCATTTTCATGTGATCCTCTCCAGATATTTCCATCGCAGTAACGAAGGTGTCACGAATAGTCTTCGGCAAAAACGAAACGCTCTGAATACTACCACCAGCAATTAATGCATCCATCACTTCCTTCTTCTGAGTCTCAGATAGGTTCAAACGAGCAATAGCCTTCTCGAGATACTCATTCATGTAGTTATACTTCACGCCATCTTTGTCTTGCTTCACAAAGTACAGTGCGAAGATTGGCTCAAGACCCGACGAACAATCTAACATCATCGAGATTGAACCAGTAGGAGCAACAGTAGTAAGTGCTGCGTTACGCATTTTAATTTTCTTCTTTGCAAAGATAGAGAGATGAGTATTAGGAAATTCACCTTTTTCAACTGCGAGCTCTTGAGACATCTGATGCGCTTCGCGGTTAATAAAACTCATGACTTGTTCCCCCATCTTGCGTCCCTTTTCTGTGTTGTATGGAATCTCAAGTTGGAAAAGCATATCAGCAAATCCCATAATACCAAGTCCAATACGCCGATTATTTTTAGCAAGATCAGTTACCTGCTGTACCGGAAAGTCAAATAAATCAATAACGTTATCCATCATGCGAACTGACGTTCGAGTTACAAACTTCAGACGATCCCAGTTCACTTGTTTGTCACTAACAAACTTAGCCAAGTTAATTGACCCTAGGTTACAGTTGTCATATGGATGCAGGAACTGTTCACCACATGGGTTAGATGTCTCAATTCTTCCAAGACCTGGAAGCGGGTTAGTACGATTTACTTCGTCAATATATACGATACCTGGTTCACCGTTCTTCCACGCTCCTTCAACAATCATATTAAAAAGTTCGCGAGCAGTAATATCTACCTCTTCACTACCATAGGTTGCTCCATTTGGGTAACGCAAAACTCTATGTGGCTTTACTTTTTGTCCTTTAAAGTCGCAATACCACTGAGTATCTGGAGCCTCTACTACCTGCTTCATAAACTCATCTGATACCGTAACTGAAATATTAAAGTTACGAATATCCCCCTCTACCTTTTTACACGTAATGAAGTCTAAGATATCTGGATGGTGAATGTTCATCATCGCCATGTTCGCACCATGTCTTCCCTGTTGTTTAATCGTTCCAAATGCAGTGTCATACACCCGAAGGAACGAAACAGGCCCTGATGCACGACCACGAGATTTCTTTGTCTCATAGTCAGCCGGGCGCATTGATGATAGAGAGAAGCCAAGTCCAGAACCCGCCTGCTGAAGAAGAGCGGCTTCTTTAAGAGTTTGAAAAATACTCTCCATTGAATCTTCAATTGGCAAGACAATACAGTTCGCGATAAGTGGGGTTCCAGTTCCCACATTGGTCATGGTCCGGCCAGCAGGAGTATATTCTTTATTCGATAGTATGCTAAAAAAATCCCGTGCGACTTGGTCTACAAATTTCTGGTCGTGTTTGTATTTCTTTTCAACAAGAGCCAAGGCATTTGCAACTCGCTCCATCATATCTGCCGGCATTTCCTGACCACCGTCGTCAAACGGCATCAAGTATCTTTTCTTCATCATCTTCAAAGCATTCTCAGAGAATGTTGCATTGATTTGGTCTTTTTCTATCTGTGGGACTTTCATAGGAGGTGGAGTTACGTTAAATATTGTTGTTAGTCTTTTTCTAGCTTTTGGATTTCTTTTTCAAAAGCCTTTGTAGTTCTAAAATCCCGGTAAATTGATGCAAACCGCAAATATGCCACTTTATCTATTTCTGCTAGTCTTTTTAGTACTATCTTTCCTATTTGCTCGGACGGTATCACATCTTTTTTGAGGTTTAAGATATCATTCTCAATGAGAAACATCATTTTTTTAAACTGTTCTTCCGAAATCGGCCTTTTCTGAACCGCAATCTTGATACCGTTAACGATCTTACGCTTGTCGTACTGCTGGATATCTCCACCTCGTTTTTGCACCCGTAGGTCTATGAGAGATATTTGCTCGTAGGTACTAAATCGTTGGCCACAGACAGTGCACTCTCGTCGCCTTTTAATAGCTCGGCCTGAGTCTGTCTCGCGCGAATTAGTGACCTTTGTATCGGCCTGGCATAACGGACATTGCATAGGATCTGTTTAACCTGTTAAATCAATATATTGTATGGTAGGTATCATTTACCTACCATTTGTAGTTTGCCTTGCTCAATCATACTACCACCACGGATGGGATCCCAGTCCAGATGAATTTTTCTCCGATTTTGTGGAAAACTAACTTTTTTGGGTCTAATGCCTCACAAAAAATCTTTTTAAGACATAGTAAAAGACAACCCTAGGGTTGTCTTTTGAATAATGCCCGGGAAAGGACTCGAACCTTCAAGCCTTGCGGCACATGGTCCTAAGCCATGCGTGTCTACCAGTTTCACCACCCGGGCAAAGTCGCCCACCAGAAGGCGGGCGAGAAGCACATACGTATTTTAATCTACTGTAACATGATCTTTGATTTTTTCAAAGAGAGCATCTCCAATCCCCTTTACTTGCTTGAGATCATCTACCGATTTAAAGCCTCCGTTGTCGTCTCTCCAGTCGATAATCTTCTGGGCAGTTACCGGCCCTACACTTGGCAAGCCGTCGAGCTCAGTCAGTGTCGCCGAGTTAAGGTTCACCACACCTGAACTACTTACCGACCCTCCCGTAGTACTTGTCTTTACCGTATCTGTAGCCTTAACTGGTGAAATTACTGGGACATCACGGTCGTACAGAGCAAACATATATAGTTTGGTGTGATTTCCAATCTGGCTAGATAGATTCATCTCTCGTGCTATACGCACCCTGTCTGCCTCCTCAGATAGGCCTCCTGAGGCCTCTAATGCGTCAGATATTACACTATCCGAAGGCAATCTAATATACCCCTGGGCGCCGAACTGCACCCTCGATATCGAAGATTATCTCTCTCTTCTCAGTATCCTCACTACTACCTAGATTTGAAATAGCACTAACATCATCTTCTTGCGACTGCTCGATCTTCTGATCAATCTTCGCTTCAAAGGCCTGAACTCGCACTACCCACTCCCCATAAATCCATAACGATACGCTAGTGATAAGCACCAGGCTAACCAAAACATAACCAATGTGGAAGCGATGTTCCTCAAAATATAGCGCAATCTTATTCTTCCAGCCCTCCAGCATAGAGATTTGTATTTTATTATAATTTTATGTTATTTTTTTCGAAAGAAATCTACCCTCACATCACCATATGTTCTCGTCTCGAGCTGAATCATACTCTCAGCCATCACTGGCAACTTTATTTTCTTACTTGATTCAATCACCACTATCCCGCCGGACTTCACTAAGGCGTCTACTCCTGAGAGCTTCTCGAAGTCAAAATCAAAATAAGGTGGATCCAAAAAAACTATATTAAACTCTGTTGTATTTTGTGAAATGAACCTATCCCAGGTCGTACAGAGAGGTGTGGTTGTATTCTTGAGTCCAAAGTACTCTATGGTTTCTTTTATATATTTTATACCTTCGCGGCTGTTATCTACAAAAGTACAAAGCGCTCCACCACGACTCATTGCCTCAAAGCCATAAATACCACTTCCAGCAAATACATCTGCAATTGAGGCGCCGTTAAAATCTATATATTGTTTTAGCATATCAAAGACTGCCTTTCTTACCTTCTCTCCAGTCACTCTCTGCCCTTCTCGCGCCCGATATGTGATATGCTTGTCCGAAAACTTTCCTTCAATTATTTTCATAAGTTATTTATTCAAAATGTTCTGTACCCTGGTAATATTCTAATCTCTGAACTAACCCCGGAAACTTAGCAAGGCCGATATCGAGTGTCTTTTTTGCTGCCGAACGGGTTCTTATTATCAATTCATGATCTGAGAGTTTTGCTATCTTAAGCTTTGCAAAACCAGACTGTTCGTATCCCCAGAATTCCCCAGGGCCACGATTCTGTAGGTCATACTCAGCAAGCTCGAAACCATCTGATATTTTTACAAACATTTCTAACCTTTCGTTTGCATCAGGATCAGTAGTTCCAGAGGACACTAGACAGTACGACTGTTTTTCCCCTCTTCCAACACGACCTCGTAACTGATGAAGCTGCGAGAGTCCAAACCGTTCTGCGTTCTCAATCATGATGACGGTTGCGTTCGGTATATCTATACCCACTTCAATAACAGATGATGCTACCAGAATTTTTGTCTTTCCATCTCTAAACTCCTGCATTACACTCTCCTGCTCCTCTTTCTTCATTTTACCGTGAATTGCACAAACTTCATAATCTGGGAATAACTGCGTTAACTTTTGCACCTCAGAAAGTACAGCTTTTCTTTCATCAATAGCTTCTGACTCTCCCTCTATTTCTTGAACCAACGGACAGACAACAAAGACTTGTGAACCTGAATCTATTTGCCCAGAAACGAGCTTGTACGCGTCTTTCCTTTTAGTCTGTGTAATGAATATCGAGATGATTGTTTTACGACTGGCCGGCCTACTTTTTATCATTGATATATCCAAGTCTCCGTAAAGAGAGAGCGCGAGGGTCCGTGGTATAGGAGTGGCAGTTAGAGATAGAAAATGAGGCGAGTACTCCTCTCCCATATTCTTTGTCTTTTCTTTTAACCGTAGTCTCTGGTTAACACCAAAGCGGTGTTGCTCGTCCACACACACTAACCCCAACTTACTATATACAACATCATCAGAGAATAGTGTATGCGTACCCGTTACTATTCCTATTTCACCACTACCTAACTTTGCAACAAATTCTTTTCGAGAAGACTGAGTAACACCATTCTTATTGTCCCATACCAAGCACTCCTTGCCTACACACAAACCAATAGAAAGGTCTGACTCACCAAACATTGCTACAATATTTTTGAAGTGCTGACGAGCAAGAATCTCGGTTGGAACCATAAGTGCCGTCTGATACCCGCTATGTGACACCATCGCCATCACCGATGCTACTACTACCGTCTTTCCGCTACCCACATCCCCTTCAACCAATCTATTCATCGGAGTTGTAGAGCCTATGTCCTGCATGATCTGCCACGTTACTTTTTTCTGATCTGGTGTTAACTCATATGGAAGGTGAGACAGAAAATGTTTCATTACCGCTAAGTCAAAGGAAATGTGAGGCGCCTGTTTCTCCTGATTATTCTTTTTATTTAAAAGTAGACGCAGGTGAATCATAAGCATCTCGTCAAACGCTAGTCGTACCTTAGCATCTTCAAGACTTACTAGATCTTTTGGAACATGTATATCTCGTATAGCACGAGAAAGAGGTGCGAGACCTTCTTCTTTTCTTACTACCTCCGGTAGGTCGTCCTGTATATCATTTGCCTTCGATATAACGCCTTTTACAAGCTTTGAAAGCAGCGTTGTATTAACTCCCTGTGTGACGCTATATATAGGAACAATATCACCGTTGTGTATATCCAAGTCACTTGCGATCTTTTCACACATTGGATGCATCATCTGAAAACCCCTCGGCGAAATACTGACCTTTCCCCTTACAACAAGCTTGTCTCCTTCGCTATACGCCCCCGCTCTGTATCCCTGGTTAAACCAAATTAGTCTCACAACGCCAGTATCATCTCTAAGAGCAATTTCCACTAATACCTTTCTGCCCCTCAGTCTCCTCTTACTCACCGCAGCAACAAGCCCAATTACCGTTACGGTTTGGTTTGACTGCAACTTCCCAATGGGCTCAACACGAGAAAAGTCCTCCCAGCGGTATGGAAAGTAATACAAAAGATCGTACACAGTTGCAAGACCGAGGTGAGAAATCTTCTCAAAAGTCTTTTCTCCTACACCTGGTAAATCACGTATAGAAGACTGGAGCGTAATCGTATTCATGAGATATAAATCATGGAAAAATATACATCCATCATATCGCTACTTGGCTAAAAAGACAAATATACTACTGTTTTAAAAAATCTTGTTGACACAGGTAAAAAAGTATGTTACATTGTTTCGTACCTAGGCAAAAACTAGGAAAAAGTCTTAAAAAATAGCCTCAGAGACAGGAAAATGGGTGTATACTTCTCCCTCGTATAGGGTATACCCGTTAATTCGGGCCATACACCCATCTTCCTTCCTCTGAGGTTCGTGTCACGCTTCCCCGCATGCACCCCTCAATCCAACCCAAACTCACTTTGGGCGGACTCAAATAGCCCGCTCAAGGCGGGATTGATTGGAAGGAGGTTCAGCCTCAACGTTTTTTTATGCAGGGTTTGTCCTATGAATTGCTGCTCCTTCGTGAGCCTTCGTAGCCCATCGCTTCGGCGAAGTACAACCCATATCAGCATACATAAACTAATGGCTCCCTACTTAAAAGCAGGCGAAGTAATAAAAGACCGGGATTTTATCCCACCATCTGGCCTCGGCCATATGTACCCCTTTTATACTTCCCTGCTTTTTTTATTGCAAACATTTAAGTTAGTCCTTGAGATGTGGCTTAAGATATTGCCCTGTGTGACTTTTAGAAACTTTCACAATATCTTCCGGTGTACCTTGTGCTACTATCTGACCACCACCATTACCCCCCTCAGGCCCAAGGTCAATAACCCAGTCACACACCTTAATAACATCAAGACTATGTTCAATTACCAGCACACTATTTCCTTTATCGACGAGTGCTTGCAACACAATGAGTAGTCGAGAGATATCATCAAAGTGTAGCCCTGTAGTAGGCTCATCAAGAATGTACAGAGTCTTACCAGTAGCACGACGAGATAGCTCTGAAGCAAGTTTAATTCTTTGTGCTTCTCCGCCAGAAAGCGTGGTAGCACTTTGTCCTAGGCGGATATATCCAAGACCAATTTCTTGTAGTACAGAAAGCTTAGTATGGAGGGTTGGGATATTCTTAAAGAATTCTGCCGCTTCCGTAACTGTCATACTTAACACGTCTGCAATGTTCTTATCTTTATAGTAGACCTCTAATACCTCACGATTATATCTCTTTCCGTTACACACCTCGCATGTAACATAGACGTCGGGCAAGAAGTGCATTTCAATTTTATTCACTCCGTCACCAGAACATGCTTCACAACGGCCACCTTTTACATTAAAACTAAATCTTCCCTCTTTGTAGCCTCTGGCCTTTGCATCTATAGTCGCGGTAAATAACTCACGAATAGTCGTGAAAATACCCGTATACGTTGCAGGGTTGCTACGAGGTGATCTTCCAATTGGAGACTGATCGATATTAATCACCTTATCGAGATTCTCTATACCTTGTATCTCACGGCACTTTCCTACTTCTTGTTGCGAGTTATGATATTCCTCAGCGAGTCGTTTTGCTAAGATCTCATTTACAAGACTTGATTTACCAGACCCTGAAACTCCCGTTACGGCCACAAACATTCCAAGCGGGATACTCACATCGATATCTTTTAGATTGTGCTCAGTAGCACCTATGATGGTGAGGCTCTTTCCGTTACCATGACGACGTTTTTTTGGAATGGCAACCGACTGGTACCCCGAGAGGTATTTTCCAGTAAGTGATTTCTTATTATTCTTTATTTCTTCAGGAGTTCCCTGTGCCATTACTTGCCCTCCATGCTCTCCTGCACCAGGACCAATATCTATCAAATGGTCAGATGCCATCATTACCTGTTCGTCATGCTCGACAACTATCACAGTATTATCTAGGTCACGCAAATGAAGTAATGTCTTAACTAACTTATTTGTATCCCGTTGGTGGAGTCCCATAGTTGGTTCGTCTAGGATATAGAGTACTCCTGTTAAACCTGACCCGATCTGCGTAGCAAGACGAATTCGCTGCGCTTCTCCGCCCGAGAGAGTTGCTGCACCACGATCTATGGTTAAGTACGACAATCCCACATCGTGTAAGAATGATAGTCGTGCCGTAATTTCTGCCACGAGCTGCTTGGCAATAAACTGTTTTTTATCTGTGAGGTTTTTTGGTAGGGCCTTAAAGAAATCCAAAGCTCCGTCTACCGTGTCCTCTACTACCATATCGATTGACCGATCGCCTACCTTAATTCCTAAAATTTCTTTCTTTAGTCGCTTACCATGACATACCGGGCATATGCGCTCTCTCATATATCTCTCTATATCTTGCCGTGCTGCATCACTATCAGTTTCTTTGAAGCGACGCATGAGGTTAGGCACTACCCCTTCGTAGGTTGCACCATACTCATTAATACGACCAAGAGCAGTTTTGTAACGAATAACATATTTCTCATCACCAGTTCCCTGCATAACAATATCAAGTGCTTTCTTAGACATTTTTTCAATCGGCTGATTCACGGTGAATCCGTATTTCTTACCAACTACTTCCAAAATTTTTATATTCCATGAAGCGTTAGTTGTAGTTCTACTCCATGGTCTAATTGCCCCTTCCGCAATGGTCAGTTTTTTATTTGGAAAAACTAATTGTTCATCAATTTCCAAAGTTCTTCCAAGCCCACTACAGTGAGAACACGCTCCATGTGGCGAGTTAAACGAAAATATACGAGGCGATATTTCAGGTAGTTGCGTATGACAGTTCGGGCACGAGAAATTTTCAGATAATGTAGTCTCGGCTTTTGTATCTACATTTACTATCCCAACAACTCCAGCACTGTACCGAAGTGCTGTTTCAAACGAGTCGTGTAGCCTAATTCGTAGCTGATTCTTATCCTCATCACTCTCCCACTCCAATACAATACGATCTACTACGATATCTATTGCGTGTTTCTTCTTCTTATCTATTGTGACTTCTTCATCTGCGTCCATAACCACCGAATCTACTCTCATACGAACAAATCCTTCTTTTTTAATCTTGGCAAATACGTGCTTATGTTCTCCTTTTTCGTCTCGTACCATAGGAGATAGAATCATAAGCTTCGTACCCTTCTTCTCTTGCATAACAAAATCTACCATCTCCTGCACAGTTTGAGACACAACTAGGTTTCCACATTCAGGACAGAATACATCCCCGACTCGGGCATAGAGTACTCGTAAGTAGTCATAAATCTCTGTAACGGTTCCAACAGTTGAACGAGGGTTGCTTGTTGCTGATTTCTGATCTATTGAAATAGCGGGAGAAAGTCCTTCGATAGAATCGACGTCTGGCTTCTCCATGAGACCTAAAAATTGCCGAGCGTAACTAGAAAGCGATTCAACATAGCGTCTTTGTCCCTCTGCATAGAGCGTGTCAAAGGCAAGACTACTCTTACCTGAACCAGATAACCCTGTAATAACTACTAGTTTGTTGCGCGGGATATCTAAATCGATATTCTTCAGGTTATGCTCTCTGGCTCCTCGTATTTTTATATAATCCTGCATAGTATTTTTTAGTCAAAAGTATGCTTGATAGTATACGCTTTAAAACCGAGTTTCGCAAGTATAGGATGAAGGCTATTTATTTGCCTCAATACATCAAAAATGCTATAATTATCTCTACTATTAGCCCAGCTAATCATATCGTATGGCACTGATCAAAAAGCGAGAATTACAAGCAAATGTAACCCATGCTGAGACTATCGTCGGAGCAGGTGTAGCACTTTCTGGAAAACTAGAAGCAAAACACAATATTCAGATTAATGGATCATTTTCAGGAGAGATTATGGCTGAAGGTGATGTTGTAGTTGGTACTGACGGTGAGGTAAATGCTCCCATTCATGCAAAAAATGCCACTATCGCTGGAATCGTCAATGGAGATGTAAATGTAGTCAACGAACTAGACATCCTCTCTACCGGAAAAGTGAATGGAAACATCTCAGCTAAGATTCTCTCAGTCAAACCTGGAGGAATCTTCTCGGGATCTTCTATTATGCACGGAAAAATTGAAGACCAGAGTATCGTAAAACCAACCTACGAGACCTAAACCATGAAAACTCTCTATATTTTTAATACGCAAGCCAAAAAGGCTCGTTTTTTAAAAGCCAAAATCAAAAAAACCCTCGAAAACATGGGATTATCGGGTCAATTTGCTGAGGTTAGTAAAAGAGGTGAAGCGCAAAAGATTGCCTCTCTCGCGCTTACCAAAGACATCGACCGAGTCGTGGCCATAGGTGGCGATGGCATGATAAATGACATTATCCAGGTACTTGCCTACCAACCAATCGAATTCGGCGTCATCCCTATAGGAGATAATAACCTAGTCGCCCACCTTATTGGGATTAACTCATGGATGAATGGGTGCATGGCCCTCAAGAACGGAGAAACTATTGAAATGGACCTAGGGCTCTATGACGACCGCTATTTCACCGCATCAATCGAGATAGAAGGCAAACAAACAGCCAAAAAGTCTGGCTTTATCGCCTCTCGACTCAAAAAACCAGTTATCTCTTACTATCCAATGACCATTGACCTTAAAAAGGAAGGTAGTAGTCTTCATATCCAGGCAGATATCAGTCGACTCACCATTAGTCCCTTCCCTTTCGGAGGTAGAGGCCATAGCCAAGACTTCTTAACTGATCAGCTCCTTCATATTCAGATTAAAAGCAGGCCTGAGGACCTAAACAACAAAAAAACGAGGCCTGAGACTACAGTTGTGGAGGGAGATTACCTTGAAATATCAGGTAAAACAGGCCTCCAGATCAAAGCAGATGGTGAAAACTCAGGAAAGACCCCAGTCGTGATAAAGGTAGCACCAAAAGCCCTCAAAGTACTGGTCCCTCAGGACAAAAACGCCACCCCAACTTCAAATCTTGCTCAAAGCGAGTAATTATGCTAGAATTAGCCTATTAATATCAAACATTCTTTCCTTGAAGAGTTTTCAACCAAGAAATAAGGTTCAAACAAAGGCCAACCGCCGCAATGAAGAAATTCGTATTCCTCGCCTCACGGTTATTACAGATACAGGAGAGAAAATAGACGATATCGACACCAAGGTGGCAATACAGATGGCCTTTGATCGTGACCTTGATCTCGTACTTATGTCAGATAGTCCCCCGGTAGCAAAGATCATGGACTACGGCAAGTTTAAATACGAGCAAACGAAGAAGGAACAAGCAAGTAGAAAGAATCAAAAAGTAGTTGAAACAAAAGAGATCCGTTTGCGACCAAAAACTGATACCCACGACATCGAAATCAAGATGAAGAAGATTCGTGAGTTCATAGAAAAAGGTCACAAGGTCAAGCTCACTATGATGTTTCGCGGTCGTGAGGCCATGTATCTAGATAAGGGTCGTGCTCAGGTCAACCAGCTCATTGCTTCAGTTGCAGACATCACCCAGATCGAAACTCCAGCCTCATATCTCGGAAAGCGACTTTCTACCATTCTCGCACCAATCAAGAAGTAATATAAGACGTATCGCCCTGAAGCAATCAAAGGGTCTACACCATTAAGAATCCTGTCATGAAATTAAAGACGCATAAAGGTCTCGCAAAGAGAATTACTGTTACAAAAAACGGAAAGCTGAAGAAGCGTCGCGCTTTTCAGTCTCACTTAATGTCGAGTAAATCAAAAAAGCGTAAACGCAAGATGGGAAAGACACATACTGTTAACCGTGCTGATGCAAAGATGGTTCGTCGCCTACTTCCCTACGCTTAATCTATTAGTTTATATTTTCTATCATGCCAAGAGTCAAACGAGGAGTCATATCTCACAAAAAGCATAAAACCCTACGCGCCCGCGCTAAGGGTCGTCGCATGTTAAACCGAACTACGATTAAGCGTGCTCGTCAGGCCGATCTAAAGGCCGGTTGGCAGGCGTATCGTGACCGTAAGGCAAAGAAGCGCACCATGCGTGGTCTTTGGAATATCAAGATCAACGCTGCTGTTCGCCCTCTTGGACTTTCATACTCAACATTCATAGATATCTTGAAAAAGAAGAGTGTAGAACTAGATCGCAAGGTGCTATCTCAGATAGCACAGGAACACCCTGAAGCCTTTGCAAAAATCGTACAGAACGTGAAATAAATAAAAGAGACCCATACGGGTCTCTTTTATTTAACCTAACTGCACCGTTCTCTTAACCAATCCTTCGCTAAATGTCATCGTTTCATATTCCTTGTCATTGATGCCGTAGTGGGCATAAATCTGTGTTGCAGAACAAATCATACGCTTGTCTGGGGTAAGGCCTAACTCTACAGCAACAGCATCTATGTCCTCCCAGCTTTGTGCTTCTATCTCGAGATATGGTGGGATCCCTGGCCAGAAATCTATATCAAACTCTGTAGTTCCCTTCTTATACCTGATGCGCTTCTTTTCTTGTGAGAACTTTTCGATTAATCCAATTTTTAAAAAAATCTGAGCAGTCTTCTCGTAGTCAGAAACTTCGATCTCTACTTCTTCCATACCAGTATCGTTACCGCCCTCACTTGTCACACCCAGACGCTTCTTGTAGGCAAGAGTTACCTTATCTCCTTCATCACGCATGCGCACCCAGGACATGTCTTTATCTAACCTCAAGTCAGCGTAATCGAAAGTTTTCGAGCGGTAGAGGTATTCCCCCACTTTCTCTGCCCCTATTACTTCGAGCTTCTTTTCTAAATCAGGAACATCTATATCGATATATTTAACTTCTATTTCTTCCATAGTATTTAGTTACCTTTCTCTATCTTCAAATGCATAATAGATTTCACAAACTGGTCATCAATAAGCGCAAGAAGTTTCTGGAACATTGTATACGAGCGATGTTTATATTCAACTAGCGGATCCTTCTGGCCATATCCTACTAGACCAATTCCTGTACGGAGATGGTCAATCTCAGTTAGATGGCGTACCCAGTACGAATCTATAATGCGCAAATAGAGTGATCGTATTAAGTCAGTTACTTGATCTGCAGACAATACCCCTACAATACCTTGTTCGATATGCTCACCGAGAGCCTTATCTTTAATCGTAACAATATATGCCGAGATAGCCTCAGGGGTAGATATATTCTTTACCTCGCTAAGATATTCTTCAGGCGACATCATACCGAGAGATGCGAGTTGATCGGCTAGACGAGCATACATAGTGTCGTTTACTTCATCAATATGAGCGTATTCTTGTGACAACATATCATATGAGACCGAAACAAGGTCCTTTGCTTTATCAAGCAAACTCACATCATGGTTTGCAACAGTGTCACGACCAATTAAAATACGGTTCCGTTTCGTATAGAGTGTTGCTCGCTGCTTGTTCATAACATCATCGTATTCGAGTACATGTTTTCGAATATCAAAGTTATGTCCTTCTACCTTTTTTTGTGCCGCTTCGATTGAGCGAGAAACTATTCCGTTCTCAATAGGCTGGTCATCAGGAATCCCAAGAGAGGTCATCATGTTTTGAATGCGTTCTCCTCCAAAAATACGCATCAGGTCATCTTCTAGTGAGATATAGAACTGCGAGTATCCAGGATCTCCCTGACGACCGGCACGACCTCTTAGCTGGTTATCGATACGACGAGATTCATGGCGCTCTGTTCCAAGTACCGCAAGGCCACCTAAGGCTCTCACCTCGTCAGCTTTTGCCTGATCATATGGGTGACCACCAAGGATAATGTCTACTCCACGACCTGCCATGTTCGTTGCAATAGTTACGCTTCCTTTAGCTCCCGCTTGAGCAATAATGGCCGCTTCTCTTTCATGCTGTTTAGCATTAAGAAGTTCATGAGGTACCCCGTTAATCTTAAGAAGATGGGAGAGCACTTCGTTTTTTTCTATAGAAATAGTACCAACCAAAACCGGCTGGCCTTTGGTGTTACGCTCTTTAATATCTGCTACTAGTGCGTCGAACTTCCCTTTTTCGTTTTTATAAATACGATCAGGACCGTCAGATCGTTTTCGTTCCCTATGTGTTGGAACTTCAACAACATCAAGTTTATATATACGGTAGAACTCTTCGCTCTCCGTCATAGCTGTTCCGGTCATACCGGATATCTTTTCATAAAGTCTAAAATAGTTCTGGAAAGTAATTGTCGCCAACGTAACACTCTCGCGCTTAATTTCAACTCCTTCTTTAGCCTCTATTGCTTGGTGAAGACCTTCACTGTAGCGACGACCTGGCATAAGACGACCGGTAAATTCATCGACGATAATCACCTCACCATCACGAGCGATATAGTCCTTGTCTCTCTTAAAGAGCACCAGGGCCTTTAGTGCCTGTTCAAGGTGATGGACTATTTCAACTCCTTTGTCGTAAATATTATCTAAGCCCAGGAGTCTTTCCATCTTCTCAATACCAGCATCGGTAAGGCTCGCTACTCTCTTCTTCTCATCAACAATATAATCCTCATGCTCTACAAGACTTGGTACAAGCTGAGCGAATTGACGATACATGTCTCCTGATTCTTCTGCTGGAGCTGAGATAATTAAAGGTGTACGAGCTTCGTCAATTAAGATAGAGTCTATTTCGTCGATCACTGCGTAGTAGAGGTCTCTTTGAACCTTTTGATCTAAAGAGTGCACCATATTGTCTCGCAGATAGTCAAAGCCAAACTCGTTGTTGGTTCCGTACGTAATGTCAGCTGCGTATGCCTCACGACGAGTTACTGAACGTAAGTTAGTCATCTCTACTGAAATCTGCTGTTCACCCGTTGCCTCTTCGGTGTCCACAGAGGAATCAGCGACGATTACTGGAGCCTGCTTCTCACTATAATCAACAACATATGCATTATCATGCACAATAATACCTGTTGATAGCCCGAGGAAGTCATACAGCTTCCCCATCCATTCAGCGTCACGTTTTGCAAGGTAGTCGTTTACGGTAACAACATGAACGCCACGACCCATAAGAGCATTGAGATAGATAGCAAGGGTCGATACAAGAGTCTTACCCTCACCTGTCTTCATCTCTGCAATTGATCCGTTATTAAGAATGATTGCACCAATTAACTGAACATCAAAATGACGCATGCCAAGAACTCTACGAGAAGCTTCACGGACAGTAGCAAACGCTTCAGGCAATATCTCTTTTAGTGTGGCCTGCGTTACCTCATATGAAGTGTTCTCTGTCTCCTCTTCAGAGGCGTAGCCATCATTACTCTTCTTTTTAGTAGATTTTGCAGTAAGTATCTTTTTAAACTCTTCAGTCTTGGCGCGTAACTCATCATCTGTTAGTGCCTGAAATACATTCTCTAGTTCGTTAATCTTTTTTATCAAAGGAGTAGTGGCACGAACTTTTTTCGTACTAGAACTGCCAAATAATGTGTCAAAAATAGCCATAATCGTGTTTTTTGTGAAATTTTCTATCTAATCCATTATATGCCAAATACCCCCATAAAACAAGCTCGGCAGATCTGCCGAGCTTGTACCTTTCCTGGGAGCTGAAATACTTCTATGAGGCCTCAATTGAGCCGTAACCACCGTCACGACGGCGATACACCGTTCTCTGCTCTCCAGTAATAGCGTCCACAAATACATAAAAGTCATGTCCAAGTAAGTCCATGCGAGTAATTGCTTCGTCTTCAGTTATTGGATTGCCAAGGTGAAACTTCTTTCTTTTAATCACTTTTTTGATATCTTCAACACCAAGCTCTTGAGACTGCTTACGATCACGAAGGTGGCGTTCCTTATATTTCTTAATCTTGCGCTCAATCTTTTCTTCTATAGCGTCAACTGCGGCGTACAGATCTGCTGCTGTCTCCTCTACTCGTACAATTGCTTCAGGCATCGTAAACGTTACTTCAACAGTAGCAGTAGGCTGGCCTTTTGATCCTTGAGGTCTAGCCTGTATCTCAACTTCAGCATGAATAGGCTCAATACCTTCTACATATTTCTCTAACTTTGAGATCTTCTCATCGATATAGTTATTAATTGCATCTGTGATATCGATATTTTTTCCAGAAATAGTTATTTTCATAGTATCCTCCTATTATTTTCCTATAAATTCCTTACCTAAATATTTCTGTAAGACTTTTGGTATCGCAATTGATCCGTCAGCTTGCTGATGATTCTCAAACAAAGCAATTGGGAAGCGAGACAATACCACTGCAGTTCCATTGAGCGTATGCACAAGCTGAGTCTTGCCTTCTTCGTCTTTATAGCGGATCTTGAGTCGACGTGCCTGGTAGTCGGTACAGTTACTTGTACTCGTAATCTCCCCCCAGTTATCTAACATCGTCATCCAAGCCTCTATATCATATTTACGATATGCAGGGCCACCTAGATCAGAGCTCGCAATATCTATAACGCGATATGGGATTTCTAGCCCATCACAAATCTCACGTTCGATAGAAAGAAGTTCCTGGTGCATCGCTTCACTCTCTTCTGGCTTACAATAAATGAACATTTCTAACTTCGTAAACTGATGAACACGGTAGAGTCCCTTACTTGTGCGGCCATATGCACCAGCTTCTTTTCGGAAACAATGAGAGATAGCTGCATATTTTTTTGGACCCTTTGATAAGTCCAGTACCTCATCTTGATGGTATCCTCCCATCGTAATTTCTGCAGTCGCAATCAAACTTAGATCTGTATTCTCTATTGTATATATCTGATCCTGTGCATCTCCACGAGGATTGTAACCAGTGCCAGTTAGTATTTCTGTTTTTGCAAGATCAGGGGTTTCTACCAACTCGTAACCGTAAGTTGCTAAAACATCCATTCCATACTGAAGAAGAGCAAAGTTAAGACGAACTAAATCCCCTTTTGTAAAATAAAATTTTGCACCTGCTACCTTTGCTCCTCTTTCAAAATCAATTACATTGAGGTTATTCATGAGGGTCTCATGATCCTTTGTTTCAAACGGGAATGTTGGCTTTGGGCTTTCAAAAACAGTTTTGAAATCTTCTTCTGACCCTATTGGAGTCTGGGGATGAGTCAGGTTTGGTATTTGCATCCATAGAGCTACAAGTTTTTCTTGAACCTTCTCGAGCTCTTGTTCTTTTTGAGAAATAACATCACCTACACTTTTCAAACGAGCCATCTCTTCTTCACTTGGCTTGCTGGTAGACTTTTGGTTTCGTTCTGCACGCAACACTTCAATCTGCTGCATCATTTCACGTCTTTCGTCGTCTAACACTACTAACCGGTCAAGATCAACAATCACTCTGCGATCTTGGCAGTTCTTTTTGACTAACTCTACGTTTTCTCGAATAAATTTTAGGTCTAACATAGTTTATTCCTTATTCTTTGGTCTCATTAATGGAAATATTTGGCATTCACGAACCGGTCGATCCATAAGAAAAGCAAATAATCTCTCAGAGACACCAAATCCGAAAGTAGGAGGCATACCGTGCTCCATGGCTTCAACATAATCCGTATCGTTGAATTGCGCCTCTTCGTCCCCTGCGTCTCGTAAAGCCTGTTGCCCTGCAAATCGTCCTGCTTGGTCGATGGGGTCGTTTAATTCAGAAAACCCCTTCCCTATTTCAGATCCTGCAATAATAATCTGGAACCGCTCTACTACATCAGGTCGATCTGGTACTCTTTTAGCCAGTGGCTCTAAGACTACAGGAGTATTTATTAAGAATCCTGGTCCTGTAATCTTTTTACGGCAGAATTTCCATAGATTATCTATCCCACGAGTAATGTTGAAACCATTTTTATCGTAGTTAATCTTAAGCTCCTTAAGTTTAGTTTCTATCTCTTTCTCAGAAGCTTGAGTAACATCAATACCTGTCATTTTCAGTACAGTCTCACGATAATCGTAGACCTCCCATTTCTTACTGAAGTCTACCTTATGATCTTTAATAGTAAATTGAAGCGTACCAAATGTTTTCTTTATTACATACTTATACATTTTCTCAGCCATCTTCATTCCATAGCGAAAATCTTTATACGCCATATAGAACTCCATCTGAGTGTAATCCTGGAGATGCTCGGTACTCATACCCTCATTCCTAAACTGACGACCTATTTCAAAAACCTTTTCTAGCCCTGCCACCATTAGTCTCTTTTGCCACAGTTCACCCATGGAGATACGCAGATACACATCCATATCCATGGCGTTGTGATGCGTAATAAAAGGCCGCGCATCTGCTCCTCCGGGAGTGGTTTCAAATACAGGGGTTTCTACCTCAATAAATCCGTCTTTAAGTAAAAACTCTCTTATAGATTGCCAGAACATAGACCTTTTATACACCAAGTCCTTTACTTCTGGGTTGAGTAAAATATCTAAATAGCGCTTACGGAGCTTTTCTTCCTCATCTTGAATGCCATGCCACTTATCTGGAAGAGGTAGAAGCGCTTTTGCTAGCATCTCAAATTTCTTTACAAGCAAACTCTTTTCACCAGTCTTAGTCGTAAAGATCTCACCCTCTACACCGATAAAGTCACCAAGATCAAAGTTTTTTATAAAAAATTTATACTGTTCACGATCTATCTCATTTTGGTTAAAAACTATCTGCATGCGACCAGACTCATCTTGAACCTGCGCAAAACAAATCTTTCCGATATCTCGAATCATCATAAGGCGACCACAAAGCCGAACTTTTTTTGTACCAACCTTTAGCTTTATAGCCTTATCGAGCGCATGAGAACGATCAAAAGAACTAGGGTATGGATCTACCCCTGCCATAATTAAATCTTCTCGTTTTTTTGCACGGACTTTTCTATATTCGTCTTCCATATCAGTATTATACAAAATCCATCATTTTCCGGCTAATATACTTTTTGCATTAATCGTGGTCTGGTATATGACCTCATTTACTGGTACCTGCTTAAGGTCAGCTATCTTGTCTACTACAAAACTGATCCAGGCGGGCTCATTTCTCTCACCTCTATGTGGGACTGGAGCTAAATATGGGCAGTCTGTCTCAAGTACTATACGATCCAGTGGTAGTTCTTTTACTACTTCCATAATACCCTGATCGTAAGTAACTGCCCCTCCTACTCCAAAATACAAGTTACCACTATTTAGTATCTTTTGAATTCTCTTTTTTCCTCCTGTATAAAAGTGAAATATTCCTGGAATATCCCCTAAGTCTTCTTCTAGTAATATATCTAAAACTTCATCATATGCCTTGTTAACGTGAAAGAATATCGGTAACTGGTACTTCTTAGCCAGGTTGATTTGTCCCACAAACAACTCCTTTTGATCCTGAATACTGCGTGGAAGCTCCTGACCTTCACGAACATTAAAATCTAGACCACACTCACCGATAGCGACAATATTGTCATTTTCCACTAGTAATACCTCCAACTCCTTTAGTAACTGTGGGGTTGTTTTTTTTGTGTCGCCCTCGTCCATATCATGCGGATGAAGTCCTACAGAAGGAAGAACAAAATCAGGATACCGCTTGGCAAGCGCAACTGCATCGTAACTATTGCTCATAGTGCTGCCGATACAAAATACCTGCTCAACACCAGATAATTGAGCTCGTGAAATAACCTGATCCTGATCAGCTTTATATTCCTTCTCCTGGATGTGTGCATGAGTATCTATCATATTACTGTCTTAACTGGGCGCCTATAACACAAAGCAAAACAAGAACTAGGGCTATTATATCCTTCTTTTCAATTTTTTGCTCCTTTAGTAAAAAGTGAGAACCAATAATCGTAAGAAATGGTGCGAGTAGCAAAACCAATACAGTTCCTACTATTCCAATTTCGTGATAGCTATAGTATGTAGCTCCCATAGTAACTATCCATACCATAGGCAGAAATACTACTCGCAGCATGTTCTGTCTTCTAAGTATACTAACCTCAGGTCTAAAGAAGATAAAAAATAGTAAAGATATAACACCAACGCGAATAGTATATAGCGCAATTGGAGAATAGAAATAGAGTAACTCTTTTGTCATGAGCACTTCAAACGAATACAAAAACATCGACAACAGAATTGAAGACAAGCCTTCTCCTAGAGATACTTTTTTACCACGGATGTGGGTTAGCATCAAGACACCAATTGCTATACAGGCAAAGATTATTTTCCAAACATCTCTCTCATCCGTAAAGAAGATACTTGCTAGTAAGATAGTGAGCAGTGGGTTGAAAACAATAAAAGGTTGTATTTGAGATAGTCCTTCTTTTGGTAGCCCATAGTAGTAGAAGCCGTTGCCAATAGCTGCTAGAACACACATAAGAATAAGCAAAACAACCACCTTGGTATCTAGAGCACCTGCATACAGTAGTCCATATTTAGGATACAAAAAAGCTACTTGTAGTAAAAAGGCTATAAGATACAAAAAGGCAAGTACTCCTAGGTCATGCCTTCTCCTATTGTGATCAAGAAAATCTTTTTCTAAAAGCGAGTTACCGGCATTAGAAAGTGTAGCTAAGAGTGAATGCCAAATCATAAGAATCTAATTATTATTTAGTACCAATACAAACTCTCCTTTTACTGTCTTTGACCTATAGTGAGAAAGTATTTGAGATATTGGTCCATGGTTTATTTCTTCAAACTTTTTTGTGAGCTCACGACCAACTACGCATGGTACATCCCCAAAGACAAGCAGTAGTTCTTCTAAGGTCTTTACGACCCGGTAAGGAGATTCATACAAAACTAAAACGGTTTTAATATCCTTTATTTGTGAGAGCTTCTTCTGTCTTCCTTTCTTTTTTGGTAAGAACCCTAAGAAGTAGAACTCGTCGGTTGGGAAACCGCATGCAGATAAAATAGTTGTCACAGCGCTAGCGCCAGGTATCGGTATGATTTGAACATCCATTTCGCCACCTTGTATTTCGTCCCAAACACGAGAAACTAACATATTTCCGGGATCTGATATCCCTGGAGTACCTGCATCGGTTACAAGTGCTACATCATCACCTTTTTGTAGGTGATTAATAATCTCATTTTCTTTCCCGCGCCCAGAGTGATGGTGATATGTCTTGGCTGATTTTTTTATTCCTATAAGTCGTAAGAATATATTTGTTTTGCGACTATCCTCTGCAAATACATATTCCACACTTGAAAGAGTTTCTTTCGCTCTTTCACTGATATCGTGAGTATTCCCAATTGGAGTAGCAACTATATAGAGTTTTGCCATAAAAATTAATTAACGAATATCAAAATGCCAACTGCGCCTAACATTATTATAAAAGCAGCCCAACCAAAAACATTCGACCAAATAGTATTAGTATACTTACCCATTACTTTTTTATTACTTGTCAAAGAAATGATAAGAGCAATTACAGGAACCGCCACTACTCCATTGACCACTGCCGCATATAGTAACGCCTTTATTGGGTTAATATGTAGATAGTGGAATAAGAGTCCAAGGAATGTAGCTACTATGATTGTTATGTAAAAAGCTTTTGCTTCTTTGAATTTTTTTGACAGACCTTCTTTCCAACCAAATGTCTCGGATAAAGCATACGCGACAGCGCCAGCTAAAACAGGAACACCGAGAAGTCCAGAACCAACAATCCCTAGCACAAACAAAAGTCCTGCCCAATTTCCTGCAAACGGTACCAATGCAGATGCCGCTTCTTGTGCGCTAGAAATATCCGTAACTCCGTGAGCATTTAAAGTGCTGGCACAGGTTACTATAATAAAGAAACAAATCACCTGAGATAATATCATCCCAATGATAGTATCAAGCCTCATTCTCTTTATATCCTTTCTGGTAATATACGGTCGTGCTGAACCAATATCAGATAACTTACCAGAATCTTTTTCCTCTTCATTCTCCTCACTTGTTTGCCAGAAAAAGAGATATGGCGAAATTGTAGTCCCAAGAAAACCAACAACAGTCAGTATGAAAGTCCGATCAAATACTAGAGTTGGCTTTATGCTCGATATGATAATGTGCCTCCAGTCCTGAGGAACCAAAAACGCAGTAATTACATACGCAAATAAGGATAAGGTAGTCCACTTTAAGATCCCCGCATACTTTTTATAGGTAACAAATACTTCGAGAAGGATAATAAATATGGTTAGTAGTGGCGCCCAAATTAAGCTGTTTATATGCGTCACCATTTCAAGAGACGCTGCCATAACTGATATGTCTGCACCGATATTTAAGACATTTGCAAAGACTAGCAAACCTACAATAATGTACAGAAAATGAATAGGCAAAAACTTTTTTATATTACCTGCCAATCCTCTACCTGTTACCAAACCTAATCTTCCACACATCTCTTGTAGTGCAATCATGAGCGGCAATTGATACGGAGCAAGCCACAACTGACGTAAACCAAATGATGCTCCAGCAACAGAGTATGTACCAATTCCAGAAGGATCGTCATCAGAAGAGCCTGTCACAACACCAGGACCCACCACCCTCCCCATTTCTTTTAGAGTAAATTTACTCTTTTTATTTTTGTATTTTTTTTGTTGCATAGAATAATTCCACCCATTGTTCTACCGATAATTCCTGAGGACGAATATCGGGGTCAATACTTATTGATTTCAATATATCATATACAGATGTTTTTTCTATATCCAAAACCTGAGCAAGTGGATTTGCAATCATTTTTCTCTTATTCTGAAAGACGGATCGAGTAATGATAAAAAAATCCTCAATATCATTACTATCCAATATAGATACTGGCTTCGGTATGATTGACACAACAACACTATCTACTCGTGGCGCAGGACTAAATGCTACTTTTGAAACCCCAAACAAAACTTTCACTTGAGCAAACAACTGCACAGAAAGAGCAAGTAAGTTCATGTCTCCTGAGCCCGCCACCATTCTCTCACCCACCTCCTTTTGTATCATAAGTACAATATCGTCTGGCTTATGAGAAAGAGCCATCAACTGGCGTATAAGAAACGAAGTTAAATAGTAGGGTATATTTGCAATGATTTTATATTTCTTACCCAGGAGACTCACGTGATGATCAAAGTCAAATGAACGAATATCACCAAGGATAAGCTCGAGATTCTGAGTATTCTTATATTTTATGCTTAGGTCATTAAATAACTTCTCATCTTTTTCAACTGCAATAACATATGCGCCAGTAGAAACAAGAGCGCCAGTTAAAATACCTTTCCCAGGACCTATTTCAACAATAATATCGGAAGAAGTAACTTCCCCTGCAAGAATGATCTTTTTTATAATGTTTTTATCTATTAAAAAATTCTGGCCTAATCTTTCAGACATAAGTATTTAGTAAGACTGCTCAAACTCGACTGAATCTTCAGGTAGTTCGTCAATAAACCTTGATCTAGAGTTATTTTGAAAACCACCATATATCATTCTGTTACGAGCGTGTAATAAGTATAGTTTCTTTCGAGCACGGGTAATACCCACATAACATAATCTTCTTTCCTCCTCTACATCCTTTGCTTCACTCATTGACTGTGAGTGAGGAAATATATTCTCCTCTACCCCTACAATAAAAACATAATCAAACTCGAGTCCTTTAGCTCCGTGAATTGTCATAAGAGTAACTGCAGGCAAAACACTGTCCTTCTTTTCTTGATGAGCAACTAGAGATACATCCTCTAAGAAAGCGGTAATAGACTCTTGAGGAGACAAATGGTCAAAACGACTAGCTACCGTTAAAAGCTCTTTTACGTTTTCCCACCTCACCTCTCCCTCGCTAGTTCCATCCAGTAAGTATTCTTTATAGCTTGATTCGTTTACAACAGTCATCATAAGACTAGAAATTGACTGATGAAATGAAGCTTCTTTTATCCTCCCGTAAAGGTCAAAAAAAGTCTGTACTTTTTGTCGTATCTTGATGGGCAAGTCATCAAGAAACCGCGTATCAGTAAGAGAAAAACCAGGGAATGCTAGAACCTCATCAACAGTTTTTTCTCCTATACCACGAGCTGGGGTATTTATTATCCTTTTGAGCGAAACAAGGTCGTAAGGATTTTCCAATATTCTAATGTACGCTAATATATCTTTTACTTCTTTTCTCTCATAGAAACTAAGACCACCTACAATTCTGTACGGAACAGAGTAAGTTAAAAATGATTCCTCTAACGCTCGACTCTGCGCATGAGTACGGTAAAACACTACGCAGTCATTTAGGTTCTTAGACGGGTTATCCTGAAGAAGTCGTCGTATCGTATATACAACAAAAGATCCTTCTTCTCTTTCACCAGGAACTTCTATAACGCGAATACAATCTCCCGTTTCATTACTGGTCCATATTTTCTTTTCCTTCCTTTGCGTATTTCTTTCTATAAGACCCTGTGCACCCGCTAGAATATTCTGAGTGCTCCGATAGTTCTCTTCAAGACGAAAAACTTTTAAATCTGGATAATCGCTTTCGAAGTTTAGAATATTTCGAATATCTGCCCCACGAAAGTTATAAATAGATTGGTCTGGATCCCCTACAACACAAATATTATGGTGAGCGGCTGCAAGTATATTTACAAGCGTGTATTGCGCATGGTTTGTATCTTGGTACTCATCAACTAAAATATATTGAAATAACTTTTGATACCTTTCACATACCTCGTCAAATTCTTGAAAAATCTTTGTGGTATAAAAAATAAGATCATCAAAGTCGAGTGCGTTATTAGACCTAAGCCTTTTTTGATACCTCACATAGACTTCAGCAATCTTTTCATCAAAAAAACTAGTAACGTATATTTTATTAAACTGTTCTGGGGTAATAAGATCGTTTTTAAGTGAGCTGATCTTATACTGAACACTTCTTGCCTTTATAAGTTTCTCATCGTATCCGAGCTCTTTTATTATTTCCTTAATTACTTGTTGTTGGTCAGATGTGTCATATATCGTAAATCCACTTGTTATGCCAAGCTTCGATATCTCACGACGTAGAATTCTCACACAAATACTATGGAATGTACCTATCCAGATATCTGGAATAGTATTACCGAGCACGTGCGCTACTCTTTCTTTCATTTCCTGTGCTGCCTTGTTCGTAAAGGTAACTGCTAAAATGTTCTGGGCTGATACGCCTTGCTCAAGAAGGTATGCTATACGATATGTAATAACGCGCGTCTTGCCAGACCCAGCCCCTGCCAAGATCAGTACAGGTCCCGTAGTCGTAGTCACAGCCTTACTCTGTTCTTCATTTAGGTTGTTTAAAAAATCAGACATATGTATTTTCGTTTTAAAATTTCTAACTACGTATTTTCCAAAACTCATAAATAATACGAGAAGTATCTTGTATAGCACTTACTGCCTCATCGTATCGTACGCCATCGCTCATCACCACAACCACATAACTTCCAAAAGAAGTATTAACAATACCTGCATCACTATACGCGCCTGACCATGTCCCTACCTTATGCGCAATATCTGTTCCCTCCGGCAAAGAAGCGGGCAACCGCTCTTCATTTGTGGTTCCTTTCATAAAACTAAGGATGCTTGCAGTATTTTCGTGATTTAAAATCTTTTCTTGTGAAAGCAGTGTTAGATACTGACCTATACTTTTTGGCTTCGCTTCATTACCTACAAAGTCTATATCACTTACGCCACTGTGAGATATGCCCTCTACTATATTATGTACCCCAACTTCTGATATTGCCTGGCTAAATGCTCCGTTATCGCTTGCGTGAAGCATACTTTGTACAATCCCAACCCTTACTTTAGTTCCCTGATTAGCGTATAAAGAGCTCGCTGCAAATATCTTTGCAATACTTGCCATAGTAAACTTCTGATTAAAATTATACCCAGCCTCTTCCCCTGTCTTTATGTTATATGTATATACGCCGTAGTTTCCAGAAAGACCGGATAATCTTTGAGTAATCTTAGTATTTAGGTCATCAACGCCATAGTAGCCCTCAGGGTTAAAGAAACTAATTCCATTGTATTTTATCCTAAGATTTTCTGCCTCTTTCGTATAGTCTGAAAAAACTTTCTGCTCAATATTTTCATCAAAAGAACTAGAGGCAATGCCTGTAGCTCGAACTCCTGTCATTGATATATACATACCACAACCAGTAAGAGTTAAAGCTATAACTAACACTCCGACGCCTAACAGAGCACGATAATTGTGTAGTAACTTCCAAGACCCGGTTAACTCTAGGTTTGACCCTAAAATTTCAGCTCTTGGAGAGCCTAAAGATACTTTTGACATATATAGAAATAATACCCTCCTATATACATCATATTATATCATAATTTAGGTTATTCTACCTAATTATTTCGTATTCAGGGTAACATGAAGATAGGAACATATCTTGTGGGAAACCAGCTTCTTTAAGCTCATCACATGGGATAGCACCGGCTCCATCGTATACTACATTCCAACCGTCAGTTGATTTCTTAAGATAAAAGTCATGTTCCCCTTCGGTTAGGTTGAGTACTCCCCTAACAAAGTCACCACTAAACTGAGCTATATCTATAAAGTCAATTTGATCAGAGCCATATCTTTGTTCAAGTATCTTAGATACCTGATCCTCTAGGTCAGTGTCACTCCATGCCTTTTTTTCGTTATCATCACTACATGGATACATAATGTCTGCAGGAAAAGTATACTTTTTTAGATCCATACAGGTGGGGTTCTCGTCATTTACCGAAACTATTGTCCAAACAGTATTAAATTGAACCGCAAAGAAAGGTTTCCAGTCCTGTGAGTCGTTTCTTGGATTTACATCTTCTGGGTGGTCCTTAACAAAAAACCTTCCCTTTGCATGAATCTCGTCAAATTTAAGAATTTGCACTGCTATATTATTTTCATCGGCTTTTTCTTTTTCAGAAATAGCTTTTGCTAACTGCTTACTAGCAGGCCCTATGTAGATACGTTTGTCTAAAGTTTCGTCCGACTCAGTTTGACTACCAAGCGACGGGGATTCTTCTGTAGTTGAGTCCTGCGCTACCGAATCATCGGTATTCATATTCATATCAGAGGTCTTGTTTATATAGTGTAGCCCAGCAATTACGAGGATCGCAGCGACGACCAAACCAGTAAACGCACCAGCTACATACATCCAGTTTGTATGTATCCATGTACCTACATACAAGAAGTCACTTGTAGGCACTTCCTTTACAGAACTAGCTGAAGCCTTATTGGTAGCTATTTTTTTTGTAGAAACTTTCTTTGGAGTAACCCTTTTCTTTGTTTTTTTATCTTTTTCTGCCATAACAATTTTGCTAATCATATTTTTTTGATTGTACCATAATCAGCGGATACGTTTGAAGTAGTATTAAGAACAAAAAATAACTACCTGAGTAGTTATTTTTATCCCTAATAGTCCCAAGGGGAATTGAACCCCTCTTTTCAGGATGAAAACCTGATGTCCTAACCACTAGACGATGGGACCAAAATGGACCTGGTGAGACTCGAACTCACGACCCACTGCTTAAGAGGCAGTTGCTCTAACCAACTGAGCTACAGATCCACATTTTTTGGCCACCACATATATCTTTCGAGATCTATGGTGCCATCTTCGCCTACTACTATCCCTTCGTTAAGTAAATCGTTTTTATGTCCATCAATCCCACCGTTAGTATAGCCAACAGCAAGACCGCCAAAACGGTTTACTACTCTTTGATACGGAACCTTTTTCTGATCCGACCAATGCATGACCCATCCAACCATTTGTGCTGCGCGAGGAAAACCAACCAGTGCAGCAATTTGACCATAAGTCATCACTCGGCCAACTGGGATTGATGATACAAGCGCAACAACATCCTTTTCAAAACTTTTTCTATCTATTTTCATACTCATTATTGTATCTATAAGTAGGAAAATATCAACGCGCCCGAGAGGAGTCGAACCTCTGACCTTGAGCTTAGAAGTCTCCTGCTCTATCCAACTGAGCTACGGGCGCAAACTCAGTTAAAATACCTTGCAGACAAAAAGAGCTGCAATGGGGTGGCCAGAGGGAATCGAACCCTCGATACCAGTGCCACAAACTGGAGTTTTACCACTAAACTATGGTCACCCCACTATTGCCCTTTCACGTCTTTCCAATGCCCTCGTCAGGATTCGAACCCGAAATTCTTGGTCCGAAGCCAAGCGTGATATCCATTTCACCACGAGGACATTGGAGAAACAAGAAAAGCCGAAGAGCAGAAATGCACGATACTGAATTTTAAGATTCAAAAGAGCGGGTGATGGGAATCGAACCCACCTCTCCAGCTTGGAAGGCTAGCATAATGAACCACTATACGACACCCGCTCATATGGCAATTTATTCTGTTAAGACTAATGTCTTAACTTATATAACTACCAAACATTTTCTTGTAAAAAATCGGGGAGACAGGATTCGAACCTGCGACCCCCTGGTCCCAAACCAGGTGCGCTAGCCAGCTGCGCCACTCCCCGACACTATTACAGATATTTATAAAAGAGCATCCATATAGGGTGCCGTCCTATTGTACCACAATCATCCTTTTTTTCAAGCACATCCCCAGCTAGTCTGGTCTTACGAACTTCTTCGGGGTAACCCAAAAACCAAGACGGAATCTTCCTCCTAACATCATTCGAGTTTGAGCGTCTATTGCAGGTATTGAGCCAAAGAAAATAGCAGTAATCGGAACGAAGATCCATTGTACTATCATTTCTATTGCTTTTGCCTTAGGATAGTTCTTTGGTCGTGGCGGCACAAGTTTCAAGCTTATATACGTAGAAGCAAAAATACCTATCCAGGTAGCCATCAGTATGTTTCTGGCAATGATTGGTAAGTTGTAAGCCAGGACACTGTCCCTGAAGTCAGCGTTGAGCAAAATCGGTAACCAACCAGCGAATGCAATAAGTAGTGATGCTGTTGACCACTCCACGCTACCAATAAAGATACGCCACACTAAAATAAACTTCTTCCAAAATACAATCTCAGGGTGTGCCATAGATTCAAGAACTAGATACGGGAAGTTCTCTACCCCCCACGCCCAACGTCTCTTCTGGTAATATTGGTACTTAAATGTCTGCCACAGTGAGTTTCCTAAAACAGCATCCATATTTACTGGAGTAAATAGCGGTATAGCCTGGTGATTTCCATGATAACGGAAAAAGGCTCTGTAGTACTGTCTTGAGTCCTCTGAAACAATCTTCTCATCCCAAAAATCTATGTCCACTAGCGTTCTTAGACTCATCGCCTGTGAAGAGAAGTTAATGAGCCTATATGGACGACAACTTTCTATCATCTGCCAAAACGATGACCCAAAAGAAACGAGTCGAACTAAAAATGGCACCTCCCATATATTATTGTTAAATAACGGAATAGGCTGGTATGTTCTTTTTGTTCTCTCTGGAGTAATAAGATACTTGTAAGTTAGACAACCGAAGTACTCTGAGCTAACTCTTGTATCACCATCAAAGGCAGAAACCATAATGTCGTCATATGGAATACCCTTTTCATCTATATACTTTTGGATAACCTTCCCTGCCCACTTGATATTTGCGCTCTTACCCTTAATCTCATTAGGAGCATCTGCATGTAATGTATAAAAAATGTCATAGAAGTAATCGCCAAACTCTTCCTGAATTTTCTTAACTTTTTCAAACTTTGCCTCACCTTCTTCTCTTTCTTCAAGTGCAATTACAATAATCATTTTTTGGCTAGGAAAGTTACCGTGAGCGCATGACGCTACTGCACTACGAATGATCTGGTACTCATCTTTATAGTGCGGGAGAAGCACTAAGTGATATATTTGATCCCAACGCTTTAAATAATTCGGCTCCTGATCCTGCAATACAACTAATTCAGATAGCTCTTCTCTAATTTTTTTCTTGTGAAGAAACCCCACTGTAGCGAGTTCAGCCTTCTTCTCTTCAATCGCGCGTGGTAGGTCAAGTAATGCCTGGCAACGATCAAACCAGTTTATCCTCTTGTCTCTTTCCATATGAATATGTGAAGAAATAAGGAAACCTCCCATGTACATTGCTTTAATAAGCCAATAGAGGTCAAAGAAGATTACAAAGTAAGCGAGATAGCGAGGTGTGTATAGGCCGAGTATAAATGGAGTACATAAAACCATCCAGGTAACTGCTCCGGGTACAATCTCAAGTAATCTATGAAGCCTTGTTTTTGATTCCATAACAGTTTATATAGATAACAAACTTGCTATAATTAGCACACTCGAGACAACAATACTTACAGATAATAGTGTGTAAATAAAGATCTTCATTTGCGTCAAACGATACAATACAACAGATAGTACTATATTTATACCTAAGAAGTAGAGACTTACAAATGGAAGTACAAAATCAGCAGGTAAAAAAAATGCATTCTGGACTATTGGTTGCTCCTCAATAAATCTAATCCCTGCCCCGGTGTCAATTGAATATCTCCAGATTAAAAAAAGGAAAAAGTTGAGCAAAAGACAAACAAATAATAAGAGCCAAAGAGCTCTATTTTTAAAAAGAATATTATCTTTTAGGTATTTATAAAAAGGGTTGATCTTCAACCCTTTTTGAACTCCGTACACAAACCGTCTGAGATCTTCAGTAATCATTTCAAGTTGAGCCTAGGTAAAAGCGCTCCCGACCAGATTCGAACTGGCGATCTTCTCCGTGACAGGGAGACGTGATAGGCCTCTTCACTACGGGAGCATATATATAGGTTTACGGTTAATTATACCAATTAACGCCTTGTTTTTCAAGTTCTGTGTTATATCGTTAAAAAACTACGCACGGAGATGCTATCTCGTTGGTTTTTCAAGAGGTCAAAATAGGTCCCCCTAAAATAACCTCTTTCTTCTGTAATCTGTAGTATAAAGTAACTACCTTCAGTCTCAACTACTCCGCCCACCTCCCCTTTCTTAATATCATCAAGAGAGGTTCTAAATATTGAAGGTATATCACCAAAAACATACCATGATTCAAGAAGATCTAGGTCTTTACTTTGTGACTTATACACTGACCTGGCGTCAGAAAAAGAAATTTTCTTTGCAGCTATGTCATCTCTTGTATCTTGAGCTACCTCAGCTGCACTCGCTTTTTTTCCCCTAGAGTCGTAAGACACCGTCTTATCTATCACTACCCCATCAAGACGGACCTGGTACAGTACTCTTTCCTTAACCTTCTTTTCTAAAAGATCGTAGTACATCAATTTACGAAGATCACTCTCGGAGAGCCCAGAGGCAAACTTTAATATTCCAAAAGTTTCTTCACGACTTCCAACATTCTTCTGCAGCTCTTCAATAGCAGAATCTATATCTTGAGTAGAAACGGATAAAGAAAAACTATCGGCAGTCTTTTGCAGTACTATTCTGTTTATCATCGTCTGTTGAACAAAATCTTTTAATTCCTGTATATCGTTATACCCCTTACCTTCTGAAGAGAAGTTAACTCTATATACACTAGAATATATCCTCCTATACAGAGCCAACTCCTTCGTATAGTCACTCATAGTAACGAAGTGATTACCAACTACAATTAACGGCAATGGAGCAATTCCTCGTAAGTAGCTGATATACGAATTCGTTGAAGACTGGTACCTATATAGTATAGCTACATGTACGAATAAAATTAGTATCACGCATAAGAAAATAGGCACAAGGAATCTCCTTTTACCTTTTCTTCTAAAGAATGTAACAATCTCGCGTCTAGACATATAGTTTATGTATCAATGTTACTTGTTTGTGGAATAATGCCATCTATAAGGTATTTCTCTAAAACATATAACATCAAAACGAATAATAGAACTTTAAATACCAGAGGAATGGTTACCGCAAATACTAGTGACGAGAACAGCTCTACTGCAATAACCCCTGTAAGTAATGACATTGGGAAAAAGCTATGTATGCCTCTTTTCAAGTACAAGATAACTGCAAAGTAAGTGGATATATAAACAAATACATACAGCAAGATAAAGAGAATATTCTCATGCGATATCTCATAAATACTAAATATTCCAACCATACCGAGGTACATTGCAACACTATACCCTACACTTACTCTTGAGGTCTGGATATGCGCATTGTCTTGTCTCGAAACATACATAGCCCTTACTGCACAAAAGACTACAAATAGAGCTACGGCAAAGTATTTAATAAGTATTGATACGGGTAGTAGGACAAATAAACTCACCGAGAATAAACCAGCCACAATATCATACACCGACATAGTTAAAGTCCTTCTCTTATCTTCTGCCAGCTGTCTTAGAAAAAAACGGAGAGTAAAAAGAGATATAAGCACAAGTGATATCGGCACCATAAAGTAAGCTATAGTGATTACTAACCCCATTAAGGATAGGAAGATCATCTGTATCGCAAGCAACAATAACACAACACCAGCTAATAGCAGAAAGGGCTTTTGGTTAAGTAGGATATTCTTAAGACTATTTTCCATAATCTTGACCTATAATTATTTCTATATCATACCCCTTATCTTCCTTATCTAATTGAACCACTGGAGCCTGCTTTAGCCTATTCTGAAGAAATTGTATCGTATATTTTTTTAAGTTGTTAGAGTAGTCATACATAAAGGTTTGCGTATACTTTTTTTCAGAGTTAGAAACATCGACAATATTGAAACCACCCTCTTTTAGTTCGTCAGCAAGTTTTTGTCCGACACCCACCACCCCAGAACCATTCCTTACTGCTATCCGAGACTCTTCCATCGACAAGAACGGGTCTTTGAAGTATTGCTTTACAAACTGATGAACTGACGTGAACTTATCATCATATGGAACTAAAACATACATTTCTTCATAGCGATCAGCATACAAGAGCCCTTCGTTACCGTCATCAATTACCTTACTTGAAAAGTTCTGGTTTGGTATTGTTTTGGCGATCTTTGCTAACGCCTGTATTTCACCAACCTGCAAGTCAGTCCTAATATGTTCAGCCAAAACGGTAAGGATCTCATTCATCTTTTTGATATCAAGAAGATTTTCTTTCTTTAAGGCAGCTTCACGAGAAGCCACTATAATGTCCTGTTGTCTGCGTGCACGGTCAAAGTCACTTGTTGAGTGTCTTGAACGAGCATACTTCAGAGCATCTTCTCCGTTTAGAGTATGTATCCCTTTACTAATGAAATACGCATCATACCCTTCCATATCTTTATCAGGAAACTCTCCGTCATAGAGATCTTTCTTTACATCAACAGTTACACCACCCAGTAGGTCGATAATTTTCTCAAACCCTGCAAAGTCAACCCTAACGTAGTAGTGGATTGGTACTCCCAAGAAGTCACTGACGGTCTCCTTTACTAGCGCAATTGCCCTATCTTCACTTTCAAAAGACTCCTTGCCAAGAGAGTATACTGAGTTTATTTTTGCATGGTCAAAAGACTTAACAGGGATATATAGATCTCGTGGAACCGAAATCATGGCAACCGATTTATTCTTAACATCAATACTAGCAACCATAATCGTATCAGTTAATTCTCCACCAGGATGATTGCCACCCCCCATCCCTAGAAGGAGTATATTCACTCTTCTATCCCCCTCTGAGAGTCTTTCTAAGTCGTGTGTTAAATCTATGTCCTCACTGAGTAGCGGAGAGGCAGAATTTGAGCGAGAGGCAATTACTTTATGTGCCAACGAGTAGGCTCTATACGAGAAGAAGCCTAGAATTATAAGCAACAAAATAAATCCGCCAACTAAGGCTGTTTTCTTAAATGGGCTCTTTTTGATTGTAACGATTTCTATTTCAGGCTGCATATATCCCTCTTTATATGATAATCCGTCTGTCTATTATACTATATCAATAAGCATAATAAAAATATTTTATTTACCCTTGTATTCTGTTAGTATACCTTTATGCTTGAAAATGATATTCCAAAAATACCAGCCGAAAACCCCGTAAATCGCTTTGCCTTTCTAGGTTGGCTATTTGAGGTAGTTGCTTTTGTTTGGGATGTAGGTAAAACACTGTTCATTGTAGTTGGGCTAGCCTTTATTATCAGATTCTACCTAGTACAACCCTTTTACGTAGAAGGACAATCTATGGACCCAAACTTTAACAATGGAGAGTACCTATTAATTGATGAACTAAGTTATAAATTTACTGAGCCTAAAAGAGGTGAGGTAATCGTGTTTAAGCCACAAATTAACACCTATCAAAACTACATCAAACGAGTAATAGCCCTACCGGGAGAGAAAGTTCAATTCAACCAGGGTGTTACTATATCAAAAGGATCAGACAGTAAGGCAGTTAAACTACCGGAACCATATCTTCAAGACCAGGTTGTTGAAAACACTATTGGACCAGATAGTGGCATAATTGAAGACGGAAACTATTATGTCATGGGAGACAATAGAACTCAAAGCTCAGACTCTCGTGTTTTCGGTGCAGTCTCCAAGAAAAATATTATCGGACGAGTCTGGCTATATATTAAAATTGCGCCATGGAAACAAATCAAAATCGGCCGCCTCTCTATTAGTATTCCTAAGATCACTAAGATAGGTCAGATAAGTAAACCTACATACCCAAACTTTGACTAAGACTATCTCTTTTCTTTCTCCCGAATAATGAGTCGTATCATAAGACCAATTAAATTAAAGGTCTCCCTAATTGAATTTTCTATAGCCATAAGACCACTTCTATTAAAGTGATCTTTTTTATTTACAAAGAGAACAAACTCTAAAGGGCTCTTGCTGGTTTGCGTTGCATAGTAGATCTTTCCACGAGTACTTGGTAATGTCGCATTGACCTTTTCTATAACCCTATTTAGCCTTGCAGTCGGTATGGTCATTGAAGAGATATAGTTCTCTCGGATGAACTCAGCCAGATCTGCGATACCTTTACTCCTTGGTACTGAAGTAAAAAATATTGGAACTTTTTTAAACAACGCGTTATCTATTCTTAGCATACTCGCATACTGAGTCTGGGTATACTCACGACTCACAAGGTCCCACTTGTTTACTACTACGATTACCCTCTTACCATTACTAAATGCCTGGTCAATAAGAGTGATGTCTTGAGCAACAAGTCCAACTCCTGCATCTAGCACTACAATTACAATATCAGCATCTTTTATGGCTGATAAAGATTTCTTAGTAGATAGAACATCCAGCTCTTCATGAGTCTTTGCTCTTCTTCTAAGACCAGCAGTATCTATAACCAAAAACGAGGAGCCATTCATATTTATAATAGTATCAATCTGGTCTCGAGTGGTACCAGGTATATCCGAAACGATACTCCTCTCATACCCACAAAGAGCGTTAAATATTGAGGACTTACCCGCATTCGGTCTACCTAAAAATACTATCTTAGCCAATATCTCTTGATCCATCTTTACTCCATCTTCCTCAAAAGCTAATTCATCAATTCTCTCTAGCAACTTCTGAACACCTCTATTATTAAGAGCCGAAATAAACAAGAGCTGCCCTCCTAGCTTATAAAAGTCCCCACTATCCATCTCAACTTTATCGTCTTCAACTTTATTCACCACTGTTATAGTAGGCTTCTTAATTTTCATAACAAGACTACGCAAAAGAAGATCATCGGGGCTAAGAGGCTTTCTGCCGTCTACTATAAAAATAATAATGTCGCATTTCTTTATCCAGTCACGAACTACTAACTGTGCTTTCTTTTCAATGAGACCTGATGCTGTAAAGTCAAAACCAGCAAAGTCTAATAGCTCTATTTGCTTACTCTTTTTGAGCTTAACTATTCCTGTTAAAAAATCACGGGTAGTACCCGCGATATCAGAAACAACCGCTCGTTTTTCACCAACAAGCCTATTGAAAAGCGTTGATTTGCCTACATTTGTTAGTCCAATTAATCCTACTTTTTTCATAGACGAGTTAACTCCTTCTTTTTCTTTTCTGATTTATATACCACAACCTGGTCGTCTTCTTTTATAACGATCCTACTCTCACTACTATCAGTCTCAACTCCTTGATTTTTAAACATTACACGCACACCAGTCTCTGTAGACTTCTTAGCGGTAGCTATATCATCATCACCTTTTTTCATCGTAATGATCTTTCCTTCGGCCACTACTTCCCCATTTCGTGTAAATATAATTTTCTTTTCTCTTTCAAAGAATCCGTCTTCAACTCGAATACCAATAATCTTATCTCGCTTACTGTCTTTAAATATCTTTAAAACTTTTCCTCTACCAATCTGAACCTCTTCGACTTCTGCTTCCATTGCACCCGTAGCAGCAAGAATAACCGCGTCTATAAGTTCGTAGATAATAGTAAAAGTTTCAACTGTAATAGCGTTTGACTCTAAAAGATTCTTTGCATTAACCCCAACATCTACTCTAAATCCTACCAGGTATGCCCCAGATGCAGATGCAAGCTTAATATCAGATTCGTTAATTTCTCCTACCCCATCGTTAACTATCTTTATTCTCACCTCTTCAAATTGTAACTTACCAAGAGAGTCACGAATTGCTTGCAGTGAACCCGCGACGTCAACTTTTATAATAAGTTTAAGTTCTTTCATCTCACCACTCTGGATTCGTGCAGATGCTTGAGCTAGTCCCGATACCGAGTTTATTCTCTTTACTGACCTATCGTGAGCAGCCTTCATCACCTTCTCTTTGGCTGCATTGAGATCTGGAGTGACTTCTAGAATATCTCCGTATTGAGGAAGCATTGAGAGGCCAGAAACCTGCACAGGGTCAGACGGTCGTGCTTCCTTTACCTTCTTACCACGAAAATCTACCATAGAACGAATCTTACCGTAAACAGTACTACCCACAGTAAATGAATCACCTACATGAAGAATACCATCACGTACAAGAACTGTAGTTAGTGGACCTTGATTGGTTGAAAGATGTGACTCTATCACAAAACCGTTAGCTGGGACATCAAGATAGCTTTCAATCTTCTTCATGTCAGCTACAAGCAATACAAGATCTATTAACTCATCAATTCCCTGCCCAGTTTTAGCGGAGATGTGTGCCATAACAGTACTTCCTCCCCAGTCTTCTGAAATAAGTCCTAGTTCAGCTAACTCTCCTTTTGTTTTTTCAATGTTTGCTCCTGGTTTATCTATCTTGTTAATTGCAACAAGTAAAGGCACCCCCGCTTCTCTGGCGAAGTTAATGGACTCAATAGTCTGAGGCTTAACTCCATCATCTGCTGCGACTACTAATACCGCTACATCGGTGATGCGCACTCCATGCTCACGCATAGCAGAAAACGCTTCATGCCCTGGCGTATCAAGTATGGTTATTTTTCGCTTTCCTTTTTCTACCTGGTAAGCACCAATATGCTGTGTAATTCCCCCGCTTTCTGACGCTACAACATTGGTTCGTCTGATGTGGTCTATAAGACTCGTTTTTCCATGATCTACGTGACCAATAATAGTTATAACTGGTGGTCGTAGCTGTTTCTCGCCTTCAAACTTATTTACTCTCTTTATTAAAGTTTCTTTTTCTAAGTGACGGATGTCAAAGCCTAAAATTTCCCCGATAATAGCAGCTGTCTCGAAATCTATGCTCTCATTTAGACTAGCCATTACTCCGTTCTTCATGAGCTCAGTAATTACTTTCGTAACCGGTAGGTTCATTTTTTCGCTGAGTTCTTTTACGGTTAATATCTCAGGAATTTGGATAATGTTACTCACAACCTCCTCGGCTACTCCGATATCTTCTGATTTTTTTTGTGGAGAGATTCCCTTTTCAGCCATAACACGATCAATAAACTCCTTAGCCTTCTTATCACTCATCGTGTTCGATTTCTGAGATATAGCAAATCCGAGATCAGTTGCCTTATCTCGGATTTCTTTAATCGATAGATTTAATTTTTTTGCAATATCTGAAACCTTCATTAATTGTTCCCCACATTATCCTTTCGTATCTATTTCCTCTTCTCCCTCGTCTGCTCCGAGAACACTCATAGAAGCAACACGATCTCTCTCCTTCATCTTCATAATACGTACTCCTTGAGTCGTGCGTCCAAGACTTGGTACTGCCTTGAGAGGAACACGAATAACTTGTCCTTCTTTAGATATACAGAGTAGGTCTAGGGCGTCATCACCCACAAGTGTAGTACCTACGATCTTTCCTGTCTTGTCTGTAATGTTTGCAGTCTTTACTCCGATACCGCCTCTAGTCTGAGCGCTATATTCGGTGACTTTAGTCTTTTTACCAAGACCTTTTTCCATAATCACTAAAAGCTTCTTGCCTTTATCGTCTTCAGATATAACATCTGCTCCTACAACGAAGTCCTTCGGGCGAAGTTTAATTCCACGAACTCCACGAGTAGCACGTCCCATTGGGCGAACATCTGCTTCTGGGAAACGAATACACTGACCTTCCGAACTCACAATTAGTATTTCATCTTTTCCTGAAGTACTCTTGATGCGATCAAGCTTATCACCAGCATCAAGCTTAATTGCGATAAGGCCAGACTTACGAACGTTATGATAGTCTTTTACGGCAGTCTTCTTAACAGTACCGTTACGAGTAATCATAAAGAAGTATCCTTTACTCTGGAAGTCCTTTAGGGTAATTATTCCGGTAACTTTTTCATCAGAAGAAAGTTGTATGAGATTAACAATTGCCTGACCCTTACTGATCCTACTTCCCGCAACAATTTCAAAGACTCGAGCCTGAAACACACGACCCTTATCCGTAAAGAATAATATGTAGTCGTGATTCATCGCAGAAATAACATGCGCAATAGCATCTTCTTCCTTAACTGTTGCTCCGATCACGCCCTTACCACCACGACCCTGTGTCCTATACACATTTACAGGCATACGCTTGATGTAGTTGTTTTCAGAAAGAGTAATAATCACCTCTTCATTTGGTATCAAGTCTTCTTCTTTAAACTGACCAATTTGTTTTTTATGAATTCGAGTACGACGCTTGTCGCCAAACTTTTCTTTTAGTTCAGTTGTTTCGTCTTTAATAATAGACAAGACTCGTTTTGGTTTAGCAAGAATATCTTCAAGATCTTTTACAATAGTAAGCTTCTCTTTGTATTCATCTTCAATTCTCTTGCGTTCAAGGGCAGCAAGAGCAGCGAGGCGCATATCCAAAATAGCCTGAGCTTGTATCTCGGTTAGCTTGAATTTCTTAACTAAGTTCTCCTTTGCTTCTTCTTTGGTCTTTGATTCACGAATAGTCTTAATAACTGCATCGAGATTGTCGAGTGCAATCTTTAAGCCCTCTAAAATATGTAATCTCTCACGAGCCTTCTTTAGATCAAATTCAGTACGACGCACAACAATGTCTTTTCTGTGTAGAATATAATATTCAATAACTTCCTTAAGGTTTAAAACTCGAGGCTGTATTCCATCAACTAACGCTAACATGTTAATGTGGAATGTCTCCTGCATCTGTGTCATTTTAAACAAAGAGTTTAAAACCTTTTGCGGGTACGCATCTCTTTTTAGTTCAACGACAATACGAATTCCATCACGATCTGATTCGTCACGTAGATCTGAGATACCAATAATCTTTTTTTCTTTTACAAGATCAGCAATCTTTTCAACAAGATTAGCCTTGTTTACTTGGTATGGGAGTTCAGTCACAATAATCTGGAAATCACTCCCTTTTTTTCCTTCTTCAATCTTTGCTTCAGCGCGCATTACTACTTTTCCGCGTCCAGCAGTATATGCAAGCTTTAGTTCCTCACTGTTATAGATTGAAGCACCTGTTGGAAAATCTGGACCAGGAACAAACTGAGTTAAATCCTCAACTGGAACCTCTGGATTATCAATTACGGCCACAATGGCATCAACTAGCTCTCCGAGGTTATGAGGAGGAATCTTCGTAGCCATACCAACTGCAATACCTTCGGTACCGTTTAACAAAAGATTTGGGAGTCGAGCTGGAAGAACTGATGGCTCTTGTTCAGACCCGTCATAGTTAGGACGAAAATCTACGGTTTCTTTATCTAAATCAACTAAGAGCTCTGGGGCGATCTTACTCATACGCGCCTCTGTATAACGCATAGCAGCTGCACTATCTCCGTCTACAGAACCGTAGTTACCTTGCCCATCCACGAGTGGATAGCGTAAAGAAAAAGGCTGAGCCATACGTACCATAGAGTCGTACACTGCGGTATCGCCGTGAGGGTGGTACTTACCCAAAACATCTCCCACGAGACGAGCAGACTTCTTGTATTTACTCGATGGACCCATACCTAACTCATGCATGGCAAAAAGAATTCTACGGTGAACTGGCTTCATTCCGTCACGAACATCAGGAAGTGCACGAGAAACAATTACGCTCATAGCGTAATCTAGATAGCTTTGCTCCATCTCTTCAGTAATACCGCGGGCATTTACTTGCCCAAAACGCATATCACTTTTTGGGGCAACCTGCGCTACCACTTCCTGGTTTTCGGTTATGTCTTTCTTCTTTGCCATATGGATAATTTAGTTTAAGAACGTGTAGGCGTATTAAATATCAAGATTCTTTACTGTTTTTGCGTGAGTCTGAATAAACTTCTTGCGAGGAGGAACTTCGTCACCCATAAGCGTTGAGAACACCTCATCAGCTTTTGCCGCATCTTCTATTCCTACTTGTAGTAGAATCCGATTCTTTGGGTCCATAGTAGTCTCCCATAGCTGTTCTGCATTCATTTCTCCAAGACCTTTGTAGCGCTGGATGTTTATACGAGTTCCCTTTTTAACAACTAGTTCCTCACCTTCCTCTCCTGTCTCAATCTCAACTTCTTCTTCAATAATCTCCTCTTTCTTCTTTTTTGAATCATTTGCCTTTTTCTCTATCTCCAAAATAATACTTTCCTTCTCTTGATCACTGTATGCATACAAACTATCTCTTCCCTTTGTGATTTTATATAAAGGAGGCTGTGCGATATAGATATGACCACCCTCTACAAGAGTTGGCATATGACGGAAGAAGAACGTTAAAAGAAGAGTTCTAATATGAGCCCCATCTACGTCTGCATCGGTCATAATAATAACTCTATCGTAGCGTAACCTCTCAATATCAAATGTCTCACCAATACCAACACCTAAAGCAATGATAAGCGCTCTCACTTCAGTTGAAGCAAGCATACGGTCAAGTCGCGCTCTCTCCACATTCAAGATTTTTCCTCTTAGCGGCAGAATTGCCTGGAACTTACGGTCACGGCCTGTCTTTGCACTACCACCCGCAGAGTCACCCTCAACTATGTAGATTTCACACTCTTCTCTTTTCTTACTAGAACAGTCTGCAAGTTTACCAGGGAGTGTCATTCCCTCGAGTGCGCCTTTACGAATAACGGTGTCACGCGCCGCTTTAGCTGCTAAACGAGCTCGAGCAGCTAAAATATTTTTCTCAATCATTCTGCGCGCTTCACCTGGGTTTTCTTCGAGGTATGTGATAAGACCTTCTGCTGTAATAGATTCAACTACTGGACGAGCTTCTGGGTTTCCAAGCTTCTGCTTAGTTTGACCTTCAAACTGCGGGTTAGTAATCTTCACAGAAATAATAGCTGTAAGACCTTCACGAACATCATCACCACTCAAGTTCTCGTCTTTATCTTTTAGAATTCCATTCTTACGTGCGTAGTCATTTAAGGCACGTGTTAAGGCACTGCGGAATCCAGTTAAATGCATTCCACCTTCAGGGGTATAGATATTGTTTGCAAAGCTATACACGTTTTCTGTAAAGCTATTCGTATACTGGATGGCAACTTCTACATTAATATCATCCACTGTTTTATTCATGTAGACAGGAGGGAAATGAAGTTGCTCTTTCTTCTTATTTAAATGGAGTACATACGAACTAACTCCTCCCTCAAAGTAATAGCTCTGTTTCTGAACTGGGAATACCTGCTTAGATTTCCCAGTACCAACCTCAATTACTTCACGACTATCAACAACAATAAGCTCGAGCCCTTTTGTAAGGTAAGCTGTTTGACGAACCTTATCAATAATAGTTTTAAAGTTGAATACTACTGTTTCAAAAATTGTTGGGTCTGGCGTAAAGGTAATTTTTGTTCCTGTCCCCTCTACTTTTCCTTCTGCCTTTACCGGCCCAATTGGAACACCTGCTTTAAACTCTTGGACGTACAGCTTTCCATCACGCATAACTTCGGCGCGCACAAATGTAGAAAGTGCATTCACTACTGAAGCTCCTACTCCGTGAAGACCGCCAGAGACTTTATATCCACCACCACCAAACTTACCTCCTGCGTGAAGAACGGTTAGGACTGTTTCTAGAGTAGATTTTCCAGTTTGTTTATGGATATCTACTGGAATACCACGACCATTATCAAAAACAGACACGCGGTTATCGGGCAAAAGCTCAACAATAATCTTAGTACAATAACCCGCCATCGCTTCATCCACAGAGTTATCGAGTAACTCCCAAACAAGGTGATGGAGTCCTGCTACACCAGTTGAACCGATGTACATTCCAGGCCGCTTACGGACAGGGTCTAACCCCTCCAGTACCTGGATAGATTCACCAGTATATTGTTGATTTTTTTGCTCTTTTGCCATAATGCTTTTTTAATCAAAATGAAGACCAGCTCGCACAGCATGGTTTAACTAGTATAACAAAGATATAGAGTTCGAGCAACCAGGAGTCGGATTGGTTGCCCGCCTAAATACACTAGTCTAGTTCTGTATATATACCTTTGTTCCTACCCGAGCCCATTCATAGAGAATTTTAGACTGTTCTAGCCCAGTCCTTATACATCCGTGCGACACACGAGTTCCTAGATGCTCTTCACCTTCATAGAGACGACCACCAGTCTTCAGCTTCCAATATGGCAACGAGTGGAGCCCGTACTCACCATCCGCGGTGATAGCCATCCAGTTATCCATATATAGGTCAAAGGGCTTACTGTAGGCAGTTGGGTATTTATTATGAATAGTGAACTCCCCGATTGGAGTATCCATTCCTGACCTACCTGTAGAAGTAACAAACGAGTACTTCTCGAGTCCATTTTCATATACCTTGAGTCTTTGTTCTGAAATATCCACTAAAATATACTTTTCTGGCTTTCCACTAACATACGTTGTTAAGTTAGCTTTTGGATCTTTTGACGGAACCGTTATATCCCAGTACACTCCGAGGTCAGACAGCCACTGAACATGCTCCACAACGGGCCTAAAGTATTCCCTATATATACCCGGGTTCTTTGACGCTACAACTGTAAAGACAAACTCTGCGGTTTCTCCTGGCGCAACAGACGATTGCGTAAAACGGATTCTATCCCCACTGATCCAGCCTTCTAAGCCCTTAGTATAGAACTGGGTAACTCGTTCGTCTGGGCGACTTGTAGCTAAATACACAGGAAATTCACCTGTTTGCTGCCAGGTAGTGTTACCGATATTCTTGATCTTAAGTGTAAGTGTGCTCTTTTCTCCTGGCTTTAGCGTTATATAGCTCGATTGCTCAACTACTTCATACGCATAGAGAGGAGCCGAGATCGCAGATGTTTTGGCTATATTAGTAAGATCTACTGCTTTAGGCTTTAAAGATGCGCGCGCGAATAGATTACTTCCTCCAAAAAAAAGTATGGCCGCTACTGCCGCCAAAATTAAGATCACTGTAATAAAGCCAATAAAAAATCTTTTCATAGTTGAGATATTACTTTATTTAAACACTCTTATCTAGTAAACGCAAGGTTTTTAGATGTTCTTTACGAATTGAAACCAACTTCTTGTCTTTTCTGCTGGTCTTAAGTAGCATCTGGTTTAAATACTGAGCACTTAACATGTGTGGGAAAATAACATAATCCGCCCCTGCCTCGTAAAGAGCTAACGCATCCTTCAACTTATTCGAGAAAGATATAATGGTCGCCTTTTTGTTTTGCTCACGAATTTTGCGTACGAGATAGCTATTACTCTTAACTCCCGAGAAAGTAGCAACAACCATCTTGGCGTACTGCAAGTGGAGCTTGTCTAACACTGTTGGATCGTATGCATCACCGTAGATATTGTAGATACCTTTTTTGGTCAATTCGTCATAAATATCTGGATCAAGGTCAACAACTACAATCTTTTTATTTATCTTTTCAAGTGTTGGAAATATAAAACGACCGAGGTTACGGTATCCAAAAAGTATCGTGTGATTTTTAATTCTTGGAAGCTCAAGGTCGTCTTCCTCTGAATCTATCTCAAGAACATACAGCAACTTTCTCGCCCAAACATAGATATGTCCCATATAGGTGATGATGTATGAAGATATCAAAACCGTTACTCCCATCACCACTACAATCATAGAGACAATTGTCTGGTCGAGGTGCCCCACTCTCAAACCAAGGGCAACAATAATCAATGAGAACTCACTGATTTGAGATAAAGAAAAAGCAGTAAAGAAACTAGTTCTCTTATTAAAGGTCAAGCCGTTCATAGTAAGCATGATCAAGAAGGGCTTCACTATAACCACGAAAAGAACAAGTAAAGCTGTAGGGAGCAAGACACCAGAAAGTACTCCTGGGTTTATCTGCATACCAAGAGTAACGAAGAACAATATAAGGAAGAAGTCTCTAAGAGGAACTAGCTTAGCGGTTATTTCTTCATGAAAAGGAAGTCCTGCTAAGGTTACTCCAGCAACAAAAGCTCCCATTTCAATTGAAAATCCAAGGTAAGCAAAGATACTCGAAACAAAAAAACACCACGCAATACTCGCTAAAAACAGCAGCTCAGCCGAATGCGCCAAGTATCTAAATATTCTATAGAAAATAAATTTACCTAAGAAGAATACTAATAGTGTTAAAACTATTCCTTTGGTAAATATCTCCACTCCAGAGATAAGCGATATTGATCCTGAAGCGCTAAAACTTGAAAACAAGATTAACGCAAGGAGTGCTACTACATCTTGAACAATTAATATACCGAGAGCAATCTTTCCATGTAGAGAGAAAAGAGATTTCTTATCTGAGAGTAATTTTACAACTATAACGGTACTACTAAAGGTGAGTGCGAGTGATACATAGAAACTAACTATTGAGGTAAAGCCCAGAAATAACAACAGTGCGTATCCGAGTATAAAACTAGCAACTATCTGGACAGCGCCAATAATAATCGCTCTGTGCCCTATTTGCTTGAGCCGTTCGAAATTTAGCTCCATTCCTACTATAAAAAGTAAGAAGGCGATTCCGATTGTAGAGAAAAGAGATACTACTTCCTGGTTATTTATTACTCCAAACAAAAAAGGTCCGAGCAAGAAACCAGTTAATATATAGGCAACTACCAGAGGCTGTCGCATTAGCTTACCTAATACGCCCAGTATTGTTGCACACATAATCGCAAAGCCAATTTGAAGAAAAATATCTTGTTGAATCACAATTGTTTTTTTCTTTTATTATCCATACATTACACTTCCAGTCGAGACTATTTTAATTTTTCACTAAATATGATACGATTTTTGGGCATTCAGGGATCGTCTAATGGTAGGACAGCGGCCTTTGAAGCCGTCAATCCTGGTTCGAGCCCAGGTCCCTGAGTTTTTTTATACAAAAAGCGCCTTTTATGTCATTTATACAAAAAATTCTTCCTGTATTTCTCTTTACAGTATCTCTTGCGATTCTTGGATTTGCTCTTTTTAGTATCAGCGAGCCAGAAGATAACGCAATTGCTGCTAGTTCACTCCCACCAAGAGTCACCGAAGAAGATCATGCTCTCGGACCGCAAGATGCCCCCGTTACAATCATTGAATACAGCGACTTTCAGTGCCCATATTGTGCTCAACTTGAGCCAGTACTAAATGAGATCATGCAAGACTACCCAAACCAGATAAAGCTTGTATACCGCCATTTCCCTCTAGAAGGCATACACCCCTTAGCAACACCTTCGGCAATTGCCTCTGAAGCTGCAGGAAAACAGGGTAAATTTTGGGAAATGCACGATCTACTCTTTGCCAACCAAGATACCCTTGATATAGGTAGCTTCACATCCTTTGCCAAGCTCTTACAGCTCGATATGTCTCGCTTCAACTCAGACAGCAAGAACCAATCACTGATGAACAGGGTAAAAGGAGGCATCAGTGAGGCAAAAATACTCAACTTATCCTCTACTCCCACCCTATTTATTAACGACAAAAAAGTCGTAGGAGCTCAATCGAAAGAACTTATAGAGTCAGTGATTTCCAAAGAAATTGAGAAAATGGCTAAACAAAGGTAAAAATTGACTTTCTACACTGTAAAAGGTATAATTTTTATAGACTTTTAGCGTATTGGACAATCGCCCGCTTCTTGTGGGAGGAAAGTCCGGGCACCTCAGGAACATAGTGATGGCTAACGGCCACCAGACATACGCTCGCAAGAGCTAAATCTAGGGAATAGTGCCACAGAGACGATTAATGTGAAACGCTTCGCTTCGGCGAATCTACGGCTATGGTGACATAGTCGAGGGTAAACCCCACTTGGTGCAAGATAGAAAGGCTTATATATACTGAGCTGTTCCTGGCATGTATATACAGTCCTATCGCATGACCTTAGTAGCAATATTAAGGCTAGAGAGATGATTGTCGCCTTGATTATATCAAGGTACAGAACCCGGCTTATAGATACGCTAAAAGTTCCAAATCTATGAAACGCTCTGAACTCTTATTCACTCTCCTCCTAATCCCAATAGACATACTGGCTATTATGGGAGGTTTTATTGTTGCATACTTTTTAAGAATCAACAGTTTCGAGTTTATCTATGTTCCTCCTCTAGCTGAATTCATACAATACGTCTCATACTTTATTCCCCTTTGGGTCATAACCTTTGCGCTGGCTGGACTGTACTCCCCGAAGTACATCCGCATTTCACGAGTTTCAACCATTAAGGTGCTCGTTGCCGTTACGACAAGCTTGATGCTTTTTGTAACTATTATGTTCTTTATTCGTGATGCATACTTTTCTCGTTTAATTATTATCTATTCATTGCTTTGCATCTGTACAACAGTTATTATCTCAAGATTTATTTTACTTTGGCTTAAAAGACTACTCCATAAGTATGGGGTGGGCGTAAAGCGGGTCTTTCTTATTGGGAATAACGAAACCACTGCTATTATTGCTCACGATTTAATGCGCCATACTCGCAGAGGTTATGAGCTCATTGGAATCATTACTACCGATGAGAACCACAATGAAAGAATTGATACAGATTTGGTTATCGGCTCAATAGATAAACTAGGCCCATTAGTTGTTGAACACTCCCCTGATGAAATAATCCAGACTGATCCTAATATGACAAATGAAGACAACATCAACATCATTCACTTATGTGAAGATAAGAATCTTCAATTCAGATTTGTACCAAGTCTTTTTAGTCTTTATGCAAAAAATAATACAGCTGAAACCTTTGGTAAAATTCCAGTTTTTGCCGTACACCGCAGTCCCCTCCAAGGATGGGGCAGAATCGCAAAGAGAATGCTAGATATTGTCGGAGCTACTTTTGGGATTATTCTTACACTCCCTATACAAATCCTAGTTGCGATTATTATCAAAACAACATCTAAAGGTCCTCTTCTCATCATTCAAGAACGAGTCGGCCGCGATGGTAATTTCAAACTATTTAAATTTCGCAGTATGTATCATGCAGACGATATAGACGCTAGACATGCTGCTCTACAAAAGAAACATGGCATTATGTTTAAGTTGCGCTCAGACCAAGACCCGCGCGTAACTCCAATTGGTCGCTTTATTCGCAAGACCAGCATTGATGAAATAGCTCAGTTCTATAATGTCTTTATAGGCAATATGAGTTTGGTTGGACCACGACCTCCCATGCCAATGGAAGTTGCCCGTTATACACGAGAACAGAAGAAGCGTCTTGGTGCTGTTAAGCCTGGCATAACAGGACTGTGGCAAGTATCTGGTCGTTCTGATATATCATTTGATGACTGGGTAAAACTTGATGTCTACTATATAGAAAACTGGTCATTTACTATGGATCTATATATCATTGTAAAAACAGTATTTGTTTTAGCTACTCGCAAAGGAGCTTACTAGGGATATACTAACGATATGCAAGAACATACCTTACAACCGAACATAGCAATTGTGTGCGACTGGATGACCAACTGGGGCGGCGCAGAACGGTGCCTTATGGCAGTTCATGAGATATGGCCAGATGCACCCATATATACCTTAATGTACGATGAAAAAAAGATGCCTGAGTTTAAAGATGCTGACATCAGGACTTCATATCTACAAAAAATGCCTTTAGCCAAAAAGAAATGGCAGTTCTATCTCCACTATATGCCGTGTGCTATCGAGCAGTTTGATTTAACCCAGTACGATATCGTTATCTCAATGAGCCATGTGGTTGCAAAAGGAGTCATGACCAAGCCCTCTGCTTTACATATATGCTACCTTTACAGCCCTACCCGATACATGCTCGACTACTATTACTTATATGTTGCGTATGTTCGCTTCACTCCATTTAAGATCATTGATTCTGTTTTAAAAAATATAGTTCGTGCAAAACTTCACGTACTACGCCAATGGGACTATATAGCAGCTCAAAGACCAGACCACATTGTTACTATTTCTAACTACATCCAAAAGAGAACAAAGAAATATTACAGACGTGAAAGCACCGTTATCTATCCCCCGGTAGATACCCAGAAGTTTCAGATTTCAGCACATGTTGAAGATTTCTACTTGGTAGTTGGCAGGCAAGTAGATTACAAAAGAACTGATATAGTCATTGATGCTTTTAATACCCTCAAGAAGCCTCTCATCATTATTGGTAACGGACCAAATCTTAAAAAGATCAAACAAGCCGCAGGACCCACAGTACAGGTTCTTGGCCGTCTCTCAGATGAAGAAGTTGCAACCTACTACTCACGATGTAAGGGATTTATCTTCCCTCAAGAAGAAGACTTTGGCATTACTCCACTTGAGGCTCAAGCTGCAGGAAGACCAGTGATCGCCTATAGGGCAGGTGGCGCAATGGAAACGGTTGTAGAGAATAAAACTGGAGTGTTCTTTGATACGCAAACTCCAGAGTCACTTATTGATGCAATCGAACGATTTGAAAAAATACAGTTTAGCCCAGAAGAATGCAGAAAGAATGCAGAAAAATTTAATCTTAGTTCATTTAAAGAATCTTTTCAGTCGTTTGTAGAAAAACAATATACATCCTTTATATCATAGGTACATACCATGGAAATTACAGAATTTTTCGCCATTGTGAAAAGAAGACTACTATTAATTATTCTTATAGTTGTTGTTATAACGGGAGCTGCGTCGTACTACTCGCTCAATCAAAAGGAATCTTTTCAGACTTCTGCAATTATTACCGTTCAAGCAAAAAGAGAAAACAGTACACAGTATCAGTACAGTAGTTTTTACGCAATTCAAGCAAGTGAACTCTTTATTAACACCATTATTGGCTGGATTAGAAGTACTAGTTTCGTCTCAGATGTATATGCAAAATCAGGAATATCTGTTGAGTCAGGAAAACTAAATGCCCTCAGTAAAAGTATTTACACTCAAAAGATTCCTCCTCAGAACATCTCTTTGATTGTTTCTAATAGCAATAAAAAACAGGCAGAAGAAGTTGCGAGTAATATTATTAAGACAGTCGAGGAAAGAATAGCCCAACTTGGAAAGCTAGACCAAGCTTCAACAGACTTTGAGATTGTCTCTTCTCAACTCATAACCACTCCCGTTCAGCAAAACACACTACTAACTATTTTTGTCGCTTTTATTATCTCTCTTATACTTGCCCTCATTGCTACATTTATTAGAGAATCGTTTAGTCCAACTATAAATACTACTTTTGCAGTGCTCTCTATCTTCAACACACTACCCCTTTCTCTTCGTAAGATAAAGCTTCAGGGTCTTTTTCATCCTGAGACACGAGTTGCCGAAAAATTCCGCTACATTAGATCAAACTTAAACTTATTTAAAGGCAATAATGGCAACTTCAGTATAGTTGTGTCTGATGCCGGGAAGAGACCAATTGTAAGCAGCACGATTGCCGCAAACCTAGCCCTCTCATACGCAAGGTCTGGTAAGAAAACTCTCGTCGTTGATGCGTATTTTGACCAACCACAAATCCACGATTTCTGGCATGTTAAAAACGATACTGGCTTTGCAGAAACCCTAACTCAGGAAAACAACTTTACTCAGCACATTAAAAAAACTGACGAACAAAACTTATGGTTACTTTCAACTGGAAATAAGCTCACGTATGCAGCAGATACTATAGAGAGAGCGAAGCTAAAAGAGCTCATGACTGAATTTGGAGAAAAGTTTGAGTGTATAATTTTCCATGTACCTTCACTTGCTATCTCATCTGAATGTCTACCTCTTCTGCTACTAACAAAGAACACTCTTATATCTATTTCCCTTGGGAATACTCCAGTCAATAATCTCAAATATATTGCCTCACTCCTCTCACGACATGAGACAACAACAAACTTGATTGTTTCGTAATACAAATGAATACAACAAAAAAGAGAATTGGTATTGATGCCCGAATGCTGCAAGAAGCATACTCTTCTGGAATACCAGAGTATGCTTATTATGTAATAAAAAATATTATCTTAAATAATCCTGATTATACTTTTGTACTTTTCTTCAACTCATTTAGAAATGTTTCAAATATTATACCTAAGGACATTTTAGAAATATCTGAATATAAAATATTTAGAATACCGAACAAAATCCTAGAATGGACATGGAGGTTCTTTCCTTATCCGAAGATAGATACGATTCTTAAAGTGGATTACTTTTTCTCTCCCCACTTTTACTTTATTCCTCTCTCTAAAAAAGTTAAGAAAGTACTAACTATTCACGACTTATCTTTTGAAAAAGATAAGCGGTACTTCTCTTTTAGGAAAAATCTGTGGCATCTCCAGATGAATCCAAAAGTAATGGCAAAAAAAGCCGATAAAATAATAGCCGTCTCACGGGCTACAAAAAATGATCTCATAGATATCTATAACATAGACGAAAACAAAATTGTTGTTATACCAAATGCCTACGATTTTGATACCAAGTCGAAAGATACACACAACAATGACTTGGATACACTGCGCAAATGGTCCCTTGAGACAAATGAATATATTCTTTTCTTAGGAACAATTGAACCAAGAAAGAACGTATCTATGGTAATAGACTCATATCTCAAATCTAAACTAATAAATAAAAAACTTGTTATTGCAGGAAAAAAAGGATGGTTATACAAGAAAGCACTTTCAGTATTAAAAGAGAAACACCCAGATATTGTTTTTACCGACTATATCACTAACAGAGAGAAGGAGGCACTTTTTAGAAACTGCTACCTGTTCCTATTCCCTGCTCTGTATGAAGGATTTGGTGTACCAGTAATAGAGGCGAGTTCTTTTGGTAAGTCAGTAGTTACCTCATCAGTATCATCGATACCAGAAATAATCAATCAAGGGGCGTTATTTATTAATCCACATGTAACCTCCTACTACACCAAAGCCCTAGATCTACTAATAGACACAGATAATATCAAGAGTCTTACTCCAGACACAACAAAACAAGATTTTATTCAGTGGAAAGAAGTGGCTCAAAAAACTCTAGAAAGTATAGTATTATAGATCTATGCATACTAGTGATAGATCTGAAGAAGAAAACAACATGGGCTCAAGTAATCTATCAAAAAAAATTGATGGTATTTTTATATCCAAGAAAGACTATATAGACAAAAGAGATGTTCTGGAGGAATCGCACCCATGGGTAGACTTAGAAAAAAATATACCCGAAGTAAAACTAAATACTAAAAAAAGTAACTACGGCCTTCTCATTCTTAGATACTCTTTCTTTACTTTACTAATAGCCACAATTATAGTTCTACCTATCAAACTAAAAACATTTGCTTCAAATATAGTAGATGAAGGAAGCAGTATCCAGCCACTACTCACAAGCGCACAAAAGGACATAGAAGAAAATAACTTTGAAGAAGCACGAAATAAGCTTACACAAGCTCAAGGTAAGCTTTCATATATTAAGGGTCAGATAGAAGCGGTAGGCCAGAATAACTACTTCCTTGATAATCATCTCTCCTTTAGTGATCCTATTAACGAAAAAGAGGCATTTGTAAGAGTCGCCTATAACCTCACATCATTAGGGCTAGAATTTTTAGATGAAGTTAAGTACTTCAAAACCTTTGAAATAGGCACAGTATTTGATAAATCCAAAGATAACACGCAACTTATTGAGCACCTCAACTCTCTATCCTTTAAGATACAAAGCAACCAACCTATAATCACACAAACTACCCGAGATTTGGATGCGCTAGCACACAACAGCTCACTTTCAGATAGCCAAAAGAATACTCTCATTAAAGTTAGTAAGGCCTTTAACTACTATAAAGAAAACAAAGAGGCACTAGACGCACTTACAGGCTCTTCCTCCGAACTACTTGCCAGCTCATACGACAAGAAGTATCTGATGGTTTTTCAGAACAATACAGAGCTTAGACCAACCGGTGGCTTTATTGGCTCATACGGGATAGTTACAGTTCATAAAGGAGTAATAAGTAAAATATTTGTCGACAGCATCTACAATCCAGATGGACAGCTCACCCAAAAGATTACTCCCCCTACCCCACTACAAAAGATTACTCCGTATCTCGCAATGAGAGATGCAAACTGGGATCCAGATTTCCCAGCTACCGCAAAACAACTCATTCACTTCTATGAAGCGGAGGGTGGCTTTACCCCTGATGGAGTAATTGCAGTTGATACTAATTTATTCGTTAACCTCTTGAAGATTACCGGTCCAATATCTGTACCCCAAGATAATGCTGTTGTGACAGATGAGAACTTTATTTCCCTTACTCAATACAAAACTAGCATAGAGTATGATCCCAACGAGAATAACCCTAAAAAATTTATTGGTGACTTTGCACCATTCCTCTTATCTGCTATCAGCCACCTAGGCCAAGACAAGCAAACTGAGATATATAACGTATTCTCAAAGAGCATCATAAGTAGAGACATTCAATTCTACCACCCAGAAGAAAGGCTGGAGAGCGCACTAGATACGTTTGGCGTTACGGGATCTATTAAGAACCCCCCTGGTGACTACCTTATGATGGTTGATGCAAACATAGGAGGCATGAAAACAAACAACGAGATCGAAACCTCTGTAGTTCATACTATTCAACTTACAAAGAACGAGGGTACGGCCCGCCACACCGTAACGGTTACGAGAAAGCACCATGGAAGCTTTAGTTGGCCGAGCGGAACCAACTATTCCTACTTTAGGTGGTATACCCCTAAAGACACTACCATTATTGATTCTGGAGGCCTTATAGACCCTTCTAAGATACAACGTGGGGAAGATGGGATGCTTACCTACAGCCCAGGGCAGGAAGAAGTAAAGAAACAGCCACTAGATACCACAACTGAGCATGAAAAAACCGTCTTCGGAGGCTGGACGACAGTAAAACCAGGAGAGACTAACTCTTTTTCGATCACCTATGATACTCCAGTTACACTACAGCCCTACCAGTTGTATATCCAGAAACAAGCAGGACTAAACAACACCACCTATACCCTTCAGGTAACCATGAAGTCTAACTCTGAAACGAGCACTCTCTACTCAAATACAGCTCAACTAAGCCAAGATATTTCAGTACAGCTGCCATAGGCAAATCCCTGGTCTATTATTTGACAAAATAGCATTTCTATGCTATAATGGCTGTGTAATAAAAACTTCCTATGAATAGTACAACTATCACTAGGAAGAGGGGCTCGAAATTTATAAAAAACAGGACACGCGAGTATACGCGTAGCATGTCTTCTATCCTGTTCGAACGCATCTTTAGAGAGCTCAATAAAGGAGAGTTTGATATTGTAGTCTCTTCAAGGACTCGCAACGAAGGTGGGTACATCGACTACGAGAATAATGCTATCGTCCTAAACCCATACATGTTCCCTATGGATGAGACTCTCGTACATGAAATGCTCCATGTCCTAAAGCCAGATCTCGATGAAAGTACCATTATTGAGATCAGTTCCCTCCTCTACGAAAAACTCGATACATACAAACGAAATCGGCTGAACTCGTATATTAAATCTATGACTATCCAGTCGGTAGGAATTAGAAAGTCACAATGGATGAAGCAACTTACGGCCTAATTAACGCCTCTTTCTTGAGAGTGTTCTCTTTTCAAGACCCGTTATAAAAAATATCAAAATAAATCCAACCAGTGCAATTACCGCTACACCTATAACTATCATCTTTAATATAAAATGGAGCTGCTCTATTATAAACGTAAATACATTAGCCCCTACCTGAGTGTCAGATATAAACAACATAACTGCCACAATTACCAGAAGCCATAGCACGGCTTTTTTTATGTTTTGTTTTCTCAGTAAATAAAAAGAATGGATACGACGCAGAAGGAGTTTACTTACTGAATACTCTTCCTCGGAAATTTCACCATATAAAGATTCCTGTAACAACTCTCTGTATCGTTGTATATATTCCATCCCTTGGTATGGGTCGGGTAATATAAACCCAGGTTCGTAACGAATCTTATCTACATACTCTTTAAGTTGTAAAAAAGTCTCTGGTCTCTTAAGATCCTTTGTAAATGCATCGAGCTGCTCTTTCTCGGTTTTAAAATTAGAGTACTTTTGTTTTGCAATTACTGTACATGTCTTATCTGCTTCAAGAAGAGCAAGGGTAATACTGTCTGTGGTCTCTGTTTTTAGGTATCGGTCTACGTTATCCCAAAAAGGTATGTGCGTCTTATTTCTTTTTGTCATAGTAGCCTGTTTTTATATTGTTTCGAATATGGAAGAGTTCACTAAGCGTACTACTAGCAGCCTTTACTGCCCGAAGACGAGAGTCACCTGCCTCGTACCAACTTACTGGTACTTCGGCTACTGTATATCTAAAGTGCCGAGCAAGAGCAAGAAGCTCCATGTCAAACCCCCACCCCCCAATTTCACTTAAAGCAAAAATCTTTTTGCCAGCATCTCTCGTAAACGCTTTAAAGCCACATTGCGTATCGTGGATTCCTGGAAGGAGGAGTAAGCGAATAACTAAGTTAGCTACCCTACCCAAGATTCTTCTATGGAGGGGTTGTTGGACTACTATTTTAGATCCTTTAATATGGCGACTTCCAATTACAACAGAATACCCTTCTTTAAAGAATTTCCAAAAATTACCTATCTCATCTATCTTAGTGGCGTTATCAGCATCCATAAAAACGATATACTCACCGCGCGACTTCTCGACACCTTTTTTTACGGCGTACCCTTTACCTCCTCCAGGCTTTAAAATCTCAAGATCATATATTTCTAAGTGCTGAATCTTATTCTGCTGATCAAGCAAGACCTCAACTGTATTATCTGTGCAGTTATTTGCCACCACAATAATCTCATACGAGTAGTCTTGCTTTTTAAGATACTGATCAACTGCTTCAAGTGTAGGTATTATTCTTTGTGATTCATTATATGCCGGAATAACTACAGACAAATAAACACCACCACCCTCTCGGTGTCGTGCTCCAGTAACTACTTTTTCTTTGATAAATATGTCTGTTGGTTTTTTTTCCATGGTAGCTAGGGTATGTAGTAAATTAAAATAGATCCGCCAATGATAGTAAACGGTTTTTTACTTCTTAGCCAGTCATAATCAGGCTCGTTGTTATGTATGTGATACCAACGACTATTTTGTAGATAAGTCGCAGAAACACCAACCCAGCCACTTGTTTCCCCTTTTTGACTAGACCATTTTTCGTAGCTAGTTCCTAAGTAATGCTCAGGCAACCCACCACCAAAATAATCCAGTTTTATCTTGGGTATATTATTATCATTCATAAACTTTTTTAGTCTCACCAAATCTTGACCCCAATCTAAGTTAGAGTCCGTTAACAACTTATACCCGGAGTTGCGTCCTCCAGATAGCTCATTGAAGTATGCTAGATAATACGGTGCAGAGATAATAACTGAAGATACAGTACCTATAATACATAACCCTACAAAAATAGTTCTCCAACTAAACCTACTGCCTAACCAAATAGAAATTTGCTTTGCAGTAATAAAGTAAAGGAAAGGCAGTACTGGCATGAGATGCCTAATCCCTATATTTAAGTTACCAGTTATTGAAAAATACAGATAAATAAAAACAAAGACTATAGAAGAAATAGTAAATAACTGAGATACATCCAGACTTTTTATCGTATATATAATCCAGTCTGCCGCTTTTCTACCGCTACTGAAACGAGAAACAAGTTTATTCCACGATACACTTCTTGTAAAAACTAGAATTGTAAGAGCAAAAAGGACTAGGAATCCTACCGTCTCCTTCACAATAAATGCGAATGGAAAGTACCACTTAAACGACTGGTTCGTAACATTTCCGAGCAAGAAAGTAGTGTTACCGCCATCAACACGATGAAGAACCATAATAAAACCAACAACATACTGCACAAAATACTTAAGCACCGGGTTGCTACTAAATCTGAGAAGTAGTTCTTGCAACAATCCCTTACTTGGAATCGCAACAGTAACAAGCTCCTGTATCTTATCTGCGGGCATGTTATACATCGCAAAGACATACACCAACCACACTACCGTGTATGCCAAAGCCATAAAAACAATGAGCTCACCTGCCCTCTTCAGCAGCACATAGAGCACCTTCTTAATATGTACTTTCTCTTTCTGAGCAACAACATCGCGAACTGTAAATACTGTGTACGCCAAAAAGATTACCGGCAGTATAAGGAAGGCAGAGAACTTAGCAGAAAGTGCCAGACCTGTAATAAGAGCAGAAACCGCAAAGCTCACCCGAGTCTTTTTTTCTAATGAATAACAAACTGAGAATAACGAAAGGAATGTTAGTATCGCTACCCCAACATCAGTAGTAACAAAATGATTATGCCCAAGTAGCGTTGGAGAAAAAGCTAAAAGTACAGTTCCGAGAACCGCCGCCCTTACCCCCACTAGATACCTTGTAATAAAAAAGAATAGGAGAACAAATAAGGAGCTAATTACTAAGAAAGGTAGTCGTGCATAAAAGAGAATCACATCCGGGTCATTACCTTGGTGGTACAGAAAACTCCACCCTGATTCCCACTGACCGTTTATATCTTGGCTCCAGGATTTCTCGTTTGTATCAAAATGTAAATCTTGAGTACTCAAAGATAAACCACTTAGTATCTTTAGTAACGGAGGGTGCTCTGGGTTTAACCGGTAATCATGTAAAGTGACGTAGCTATACCCAGCAGGTATATGTGCAAGCTCATCTACAATAGCACTGTCTCCTTGCATCGCATATAAACCCAACGAGAAGTGGATTAGGACACACAACGAAACGATAAATGCTATTATTATTTTTTTCATTTCTTTTTGAATACGAGATACTTATAGCTCACGAAATTCCAAACCAAACTCGTTGCAGTACCAGCAAGACCCCCGATGTTTATTACGAGCTGTCCACTCATTTCAGGAAGTAGTGCGTTACAGTAATGCACAATAACACTTGCTACTGAGACATTAAGAAGAAGGCCTACCATGCTCGCCAACAAGAAAGCGGGCACATCTTTTACTGCTCTCTCCTTTTCTACCGAGAATGTAAACCTACTATTCATGATGTAACTATTTGCAGTAGCCGCAGAGAAAGAAATAGCCTTAAATACTGAAAACCAAATACCTTGGTGAATTTGTGTACTGTATGTTAAAACATTGAGAATAAAAAAATCAATTGCTGTATTAATAACACCAACTCCAAAGAACAGTATTACCTGCCGAAATAAACTATCTTTTGTAAAAACTTTTTTTGTATCAGTCATCTATGTATTGTCCTAGAAAACAGAGTTAGACTCAACCCGCTTTTTCTCAAGATCCACAAACTTCATCTGACCTCCAATGAAGAATAGATCAACAGAGCCAATAGGTCCATTACGGTGTTTTCTCACTAATATTTCTGCAATATTCTTACGATCTGTATCCTTATCATAATATTCTTCACGGTAGATAAAGACGACAACATCGGCGTCTTGCTCGATCGAACCTGATTCTCTAAGGTCTGAAAGCTGTGGCCTTTTATCTGGACGCATTTCTAGTGCACGGTTCAGCTGAGATAATGCAATTACTGGGACATCTAACTCACGAGCAAGTCCTTTAAGAGAACGAGAGATCTCAGATATTTCTTGAACACGGTTTTCGCTATTACCTCCCATCAACTGAAGGTAGTCGATAACAATCAACCCAAGTCCATGCTCAGACTTCAGTCTTCTTGCTTTCGCTCGCATCTCCATAACCGTAATATTAGCCGAGTCATCTATATATACCGGAGCTTCATCGAGAACCGCCATCGCCTCGCCGATCTTTGCAAAGTCGTCTTCATAGAGGTTTCCCGTACGCAACTTCCATGCGTCTACACCAGAAGTCGAGGACAGTAAACGATCCGCAAGCTGATCTCGACTCATTTCCAGAGAGAAGATAGCCACACCAATCTTATGCTTCGTAGCGGCGTTAAGAGCAAGGTTAAGAGCAAAACTTGTTTTTCCCATTGATGGACGTGCTGCAAGAATAACCAAGTCACTCTTTTGTAGTCCACCAAGTAAGAAGTCTAGTTCATGAAAGCCGGTTGGTACTCCTCTGAGTTGTCCTCGATTACGATGAAGGTGATCTATACGGTCAAATGTATCGGTTAACATACTTCTTAGCGCAACGAAATTCTGTTTTAGGCTCTTATGTCCAATACCAAGCAGTGACTGCTCCGCATGGTCCAGGATAACATCTATTTTCTCAGATTCTGCGTACCCAAGAGCCGAGATGTCTTGTGCCACTACAATTAAGTCTCTTAAGGTTTTCTTTTCTTTCACAATTGTTGCGTACTGAAGAACATGAGAGGCTGTGGGTACAGAGTTTACGAGACGCGACAAATACAAAGCGCCACCTATAGTTTCGAGCAGGCCTTGTCTTTCCAGTTCCTCACTAACCGTCACAAGGTCTATTGGGCTTTTTTGTTGGAAGAGATTACTAATTGACTGGTATACAGCAGCATTTGCAGGACTATAGAAGTCGTCTGAGCTCACATAGTCTACTACCTTTAAGATCGCTTCGTTATCTATGAATAGTGATCCTATCATAGCCTCTTCAGCTTCACTATTGTGAGGTAGTATCTTATCCAAACTCTTCTGTACAGTGTCTTGCGTCTTTTTCATAACATTACCTTTAGTCAATAATCTCTCCGTCACCAAAGACCTCAAGTGCCTCATCTATAAGCTCTTTTTTTTGTGGCGCAACTGAATCTTTCTCTACTACAATAGTCAGTTTCTTACCCATAACTGCACTAGCCACTTCACTTAAGAACACTGAGTTCTTCGTATCAGATAACTGCTTAAGTAAAAACGGATTCGTTATATAAATCGTAAGCTGGTCGTTTTCCTGGACATATCGAGCATCTTGCAAAGCAAGTCCCATAGACAGCCTTTGAGTTTTTACTTCATCCTGAAACCTCCTCCAGAAATCACCCTGACCTGAATCGTTCTTCTCTGGTACCACTTCTTTTTTTGCAGGAGGAATAGGTACTTCCTTCACAGTACCATCCTGTAAAGGAGTGGGTAGTGGGCTACTTGATGCTTGAGGGGTGTCATTTATTTTCCCTGCTAAGATTGGTTGCATAGTATTGATGCAGTCAAAAACGATAACCATCAACGCCACATGAGGTAGTAACACATTGCGCACCATCTTAATTCCATCAGTGAGGATGTGTAAAACTTCTCCGACTCTCTTTTGGTCAACTGACTCTAATACCACTTCAAGATTTGATTTGTTTTCGTTCTTCTTGGAAAAACTAAGCACAAGCGTGTCATGTAAGAACAAGATTACTTCCTTCAAAAAGAACTCGAAGTCGGTTCCTTTCGAGTACAAAGATTCTGTTATTGTGACTGCCGCTTTATAGTCTGACTTGAAGATACTGATCAGTAGCTGCTCAATATATTCAGAAGACGAGAGTCCTAAAGCTCGAGAAACTGATTCATCAGTTATCACCCCACTGCCCAAGAACGATCGTATCTGATCAAGGTATGATAAGGTATCTCGCATCGATCCCTCGCCTATTGTGATAATACGATGAAGAGCTGAGGCTTCATACTGAATATTTTCCTTCTCGCAAATCACCATTAAAGCGTTGAGGACGGCTTCTCTATCGATGCGGTAAAAATCCAACCTCTGACAACGAGATAGAATAGTTATCGGTATCTTATGAGTCTCAGTTGTTGCAAGTATAAAGATGACATGCGCTGGGGGCTCTTCAAGGGTCTTGAGAAGAGCATTAAAAGCATCTTTGGTTAACATATGTGCCTCATCGATGATATACACCTTGTATCGTCCACTGGTAGGCATAAACTGCACTTTTTCTTTTAGGTCTCGAATCTGATCAATTCCACGGTTACTCGCAGCATCAATCTCTATCAAGTCCAAGAAGCTGCCTGATGTCACCTGCTGACAAACAGTACAAACTCCACATGGCCTTTCTCCTTCTGCCAAACAGTTAACTGCCTTAGCAAATACACGAGCGAGCGAGGTCTTTCCAGTACCACGAGGACCAGCAAAAATATATGCATGTCCGATATTGTTTAGCGAAAGCGCACCACGCAAAACCTGAACAACAGTCTCTTGTCCTATGATGTCGTTAAAGTTTTGTGGTCGATAATCTCTGTATAAAGACATACTACTACCGAATATTAATATCCCAATATATTCCTACATCCTTCATCCATGTAACGCTTTCAACTAATGGACAGAAGTACTCCCGGTACTCACCTGAGCTTACCATCTTTGTATCTAAATCAAAACGGAAGGTTGCCATACCGCCCGGAAGTACCATGTCCTGCTCAGGCTCTGCGGGTCTATTTGCACCAATCCATTTACCTGCAGTATGAAACGAAGAATGACGATCGATATTACGGCACGTACCAAGCATCACATGCGGACCACTCCCGTCTTTGGACCAAATCGTATTACCGGTATTGCGTAGGGTAACCCACACAGGATAACTTCCCCCTTGGATTGCCGAGATATGTGCAGACTGATCTATGAATTCATAATCATATCTATCTCCTCTTGTATCTGCATCAAGAATTTCATTTTTAGAAAATAAATATAATGGAGAGTTACTCAGAGCAATGTACCGGTTATCCTTACTCTGTCTTAAAAGACTTTTTTCACCGGTCATACTCACTATACTAATATCGTTATCGCCACTAATTTCAGCGACTCCATCGTTTGTCGATTTCCATATAACCCGAATAAATTCACTCCCTTTTTTATAGACCAAGTCATATGACCTATTTGAAGGGTCTGACTGGTCTCTCACAAATGTAGCTCCTGAAAGAACAGAGATAAGACTCTTATATGCAGTAAACGCAAGCTTTGGGGTAAAATCAGCGCGGATGAGACCAAAGTTATTCTCCCGATCCATTGGATCAGTCCCATCGTTTCTTAGGTCATACCAAAAAACCTTCTCTATTCGAGGAAACTTATAGGCAAGTAACTGAGAACGAACAAGATACTGAGCCTGAGTTTTCTCATCTACCCCAACCTGCCTGTCGGTTGGCCAGCCAATCTCGGTGATCCATACTGGCTTATTGTATAGATCTCCAAGTTGCTGGGCATGAGATAGGTCACGCAAATACGCTCCATCCTCAGGAATAGAACGAAAAACCTGGTAGGGGTGAACTGCTACGACATCAAAAAGCTCTTCAGTTCCTTTGCTTTTCATAATTTCTAGGTATCCAACATCGACTCCGGACATACCAGCTACGAGTATCTGCGCGTTAGGGTCCTTCTCTCGTACAACACTGCTTGCTGTTCTTAATATACTTATATACTGATCTATATTTGGCTGTGGCTTAAAAAAGGTCGGTATATTTGGTTCATTCCAAATCTGCCATGCATCCACCCTCTCTCCGTACCGTTCCACAACCCGAGAAACATACTTCTCCCACTGGGCTAAGTCTGGCATGTATTTATCTGCCTGATCTAAACCTGGATTACTAGTCGCCCACGGAGCACTATAGTCTATAATTCCCAAAACTTTTACATTACTTTTAGATAACGAGTTGAAAGCGTTGTCATAAAAGTCCCAGTTAAGGTTATCTTTTTCTGGTTCGATCTGCCCCCAGACAAACTCCTCGCGCACCCAGGAAACGCCAAGTTCTTGTATTTCACTTGTTGGCTGATCCCATTTCTGCCATTCATACCTATTAAATACAAAACTATTTATCCCAAACCTTCCGTCGGTAGTCTTAGTCTCAGCACGCATAGGAATAGTAAGTACGGAAAAAACCGCAAGGAATACACACACGACCATTAATGCACGGTGGAGAATAAAACGCATATTGCAACTCCTTTTATTGTCCCTATTGTCTCATAAAAAAGCATCCTCAGTCACTCTTGCAAAATCATCATAAAACCCGCCTGATGCGGGTTTTATAGATCTAAAAAAACTATAGTCTCAAGGGGAATCGAACCCCTGTTTACAGGATGAGAACCTGTTGTCCTAACCACTAGACGATGAGACCGTACTAGGTACTTCGTGCTCTAATACAATCGGTACTGATATATTCTATACTTTTTACGAGTAAAAAACAAGAATACTTAAGAATCTATATATATTTCCTAACCAAAATACACTGTTTCTTGTATTCTGTTCCCTACGTATAAAGCCTATCCATCCCGTGTTTGTACCAGCGTGAAAGTATCCTATCATACCAACAATACTTTTCCAACTGCCAGGATAGCAGCTGTTTCTGCCCTGAGAACGTTTTCACTCAGGGAGATGAACTGGTACCCCTTGTCTCTAAAAATATCCCTCTCGGCATCACTAAAGCCTCCCTCAGGGCCTATAAGTAATGATACCGAGGATACACCAGTTCGTTGTGGTATCTTTGTACTATCCTCTCTAGCTTTTTCGTCAGCTACCAATACATCCCCCTGAACTCGCTGGAGTGCAGAAGTAAGATCCACGGGGCTCTCTAGTATGGGCAGGAATCTGCGGTGAGACTGCTCGGCTGCTTCGAGAATAATCTTCTTCCAACGATCCATCTTGAAGTGTTCTTTCTTAATACTCTTCTCATATATAACCGGAATCAGTTGGGTTACTCCCAGCTCTGTTGCCTTTTCTAGAAGAAACTCTACTCTACCTGGCTTCAATACCGGAAAGAACAGGATCACTTGTCTTGTACTCCCCAACTCCTCTTGTACTGTACTAATAACCTTACCTACTACCTGGTCACGAGAGATCTTTGTAAGCTCAACCTCATATTCATACCCTGTGTTATCCAACACTACTGCCAGATCACCAACATGCAAGCGAAAAACTTTAGTTATCTGGCGAATAATACCTTCATCGGTAATTACTACCTCTCCTTGAGGGCTTATGCCAGTAGGATCGATAAAAAAGCGGTAGTGGGATCTTTTGAGTTTCATATACTCATTTTACCATATCATAGAAAAAACCCCATCACTGGGGTCTTTTCTATGATATTTTGAAACGATTATGCCTTTTTCAACATTGGCAAACCGGTCTTAGGGTTTTCAATAACCTTGTATCCTTCTGGCATTGCATCAAGTGCATTTTCAGGATTCAACTTGTCCTTACCTGAGAACCAGTGAATGCGCTGCTTGCGGCCTTTCGCACCCTTTAGTTCTACATCCTTACCATGTAGGTAATATGTCTTACCACTTTTCTTGCTCACAACTGTAAAGCTCATCTTGTAACCTCCCGCTTTCTCGAGCCGAAGCCAGAGAATGCATCTGTGAAGTTATCCACAGAATTAGTTGTATTACCTGTATTATACCTGGTAGCTAAACGGTAAGTCAAAAAACCCTTCTGGAGAACATTCCCCACTACGAATCCTGACGCTGCGTTTCAAGCCAACTCGCATACGCTTTTGCCATATCCTCAAAGCTCTTTTTGTTATCCGCTACTAACTCTTTTCCATGCACCATTTGTATCTGAGCGTTGAGATTTATTGGATCGTTGTATTCAGGAATCGACTGAACTTTCTTTATTCTTTCTTTTGCGCGCATAAGATACGCTTCAGTATCAAGCGTCACATCCTCTATAAATGCATCAGGAGATAAATCTTTACCAGTTGCAATACGTACGAACTGTGCGAAGGGATGTAGAGATCCTAGCTTCCACACCTCAATCATTTCACGACCCACTTCTGGGTTATCTACTATGTATCCGTACTTATCATAAAAATACTTACGCCACTGCATCAGAGCAAGCTCCGCTAAACCGTATCCCTGATAGTACCCTGAACTATTCCACGAGTAGATATGAGGAATTCCCAGTACCGCTACTGACTCTTCACTGAAGTCATAGTACTTTTTAGTCATGGCGCATGCTAGCTGCAGTACTTTCTCTTGTGTAATATCAGACATTGCGTACACTTCTTGTTCAAACTCAGTTACCATCATGATGCTATGGAGAGCATGTGGAGACATAATTCTTAAACGACGAACCTTTCTCTCAAAAAGGTCAAAGGGATATGCATTACCACTGCTATCTTTTGCGTAACGGGTCCTCCATTCAATACTTGAGAACATGGTATCTAAAAACTGACTATGTGTCTCTGCCCATGCAACAGAGGCTGGAGGGTATTCTGAATTAAGACATGTTTCTTTTTGCTCACTACACAACCGATCTGCTGCGTGTCCACCTTCGTGAAAAAGGGTTTCCATTCCAGTCGAACCTGCTCCAACCTGACCGTACACCACATTACACGTAAAGTTAGCGGCACCGCTCATACGAGGACCTTCATTAAAGTTTACTAGCTTTGGATAGTGACAGAACCCATTACTGTATTTTCCTCTACGATCTAGGAGATCGAGCTGGAGGGTGCCTCCTTGGTAGTTTATGCCTAGGGCAGCAAAAGACTTGCCCCAGTTCATAAGTGCATCTTTGAAGTCAAAATACTGATCTTCTTCTTTTGTAAAGTCTCCTGCCATCATATACCCAAAGTTCCATGGCCTTCTAAGACCTGGCTTCTCTTTCTCTAAGCCACGAATATCTTCAAAGGTGGTGAGAGTATCGGTATATATCTTTCCAAACAGGTCCCGTACCTGTTGCTTTGTCATTCCCTCATTGATATGTACCTTGTATGAGTAGAAGTCTTCAAACCCTAAGCCTTGTGCATATTCGTTACGCAACGTAACCAGTTCTATAAAATCTGGTAGAGCCTGCTTTGCAAGTTCCTGTGTTGCTACCCAACACGCCTTGCGCATCAGCTCGTCATCGTGCGTACGAACTATCATGCGCATCTTATTCTCTGATGCTTCTACAAACCCACTTGTCCCAGGATCTATATATCCTTCTGCACGGGTTCCAAACATTGTTTCAATCTTTGATTCTAGCTGGGCAATCTTGTCGCGCAATGGCACTAAAGAAAGGGGGGTTTGATATAACTCAAAAAAGTTTTTCCAGATTGTAAGACTTTTTCTTTCCTCATCTGTGAGATCATCTGTACCGAGAAGTGAAGTAACCTGTTCAAGATTAGTACTATCGGCTGCAAAGGCATCTCTTTCTTTTTCTGCACGGTCTTGCTCATCAGATAGGTCGTGCTCTCCCATCTTTACTTTCCAAAAGAGTTCTTCAAACTTTTGATGAAGACTAGTGTGTGTTGTATTGAATATATCTATTGTTTCTTGTGCTGATGGCATAAAAGACTCTCCTCTATTACTGTTTCATAAGATGTAGCATCTTAGCGGTGAGGCTATCAAACAAATCCATAGCCTCAGGCTGATCCTTAGCATAGGTGCTATACATATCTATTCGCTGCTTTGTTAGTCTCTCTTCAAACTCCTCAACCGAGACTTCTTGTTTTACTACCACACAACCACTTAAGATGTTGGTGATTTTAGGCATGACCTTGTCTATCGCCTTTATAAAGCGCGCTTCAGGGCACGACAAGGCTTCGTACTGCTTAATCATATCTATAAGCCACGGGAAGGAACCGGAAAACTCTTTTTCAAGTCTTTCAAGCGCTTCGCGTTCCTTGTGCTCTTTAAGACTCCTCTTCTCTTGAGATAACTTACCACCAATACTGGCTGTATCCCCGGCATAGGCCTCTACTAAGTCATGTACGAGTGCAAACTGAGACACCTTTCCCAAGTCTAGATGTGGAGCAAAACTAGATGCATATGAACATGCAACAAGCCCCATCATCACCGTATGGTCCGTATCCGACTCAGGCGTTACTCCATCCTCGTGGCGAGTAATACGGTTAACTCGTCCGAATTGTAAGGCGAGTTGGCCTAAGGCGAGTACAGCTTCTGTATATGCATCCCTCATAACACTGATATGGTTCTATGTAATGTCGACAGTATACCAGTTTATACGGCATGGGTCGAACAGACCCTATTTCTTCCCGTGTCTTTTGCGACGTATAGGTTCTTGTCTGCTTTTTCAATTAACTCTCGAGGATGGCAATCACTATCTGTGAATGATACCCCAATACTAATGGTTATAACCTTCTTCTGATCCTTCAATACAAAAGGATACAGCGAGACCGCGTCACAGATTGCCTGTGCAATTCTTAGTGCTTCTTCCTTACTCGTACCGGGGAGAATAATACTGAATTCTTCTCCCCCATGTCACCAACTACTTCCTGCATAATCTTGGCAACCTGCTTTAACACTACATCTCCTTCAGGATGACCATAGGTATCGTTTACACTTTTAAAATGATCAATATCTGCCAACAGTAACGAGACGGGTTTCTGTTTTAGTTCTTCTTTGAGTTTGTTCTGGAAGAAACGATGCGTATATGTCTGAGTTAGTCCATCAATGACGGCAAGCTCGTACAGCTTGAGGTTCGTAACATTTGCACCCAGTTGTGTGGCAATCGTGAAGAGTAGTTGGGCATTGTCTGTTGCGTATCGCTTCTCCTCAACCTTGTCTTCTACAATCACCAAACCTATTGTTCTATCTTTTACTATAATTGGAGATACCATCATAGATACGAACTCACCCATATCATCAGACACGAGCAACCTTTCATCTTGTGCAATGTTATTAATGAAGAACGGTTTTTTTATTGTCAGTAAGTCGTGCAATGGCGTATCTGAATTATTACGAATCTTTTGTACCTGATTGTTACTATCCAGTAGAGTGAAGAACTCTTTTTCTGTATCTATAAATACAATGGCACCCCGTGCACTTTCTGTCACTCTCACAATTGTATTGAGCACTTCAGGTAGTAGTTTATCGATCGTAAACGAGTACGAAATAATATTACCTAGTTCAGATAAAGCCTGGTATGTTTCGCGCTTCCTTCTTTCGTTGCCTGAAGCAATTCCCACTATAACTCCAATAACTACGAAGAGCATTAAGGTAATAAACAGCTCAACAGAAGCATCATCTACGCCCCGGCTTTCAAGCCTTAAGAACAATATCGGAATGTAGAGAGAAACAACGGTAACCGATGCATATACTGCACCAGCAAAGTCAAAAGTAAGCGCTGAAAAAAGTATTGGTATAAAGTACAGGTATCGAAATAATTCAAAGTGCGGTAGTTTTGCTTGCTCTGCCCAGTACACAACAATTGTTGCGAGAAAAACGAGAACCACCGTAACGAACATATTTCTATAGAGTACTTTCATGCTTTATATAGGACCAAAAATTACTGAGTAGCGAATGATTGCAATAACCAAGCTCACAACAAATGGAGGGATAATACTTTTTGTTTTCTTAGCTAAAGCGCAACAGACAAATCCAATGAGTAGTAAGTAAAACCCTATTACTACTCCTAGGTAGATATTGGTTGTGAAAAAAGGGTTTACCAAGAATGGACCCATGAAGAGTATTGTTGAAACACCTGCAGATATCCAAAATGGAATCTTAAGCTCTCTATTTAACTGATTGAATATATAGCCCCTAAAGAACACTTCCATCCCGAAGATACCAAATACCATATAGAAAATCTTTGGCAGTATCTCGTGCAGCACTACTGCATTGAATTGGTAGTTAGTAGACGTTGAAACCACAAAGAATACATGCCCTATAATCAAAAACGCTGCGGTGAGACTATAGACCACCACCTCTTTGAGTGGCTTTACCTGAATAAGTAAACGAGATCTCTTCTTAGTACAGAGTATGTATATGAAGAGAAGTACGATAAAAAGCACACTACAGTAGGTGCTTATATACTGCAACTCAACAAGAGCATAGAGTAGTGATGTTGCTATAGTATAAAGCGCCACAAAGGCATATCCCTGATACGGCCGACTCGTCCCCACAAGTAGCAGTGGGATACCAAAGTAGATGAGAACATGGAACGACTCTACCAGTATGTTTGCTGCGTGAACAGACATGAAATGCCGGGAGAAGAGTTCTATAAGAATATTGAACACCCCAATACCAAGCATGGCAAATACAGGAGTAAAGTTTCTCTTTACTCCCTGGTCCAATATACTACTATACTCTGACTTTATTTTTATGTTTAGAATTTCCATAGATACGAAGCGAAATATACTAATCCTGATCGTATGCTTCCTGTAATTGCGCTATATCCAACTTCGTCATAGTGAGCATAGCCTTATATACTTTTCCTGCTTTTTCACTCTCTCCCGCCAAAAGCTCACTTAACTTTTTTGGGATAACCTGCCATGAGAGACCGTACTTGTCTTTTAACCACCCGCACTGACCTTTACTACCTCCCTGAGACAACTTCTCCCACAGTTCGTCAACTTCTGCTTGAGTTTCTACACCAATGAAGAACGAGTTGGCTTCAGAGAATGTAAATGCATGAGGACCACTATTTTCCATTGCCATAAATGGCTGTCCGGCAAGTACGAAATCTGCGTGCACCACTGCCTTCTCTGGTTCACCCATGCCAGGCTGGTAATATGTGATAGTACCGATACTCGAGTTATTAAATACCGATACATAGTAGTTTACAGCTTCTTCTGCTTTGCCGTTTTGCTTGCCGGTAAAGAACAAGAAAGGAGTTACCTTATGCTCTGCTTCTCCAACCATCAGCTGCCACGAGACACCATACTTATCGTTAAGCCACCCATATTTTTCACTAAATGGATACTGTTGAAGCTCCATCATAACCTTGCCACCCTGGGATAACTTCTCCCAGATTCTATCTATTTCTTCAACCGTCTCGCAGTACACAAAAAATGATACTGATGGGGTCATAGTAAACATCGGCCCACCATTTAAAGCCATAAATTTTTGACCAGCTAGTTCATATGTAACATATTGCCTACTTGCAAATTCAATTTTTGAATCTGGAAAAAGTGAGGTGTATAGAGTAGCTGCTTCTTCTGCCTGATTATTTAACCACAAGAACGGGGTGACGTTTTGCATAATATTTTTTAATTACAATGTATTACCTATCCCACTGTTTTACGTGTGAACTAAAATCTACCTGATAGTCTGGTATTCCTATAGAAATTCCATACCGACTTGCTTCGTTATATTGCTCTACACTAGATCTGTCTACATAAAATACCTTTTCTGGATAAATTATGTAGTGATGTGTATCGTTCTTAAAATCTACATACCATGAACCTAGGTGCATTGGGTCAAATGACTTACTAATCTCTTCTGAAACTTTCTCTATACTTTCTTCTGGTATCTCAACCGTATGAAGTGTCCACTGCGTAAGCCATGGGGTTTTATGCTCAGGAGTGACGGGCTCAACTTTAGTTGAGGTAGTTATCGTTCTTGTAAGGATATCTTTATTAGATAAAGACTCCTCTATAATAATTCCTGTATATTCCTTCATAATGTTCTATTTCTTACTCTTATAATATCCTGGCCAACACTTAGGACACACTGGAGTCTCTTTGCCTTTTAAAAACTGGTGTCCTCTACTGCATACTTTTTTTACTCCATATGTATCTTTATCTTTTAGACTTTCCTCTATACGATATTTTACGATTCTACGAATCAAAGGCAATGGCAGAGGTTTATCTAAAGGAATTTGTATTGTGCCTTTAGATGTTTTATATTCAGCTAATTCTTCCTTAAAAGCTTTAATAGTTGAAGCCATAGGGTACAGCCCAATATGGTGCTCGTATCCTGCAAAGTAAATTAAAATGCCATTAAGCTTAAAGGCCGGCATATTGTAGCTAATAGCTTCTACTGCATGTGGTGCTAGCTTATGAATAATGCCTCGAATAACGCTAAGCTTATTCGCAACATCTTTTGGAAATAATCCAATGTATTGATCTACTGTTTTAATTTCTTTTTTATACGACTTCATAATTATCTTCTGTAACGATTCGGTAAAATGTAGTTTTATGTTAAAAGAATTCTATTATATATTAATCAGTATACTTTGAGGCGACATTCGTTATAGCGACTTAACATACAATAAGTAAAAAGAGTCTATGTCTTTATATTGTTTCGTATAATCTCTTTTTTCTACAAATTTATAACCTAAGTTGTTTAGTAGTTTCTCCATTCCTGAGTTCATATAATGAGTTTCTACAAAAAGTCGATTGCGTCCATAATCTAAAGTTTTTTGTTCAGCGTAATGAATAAGTTTAGTACCTATTCCATGTCCTCTAATTTCGTCTGCTAAATACAGCTGAAATAGATACCCATCAGTTTTTGCGTCAAAAAAATCATTTCCTAGCTTTGGCAAGCTGTAACTAATGATCATATATCCAACCATCACTTCTTTACTTCTCAAAATAACAAGAAAGCCTTCATAGAGAAATTCTCTCCACTCAGCTTCATCGGTACCATCATGACCAAGATCTTCGTAGAATCTGTTAATCTCAGATATATGACGATATGAGTCATCGGCAAAGTATTCTTCGAGTGTATACGGCAAGTTAATCATTTTTTTAGTATTATTTATTTAATTGTTTTAGCTTGTGCCGGATTGAGAAGCACCCCGTTATGTGATACATCTGGCACGGTGCATATAGTACGATTAAAACAACACGGTCTTCTACTTCCAGCTTTAAGTTTTGAGAACATTACTTCAATCCGTCTCTTGCGTGTTTCTGGGTCTTTTGTTGATCGTATCCAGCGGATCCAGTCCCAGCGCGCCATGGGCGTAATATCCTTCCAGAGAGTATATACTTTTGAGCTAGTTATAAGTGCCACCGGTAAGTCTGTCGGTACTGTAGGTTCTGGCCACAGCTGAGAGGGTGTAATTACAAGCGTTAGTGTATCACCTACACTTGCTCCAGTATTCTTGAGAGTAGCCTTATCAACTTTGAGCCAGTGACTACCTCGACCGTCTGGCTCAAGTGGCGCTTGAAACTTAGATTCATTGATAGTACCTTCCACCATCACCATACCGCGCGATGGAAGCTTTTCACTTGCACTTTTTGGTAACACAAGAAGAGTATGTGAGCCGACACTAACGAGTTTAGATTTAAAACGGATAATCGACATACTTTTATTATTTAGTCATTAAAAAGATGCGTAAAGTACTGGTCTGGATTATCAAGGAAACCTTTGGTTATTTGATAATGCTTCGTATCCTTGTACTGGATAGTCTCCAGAGTATCACTATCACAAGAATAGATTCGAGCATTAGGATACGCAAGCAGTATTGGTGAGTGAGTAGCAATAATAAACTGAGTCTCTGGATTGCGAGATAGATCGTGAATAATCTTAAGCAAAGCTAGTTGCCGTTGCGGAGAGAGCGCAGCTTCAGGCTCGTCAAAGATATAGAACCCTCCACCACCCAACCTGTTTCTAAAAAAGTTAAGAAAACTCTCACCATGAGACTGTTCATGAAGTGACTTGCCCCCGTAACTTGCGTAAGCAACATGCCTACCCTGACCACCTTCGACTGCAATCGTATCAATGTGGCTCGCGAGATTAAAAAAGCTCTCTGCTCTAAAGAAATATCCGTCTTTTGGCTTCTTTCTCCACGAAAGCACTATCTGTGATGACAAAAGGTCGATAGGTGAGCTATGAGTTTCTTCTGTAGTATTGAAGTTAATATTCTTACTTCCTCCTTCAGGGCCAAAACCTGCTTTATGTGCAATAGTTTCAAGTATTGTAGACTTCCCGGTACCGTTTTCACCTACAAAAAAAGTTACTTGGGTAGGAAAAACAATATCTGTAAGGTTTTTAATAATCCCTAAAGAGAAGGGGTACAAAGAGAAGTCTAGTCCTTCCTGAAAAGCAATCTTCACCTTATCTAGTAATGGTCCATCGGTAATCATATAGATAATTATACTATACATGGTAGTCTCATGCCTTGGGCCTAGCACTTCCTCACACTTTCAACACACTATTCTACCCGTCTTCAAAAAGCTATTTCCTGGCAATTTCTGTAACTGCTATTACATGACTACAGGTACTATACTTCTTATAGAAATCACAGTCGCACTGCCACTTACTTTCCGCAAAAACTAACCTTCTCGTATCGTGCTCAGATCTCATTTCACAAACTGAACCCTGGATACTAAAGCGTTCGGGCTCTAAGACATACTTTTTAGCTTTTTCTATCTTCCTTAATAGTTGAGATATGAACTGCGCTCTCTCTTCTCGGTCTTCTGGAGAAATTTCAACTAAGATGATGTCATCTCGTTCTTTTACACTTTTTATACAGTCATCCTCAAACACATTCGAGATAGTGGCAATACATGTATTTGAAGCATCAAGATATGTAGTAACTAGCTTCTTAAACTTCTCAGACAAAAGTTGCATTTGACCTATTTCATCGAGGTACAAGAGATCGTCGCTTGTGAAGCGAGATACTTCAGGAATAATAGAGTCTAGACTTTTAATATCAACGAAGTATCTACCAACCCTGTATGGTGTCTCAATATCAACACGAGCAAGAGGTACTTTCGCTCCAGTATGTGTCTCTACGTCAAACCCTATTCTTCCCTCTTCACCTAAAACCTCATCAGCAACTAAGCCAACTTTATTTTGAATAGGAGTAATGAGTGTACGCAGTAGCGTAGACTTTCCACTCTTCGGCTTACCTGTGATGAGGATATTCTTTTGCATGGCTTAGTTATTTTAAATCCTAATTTAGCTTAGTCAAACTAATCATATATTTATTCGCTTAAAATTGTACGCAAGGCATCTGTTATAGGCTTCATCTCGAGCAGTTCTTCTTGAGGAGAGTGGTGCAAGGCTGGCTTATTTGTATCTTTGGATATATATAACGCTCTCATAGGAAACTGAATGTGTGGCTTTCCAAATTCCTGGTCTGTGAGAGTAACTTCTCTTCTTGATTCGGCAGTATGAAGTTTTCCGTCTGGATCTAGAAGAACAAATGTCTCAACCCAAGCAGCGTCAACCTTGCCACCTTTTTTACAAGCAATATTCTTCCAAAAATCTAAGATTAGTATAGCTGCTTGTTCTTTACTTAATGATTCCTCAGCGTGACTCCCTAAAGCTAAGCGTTTAGGTGCCTCAATGAGTCCTTCCCCTTCAACCCAAAATCCTGCGTCATTAGCAAGAATAGGCATATCCACTTTACCCAAAAATGCACGTGCTTTAATTTCTGCGTTCTCTGTTAGGCTACTCCCGTTCTCTTCAATATGAATAGGTGGAATACTTAAGTCCGCAGGAGTAAATACTTCTACACTTAAGCCCGTTTGAGCTATGAGACTTTTGAATCTCTCTATCTTGCCCTCGTTAAATGTTGCTAGGAGTACTTTATTCGTCATATCGGTTACTGGATTTATATAATTAATATAACTTTTCTGGAGTACTATCTTAAATAGCCCTAATAAGATTCCTTAAAAGAACTACTTTTCTTGTTTGGCTGGAAGAATCATTTTAAGCTCTGGCATTATTGTGCCACTTGCACCCATTTTATATTTTTCATCTCTAATAACTTCACCAGTATCAATAAATCCCAGAGATTTATAGAAGTTAATTGCCCCGTCATTGTAACTAGCTACAAGCAATTCGGTATCATTTTTCCTATTTAAAAAGTGACTCGCTTCTTCCCAGAGTTTTTTTCCAATACCACTACCTTGATGCTCCGGCAGTACATAAATTACATTCAAAAAATTACGCTCCTTCTCATTTGTTACTAAACACTGACCAACTATTTTGTCGCCCTGTACAGCAACTAGGTATCTCTGATTTGAAGGAAGGTTCTTTATTTTCTCTGCCCTTTCACTCAAAGCCTCATCGGTAAATCTACCAGAAAACCTCTGTTCAATATCTTCTCTCGTAATACCAACAAACTCGTTAGGATAAGTAGAGAGCCAGGTCTTATAAAGTACCTGGGTAACTTCTGCTATATCTTCAGGTTTAGCGTCTCGAATAGATATATTCATAGGCACATTATATCATAAAACACGCTTTCTGGCGTGTTTTATGAATCCTTAACCCTATCAATATAGTACCTTAGGCACCTTGAATTACGTCTCGTATTTCTAGGTTAATAGGTTATTGAACTAGCTTTATAGTCCACTTCGAGTTGTCATCAATCCATTTTTGAATATTTGTCCATTTTAAGCTATGGAAACCGAACTGTTTATCATAGACATCATCATCTCCCTCAATACTAAACTGTTTAGCAATATCTACTGGCGCAAACTTTATTCCTTCTTTCTCAAGCTTGTCTCTATCCCATACACACATAACTACATCTTCTGGGTGATACTTTTTAAAAGCTCCTTCTTTAGCGAGGCGACTACTAGTTTCTAGAAACTTCTTGCTTCTTAAAGAAAATCCTCCATTTCCCACAATCCAAGTTCCTAGTAGCTCCTCTGGGAAATCAAAATTTTTAGTTGCCCAGTCCGCTACAAGCCATGGGGCTCCAATATAGTCGTATTTTAAGAATTCGTCGTTCCAAGAGTCTGGATTCAAAACAAAACCATCATACTGAACCAACAAAACATAGTCCGTGCTTACGTATTTATATAAATCACAAATTGAGAACTTTGAAAAATCTTCTATTGATCCAATATGAGGAATTTCTACTTTTCTTGAATCTTCTGTTGGTAGTGAAGTAAGTAGTTTGACTTCACCAAATTCAATATTCAGAGAAGAGATATCTAAGGCTTTTTGAAGTCTTTCAATATTAATACAATCTATCCCGAGTAGTGTAACATTCGACAGCTTCTTCATATAAGGTTGAGTTGTATAACTTATAGTACTACTATACCATAAAACACGCCTTTATGCGTGTTTTATGAGGCACTAACCCCTCACGGTCGGGTGGGCTACCTCGCTCCAGAAATTTCACAACCGGGTCAGTCGAAGGCTTTTCCGGTAGGTTGTAAGTTACGCAATCTGAAGGATCTCGGTATAGAGTGATACAAAAATAGTGCTATAATAGTGCAAGCTATACTTACAATAAATCTATATGTCGGGTAACAATTTTAAAGAAAAATTAGAATCAGCAATTAGTGCTGGTCACAACATCGGTGCGTGCATACGAGTGCAATGGCAAGACAGGTTCCTTTTATTAAAACGATCGGCTACAGACTCATGTTCTGGAATACTCGAGATACCTGGTGGTTCAGTCGATGAATCTGAGGAGCTGACGCATGCAGCTGTACGAGAGCTATTTGAAGAAGCAGGTATCGTAGTTTTACCTGAAAAGCTTCAACCGCTCGGCATATTTGAATTCCATAATATCGAGACCAATAAGCATAAAACAAAGTTTGCTTTTACTATAGAACTAGATAAAGAGCCGGAGATACAGCTCAGTCCAGATCACGACGAGCTTATATTCCTAACTAAAGGTGAAATCAATGACCTACCACGAGAAGGTAGAGACAAAGACTATGTGCTTTGGGAAGATCACTACAGAATGTTGATAGCTTAATTGCCCATATAGCCCTGAATGCCATAAGAAAAACCATCCTTTCGGATGGTTTTTCTTATCTAGACTTTAGAGAAACTCTGTAGCCTAGTAGGGCTCCTGACCCCTCTCGGTCGGGTGCCCTGGAAAGCTGGCAGTCTCGGTCTATAACCTCCATAATCGGGTCAGTTGAGGGCTTTTCCAGTAGGTTTTAAGTTATGTAATCTGAGGGGTCTCGGTCTAGGGTAAATGAGACAAATGAGACACCTCTGACTCATTTTTGAGAGTAAGTAATTATTGACTTAAATAGCTTATTATAGCCACATAATAACTATTCTGATTCATCTGCCTTTTTTTCTTTCCCATCCTCAACAACGGTAGGTTTCGACTTCTTGTTTAGTATCTCTCTCATGCCTTTAGTAAATTCCTTGGCTTCATCTTTCTTCTTAATAATCTGGCTGACTAGAAAGACCAATACCTTCTTTATGGCCTCTGCTTGTTCTAGACATACCTCATCGTCTTCTACGTGTAGCCCTTGACTCAGCGCAGAATGAAGAATATCAAGCGGATTAAGACCGTCAGGTCGTAAAGAAACTGGCAACAGGTGTTTAACTAAATCTATCTTATCTTGAGTCACTCGAGTGGCTTTCGTTTTTGCAAGCGCATCAGCATATAGCTCCTTTTCTTTACCTTCTAACAAATCCGAAATAGAGTCCAATAGTTCATCAATAATAGTCTCGGTGATTCTTCTGAAATAGGCGTATGCACCAATACCGTAAGACTGTGATTCACAAATCAACCCTTTCTTATAGTGCTCTGCGTTACTACCCAAAAGCTTCTCCATCTCTTTATTTACTACTATGCTCCAAGGAGGAGTTTGGCCAACCTTCATCATGCATAGAACAGATCTTGAACCAATCTTTTCCCTAAAGAAATAAATAAGGAATATCATCCTCCCTTTACCGCAAGCCGAACACAAATAGTCACTCCGGAGCACCTTTCCTGCTGCAGGAATTTTCTCACAATATACTAACTTCACCTCCTCGGCATACTTTTGAAATTCTGTATTATTCCTCTCAAGCCCCATATAGCTATCGTCATAATACTCGTTACGCATATTGAATGTTTGATCAGAATCACAAACAGTGCAATACATATGGATCGCTGGTTCGGGAAGCTTACCGAGGGTCATCCATGAATAGTCGTGCTCTTCCTGATTCCATGCGGTTTCATACTTCTTGTATAGTGGATATTCTTCTAAAAACTTCTTGTTTGCCATAAGTTAATATTTATAGGGTAGATATGATTTGAATCAGAAATCGATCCTTGCAGATCGATTTCTGATGGGCAGGCATACCTTTCGGCCGTAATTGAAGATAAAGAAACAATCTTCTCAAACGCGTACTACTCGATAACTTTTCCCATTCAGCCTGTTTATTTTTTCTTACCTGATGCTTGCTTCTTCACAACTGTTTGGAAAACGGTTGTGTTTGGATGTGCCTTTGCATATGCCGATGTTACGATACGTCCGGTCACAGCACTTTTTGGCAACTTCACCTTTTTAGTGTTAGTCATGAATACCACCTTTCTAATCACTACTAATAATATCGACCATAGGCAAAATTACTTTGCTTTCTTGATGATGTCGATGACTGTTCCGCTGACTTGAAAGTTATCACCTTGCTGCACAATGATTGGGAAATAGTTCTCTGTTGATTCGGGCTGAAGGATAATGCGGTGATTCTTTGGATCTTTTTTGTAGCGCTTAATAGTCGCCATGCGATCAATAACCGCCACCACAACTTCACCATCTTTTGGACTGACTTTTGAGCTATCTACAACCACGAAATCGCCATCCTCAATAGTAGGACCTCCTTTTTTAAGAGAAGCCCGATCCATTGATCCGCCATCTGCTACGAGCACATACAGGTCCTGTTTTTTTCGAGGTAACACATTTGCTGAAACTCTCAAATATCCCTGGACGCTCTCGTCAGCGAATATGGTAGCTGGACCACAATTCGCCGAACCAACAATTGGTAACGAGTAAAACGAATTTTCTGTTTTAGTTTTATTGAACCCTTTCTTGACCAGGCGAATTACCTTTTCTTTCAGATTGACCTGCATTAATCCCTGCCTATCAAGTTGTTCAAGATGATGCTTCACTAGCTGAGGCCTGCCTTCTTTTCCGATCAGTTTTGCTATCTGACGATAACTCATTTTACCGAGATCGTGGTCTTTGGCTAGGGTCATCAATTCATTTTGGATAGGATTCATACTTGAATAATAACATACTTTTTTGAACTTTCAATAACTTTTTCGTAAAGAGCCGTAACATATGTTTCACGCTTGACACCCACTTTCCCTTCGTGCTAGTATACGGATATGGAAGAGTTTATCGATGTATACATTTATGACCTCGAGCTGAATGTTCAGCTGCCGCGCAAACCAAAATCTGTTGGTCGCGTTATTGAGCGATCGATCAATACCAAGACAGAACAGCGTGCGTATAGTACGGACATCAAGCAGATCGAGGGTAGTAAAGATACGGTTCGAGTTATTTTCCATAATCCTGAGATTGAACGTGCCCATGCTTTGGCAAAGAAACAAGGTAAAAAACTTCGTATTCGTATGCCGGAGGGTGGCGCGCCGGTATTTCTTGGAAAAGATGCGATAGAATTTCTGAAGGCACATCGCCCTAACGAGTTGACAGCATTTTTACAATCGAGCAGTAGATAACACAGTGAGTATCACGTATTTCACCTTCGGGTGATAGAAGGTGTCGTAAGACACCAGAGAGGCTTCGCCTCGGTCGTGCCCACTTTGCAGAAAAATAAATTTAGGGAGTAAATCTTCCTGGTTTGTTATTTTGCAGAGTGGGCATTTTTTATTGGTAAATTTAGGAGAATATATTATGAAAAAATCTATTCAGTGGCACACAGAAAAACGTAAAGTCTCAGATTTGGTGCCCTATTCCAAGAACCCGCGTACCTTGAGCGCGCAGCAGAAAAAGGATCTGACAAAAAGTATTACGAAGTTTGACCTCGTTGAAATTCCAGCGATCAACTTAGATAACACAGTGATTGCTGGTCACCAACGACTCTTTATCCTGCGTGAACTGGGTCGTGGCGAAGAACTAATCGATGTGCGAGTACCGAGTCGATTACTTGATCAAAAAGAATTCGACGAATATTTACTGCGCTCCAACCGCAATACGGGTTCGTGGAATTTTGATCTCCTCAAGGAATTCGATACCGAATTCTTACTCGATATCGGCTTTGACGATACCGATCTTTCCAGTATCTGGGACGATGTTCTGGAATTGGAAGACGACAGCTTCAATGAGGAGGAAGAGATCGAGAAAGCGCTAACTACAGACATCCAGTCCGGTGACCTGTTTCAGCTGGGCAATCACCGGTTACTGTGCGGAGATAGCACCGACATGGAAGCTGTACAAAAGTTAGTTGGCGAAACACGAGTACATATGGTGTATTGCGACAGCCCATACAATATTAGCCTCGACTATAACAAAGGGATTGGCGGCAAAGCTAACTATGGTGGCGCAGTTAACGATTCCTTGTCCGACGATGCGTTCCGACTCTTTACGAAGCAGACTTTAGGTAACGCCCTGGGTGTTGCGCAAAAAGATACGCATCTATTCTGGTGGTGTGATGAGCGCTACGTCGGGATGGTGCAATCGGTATACGAGGAGCTGGGAATCAAATACCAACGGACGTGTTTGTGGATTAAGAACGGTATTAATCCGACTCCGCAGATAGCCTTCTCGAAGTTGTATGAACCGTGTGTCTATGGCACGGTGGGAAAACCGTACTTGTCGGATAAACATACCAAGTTTGCGGAGATCTTAAATACTGAAGTCGGCATTGGCAATGCCACTCTTGATGATGTCGCCGACCTGATCGACATTTGGTTGGTTAAGCGAGATGCGAGTGACGACTACAATCACCCCACCCAGAAGCCACTCACTTTACACGAGCGACCGCTGATGCGCTGTACCAAGATCGGCGATACGGTACTCGATCTATTCGGTGGGAGTGGCTCAACTTTGCTCGCCTGCGAACAACTAAAGCGTGTCGCGTATCTGATTGAGCAAAGTCCTGTTTTTTGCCAACTTATTATTAACCGCTGGGAGAACCTTACCAATGACACAGCCATCAAACTCAATTAAGTCCGGGGATATTATCCAGCTCGGTGACCACACCTTAGTCTGTGGGGATGCCAGTACCTTAGATCTGAAGGCTATCCTGAAAGATGGCAAGATCAACGCTATTATCACGGATCCGCCGTACGGTATCGACTATGTCGCCAGCAAGCGAGATTTACAAAAAGTATCCAAAGATAAAGATATCCAAAATGACGGGCATATGTCAGATGCGCAGTACGCGACCTTTACGCAAGGGTGGCTTGGTCCCGCGCTGCCGTATCTCACGAAGAAGAATAGTATCTACATCTTCAATTCAGACAAGATGGTCTTTGCCCTGCGCCAAGCCTGCGTAGATATGAAGATCAAAGTAGCGCAGTTGCTTATTTGGGTCAAAGACAAACCTGTCATTGGTCGACTTGACTATCTCCCGCAACACGAACTAATCCTCTATGGCTGGTATGGTACGCATGACTTCAAGCATAGTAAAGATAAGTCGGTGTTGTTTGCGCCCAAGCCACAACAGAGCAAGCTCCACCCCACCATGAAGCCAGTCGGCCTCATTCGTAAGCTCATTCTAAACTGCACTGAGGTGGGAGATGTGGTGTACGACCCATTCGGTGGATCAGGAACCACAATAGTTGCGTGCGAGCATACGAAGCGGAAGTGTGTTATGGTCGAGCAGGATTTGGAGTACTGCGCTACGATCGTTCAACGGTGGGAAAAGTTAACGGGTAAAAAAGCTCATGGAAGACAAGAAAGCTAAAACTGACCAAAAAAGAATTGCTAAAAACAAGAAAGAGATTCTTGCCTTGTTAAGTGAACTCGACAATATATCCATAGTATGCAAAAAGGCAGGCGTCTCCCGTGCAACATTCTATCGCTGGATCGAAGAAGATATGGATCTTGCAGATGAAGTAACCAAGGCGCGTAAACTCGGAAGAGCTGCATTAAACGATCTTGCTAAGTCTGCCTTAACGCAAAAGATAAAAGAAGGCAATATGCAGGCTATCGTATTTCAGCTTAAGAGCAGAGACCCGGAGTATACACCCAAAGTACCTACAAAAGATGTTGAGTCATTCGTTCCAGTACACTCCATAATCATCAATGAAACGCCACCGGAGACGATCGCAGAATGGGCACTAAAGCTTCATAAGGAGATGGCTGAAGAGGAAAAGGGCATATCAGAATAGCTACTTACAGGGTTCGTGAAGTGTTCTCGAGTATACCTTCAGTAACGCCTCAGCACTTGGGAATGATTTAAGATAACTCGGCGAAAGACCCTTCCATCCGTTGTCAGTATCGCAATAGTAATATTGAGCAGTATGATATGAGCTCGTATAAAATACATGCGAAGATGTTGTAGTAGGTACGGGCTGAGCTGTTGCGGGAGGCGAAACTACAGGTGGCACTACGGCAGATTGCGTTGTCTGATTACAGGCATTATCCGCCCAAAGTCCTAGCTTTGAATTCTTTGCGTTCTGTTCAGCTTTCTTGAATTCAGACTGGTACACATATGCCTGACTTTGATAAGTGTATTCGAAGGCGTATCCTTCGGATATCATGGTCTCGTTAAAAAAAGTACCATCCTCGAGCCACACATAACGAAGCAAGCGGTTATACTTGTCTCGATCACCCGAGACACTATCCGACTCCAATCTTACTTTCTTTCCAGTAAGTAAAGCCTTGGCTCTGCTTGAAGCTTCTACCCCAAAACATTGCACGGGTTTTCTTGGATCAACAGTTTCTGGAGTATCTACACCGATAATACGTATAGTATCAGTCTTCCCATCTATAGATACTTTAAAAGTATCTCCGTCAGTTACGGAAACGACTGAGAAGTACGTGGTCGTGGCTGGTGTGGGTGCAGGTGGTGCAACTACTGGAACTTGGCTCGGCGCGGGCTTGGCGGGTGCTGAAGTTGGTTGGCTCGGCGCGGGCGTCGGTGTCGCTGTTTTTGTGCTACTAGAAGCTTGATCAGGAAGTGACCGCACCGTTTTCTCGGCAGTAACTTCTTCAATAGTGCCAGCACCGACACCGTCTTGGGTGCTAACAGGTACGCCTTGAGCTTCTTGCTCTATGTTTGTTTTTTCCTCTGAAACAGTATCAGCAGTTATTCTACTATTACTATGCGGAACGAAGACCGCTACTCCAATGAAAGAAGTCACTATTAGCCCCGAGAAGAATAAGGCTATTGCTTTTCTAGTGGGAACAGACTTAATAAGTCGCTTGAGAATCGGCGGCCATATTAATCCAGCAATCAGTAATACAACTGAAGCTATAAACAGTAAGAAGAATAAAAGGGTTAAAGCGCTACTTTCCATACTTTATTTACACGGCTCGTGAAGTGTTCTTGGGTATACTTTCAATAATGCTTCGGCGCTAGGAAAAGATTTGAGATAACTTGGTGAAAGGCCTCTCCACCCTTCATCTGTATCACAGTAATATAATTTTGCGCTATAGTGCGAACTGGTATAAAACGTGTGACCAGATGGAACTGGTGCTGGTTGTGGTGCTGGTTGAGTAGGCGCGGGGGTTGTTGGTGCTGGTTGTGGAGTTGGTGTAGGGCTCGATGTCGCTGGCGTAGGAGAAGTGGTCGTTTGAGCAGGACTCGAGTTGGTGGTCTTTTGAGGAGTCGGCGATGATGTTGCTGGCTTAGTTTCACTTACTGCTGAATCCTTGGCCGCTTCTTTAACTTCCTCTGACACAATTTCTTGTGGCTCCTCTACATTTATTGCCTGAACCTGCTCAGTGGTTTCAGTAACTGTAGACGTTTTAGTAGCTTTTGGAGATACCGGAACAGCGGGCGTAGTAGCCACTGCAATAACGAAGGATGCCAACGAGACCAGACCGATAGTTTTTGCGATCATCTTGCGGTCCCAATCTTTCTTCAAAAGCCTACTTACTTTCTTAGGAGCAATTAGCCCCACAATCAATAAAATAAACGAAATAAAGAATAGGAACGAAAAGAAGCCATTGATAAATGCCATTGTGGTGAGTTACTAATGATTATTATAAGCCAAGGAGCTGTTTTTTCTTAGCGTCAAACTCTTTCTGATTAATAATGCCTTTGTCTTTCAGAGTAGCGAGTTTTGTAAGCTCATCGAGTTCGCTTGGTCTAGCAGATGATCCTTCTGAACCAATGCGCTGTTCGATAAGCTCCTTTGCTTCAATAAACTCTTTGTTTCTATTGGAGTGGAAATTAATACTGTTCTCATCTCTGGTTGACTGGAGCAAACCGCCTTTTGCCTCTGATCCTCCCTTGAGAGTAAACTGGATATAACCGGCAGATAACCCAGCCTTCTTAAACTGTACTGCCACAATACTGCTATACGGTATCGTTTTGTCTCCTCTCATCTGGAAGCCACCGAGCAGGAATCCCTTCGTGCCACGCTTTATGATAATTCCTGTATTGGTGAGTATTAGCGTGCCGTTATACCCCTTAAACTCTTTATCGTTTGTTGTATTGCTCATATATGTAGTTATTAGTATTGTGCGTTAATAATAAAAAAATCCAGCTCTCTATAATAAGTAGCTGGCAACAACGCTTAGATACACTAAGCCCCGCGCCAGCCGAGTCTTGCGACTCCATATCAGTTTCCCGATATGACCCAACCAAGAGTTGCTGAACACGGGGTTCAGTATCTTGGTTGGGGGTTTTGCGCCATATCCGAAGCGAAAACTTCGGGGTTAGGCACTACTCAATTGTTAAGTCATTTTACCACGAATACGGCAAAAGTCCACGTATCTTAGCTTACATCTGGAGCCTTGCGAAGAGCTTTTATTAGCAACGAATAATAAGCCTAGACTACTGGGTGGGTTCGCGTCATTCATTAGATATGATGCAAACACAAGCAAGTACCGTAATAGCAGAAGAAACCAAGTACTGCCTCTATGCGAGGAAGTCAACCGAGTCAGACGAGCGCCAGGCGCTGTCCATTGATTCACAAATCAAGGAGATGATGGTCCTGGCCCAACGAGAAGGTATTGAGATTATCGACATCTTGCGAGAAAGTCACTCAGCGAAAGAGACCGGGCAACGCCCGGTCTTTAACGAAATGATAGCCGGTATTCGGAATGGTACATACAATTCTATTCTCACCTGGGCGCCTGACCGCTTGAGCCGTAACGCAGGAGACCTCGGCTCCATCGTCGACATGATGGATCAGAAGAAGATCATTGAGATTAGAACCTACGGACAAAAGTTCTCTAACAATCCGAATGAGAAGTTTCTCCTCATGATCCTCGGTTCTCAGGCCAAGCTCGAGAATGATAACAAGGGAGTGAATGTGAAGCGAGGTTTAAGAACCCGCTGTGAGATGGGTATGTGGCCTTCACGAGCTCCTACTGGGTACCTCAACAACCCTAACCGAATGAAAAAGTGCGATCCTGTCCTCGATCCGGAACGAGCACCAGTTATTCGAGAGATATTTGAGCGAGTCGTGTATCAGGGAATAAGCGGGAGACAGATGTACGCCTGGTTAAAGTTTGAAAAAGACTTCAGAGCCAGTAGCGGAAAACATTTGTCACTCAGCAACATCTACACCATCCTCAATAATCACTTCTACTACGGTAGCTTTGAATACCCGAAGAAAAGTGGCAATTGGTATCAGGGAGCACATACTCCACTAATATCTAAAGAACTCTTTGACGAGGCACAAAAGTGTCTCAAGGAAAGATATAACTCAGCAGTAACAGGAAAAGAATTCGCCTTCACGCGATTACTTACCTGCGGTAAATGTGGCTCAGGTATATCCGCTAATGAGAAGTATAAGAAACTGATCAATGGGTCGTTCAATAAGCATATTTACTATGCCTGCACGAAAAGCAGAGACAAGAGCTGCAGCAATAGCATCAATGAGACTAACCTTATCAGCGAGTTAATAAAGATTATTGACCAGATTGATATGAACGAGCTGGGTATTTACGAACGCGTAAAACATGAGCTCAAACGATACGGAAACTTTCAAGCACATGTGTTGGGAAATAATGAAAAACAAAAGAAAGTAGATGTGTCAGAAATAGATATCAAGAACTATGCGAAGTACATTCTGAAAGAAGGTATGCTAGCTGAAAAACGAGAGCTATTGAAGAACTTTAAGAACAAAATAATACTAGAGGATGAAATACTCAGAATATCCTAAGGATTACTAACGAAGTTATTCCTTAAAACTACAAATTCTTCGTCCGTAATTTCTTTGCTTTCGTATTCGTTGTCATCTGTGATCTGATATTGGCCCGGATTTGCAGTAGACTCAACCTTATACATATATCCCAACTTGTGGGATGCGGGTATATAAAACGCTTTTACTATAGGCAGCAACTCAGCTCCTTTTCTTATGAATATCTCTCCTGGAACTTCGAAATGAATAAGTATATCCTTTCTATACTCATTCATACCAAATATTCTTCTGACGATACAATTAATTATCTCGATAGCCTCAAACGACATCTTCTCGAAGTCCTGTTCACTTTTCTGAAAGTGAACCGAATAGGTTCGCAATTTATAGAGCAGTAGATACTTCTTTCTTGTTTCTTCATCTATAACCTTCCATTCATGTAACATACTAATTCCATCTGGCCAGTTCTGTATTACCCCCTTATTCCAGTATTTTCTATACCAATCAGAAGATTTATGATCGCCGTTTATGGCAAAGAATACATCATTAAATATTCTCTCTCCAAGACAACATGCGGCCGTTAAACATGAATAAAAATTTCCAGCTACATATGAGTTATTAATCTCTTCTAATAAAGGGATGTGATCCTGTACTACAGAAAGTACTGGATTCTCAATGCTTAGATATCGTTGCAATTTTTGATCAAAATCCCTTTTTCCATATCTTTCAACAAAAGATTGGTAATTCACATCATCTGGCCCCAAGCCTTGGGGTAAATTTCTTAGCAGATTTCCTTCTGTGTTTATATAAAAGTTTGATACTCTATATCTTTTCATATAGTTCCTTCCAAGCCAGTAAAACTTTCTTAGCCAGATCTAGACCATCCTGTGCCACACCATCTATCTCAATAGTTACTCTAGTATGATCAGGCTTTCCGTCGGGTGATAATGAATGTATCTGGGTATTAATCTTACCAATCCTATGGCCTGACTTATTATTACTGCCAAGAGTAATATGTTTTTCCTGATTGGCAACATCAAGGCTAAGCGCAGCATATCTATTAGTTTTCCAAAACTTCTCGACCCCATCCTTAAATTCTATAGGTAGAGTAGGATCTCTTTTTAAAGCTTCTTTCAGCTCATAACAAACCCTAAAGAAATTCAGTAAGATATCTTTTGGTGATTGAAGAGTGTCCTGCCCTTCATTATTTATAATCAAACCCTTATAGAGATCCTCTATCCTGGCACAGGATCGTTGAAGTTCTTCGTATTTTCTTTGAGATTTTGATGGCTCCATGATTCTATTTTAACATAAAACACGCTAATTGTAGCGTGTTTTATGTGTTCGATCCGTCTCGGGCTCGAACGATTTCTAACCTGGCGGAATAGACCTTTCGGTCTGCTGCCAGGAGTAACTGGCAGTTCTCGGTCTATTAAAAATTAGTTATTGCAAAGAAAGAGCTGAGAAAACAATACTCGCAATAATAATTGCAATGAATAAAGCGGTGCGCCAACTCCAGGCAAGACGTTTATTTGTAAGGTCAGAACACATCTTGATCAGGAAACCAAACGCACCGAGCGCGCTCAAGGTAAATAATGGTAGATTTGCAAATGAGTATCCTTCTGGAATTGATGCAATAAACCAAAAAACAGGTATAGAATATGCTACCAAAAAGTGTTTTTTAACTAGTGCTTGTTCTTCTTTTGATGGTTTCCTAAATATCGGTAAAAGATATATCACGCCCAATGTTGCCGAAGTTACAAACGTATAAACCGAGATACCAAAGAGCACCGCTCTCGAATCAAGTACATAAAGAAGATTCTTGTAGAGAGCCCCGTCTAACGCATGACCAACATTGCTCGTGAACACAAGACTAATAACCATAATTAAACTATATTTGAGAAGATGGAGCTTATTTTCATTATGTTGAGTAGGCTTGATGATAATTGCCACAACCAACAACATCAAAGCAACAATAATTAAAGGGTTTGGATAGTCATTATTAATTAACACGCCCATTGCCACCATAACAGGAATTCCTATTAACGAACTAAATGTACTTACTATAGAAAGAGAGCTTGCTGAATTAATAACAGTATATCCAATATATTGAGCGATACCCCAAAAAAATGCGATACCTGCTATCCACCAAAAAGACTCGGGATTTCGTAATAGAATCAAGAGATATTCATGCTTATATGTTACTAGCAAAAGCATGGCTGACGGGATAACTGCGTACCGTTGTAGCCCGGCAATGGTATGGGCAGAAACCCCTTGCTCCTCAAGTTTACGGATATTTAGATTAAAGATAGCGAACAATAGAGACTGGAGAAAAACTACAAATATAATTAGCATGGTGTGAAGCTCTTGGTGTATGTAACAATCCCGACCATTATTGGTCGGGTACTGTCCTGATAGTTAACTATTTTAACCTCGTAATATCACTCAACACGGCGAGGATATTGTCAGAGTATTGCAGCCATTGGTCTAATGAAAAATTTGGGTACTTCTCAATATCAGCAGGCAACAAGTCCAACCCTATTTGCCTCATCTTATCAAAATACAGACTGCGGAATTCCTCTGCTCCATCGTAGCCATTAATCCATTGGAAGTTAAGACTCAGTGTGCCGTTAGTGCGAAGTGTAAAAAGAGAGCGTGGGCAAACACTGCTAAAAATAGGACTAAATGATCCCGAAGATGTACCAGTGCCAAAACTAACATTATCCGCATGCTCCTTTGAAAACACATACAACTTTTCAAAGGCGGCATATCCCTCAGAAGATAATGTGCTTTTTGCGGCATTCAGAAGTTCGTCTTCACTCCATCTTTTGCGAGCGCTATTTGAGGTAGATACCTTGATGTCTTTTTTCACCTCTGCACCAAAGATCTTTGGAATAATAATTTCATGTTCTTCATGACGATAATATTCGAGTTCGACTGCATAGATATCAAATTGACTGTTTTGGTTCACATATACAACCAGGTCTTTGAGTCTATCGCTCAGCTGATCCATGAGTACTACAAAATGAAATATGCCGTCGTTGAGATTTGTTCGAACTTTTTCGACTATCTTTAACGATTCATCTTCTGAGATCTCATAGAAATTCTGCAACTTTTCTTGTACGCTTTGCTGGAAATGCTTGCTCGTATATGCATTCAGTGTATCGATAAATACATTAAAATCGTTGGCGTGTCTCCAGAGGGCAGCACCATAATCTAGTGCTTGAGCGACAACTGTCCTCTTGTCTGGATTCTTGTAGAGTTTTGTTTCAACAATGTATATTTCTCCGTCTTTATCAAATCCAATAGCATCAATAGGACCACTATTTGTATTAAACTCGCGAGCTAGAATCACCATCCGTATATCTTCTCTGATCTCATAAAGCGGTATGCTTTCCGGATTGTCATAAATATACTGCTGGAGATAGTCTTCTCTATCAAAAGTAGACTTATCTACTTTTTTCGCATCCTTGCCGTTTTTTGAAATAATGATTGCCATAATGTGTGCATTATATCATAAAGGATACTAAAAATGGGGGTATCTTATGATACAATCCAAATAATCATGACAAAAAACGACCTATACGCCCTCAGGCTCACCATTCGATATATAAATCGCTATCCGAGCTATTGGTTTTGGTTTTTTATTCAAACTATTCTCGTTGGTATTGGAATAGCTACTCCAATTATTTTCGGTGCTATTATTGATGCGTTAGCTACCGGAGATTTCAGTTCCAGAGAACTCTACACACTATTGGTAATATATGTAGTGTTCTTGTTTATCTCTCCCGCAATAAGCATTATTACAGTATCCAAATGTCTCAATATCGCAGCCAAAGTTGGCCGAGACTTCAGAAACGACGCGATCCGATTATTCGAAAATGCTCCGATCGATTTCTTTAAACTAAAAAATCGCGGGGTGTTTTTAAAGATTATTGATTCTGCATATGACAGCATATATCGTCTGACTGACGATATCCTCCATCGCTACTTAAGCTCTGTTGGATCAGTGATAGGTATTCTGATGTCTACTGCATTTATTAAGCCACTTATTTTGGTTATTTTCCTTATAACCTCAGGACTCTCGATAGTAAATGTTATCGTATTTGGAAGAAGAGAAGAAAAGGCCAGAATAGAATGGTCAAAGAAAGAAGAAGCTCTAACGGGTGGAATTGTCGAATTTTTGAACAACTTCAAGACGGTCTTCTATCTTAACTTATTTGCCAAACAACAAGCCGATATCGCAGAAAAAATAGAGGAATCATATAAAAAACGTACCGAAGTAATTCGACGCAGCTTACGCAAATGGTACAACAATGGACAACTAGAACAAGTGACTATGATCCTGGTATTTATTTTCTGTGTGACGAATGTTATGAACGGAAACTTCACCATCGGAACTATGACCGTTGTTCTTGCCTTCGTTGGTAAACTATCGGGGCAGATAGGCACCCTGGTGGGCTACTTGGAAAGTTTCTCTGAAAGAGCGACGGCACTCCAGCGCTTCAACGAAGAGATTGCTATACCCCTTGAAGGACAATCTCTAGTAAAAACAGGTCTACTCAAGGATCGTTTTAAAAAGCTTGCTCTGTCTAATGTAGGAGTCTCTCGTGACGAGCGAGAAAATCTAACCAACGCTAGTTTCACAATAAAAGAAAAGGAGAAGATTGCTATTGTCGGACATACTGGAGGCGGAAAATCAACCCTACTCGATGTAATATTAAAAGCAATTACCGATTACCAAGGATCGGTTACGATCAATAACATTGAGTATCGCAAACTAAACGGAAAAGATATTGTTGATGTTTTTAGCATAGTTCCGCAGGAAGTGCAACTATTCCGAGGTACCATACGAGAAAACATCTCGTCAAGCTCAGAGTCCCCTAGTGATGGAGAACTAAGCGAGCTACTAAGAATCTGCTGTCTTGGGGAATTTATCAATCAATTACCAAGGGGAGTAGACGAACAGCTATTTGAAGGTTCGTTAAATATCTCTGGCGGAGAGCGACAGCGTATTGGTATAGCACGTGCCCTTTTCCAAAATCACCCCGTCTTGATCCTCGACGAGGCAACTGCCAGCCTTGATCCAAAGACTGAACGAGAAGTCGTTGGAAATATCATGAAGGCATACCCAGACCTTACCCTACTCTATGTAACACACAAATATTCCATGCTCGACTCATTCGATACCATTATAGTACTCAGCGATGGATGCATTATTGAGAACGGTCCATTTGAAAAACTAAAGAGGAATGGCGGCCTATTTAGAGAACTATATGAAGCAAGTAAGGTTAGAATAACTTAGGTTAGAGCTTGAGCGTTATTTCTCAGCCGATGTAATAACTATAGTTACTTAGTTTTATTTATCTTAATTAACTCAAAGAGGGTCGAAACAATAAAAATAATCTGCAGAGCAATGAAGATCGCATCGTTAATGTAGATGCTGTAGGCGAGCAGAAAAGCACCGCCGATAATAAAGAGGATATCCTGTCGTCTTTCATCTTTGACCCAGACGGCAGCGGAGATCCCAAGTAGGCCAATAATTCCAAATATTATCATATTGTTCATTTTGATTTTATGTGAGCTTATAGTTTGTAGATCCGGAAAGCTCCAGAATTAATAAAATCACTATAGTCGTCATAGTGACAAGATGAACCTTCAAGTATATATGAGTGGAAATAGATATAGCAGACTTCGTGTATTTGCATCAAGTCGCTGCCATATTGACCTATTTTTATATATTGAGCATCTTGTACTCCTTGTGGTTTTGCAAAAGGCTTAACTTCTTCAAATGAACTGCCTGGATTATTTAGCTTAAAAAGACCATCATACCCTCCATTACCAGAAGCGTCTTCATGGTAGCGATTTTGAATAAATGACTCTAAACTTGGCTCTGATACTTTATAAATCTTAAATGCTATAGGGCGAAGACCTATTTTTGAAAGACTGAAAAATCCTTCTGCATTTCCATTAACACTTTTTTCTTTATTATGAAATACGCTATAGGCGATCTCGTTGTTTCGCCAAATATAGTATTCGTATCCTGGTTTATTTTTTGCCTGTAAGACACTACCTCCAAGAGGGAGTTTTTTGATAGTCTGTGCGCTGACGTCTTCTGAGGCCATAGTCTGAGTATTAGTAGCTGGCTCCGTCTCTTTTTCAGTTTCCTCACTGGAGGCATCATTGCCATTAGAGTTAGTAAGCGTATTAATTGTTGTGCTCGGTTGCGAGTTTTTTGTCGATAGGAAGTACCCAACACCTATGATTGCTAGCAATAAAGTCAGAGCGCTAATATATAGAATAGATTTTTTGCTAATCATTTTTTTATCCATATTACGAGCATATTGTATTTATTATATCATAAAACACGCCTTTTGGCGTGTTTTATGTGTCACTGACCCTACATGGTCAAATGAAAATAAGCCCAATCTAAATTCTATAAAAGCCCAATAAGTGGCCCTGCAGCAAATGCCAAAATAAGGACGAGTGTTATAAGCACAAATAAAATGCCTGGAATTAATAAGTATTTTCTTCCTTGGCTATATTGGGTTCGAATAAGAAACAATACTGCGTAGTCTATCAAGCAGGCAAAACCTGCAATAGGAAAGATAAGATAGAACACTGATGCTGTGCCAGGATATACTCTTAACGCATATATAAATCCAATGAATAGAAATAGGGAAAGAGCTAATACTCCCCATCCAAAAACCTGAAGCCATTCTATAACAGATTCTTTGTCTTCGTTTTTCATATGAGATTATTCTAACACAGAACACTTTTCATAGAAATAATCACCTTTTTGGGTGATTATTTCTACCAAGACTTTACATTAATCCTCTAACCTTGTAGGGCTCCTGACCAGTCTCGATCGGGTGCCCTATACAACTGGCTAGTTCGGTCTAGAACCTCCACAATCGGGTCAGTTGAGGGCTTTTCCGGTAGGTTGTAAGTTATGTAATCTGAGGGGTCTCGGTCTAGAGTGAAATAAAGCTACTAAAACTTTTTTTGAGCTTTAGTTATCTCCAGGCCGCTAAACATAAAATCATCTATATCAGAATTTGATTCTTTCTTGGTATTACTTCTGTGATGTTCGATTTCATCTAAATTGATCCCAAAATATATTTCTTCTATACCGATAAATTGCTGAGTGAGTGACTTTATGTATTCTAAGTGATTCTGCGAAGTAATAGTATTTTGATAAATATAAGACAACGTACCTATAGCCTTTTTTGCAATATACGAATCAGAGGCCGATATTCGAGTCTTGTCATGAACTATTTTATTTCTGACATGATAAATATATAAAATATTATTTCTTAGTATTCTCAAATGACTTTCTTTAATAGAGTAATACTTATCGCTAACTAAATAGTTAACTAGTCTTTTAAACTTTCTTTCCTTCATGCGAAATAACCTTTTTATATAAAGATATCTTCCTTTTTTTATACTAGGTTTTACTCCGTAGTGAATGAAGTAATTTTCTAGAGACGTAATAGATCTTCTAATGCCATCATCTATATTGTAGTTAAAATAGCTTGCCATTACCTCAATATAATCTCTAATATATACAGCATCTGATACAGCGGCTAGAACACTAGAGGGAGGAAAAGAAGATATAGTGGAAGGCCACCATGCAAGGACAACCCCATTTCCTTGGCTATCCAACACACTAACATCAAATACGTCTACCATTGAAACAGAATGCGTTAATATATGACCCCCTAGATATTTTCTCTTATATATTTCATCAACTACAATAGGAAGTGTTGGGCGAATATAGCCAATTATATAACCACTCAGGTGCACTAAACGCTCTGCTGCTCTGATATCGCCTTTTGCTGAACTAGCAAAGTCTTCTACTAAAACAGAAAATAGTTTTTTCGATATACTCCTATGTATATTAATATATAGAACTCCATTTCCTTCCCTCACTTTCAGCCTACTGTTTAGATCCATATTGAAGTCCCCAAACTTATCGGGAACTCTAATACTATACTTAATAAGTACTTCTATTTTTTCCGTATCTTCAATATATTCTTTTCCTATATAGCTACTCACTACTATTAAATTTAATATTGATAAAAGGTGGGGAACACTAAACTATTTTGACTAAACTAATCACATCTTTAGCTTCAAGCTCTACATGGTAATACTAATCTCTCTGTCAAATTACTTTATTTTTTCTGCCCAAAGTTAAGTTTACGCACTACATTAAAATACATATTCTTATCAGGAACAATATAAACCAGCCCATCACACATAAAACTGCCAGCAGTCGTTTTATTTTCTAGTTCTTTTAACAACTCTACGGTTTCTTCTTTCGAGATAAACTCTGCAATTGTCATATGTGGGTTAAATGGAAACTTTCTCGGTTTAGCATCTGAAAATAACGAAGCGGCTTCAATCTTCTCTCGCACCGAATTTAATTCTGTTTGGTCTTCTAATGGATAAGCGACTCCTGGATAGGGCGGATAGTCCTTGGGCTTACCATAATTAATCTCAAATGGTTCAATTTTTGAAGCGATGTTTTGTAACTCTTCCCAATCTTCTTCAGTTACAGGTCTTGGGATTGGAACTGATAAACTAATATGTGCATCACAACTAGCTTGGGATTTCGGATCATATTTTGCGCGAAGAGAATTAACCATCGAGAAGGTGGGTTCTGGCGGCATGACTAGGATAAGACCATAACGATACTCTTTTTCCCACTTCTCCCAACTATCAATATCTGAAACGTAATTAGTTATCATTTTGTTTTCAGTATTACTACTAAGTATCTTCTGTGTAATAAGCATACTATACCAAAACCACCCACAATTATAAAGAAAAACCACCCATATGAGGTGGTTTTTCTTATCTAGACTTTACAGAGATTCTGTAGCCTAGTAGGGCTCCTGACCGGTCTTCCTTCGACAGGCTCAGGACAGGCTCTCGGGTGCCCTAGACAACTGGCTACTTCGGTCAAGAACCTCCAGTATTGGGTCAGTTGAGGTCTTTTCCAGTAGGTTGTAAGTTATGTAATCTGAGGGGTCTCGGTCTAGGGTAGATGAGACAGTGAAAAGAAGAAAATAGGTCCCGATATAAATATTCGAGACTACGCGAAGTACGCCCTACGAGATGGACCAGTTATTGAGAAGCGAGAACTATTGATGCACTTGAGGGGCAAGCTAGTGCTAGAAAATCAGAATTTAAGAATTGAAGTGTGATGTTCGGTTCTCAAAATGAAAAAGACATTCTAGTTTTGCGACAAATTCTAAGCTACTCTCCCGAGCTTTCTTATGATCAGCATCTATCAAGTAGATGCTATTCGCAACAGCCTTACGAGTTTTTTCGAAGTCTTCTGCTTCCATAAAATAGTATATTGACTCACCATCTTCCGAAATAAAACAAGATTCAGAAATAACACCTTCATTCTTGAGAGTCTCTACTACCTCGCTATTTCTATGCTTGAGCTCTTCAGACCAATTAATCCAAATGCGCTTTGCACCTGGCTTGAATCTAAACTTAATTAATTTTACATTTGTCATAGTAGAATATTTAGTATTATTATAATTGAATCTTCCTGTCTGTAACACTATAAGATTTTGAGGATATGTATCTAGGCAACGGCATCTCCAGTGAAGACATTAAACTCATTTGCTGCACTTTTGCCCTGAATAATAATTTCTAGAAAACGTTTTTTTCCAATCCCAGAACTTCCTGAAACTATTGAAGCAGTATCATCAGGAACATCCTTTAATCTCTCAAAATAGGGCAGATTACTAAATTTGGAGTAAAAACTAATACCATCTTTTCTATCCTCATTTAGAAAAGTCGTTTTGCAATTTCCAAAGTTATCAACCCACCACACTACTGCTGGTGCATCCGGTACATCTTTTATGCTCATTTTAGCACCTTCTAAGTTTTTACCACTAAGTAAGTAGGTAGCTACACGAGGTAGGAAGTCGTAACTTCTAAATTGCGTCCTCGTAACTAAATCCTTGATTTCCTTCGATAATACCCCTCCTGAGATCATTTGATCCAGTGCCTTTGGTATATCAAGAATAGTTATAGACTCAATGAGCTTAAGCTTTTTTACTAGAGAAAGCGTAAAACCGTCTATACTCGTTAGTACAAGAATATTCTTGTATCGAAAGTAGCCAAAAGGTGTTCCATTTTTCCACTTCTTGGCTTTGCCATTCCTGGGGGCAACATTGACGAGAATAGCTCCGGTACTTTCCTCGAGAGCATCTATAATATCAATAAGGTTTCCTGCAGCCTCAAGATCACTTTTAACACCAATAAAGGAGACTGGGAAACCTGTAAGTGTAGCCACTCTCGCTGTCTGCCTGCCCACAGCGTTTGCATCCCGGCAATCGTTTATGATTGTTATATTCATACTTTTAGTTATTTACTATTATAATTAAAAAACAGCCCCGTGAGAGGGCTGTTTTCTTTGGTTATCTATGTAAACAATTAGACAAGAAAACAAGCCCTCATTAATGGGTTAGTCATTTTCATCATCATAGTGTTTTGAATAGCTCTATTCATACAGTTACTATAACATACTTATTAGACTATTACAAATACTACCACAACATTCACCTGCCTTGATGGCAATTGAAAACATTACTTACCATATAGACTCTTATGAAGTCTCTTTTTAAATATACAGAAAAGTCACACCTAAAATGTGTGACTTTTCTTATCTAGAGTTCAGAATGCTTCTGTAGCCTAGTAGGGCTCCTGACCCCTCTCGGTCGGGTGCCCTAGAGAACTGCGGGACTTGGATTCGAACCAAGGTACTCGCCTCCAGAGGGCGATGTCCTACCACTAGACGATCCCGCAATATAGTTATTTCAGGTAAGATACAGCTTTCTCAATACGCTTTATACTTTCCTCTTTTCCTAGCACCCAGAGGAACTCTACCGGAGAGGCAGACTTCTCTTGTCCTGAGAGCGCAACACGCACTGGCCAGAATACATCACCGTTCTTGAGCCCTAATTCATGCACAACACTTCCAAGTGTTTCTGTGAGCATCTCCTGGTCATCCCATATACCAGTCTCACTATTTTGCAGTATTTCAAGCGCTTTTGTCAAACCAAGCACGGTATGCTCATTTGTACTCTTTGGAAACTGCAAGAGTTCTGAGCTGTATTCTTGAACAGTTAAGAAGCCTTGTGCGAGGGCGTCAAACTCGGCAAGATGAGTTAATCTGTCTCGCAGTACGAGGGTAATTTTAAGCATCACATCAGGAGAGACAGTAAGTTTTGAGAACGGCTTCACCATTTCAACGAGATCGAGTACCTCGATCTGGCGAATATAGTGTGAGTTTATAGAGTTAAGCTTTTTGATGTCAAAAACTGCTGGCGCTTTATGGACACGCTCCAGCGAGAATTCCTGAACTAGTTGTCCAAGATTAAAGAACTCACGCTCGTCGCCCGGATTCCATCCAAGTAGAGCTATGAAATTGACAAGAGCCTCTGGCAGATAGCCCTTATCTTTGAAGTCTTCTACTGAAACATCCCCTTCTCGCTTTGAGAGTTTTTGTTTTTGTTCATTAACAAGAAGTGGCAGGTGAGCATAGAACGGTGCCTCCCAACCGAATGCTTGGTAGAGCAAGATATGCTTTGGTGTAGAGGGCAACCACTCTTCCCCACGAATTACATGGGTAATTTCCATGAGGTGGTCATCTACCACCACCGCTAAGTGGTAGGTTGGGTATCCATCTGACTTCATCAAGATCTGGTCATCTATCTCAGATGTTTTAAATGACACTTCTCCACGAATTACATCCTGGAAAGCAACTACCTCGTTCTCAGGGACTTTAAGGCGAATAGTATGGGGAGTTCCTGAAGCAATGAGCGCTGTAGTCTCTTCTTCCTCTAGTGTCATTTGGTTACGCATAGCGTTTCTGTCGTAACGAGGAGCTTTCTTTTCTGCTTCCTGCTTTTTACGCATAGCATCAAGCTCCTCTGAGGTATCAAACGCGTAGTAGGCGTGTCCTGAATCAATCAGCTGCTTGGTATATGTTTTGTATATATCCAGTCTCCTCGACTGCACATATGGTCCATGACTATCTAGTGAGTATTCTTCAGGTGAGATAAAGTAGGTCGCATTATCTGGAGTAATACCTGCCCACTTAAGAGATTCAAGAATTCTCTCTTCAGCATCAGGAACGAATCGCTCACGGTCCGTATCTTCAATACGCACAATAAAGTGGCCGTTATTCTTCTTTGCATATAGGTACGCAAAAAGAGCAGTCCTGAGACTACCTATATGCATATATCCAGTTGGACTTGGAGCGAAACGTGTTCTTGTCATAGAAAGATTATAACATACCTATATACTTACTTTGAAGCTCTTCCTGTGATGAGGAGAATATCCATGACGAGAGATTGCATCCAAGTGCTTTGCAGTACCATATCCTTTATGAAGTTCAAAGCCGTACTGCGGGTACTCTTTTGCTAGTTCCCGCATCAATCGGTCACGAGTAACTTTCGCAATAACACTTGCGGTAGCGATCACAACGCTCATCTCGTCTCCATGTATAATCTTTTCCTGTTTTATATTAATACTATTAATATAAAAGCCATCTACTAGTACATATTCTGGAGTATCTTTTAGCGTTAAAATCGCCTGCTCTAGCACGAAGTTATTAGCATATGACAAACCCTTAGTATCTATATCACTAGAAGATATAGATGAAATACTATAACCACCGTTCAATACAGCAAGTAACTTATCATATAACTCCTCACGCTTATCCTCAGCTACCATCTTTGAGTCTCGTACCTTCAGCTTCTTAAGTAGCTGAACTTGTTTGCTATTAGCTGTGACAGCACACGCCACCATTGGACCTGCTAGTGCCCCACGCCCTACTTCATCGACACCTGAGACATAAGAAAAGCCCTGATTAAAGAGGGCTTTTTCTATCTTCCCATTCGGGTAGAGTACTTTTTTACGCTTCTGGTGTTTCATTAGTTTCTTCACTTGTTGGTGTTTCCACTACTTCAGATACCTCTTCAGCCACTTCTGGTTGAGCAAGCTCCATATCATCTTCGTTAGGAGCTACCATAGCATCTGGTTCAAGGCCAAGCGCTACCATACGCTTACGCTCCTTAAGCTTTGTTGCCTTACCAGAAAGGTTACGCAAGAAGAAGATCTTCTTACGACGAACCTTAGAACTGCGAAGAACGGTAATTTTTTCAATTGTTGGTGAATTGAGAAGATACTTCTTTTCAACCCCTACTCCGTTAGATACCTTTCGTACTGTAATAGAAGAGGCAATACCTACTCCACCAGATCGTTCAATAACAATACCTTCAAACACCTGGCTTCGAGTCTTACCACCTTCTTGGATTTTCTGTGCTACACGAACAATATCTCCAGTGGTAACATCTGGAAGAACCTTCTTGAGATACTGCTTTGAAATTCGGTCAATTATTGCGTTCATAACGAGATACTCCGTTGATCTAATAAGCGTTTAACAGGAAGTATATCACATTTTTACCCCTGTGACAAGCTTCACCCCTCTCTTGCTAGTTTAGCACCTCAAACTCAGGCTCGTAGCCTAATGCAGACCGTACATCTAACCGCATAGCATCATCATCCATGACAGCAAGGTTGGTCTTTATTTTCTGCTCACCGGACGAAGTTGCAAGAACCAAGAAGACATCGTACGCACCTCCGTCATGCCTGATGAGAGCGTGCTTTAAACGCTCCAACATCGTCTTGTCCGTACCTGGATGGCAGTGAATTACTATCTGGCCTGTTACTACTACCCGTTCATCCTCCATCTTCTTCCCTATCTTTAGCTCCTTCGCTTCCTCAAGCAATATCTTCGCTGCACCATCTTTGAGAGACAACTTCCCTCGTACAGCTACCACTTTTCCGTCTACCCAGAAGTTCACATCTGCAGCGAGTTTTTTAGGGAATACTAACACTTCAATTATTCCAGTGAGGTCTTCTATTTTAACAAAAAGCATCGCTTCATTTTTCTTGGTGTAAATCTTCTGGATACTCGATATCACACCAGCCACTCTCACTTCCTTGCCTTCCTCACCGCCTACTCCAACCTCAATAATAGGCTTGAGCCCAGAACCGAGTAGAATGTCCTTGTATGAGTCGAGTGGATGACCACTAACATAGACTCCTACTAATTCTCGTTCCCAATCTAGTTTTTGTTTCGAAGAAGCTGGTTCAACTACCACCATATGAAGTGTCTGGACTTTATCCGTACCCGCTAAACTTCCAAAAATATCTATCTGGCCGCTATGTTCGTTTTTACGAATTTGGTTGGCAAAAGCGAGCATGTTATCCATCGAAGCAATAAGTGTAGCTCGTTCACCAAACTCATCCAAGGCTCCCGCTTTGACTAGACTTTCTAGAGACTTTTTATTTATCTCACCACTAGCAGTACGGGATAAAAAGTCCTCTAAAGAAGTAAAGACGCCACCGTTCTTACGAGCTTCTTCAATAACCGTAATAGGTCCTTCTCCAACATTTTTAATAGCAGAGAGTGCATAACGAATTTTCTTCTCGTTCGGCACAACCGCAAAATCCATGAAACTTTCGTTCACGTCTGGCGCTACTACTAAGAGCCCCATACTGCGACACTCATCTATTTCAATTGCGATACGGTCGAGATCATCTTTATCTGATGTTAGAAGAGCCGCCATAAACGCATCAGGATAGTGGGCTTTTAGATATGCAGTCTGTACAGAAATAAGGGCGTAACATGCGGCGTGCGACTTGTTAAAACAATAGGCTGCAAAGTCTTCGAGACTTTTCCATAGTGACTCCAAAAACTCTGGTTTCGCACCACTATGCTCGATAGCACCATCTACGAATTCTTTTTTCATCTTAGCAAGTGTCTCTAACTGCTTCTTTCCAATTGCCTTACGCAGTGTATCTGCTTGGCCACCGGTAAAACCACATAGATCTTTGGAGATTTGCATCACCTGTTCTTGGTACACAATAATCCCATAGGTATTTTTGAGAGCCTCTTCCATTTTTGGATGCTCGTAGGTAATAAGCTCTGGGTTATGCTTTCTTTTAATAAAGTCATCAATCCACTGCATAGGACCTGGACGGTACAGAGCTACCATCGCAACGATATCTTCAAACCGGTTTGGCCTCAGCTCCTTAATGTAGCGTTTCATACCAGCTGATTCCAGCTGGAATACTCCAGTCGTATCGCCACGAGTGAGTAACTCGTAGGTAGCCACATCATCGATAGGAATATCGTTCATATCTAAATCAATGCTGTAGGCACGCCGCATAATTCTTAAAGTATTTTTTATGATAGTAAGGTTGGCCAGACCTAAAAAGTCAAACTTCAAAAGTCCAAGGTCTTCTATTGGTCCCATTGAATACTGCGTGGAGATTACTCCCTTTTGTGCGCGCACCAGCGGGGTATGTTCAACAATCGGATCTTTGGAGATCACTACTCCAGCCGCATGTACTCCCGCGTTCCTGATAGTGCCTTCGAGCTTCATTGCAATATCTATGAGCTCTTTTGCACGAGAATTATTATCGTATTCTTTCTTTAGTTCTGGGTCTTCAACAATAGACTTAGAGAGTGGTACATGCCTTCCCTGAACAGGGGCAGGAATTAGTTTTGCAATTGCATCCACTTCAGCATATGGCATACCCAGTACTCTACCCGTATCACGAACTGCGTTTCGTGCTGCCATCACACCAAATGTAATAATCTGAGCTACACGATCTTGTCCGTATTTCTGAGTGGCATATTCAATAACCTCTCCTCGTCTATCATCAGCATAGTCCATATCAATATCCGGCATCGAGATACGATCCGGATTTAGAAAACGCTCAAAGAGCAGTCCGTACGGCAATGGATCGAGTTCGGTTATGGTCGTACAGTACGCAACAATTGACCCTGCTGCACTCCCGCGACCAGGACCACAGATAATTCCGTTTTTCTTACTCCATGAAATAAGATCAGCTACGATTAAGAAATATCCTTCGTACCCCATCTTACCCACTACTTCTAGTTCGTACTCTATACGGGTCAACACATGCTCTGGTAGTAACGGCATTATCTCTTCAACTGTTTTCTCTTCTGACTCATGTCTTTTGAGTCCTCCGTAGCGCCACCCTGCACCGTGAAACACCATTTTTCTGAGATAACTCTTCTCTGTTTCTCCTTCTGGGACTTCAAATGTTGGAATAAGTATTTTTCCAAGCTCAATTTCTAGGTCACACAGACTTGCAACCTTTACCGTATTAGCAATTGCCTGCGCGTCATCAGGAAATCTTTCAAGAAGATAAGCTCCAGATCTAACTGATAGATCTTGATCCAACTTCATTCTATTCTCATCGGTAATAATATTACCGGTTTGCACACACAGTAAGATATCATGAGGGTAATGATCCTCTGCTTTGGTGTAGTGAGCATCTCCGGTAATCACAAGATCGAGATCGAGCGTCTTTGCAATCTCACGTAACCCTGCATTTACTATCCGTTGTGGCTCCCACTCTATGTGGGGTTGCATCTCTAAGTAGTAGTTTTCTTTTCCAAATAAATTTTTGTACCACTGAGCAATCTCAAGTGCGCGCTCCATATTGCCATTTTGGATATGCGTACCAAGCTCTCCTCCTACGCACCCTGAAAGACAAATGAGTCCCTCGTGATACTGCTCAAGTAGTGCATGGTCAATTCTCGGTTTGTAATAAAAGCCATCCAAGCAAGCGGTCGTTGAAAGGCGCATCAGATTCTGGTACCCTTTAAAGTTCTTTGCAAGAAGTATGAGGTGAAACGGAGTACGATCTTCCTGAGACGATTTATCTGTATGGAGTCTGGGAGCAACATAGGTCTCAATACCAATAATTGGCTTCACGCCCTTTTTCTTACATACCTTATAAAACTCAATAGCACCAGAAAGAGTACCGTGATCAGTAATAGCTACTGCCTTCTGACCAAGGGCAACCACATGGTCAATAAGAGTGGGTATTTTCTGTAACCCATCAAGCAGGCTATAATGGGTGTGATTATGGAGGTGAACAAAATCCACGACCGTTTCCTGGTTGTTTGAAGCTTCCTCTTCTGTCATAGTTAAATCCTATCAATCTATATGGTAAACCCTGAAACACAGTACTGTTTTATTTTAGGCAAGAACAGCGCACTTGCTCTTGCTGAGATTTCTGCCACCCTTTACAGGAACGGCATTTCTTTTGTTGCTCCCAGCATAACAAGAGAGTACGCAATAATCAAGGTTAGCGTACCTATCCCTAATGCTTCAAAAATTATGGAGCAACTAGGGGGAACCATAAAAATCATTCGCATTGTAGATAGCTTTACAGAAAAGAACCTGATGGATGGTTTATTGCACTATGGTGAAGGCGTAAAGTCTGACGGAAAGTATGTGTTTGGTATGTCGTGGTATAACTGCCCTCATATCTCATCACAGCGCAAACAAAAGCTCGCTTTTGAAATTAAAAAGGTAATTAAAGAAAAGTACTCAGTACGCCTCGTTATTGCCCAAAAAGACAATAAACTAAGCTCGGCCGAAATTCACCACAATAAACTCATTACCAAAGGAGCTGAGATATGTATCATCAACGACTCTGGGAATATAGCACTTGGAGAAACTGAGGCCATTCAAGATTTTGAGCGCTATAGCTTGCGTGACTACGACAAGCCAGAACGAGACGCCAAGTCGGGAATGCTCCCTCCTAAGCTTGCTCAGATTATGCTCGGCCTGATTCCTGAAAAATATACCCAGATCTACGACCCGTTTTGTGGTACCGGAACAGTACTGGGAGAAGCACTAATACAAAACAAAGTAATTTATGGCTCAGACCTTTCTCAAGAAGCCTGTGATATGGCGAATAAGAATATTACCTTCCTCTCGAAACATTTTGATATAGACCAAAAGAACATTCACGAGGCACTGCAAGGAGACGCTACAAACATCAGCTTGGAATTTCAGAACAAGAAGCCTACCTGGATAGTAAGTGAGATGTACTTAGGCCAGGCTTTTTATAAAGAGCCACCACTTGGTATTGTCGAACAGGAAGTGAAAAATCAAACAGATCTCTTTATTCGTTTCCTCAAAAACATAGCGAGCAACACCAGCCACATCGCAGGTTTTGTGATGGCTGTACCGTTTTACACTGTCGCTGGAAAATCATATTTTTTGCCTATTCTTGACGAAATTCGTAAACTCGGCTATACTATCAGGAGTCCTTTCAAAGGGCTTTTAATAACCTCTCCCGACCAGAAACTACGAGAATACATAAAGAATCGCGAAAGTATTTTGTACCGACGCGAGGATCAAGTAGTTGGCCGTGAGATCATAATCATAACAAAAGATAACGCATAACGCGTTTTATAGACTGGAGGTTAGTGTATGGCAACCAAAAAGGCGCTGGGAAGCGCCAAAAAGAATAGAGATAGTATCGCCAAACGCCTAGGTATAAAAGTGTACGGTAACCAAGCCGTTCAGCCAGGTAGTATTATTGTACGCCAAAGAGGTGTAGCGTATCGTCCTGGAGTAAATGTACGCATTGGTAAGGACTACACTATCTACTCTACCGTGAAGGGTACTGTACAGTTCACCGACAAGACCATAAAAAACTTTACAGGAGCTACTAAAGAGATAAAGGTAGTCAACGTTACGGTCTAATTAGAACATACGGACTCTCTTCAAATAACACACTATTCCGGTGTGTTATTTGTTTTTTTAAGTAATGCCAAGAGTTCACGAACCATCTTCTCATCTATACCGCCATTATTCTGACTCGCGTATTCCTGCATAAGAGAGAAAATAATCTTCTGAACTTCTACCGGTTTCTTTATATCAGCTAGTACTAGTGTCGTATTACTGGCAGTACTAATACTGACAGACCCGAAGTTAAACAAACTACCAAATATATTCTTTATATCAACGGTTACATCCTGAATTTTGTCATACCCAGCTTCCTTCTGTGAGGTTCTAAAAAGACCACTCTGTTCAAAGTCTATTATCCTTCTATTGGTAATAATAAAGCGATCCCTACTCCACACAAAATAACCGTAGAAGATCCATGTAAGAAATAAAACAAAACACGCAAACGATACAAGAAAGAAGTATGGAACATAGAAATAGAAGAGCATCCCACAAAATGCCGTAAGGCACAGCACAATAGGAAGCCATATCTCTTTCAACAATACAAAAACATGCTTATTTAAAACAACCCGTACTTCTTCATCTTCTCCTTGTGTAGCAAATATTTTTTTCATCTAATTTATTGTTTTAGCGTATCTGAATTGAATCTTTTGATCTGTTGGAGGAAGAATAATTGAATCTTTTGTTGCTAGGCTGAAGTCCGCCTTCCCAAATGAGTTCTTCTTTAGGATATCAAGTAATCCTCCACTTCTCTCAAGTGACTTCTTTATATCCTCTACATTTCCTATGACCTGAATAGTAACAGGAAAAGAGTATTTCTTGTTATCAAACTCAAGCTGATCTTGATCCACAATTACATATGACTTATATATCACCCTTCGACCGTTAATACCTATTGCAGTTGGTTTAATGTTTCGAATTCCATTTATAAGGTCAACCATCTCCTCAGTTAAAAGTCCTCCTTTCACAACGACTTCAACTCCTGGTCCTGCCACTTGGTCTACTCCTGTATTTTTCTTATATTCTAGTAGCCGTTCTTGTGCATTTTGTCTTGCTTTTGTTTTGTCCTGCTGCTCAAAAGACAACTTATTATCTTTAATCTTAAGTCGGTACAACTCATCTCGTAATTCATCATTAGAACGAGAAAGGTCTATTACTTCGTACGACAGTTTGATTGCCTCATCCTTATTCTTCTTTGGATACTCGTCAGCTATCGCACGAACTTGCCCAACCACTAAAATACCTACCACCCCAGTGATAATAAGTAGTGATACTTTGTACCCAACACTTCCATGAGATATCTTCATATATCTGTATTATAGTCCGTTTAACGTATCGACAGTAATATCACCGTTTTTCTCCATTGAGAAAGTGATCTGTTTTTTTGATGCTCGTTTCTTGATATCAACGAGTTTGCGTGAACCATTTAATACCCCATACAGATCACCCGAGTTGCCGATTGCACGCACGGTAAATGGAGGAGCGTAGTTATTAGTATTGATGAGAATGGTACTTACAATACAGTCTATAGAAGTATTGTGCGTTATTCTTTCGCCGTTAATAGAGATCGCCTCGGCACCTGAGTACCATAACAAATTCACAATATCTCGAAGATCCGCAGCATGAACAAGAGATTTTGTTATCTCATCTTTTATCTGTGAGTCTCCATCAGACAAGGAGACAACTACTCCTTGACCGGTAACCTTCGTCTCTCCTGCCATTAGTTGCTGTTGCGCAATTTCTGAGAGGATTGCAGAAGATACCCCGTTCTTTCCCCCTCCTTGGTCTTCCTTCGCACTAATCTCCGCTCTCACCTTTACTGACTCTTGCTTGAGCTGTTCTCGAGTATCTAGATACTCCTTCTGAAGATCAATAAACCGATCATATGACTGAACTGGAGAAAGAGGTCTAGCAGACTCAGTTTTAAGCTGTGTAGTGACTAGTAACCCGATTACAAGGCCAAGCCCTACATAGAGATACGGGGAACGAAAAGCCTTCTGCATTCTTTCATGCATATTCTGCTCTTTTAGGCGCCCTACAAGCTCCCTGTGGCGCGTACGAGCATGTATCCCTCGTGGGTTAAATGTCAGGGCTAGTTGGCTTATACGAAACTTATTCTTCATAGTACTAGTATACACAAAAAGAGAGAAAAGTTTACAGGAAGGGGTGAAAAAGCTACAATACATAGACTTCTGCCGATGTAGCTCAATGGATAGAGCAGTTCCGTCCTAAGGAAAAGGTTGGAGGTTCGACTCCCCCCATCGGCATTGTATATATAAAATCATCCGCCTATGCGGATGATTTTATATGAGATCTTCTTGTTAGCGTAAATTAGCGAACCGCCATCTTAAGACCCTTACCAGCTCTGAAGCGAGCAACAGTAACAGATGGGATTTCAATCTTCTGCTGAATCTTGCGAGGATTTACTCCAGAACGAGCTGCTCGCTTACGGATTTCGAATTTACCAAAGCTTGCGATACTAACTGACTCACCAGCTGCTAGTGACTTCGTGATCGAAGAAAAGATAGTGTTGAAAGCGATACTTGCAACGCTTTTCGATAGACCGGTAGATTGTGCGACTTTTTCGATGAGTTGTGCCTTGTTTGTCATAACTATTCTCCTTCCTCGCGAGATATTATTAATAGGACTCTTTGTAGTAATTATAGCAAAGCGCTTTATGCAAAGCAAGTCTATTTAGGCAAATTATGCGTAATCGACTGCTCGCGTTTCACGAATTACATTCACTTTAATGTTTCCTGGATAGATCAGATCCTTCTGAATCTTAGCTGCGATACTGTTCGCAAGCTTCATTGCTGCGTAGTCGTCTATCTTCTCTGGCTTTACAATAACTCTCACTTCACGACCAGCTTGAATCGCAAACGACTTATCTACACCATCAAAAGTATTGGCAATAGCCTCAAGCTCTTTAAGACGCTTAACATAGTTCTCAACGCTTTCACGGCGTACTCCAGGACGAGAAGCAGATATAGCGTCTGCAGCACGAACAAGTACTGCCTCAACCGTCTGAGCTTCCGCTCCTTCGTGGTTAGATTCCATAGCGTTAATAATCTCAGGACTAAATCCATACTTCACTGCGATATCTCGTCCAAGATCCACGTGGGACGCTCCCATCTCTTGAGATAGCGCTTTTCCGATATCGTGGAAGAGTGCAGCTTTTTTGGCCATCACACGGTCTGCTCCAATTTCGGCAGCCAACATCTCAGCAATCTTTGCAACTTCAACTGCGTGATCGAGCTGGTTCTGACCATAACTCGTTCTAAACTTCAAACGGCCAAGAAGCTTTATAAGCTCTGGGTGGATATCATTAAGGCCAAGGTCATACACTGCCTTCTCACCAGCCTGTTTGATCTTCTCGTTAATTTCATTTTTTGCTTTCTCTACAATCTCTTCAATACGAGCTGGGTGGATACGGCCATCAAATATCATCTTCTCAAGAGCAAGCTTTGCGATATGACGACGAACAGTGTCAAATGAAGAGATAGTAACCATTCCAGGAGTATCATCTACAAGAAGGTCTACTCCAGTCGCTTTTTCAAAAGCCTGGATATTTCGACCCTCTTTACCAATGATTCTTCCTTTCATTTCATCGTTCGGAAGCGCTACAGAAAGAACAGTAAACTCTGCTGTAAAGTCAGCCGCGTATCTATCTATAACATTTGCCACAATACCACGCGCTCGTACTTCTGCTTGCTCACGAGCCTCTTCTTCCATTTGACGAACTTTTTTCGCCAAGACATCACTAAAATCTTGCTCTACCTGCGATACAAGTAAGTTCTTCGCTTCATCACGAGTGAGCTTAGCTACCTTCACAAGCTCCTCTTCTTGCTTCTTGTGCAGTTCGCTAACCTTTTCTTTCTCCTGCGAGATTTGGTTTTTAATCTGTTCGATCTCCTGTTGCTTCTGATCAAGAGTACTACTCTTTTGATCAAGAGTCTCTTCTTTCTTGGTTAACTTCTGCTCAAGTCCTGTAATATATTCTCTGCGCTTCAACTCTTCTTGTTTTGCCTCACTCAGTATCTTTAGTGATTCGTCTCGTGCATTAAGTAATATATTCTTTTTCTCTGTTTCTGCCTTTTCAATTATCGTTTGAGCTGAGCTGCGTGCTTTTTGTACTTTTTGGTTATCCAGAAAGTTACGTAAAAGGTAGCTTACAAGGAAGCCGCCGCCTAGACCCAAAGCGAGAAATAATATCGTGCTTGTCATAGGTTTGATACATTAAAGAATAAAAGATCTACCTATCTAGTATATAGAAAGTGTGACACCTTATCAATAGTTGCTAAAATAAGCTATTTTTAACAATATTTTTTGCCACCGAGAAAATTCTCTCCTGTTCTTGTGGAAGACATAGCGAATCAGGTACAATAGAATCAATCTCAAAACGCATACAAACGTACCATGCAATCAAAGAAATACAGATCTCAATACTTTCGCCTACTTGCATTTCTCATTTTCTCCCTTACCATCTCAACATGGTCTTTCTCTGTCGTTTCTCATGCTATCACCATTGAAGTTGACGTAACTCCTCCTGTTATTACCACCGACACTCCTCCTCCATCTGAGCCACCTGTAGTAGATCAAGTAAATCCTACTACACAACCTAGTACGCAACCTAGCCAGGGCACAGGAACCATACCGCAACCAACTCCAAAGCCAACACCCATTCCTGTAGTACCTGTTACTCCAAAGCCCACTATTCAAGAGCCACTACCTACTCCTACCATTTCTCAGCGTATTAGCGACTTCCGTAACAACCCTGAGGTTAAAAGATTTGCCGCACACACCATAACGCCAACTGCTGTGGGTGCAAGCGTCTTTACACTAGGAATAACTGGAATTACGGTAGCCAGCTCAACTGCAGATATCTTGCCACTCTTAAACTATCTATTTAATGCTCTTATAAATATCTTTGGCATAAAAAAGAAAAAGAACATCAAACGCTGGGGTACTGTATATGATGCACAAACGAAAAACCCAGTTGAGCTTAGTATTGTACGACTCATCGATGCGGCTACGAGAACAATTGTGCAAACCGCTGTCACTGATGAGAAGGGTCGATTCTACTTTGAACCAAAAGCAGGTTCGTACCTTATTTCAGCTTCAAAGCCTACTCTCCAGTTTCCCTCAACCTTAACTCAAGGACTCATTAACGACGGTACTTATACAAAACTATATTTCGGTGAACAAATCAGAACCTCTGGTGAAGTCTCATTTAACCAGTCAGTGCCGCTGGATCCTATTTCGTCTCACATTGCTGCGCCGAGAATAAAGGATGCTATTCGCTCATTCTTAGAAAAGATATCGTACCCGGTCTTGGTATTTGGATTCATGATGGGGCTATTCGCACTATGGGTGAACCCAGATATCGTGAACGCAATTCTGTGCGTAATGTACATTCTCCTATTTATCCTTAAGAGAGCTTTATCTGAGAAACCCATTAAACCACTTGGATATATATTCGATATCAACACCCATAAACCTATCATAGGTTTAGTTATTAGAATATTTGATAAGAAATACAACAAACTCCTCGCTACTAAGATTACTGACAAGAATGGATCATTTAACGCCCTACTACCCGACGGAGAGTACTACCTTAAGGTCATGTCATACAACTATCGCTTTGCAAGTAACACCAAGGACTCAGACCATTATGATGGAGGCACTTTCTCTGTAGTAAACGAAAGTACCCCAAAGCTTCAGATCCCACTCACTCACGGTACAAGTTTACAGAGTACTGCTACTCCTCAAGTAACACAAAAGAAACAAGAGAAGAACCTACAGGATGCAAGTATTTTTGACTACTTGGATGCTCATAATAAGAAACTATCAGATATTGCAGGTGGAATATAAAAATATCTCCAGTTGCTTTTTATTCTATTTTGAGCTAAAATAAGCCACATTACAGATAGGAGGTGATTTCCTTGAACCAACTCAAAAGAAAAGAAAACGAATCTTTCGAGAGTCTAATGCGCAGATTTAACCGCCTCCTCCAGCAAGAGGGTAACTTAAACCGTGCCCGTGAAGAAATTTATCGCAAGAAAAAAGTATCTAAAACGAAAAGACGCGAAGGAGCTATTCGAAAGAAGATTCGTAAAGAGACTCGCGTAAAACAGTTCCTATACTAAAACTATACAATGCTACTCTCAACCATCGACGAAAAATTAGTTGCAGCAATGCGTGAAAAAAATGAGACCATGCTCTCAGTACTTCGCATGTTAAAGACTGCTGTTAAAAACAAGATGATTGAAAAAGGTAGCGAATTAGGCGAATCTGAAGTTCTGGACGTACTCGGGAAAGAGGCAAAGAAGCGAAAGGAATCTGCTACTGTTTACAGAAATAACAATAGAGATGACTTAGCTCAAGAAGAAGAAAAAGAATACGATATCATTGCCTCTTTCCTTCCAGAACAAATGAATGAAGAAACTATCAAGGCTACTATTCTCGAAGTTATTGCTTCCCTGTCTGAAGAAGATAAGGGTAAAACTGGAAGTATTATGCGAGAGCTTATGCCAAAGATTAAAGGAAAAGCGGATGGTAGTGTAGTGAATCGTATTCTTGGTGAAATACTATCTCAAAAATAATGAAACACAAAAGCATTGTTATAACCAACAGTACAAAACAAAAAATACCTGAACGGTATTTTTTGTTTATGTTTTCTCAATTTTTAGAGTTCTATGCAGTACAAAACAAAAACATCTTCGTTTCACTCATTATTGTTGGAGAGAAGAAGATTCAAAGCTTAAACAAGGAACATAGAGGCATAAATAAGCCTACTGATGTTCTTTCTTTCCCTATAGACATCACTTCAACTACGCTTTTCAAAGAAGTGCAGAAGAGCAGTAAAGAGATTCTCTTAGGAGACATCTACCTATGCCCACGCTTTATTGATAAGAATATCAATTCTTATCCGATACCACTTAAAAGCAAGACCAGGGCGTATCAATACTTGTTCCTGCACAGTCTACTTCACCTAGTCGGGCTTGATCACCACACAGATAAAGAACATGCATCCTGGGAGAAGATCATAACTACTATATGGCCGTTTTAAAGACTATACATCCCTAGTACTACTCACCGAGATAGATATCACCACCATCCAGAATACAAGTATAAGGTCATTTTTCCATATAGCACTATCTACTAGACCCTGAAACAGTATAGTAGCCATCGACAACCCGAGTGCCACATACAAACCTCTCGTATGTACTTCTTCCTGGAGTATTCCATTTTTAACTCTAGTATAGAACAGTACAACTACTACTAGAAAAGCAGTAAGCCCAATAATTCCAGTTTGAAGCCATAAGTTCAGTACCATATTGTGCGGAGTAAGAGCATGAGGAGTAATGTACTCAGGAAAGTTTATAAATGTTTTCGTGTGTTCACTAAAGTAGTTTTGAAAGTTACCAAGACCAACCCCGAGTAGTGGGGTTTCTTTTATGTAGCTAATACTCTGTTGCCATATCGCAATTCGTATAGTATCAGACTGTACGCCTCTAAACTTAAATAAGCTTGAGTACAGCAAACCTATCGTGGTAATACTTACTACCAATCCTGTAATAACGAGAAGTACCTTCTTATGATACGAACTTGCTTTTACTACTCTATTTTTCCTGCCAGTAGTTCTGCTGATATAAATAAAATATAAACTAACCATACCAGCCCCCAGTAATGCCATCCATGCTCCCCGTGAGTATGTCAGTATTACTCCAGCTAGAATAACAAGAAAAGTAAGCCCAAGAAAAAGTCTCTTAATAAAAAGTGAATCCTTTTGAGTTACAAGGTACCAACACACAGGAAGAGCGGGTGTAATATATAAGGCTAGATAATTTGGTGAAGAGAATATGCTCTGCAACCTTCCGTCGACCGACAAGCCGTAACGGGGTAATAGTAACGAGCCTAATACGAGTAAGCCTGCACTAATACTAAAGGATGCAAGCACCATATCTATATCCTTCTTGTTTCTCGCCCAATATATATACAAGAAGATATATATAAGAGAGTCGAAAAAATAAGCCTTCCAGATACCAGCTGCAGATAAAAGATCAGGAGATACGAAAACAGTTATAGCAGAAACCAGCAATAGAATTATGGCTAATTTAAAAAACACATTTGAATACACTTTTTTTACTGCTTGCACAAACTGCTTGCTATGCACAGCATGAATAAGTGTTACACACAAACCACCATATACTATTATTTCGAGTAACGTCGTAGGTACACCATAAAAACTAAATCGTATGAGATAGCTTGGTAGAAGAAGTGTAATAATAAATGGGATCAACTGTATCATGTTTGCAATAACCTACTTTTAGAATCTATTTCTTTTTGAGCAATATTTTGAGCTGCAAGCGTTATACCAATTAACACCCATATGTGCATTATATATAAGGTAGAGAACGTAAAGTACTGAATAAACACCCCAACTAATGCAAAGAGCGTGGCAATAAGTGCCAACCGAGTAAACTCATCTTTTACTATGAAATATAAATATATCGACCGGTAGAAGATAGAGCCAAGGAACAAGATAAATAAAGTAAGTCCTAATATCCCCATCTCAGCTAGCACCTCAAGAAACTCGTTATTTGTAATAGCCCACCCATAGTCTGGAGCCTGCGTTGGATAACCGGCGTAGTATGGGCCAAAGTTACCCACCCCTATCCCAGTGACAGGATGCTCGTAAAACGCCTGCAAAGCCGTATCAGAGGCCTCCTGACGTTCGCGAACAGACCCACCAGTAAGCACTTCTATTGCTTTCGTAATATTCTTATTCAAATCCAGAGCTCTTTGGCTAATACCTAAGATACCCCACCCGAGACCAGCAATAAGCACTGCAAGAGCAATAAAGTAAGGGATATTTTTTTTAGAAAAGACAGATCTAAAGTAAAACACTACTACTCCTAGCAGTAAAGCTATAGTAACTGCTATACCTCCCTTAGATAAGGTAAGAACTATAGCTAGAAAAAAGATTACTGAAAAAGCAAAGTATTGTATGCGTTTTGGTTGTTTCTTCTTGAGACTAAGAAATGCAGTGGCCATAAGAGGAAAGACTAAAAAGTTTGCCAAGTACAAAGGCTCAATAAATGTAGACTGTATCCTAGGAATACCGACCACTATTTTGACATACCGGTCCGACAATCCAGTGAGTGCTTGTGGCAGACCAATAAGATCACCAAAAAACTGGAAGAACCCAAAGGCACAAACCACTACAGATATATATACTAATACAGCTATGATAGCCTCAAGCTTCTTACGTGTATCTACCAGCCACACGATTACAACAGGAACACTGATCATGAAAGCATCAAAAATAAGAATAAATAACCCGCGCATCTGTTCTTTAGCAGTTATTAAGGAAACTAGACCTGCGCAGAGAAAAATAACATACAACACTATGGGGTATGGCATGACCACTTCACGTTGTTCTTTTTTAACCAAACTCCAGAAATAAAAACACAGTAAGCCTAGAATTATTATCTGGCTCAACCTAACCGTAAAACCAGCCAGACCAAAACTACCTATTCTCTCTAAAGGAATAGTTATAAAGAAAAGAACGAGAATATACCAGATATCCAACTTATTTTTTAATAGAATGTTTTTCATTTCATATCACCGTGTACTACTTGCTCTAAGCACTCTATGAGTTGCGAAATAGAGTTAAACCACGTGAATTTTCTCACCTGTACTTTTCCTTTCTTAATCATATCCTCTCTCTTCATTGAATTGCTCAACACTTCATATAGCTTACTTGTTAAATCACGGACATCTTCTGGGTGGAAGTATAAAGCAGCATTCCCACCTGCCTCAGGCAAACAAGAACTATCTGAACAAATAACTGGGACCTCACATGCCATGGCCTCAAGAACTGGCATGCCAAAGCCTTCATAAAAAGATGGGAAGACAAAAACACTGGCTCCACTATATACATACGGTAAGTCGGATTCATCTACATACCCAGTAAATACGACATTCTCAGTTATGTGTAGCTTGTTTACAAAGTCGTGAATTGACTGTGCATATCGCTCCTCTTCTTTTCCTGCTAATACGAGCGTATGACTATCCCTCACTGCCTGTGGCAGTAAAGCGTATGCACCTATTAAAGCTTTTATATTCTTATGTGGTTCGTTTCTTCCTACGTAAAGGATATAGTTTTTTTGAATAGAGTACTTCTCCCTCATAAGCTTCTTAGCAAGTACCATGTCTACTTTCCTAAATCTTTCAGAGACACCTACATATATCATCTTAATTTTTCTAGAAGGAACACGAAACATATGTATTAAATCTCTGGAAGTGTTTATAGAGATAGTAATAATCTTATCTGCTCTTCTTAGTACAAGGTACGGTGCAAGTTTAAATAAGTGAAAAAGCTTTCTTCCTAATCCCATCTTAAGCTTGGGATAGAAGAAATGAATTAGGTCAAAAACCGTTAAGACGACTTTATAGCTTTTCTTATGGAAAGGCGTAGTAAAGTAGTACGGCAAGTAGTAGACATCTATGTTCTTTGATTCAAGCACAGCAGGCAGGTGTATTAAATTTTTAACACCAAGTAAACTGAAAGGCACAATCATAACCCGATACTGTTTTTTAATGTGCCGTAAGTAGTGCAGCACATAGTCCTTTATCTCGATACTGTCGAATATTAAGAGGTATTCATTTTTACGATCGAGAGAGAGTATCTTACGCAACGACTCTAAAACAACCCAGGAGATTCCGGCTGGGTTTTTATCTCTAATTATGCGGCAGTCAAATCCTATAAGCATATATGTATTCTACAGTAACCTACCCTATTTAAAAAGAGCTCTGTATGCTATCTGTGCCGATCTTTCCCAGGTAAATCTTTTAACAGAAGATGAAGCCGAATCCACTAAGTTCTGTCTCAAATCTGGGTTCTCTAGAATTAATCGTATCTTCTCCACTAGCTGTTCTGCATTTTCTGGGTCAAAATACAAAGCGTTTTCTCCCGCTATTTCGTGGAAGGTAGGTATGTTTGAGAGTATGACTGGAACTCTGCAGCTCATAGCCTCAATCACTGGTATGCCAAAACCCTCATACAGTGAAGAGAAGATACATATCTTAGACCCACTATATAGCGCAGAAAAGTCTCCCTCTTCTATATAACCCGTAAAAATAACTCTGTCTTCTATTTGTAACTTACTTGCAAGTAACTGTAACCTTTCGTAATCAGAATCTTTTTTTCCTGCTATTACTAATACATACCGTGAGTCAGTATTACTTTTCATTTTTGCCATTGCCTCCAATAATACAGCGTGGTTCTTTCTTGGCTCGATTGTACCAACTGATAAAAAGTAGTTATCTGGTATACCGTATTTATCTCTTACTCTGTTCAGCTCAATACTATTACCTGTAAAAGAAATATCTTTATTAGGAGCCAAGTGCATAACACTTATCTTAGCCTCTGGAACGCCATAATACTCCACTATCTCATCTTTTACTACTTGCGTAATCGCAAGTATATGATCAGAACGCTGTATTGCTTTCGGTACGTACTTCAAAAGATAATTTCTATTTTTCTTCTCAATAAAATCCGGATATTTCAAAAAAGATAAGTCACCAATAATAACTACCTTTCTTTTTGCTCTTACCGGGAAATCTACAAAGTTAGGGAACAGAAAAGCGTCAAATGGCTTTCCAAGCAAGTTAACTGGTACTGGCAGGTATCTCCATATAAAGTTTAGGCCTCTCTTCACTATTCCTGAAAGCTTAATGTACTTAACATTATTATAGTTACCTATTGAGTCTCCAATAAGGGTAACCTCATCACTATTTTTTTTAGAGATGTCTACCATGCCACTCACTAAATTCTGAGCTAAATAGCCCATACCCGTTTTCTCTTTTAATGGCAGTCTTGTATCTATTCCTATTTTCATATGTGTAGCAACTTCGAAACTAATTTCTTCATCTCTTGGTAACTAAATTTTTCTATGATAGTAGCATATGCATTTTCCTGTATTGCATGCGTATTTTCTTTAGACAAACTATGAATACTATATAGTACCCTTGATAGCTCTGATACATCTCCAGGGCCAACCAAATACCCGTTTATACCGTTCTGTATAATCTCAGGAATTCCCCCAATGCGACTTGCTACACATATCTTTTTCAACGACATTGCCTCAAGTAATACTATCCCTAGAGATTCTCGTACTAATGAGGGTAAAACAAAAACATCCACCTTTTCGATACAAGAATAAACATTCTCCTGAAAGCCAGTAAATAAAACTTTATCAGTTATTCCCATCTCCTCCACCAACTCTTCTAACTTCAGACGATCTTCTCCCTCTCCAACGAGAATAAGCTTGGATGGTAAGTCTTTTTGTACTTCATTAAAGGCTTGTATTAGTATGGATAGTCCCTTTTCGTTATGAAGACGACCAACATACCCGATAACTGTACCTGTATTATTTTTTAAGAACTCCTCAACTTTTTCAGAAGGGTTACGATTTGGAAGATTAAGGTTTATGCCGTAGTAAAGAACACTTACTTTTTCTTTGTTAATAGCTAGGTAAGAAATAAGCTCTTTCTTTACCGACTGAGATATAGCAATAACACCGTCTACTTTTTTTGAGCTCTTATTGTACAGATATTTAATAACTCTCTTGTCCCACCTTACAATCCAAGGCATCAAAGAAAGGTGCTCCAACCAATAAACCCTATAACCAAGAATGCGTGCTATACCTGTTCCAATTATTTTGTCATGGATACCTTGGAAAAAGACTACGTTACCACTCCCTCTATATTTAAACAACAGTATAAAAAATACCAGGTAGTTGTACGGCATTAATATAAAGAACTGTGCTAGGTACCTAAGAGAGCTTGGCTCACTACCCCAGAACACTTTTTTTGTTGTAACACCAGTACCTTCGGACTTCTTAATGAAGTCATCATTGTAAGAAAAGAGAACAGTTTCAATATGTAGTTCTTTTAAGATATTAAAAAGCTGGAGATTATATATCTCTCCTCCTCCAAACACCCAAGAAGATTTAAAAACCAATACTCGCATATACTTAACTTTTAAAAATAGTTTTTAACGTATCTCGGTTAATAGCCTTTAGGACATATAACACCCCTATATAGAGAAACAGGCCAATTGGTGCAAGCAAAAGGACGTGAATAGCGCCACGAGTAACGTACAGCAACGCTGCCATTACGACTGAAGCGGTGAGGGCCTTAAAAAAGATCCTTAAGTTAGGAACAAAACCAAAGTGTCTCTTAATTATTATAAAAGTAAGAGAAGCAACGAGTAACTCAGTTACAACTGTCGTGAGAGCAGCACCGTAGTAAGAGAAACGAGATATTAAATACGCATTAGTAATAGTATTAAATACCATACCAAGAAGATATACGTATATCATCTTTTTCTGAAGGTTTGCAGCCACTACAAAGTTTCCAAAGATAGTGCCATAAAATATTATAAAGATAGCAAAAGATAAGTACTGGAGTACGAGAATTGAATCAGTAAATTCTCCTCCAGCCAGGAGTAGCATAATAGGCTTTGCTAACACAACAAGAGAAAGTAACATAGGTAGGGCAAGCAAGCTCATAAAATCAAAACTTTTTTGAAAACTACCCTGAAGTCTCTCGTCTTTATCTTTTATATACCTAACTATTAGAGGAAAAACTGACCCCATAAACATTGCTGGTATTGTTATCATAATCTCCAGAACCTTATACGATGCACTATATATACCCACTGCCCTACTATCTGCAAGTAGAGACAGCATTAGAGAATCTACCTTAAAGTACACGAAACCTAGAACAAGAACGAGGCCAAGAGTTGATGCTTCTTTCGCTATATACTTCCAGTATTTTGAATCGTACTTGAGTCTGACCGTAACAAACTTACGCGCAAACAGATACGACAGTAAACATAGAGCGATATTTGCCAAAAGGTGCGCTAAAAAGAAGAATGGTAGAGGTAGTTTTAGGTAGACTGCAATTAGTACAACTACTAGCATAACTGCGCGAGAGATAGAGTCTGCTAACACCAGCTTATCCATCCTTAAAAAGTACTGAAAAACACTAACAAAGATTTGGTTTATGAGAACAAAGAATGTAGACAAACAAATAATCAGTATTCCCTGTTTCACTGCAAGAGAATACACAGGAATCAACCAGCCAACAATAGGAGCAATTACCACAAAGGCAAGAGCGAGCGCTATTCGCATCAGCAGGATATTGCCTATTATGTAGTCTTTTTCATCTGGCCGTGCTGCCATCTCCTTAACTGCAATAGTATAGAAGCCCATATCAGCCAAAATAGAAAAAAAGCCTATAAAGGCGAAGGCAGTAGCGTATTCTCCATATAGACTAACACCCAGATATCGAGCAATGGTCGCTAGAGTAACTATAGAGATAGTTGTAGTGATTGCCTTGCCCACAAACTGAATGAGAGTGTTGTAGGCAATCTTTTTTGTATAACCAGCCATATGAGCTATTATATCATGTTTTACGACCTATTTCTATTCGGGAGATGCACAGACCAATGACTAATACAAATAAGTATTGCGCTTGCCTAATATCCCAAAATGCATGATCAAATATCATAAATATAAGTAGACCTGTAATGAGTAGCTTATTCTCATATGTCGTCTTCTGTAGCTTCTTCCAAGCGTAAGGCAACGCGGCAAGCATAAGAACTACAAGTCCCAACCCTAGCTCGTTTATTGCTAGCAAAAACGTATTATGAACTGGTTGCAACATCCAGAATGGGAGAGATGAGTATGTTTTAGTTAGAATAATTGAGTAATTTCCAATTCCTACTCCTTGCGGATACAATAACAACATTTTTAACGAATGAATATAAAGCTGATACCTAACGACTAAAGACTCCCAGGTAAGTGGGTTAAGTGGGTTAACTCGATACCACATAACTGCTCCAACGAGTAAAGTACTAAATACAATAAGATAAGTAAGCGGTTTAGTATTTTCTTTAAAAAAGTTTCTTATGTGAAGTGTCTTATGAAACTTTTTTAGGTAAATACCTACAACGAATATCGTTGCTACAATCCAAGATATACGCGAGAAGGTCAAAAGAAGCGTAAGAGCAAGGATAAACAGCGTAATTATTCGTAAAGTCCTTCTGTTACCTTCTAGAGATATATAGTCGTTTAGGCCAAGGTATATTGCTATGGCAGTAAAGTAACCTAGTATATTTGGATGAGAAAAAGTACCGTAAGGCCTTATATGCTTTACGGAGCCAAAAACCACCTTAGCTACTCCTATGGTTTCTGAAGATAGGTATTGTTCTCCTATAACATGCAGCCCAATAGAATGGCCTGTTATAAACTGCAGCATAGCGATAACACCCTGGATCGTCATAGCTACCAGGAAGACATTCGTAAGACTTCTTATGTTGCTCATACTTCTTAAAAAGTAAGTTAAGTACAAAATCGTAATAAAGAGTACCCAAGATACAAGAATGTAGTATAAGCTAACAATTTGCGTTTGAGAAAAAAATAAAGAGACTAGAGAAAAAACCTGAAAAAGTATAAACAACCTAGTTAAATTTCTAGTTAAAATACTTTTAAAGATATATTTTTCTTTAAATAAAATGAAAAGAAGTAAGAAAATACCAAGCGCAACCAATAGAAATAGCTCCGATACATATATAGACGGAGTTACATACTCTATAAAATTTCCATTCCAAAAAGAATCAGGTAGGTAAAATTCCTTTCTTTTCATGAAAGGAAGAAAAAATATAAACGTTAAAAAAAAGTAAGCGCTTATCTTTTCTAGTTTCTGCACTGATATATTTATAAGTTTCATTATATATAGTTTACCATGAAGCCTTACATACTATAAAACCCCTGATAAACAGGGGTTTTATATGAAGTTGCGAAAAACTATTTCTTTTTTTTCACAGTCTTCTTCTTCACAGTCTTTTTCACGGTCTTCTTTACAGCCTTCTTCGCAACTTTCTTCTTCGGTGCTGCTTTCTTAACTACCTTCTTTTTTGCTGCCATATACTGTTTGTGTTACTTATATTTTTATTTGTATATAACAATCATAGCAATACTAGAAACTATGTCAATATATATTTATGATTTTTTTTAAATATTTTTTCTTTCCAATTATTTGGCGTCACATCATCTAATTTATGCGTATCAAATATAGTAATTGTGTCGACTGCAATACGCTCAAGCTCACATAAAACACCACCAACTTTCAGTTTTTCACCGATATCGTTTGCGAGGCTTCTTATGTATGTACCAGAAGAACATTCAACAATTATCTCTAAAAAAGGCCACCTATACTTTACTATTTCAATTTTTTTAATATTTATTTCTTTAGCTTTTGGAGTAAACTCTATTCCTGCTCGAGCTAAGTCATAATATTTTTTTCCTTTTATTTTTTTTGCAGAATATATAGGCGGAGTTTGAAAAAAGTCTCCCAAAAAGACTTCGCAAACTTTTTTTATTTTATTTTTACTCGGAATTCTTAAAAAAAATACCCCCCTGTGTATAATTTCTGTTTCTAAATCGTATGATGCGCTTGTTGCGCCAAGCCTAATTAGAGCCTTGTACGACTTATCTGCATCCAAGAAGTTTCCGATTTGCTTGGTAGATTCCCTACCAATAGCACAAATTAAAACACCAGATGCCAGTGGATCTAGTGTTCCCGTATGCCCGATCTTCTTTATACCAGTTATCTTTCTTAGTTTATGTATCACACCAAAGGAAGTAATACCTTTAGGCTTATCAATAACTATAAAAGGTGACCTTATATCCATAACAAATAATTACATCCTAAATAGCACGATATATAAAAACACTGATACAACAATACGGTATACCCCAAAAACAGTGAAATCATGCTTCCTGATATACGAAAGGAACAACTTTATCACGAAAATTGCAGTAATGAACGAAATTAAAAGACCAATTCCAAGAATTACTCCTTGATCGTAAGAAATAGATCCAATACCGTTTTTTAGATCATACAGGGTAGCAAACAATATAGTAGGCACAGCTAGGAAGAAAGAAAACTCTGTAGCAAGGCTTCTCGATAAACCAATTACCCTTCCACCTATAATACTTGCAGCAGACCTAGATACACCCGGTATTACAGCTAATGCCTGGGCAGTACCTATTATAGCTGCTTGTTTATATGATAAGTTTGCCATATCAGTGACCTCTTCTTTTCCTTCTTCACTCCTCTTACTCAACCACATTTCAATAAGAATAAGCACCAACCCCCCAGTAAACAAAGCTACCAGGACGATAAGGTCACTAGATAAGAAAACATTTTTTATAATTTTATATAATGCAAATCCAATAACCGCAGTAGGAATAAAGGCTACGGCAGTTTTTTTCAGTAGATTACTATTGAAGAACTTCTTCCAATACAGGGCGATTACAGCCAGGATAGCCCCACTCTGTATCGCAATCTCAAATGTCTTCATGAAGTCATCTTGAGTAAGCCCTAAGAGCTTTGAGGACAGTATTAAGTGCCCAGTAGACGAAACAGGGAGAAACTCAGTTATACCCTCTACAACTCCAAGTATGATGGCATGTATTATGTTCATTTTTATGTAGTATTAGTAAAATAAAGCATAAAAAAGAAGACCGTACTCAGGGGGTGGGATTCGAACCCACGGCCAATCGGTTAACAGCCGATTGCTCTACCACTGAGCTACCCCTGAATACGACCTTCTTTTTCGTTTTCCGCAATGATGGTTATTATAGCTTATTTGAGGTACTCTTTCAACATCTTGCTATCTCTGTTCCTTCTGAGTTTCAAAAGAGCCTTAGCTTCAATCTGACGGATTCTCTCTCGAGTTACCCCAAATTCTCTACCTACTTCCTCAAGTGTATGGCTCTTTCCGTCCTCAAGACCGAAACGCATATTAACAATCTTCTGCTCACGAGGATAAAGAGTTTTTATAACTTCACGCAACTGTTCACGAAGAAGTTGGTGAGTAGCAGCATCATCTGGAGAGAGGTTCTTCTCGTCAGGGATGAAGTCAGACAACCGACTGTCATCTTCTTCTCCAACAGTAGTCTCAAGTGAGATAGTCTGCTGAGAAATCTTTAGAATCTGCTGTACCTTTTCTATTTCCATAGCCATCTCTGCTGCAATTTCTTCCGGAGTTGGATCGCGTTGCAGTTCTTGAGATAATTGTCGCTGTACGCGCATTAATTTATTAATGGTCTCGACCATGTGAACAGGAATACGGATAACGCGAGCTTGGTCTGCTATTGCTCGGGTGATCGCTTGACGGATCCACCATGTAGCATAGGTTGAGAACTTATATCCTCTTTTATAGTCGAATTTATCAACCGCTTTCATAAGACCCAAGTTACCCTCCTGAATAAGATCTAGGAGTGGCAACCCTCTTCCTACATACTTCTTTGCGATACTAACCACAAGTCTCAAGTTAGCTTCTGCCAAACGATCCTTACCGTCCTTTTCCCCTTTTTCGATCTTTTTCGCTAAAACCACTTCCTCATCAGAGGTAAGTAAAGGAATACGTCCGATTTCACGAAGATACATTCTCACTGAGTCATTTGAAATATCCGCCAGAGTCTCTTCTTGATTTTGTATTTGCTCTAAGAGGTCGTCGTCTGCTGCCTCTTCCATCACTTCAGCAGAAGGTCCGCTTTCTTCATCAATCCCTCCATCAGCACTCACTTCAATACCTTCTTCTAGGAGAACACTATAGATGTCATCGAACTTTTCAATATCTTCTTCAGCATTTGGTACGATAGCAAGAATATCTGCTTGAGTCACGAAACCCTGTTGTTTTCCTTTCTCTATCAACTGCTCTATTTCTGGCTCATGAGATGAGCGACTAGGAGAGGCTGTTTTCTTTTTTGCCATAGTATTTTTTGAGTTGATATTATTCCTAGATCAAGCTTTGTAGTTCTCGAAGTAACGACTTGATCATATCCCTATCTTTCTCTTTATCGCACATATATATTTCTTTTTGAATGTCTTTTTTTCTTCTCTCTTTCTTGTCTTGAATTACCAATAGATGAAGAGCTCTTATATCAGCAGTGATTTGATCACTTTCCAGACCTTCAAAAAAAGATTGAGCCAAAAAGCACATTAGTGCAATTGTCTCTTGTATCTTATGGTCCGTAATATGCTCTTCTAGGTAACTCTTAACCTGTATACTTTCATTTGACTTTTTACTATTATGCCACTCGGATATATATTTGTAAATGTTTTTTGCTATTTCTTCTGTAAATAGATCATCAGCAAGCTCTGTCTCTAGAAATATTCCCCCTTCAGGCATAGCTATGAGCGACCCTAAATATAGTAGTTCTCTGGAGAGTTTTATCTCTTTTGCCTCAGTATCTGCAAGGCTAGTATTACCCGTCACCACACCAGGATCGCGAGTAGTAGTTGGCTTAGTTTTTAGTTGAGCAATCGTGTCACGAAGTGTTGTTTCTGGAATATCAAAGTCGTACGACATTTTTTTAACATAATATGACCGCTCTACTTCGTGCTTCAACTGTGAAATGAGATTCATAATGTCTTCCGAAGCCTTTTTCTTCTGATCCATTTTACTCAAATCATGAGTCTTAATGATGTTCTTATAATACAGCTCTAAAATAGGTTGGGCAGAAATAATTTCATCCTGCCATAGTTTCGGATCGCGCTTCACTAACTCATCCGGGTCTTTTGCTGTCGTGAGTAAGATCGCCCTCACTTCAATATCATGACCGAGACTTGTTTGTAGCGCTCGTTTTAGTGCCTGCCAGCCCGCATCATCTGAATCAAAACAAAAAATAATATTTTTTGTGTACCGAGAAAGTAGCTGCAATTGCTCATGGGAAAGGGCAGTACCAGAAGATGCAACAACTGATCGTATGCCGGCTTGATGCGAGGCAATAACATCGAGGTACCCCTCAACTACTACGACAAAGTCATCTTCTCGTATATATGGACGAGCTATATCTAACCCATACAGAACACTACTCTTATCATACACTGGGGACTGTGGTGAGTTGAGATACTTTGGTGGGATAAAATTCGTATTTGTATACTCACGAATTATTCTCCCTCCAAAGCCAACTACCTTTCCTTGTGCAGACAGAATAGGAAATATTACTCTCTCTCGCATCTTATCTACCACCTTTCCACGAGAGTCACGCGAAACAAGTCCAAGCTGCATCATCTCCTCTTCTGTATATCCTCTTTTGAGTAAAAAAGAATGGAGAATATCTGGGCCAACTGGAGAATAGCCAATATGAAAAGTCTTTATGGTCTCTGGTGCAATACCTCTTTGGCTTACTAGGTAGTCTTTAGCTCCCTGACCTTCTTTTGATGTCTCTAAAATATACTCATAAAACTTCATAGCGAGACTATTCATCTCAAAGAACCTATCTCTAGCTACTTTTTTTTCTGGAACATTATGAGTAAGTATGACTCCAGCACGGTCTGCAAGTATCTTCAATGCTCCGACAAAGTCAATTCCTTCTATTTTCTCTACAAAAGAAAAAACATCTCCACCTTGGTTACAACCGAAACAATACCAGATCTGTTTATCTGGACTCACCATAAAAGAAGGGGTTTTTTCTTTGTGAAAAGGACAGACTCCACGATAGTTAAACCCTGCTTTTTGCAGTGTAAAGTATGAAGATATGAGATCGACGATATCGATCTTCTTTTTTATCTCTTCTGTTTGGTTCATGAGAGTTTAGTATAACAAAAGAAATCCCCTCCGGATTTCTTTTGTTATAAAAGTTCAAGTATTGTTATATCTTTCCAACCAGATCAAGTCCTGGCTTAAGCGTTTTATCTCCTGGCTTCCAGTTTGCAGGGCAAACTTCTCCACCATGTTCTCTTACATACTGAGCTGCCTGAATCTTACGAACAAGCTCATCGGCACTACGACCAATACTGTTGTCATGTATTTCAAACGCCTTTAAGACGCCATCTGGGTCAATAATGAATGTTCCACGAAGAGAGAGACCCTCATCTTCTATATATGTACCAAATGCGCGAGATATCTTTCCAGTAGGGTCAGCTACCATAGGAAAGTTGATCTTCTTTATAGCAGGAGACTCGTCGTGCCACGCTTTATGTACAAAGACAGTATCAGTACTAACAGAAAGAACTTCTACTCCCATTTGCTGCAACTGTTCATATTTTACTGCCATCTCTTCTAGTTCTGTTGGACAAATAAAGGTGAAATCCGCTGGGTAGAAAAAGAGAACTACCCACTTACCAGCCAACTGTTTATATGTCATTTCTATGTCTTTTTCTTGATGAAATGCATGAAACTTATAGTCACTCATTTCAGGATTTGTCAATATATTATCACCGATTTTCAGCATAGTTCCCCCAATCTGTTAGTATCTGTAAAATTATTATCCTCCTCTCACTATAGGAAAAGAACAGATAAAAATCAAGTTAAAGATTTGCGATCTTTTTAGCCAGACTAGCTAGAAGCCTACGAGATCTCAGTAGTCTAACCCAGTAGACAACAGAAAAACTAATCGAAACGGTATTCACCGCTACAGATGTTACTGTCGCTACCTGGTACTGCTTAACTTTTTGTTCTACCACAGCGAGTGTGGTTTTAACTCTTTGATCTTGAAAGATATATTCGACTGGCAGCGCTTGTGTTAACTTCTGGATATCTACACTTGGAACATTGTTTAAATCTAGTTGCTGTATAGCCTTTTGTATAATATCTACCCCTGGCCCAGATAATGCATCTGACTCACCACCCGAAGGTAGACCATTCTCTGCGGGAATCTTTTGCTCTGGTTCTAATATAGGCTTCTTAATAGCTAATGGGTTCACCTCGAAACGATATAAACCTAGTGGTCCAGTAATATCTGTACCTAAACCGTCGTTTGCTAAGATCATACCACTAGTAACACTAACGGTGGATATTCCAGTATTCTTTGGTTTAAACTGGAGAGTAACCAGTTGCCCGCCATCCCCCTGATACCCAGGGTTTAAAATAGTAGCAGAGAACCTTACAGACCCCGGTACTAGCTCAGGTTCCTGTACCCATAGACTTATAATTGATGGGGCTTTTACTACCTGAACTAAGTCAAGCATCGAAGAATCATAGGAAATAGTAGCACTGACTGCATTCATTGAGACAGCAGAACTTACAAATACAGATGAAGAAAAGACCTGTCCTTGTTCTACCTGTGCTGGGCCAACAATAAATATGCTCGCTTGTGAGCTTACTGCGAATACTGGACTTACAAGTGAAAAAATCACGAGCAGTAGAGCCCAGAAAGAAAGAAATGTTTTATATACTATAATCTGCATAACTCTACTTCTTTATTTTAGTCTTATTACGCCAAGTTAATGATACCAGTAATAAGCCAGCAACAAACAGTAGGAATATATACGGATTTTGTTCCTTACTATCAAGGGGAGTAACGACCGCATCACGCATATTTCCTAACCTATCTATTGCTCTTACTGTTATCTCTTCGTTTATTGGATCACTCTTTAGGACATATGGACTGGCTGCATCCACAAAATCACCTGATCCTTCTTTTACCATGTATCTCTCAATACCAGATCCTTTATCTTGAGTAATAAATGAAACGAGCCATTTATTCTCAGTCAACACTGAGTCACGGTACACTTCTGGACTAAATTCCTCTGGAGGCGTAGTGTCTTGTATGACAGGAGATACAATATGTGAGTCTTCGCTCGTTACATTAATTTTTAGAGGAGCTGATTTAAGTGCTATATAAGTTCCATTTCCATCATTAATATAGCCTTGAGTATTTTTTACTGTGACAAGTATTTCTCCAGGATTCTTAGATTTTAAAACAAGAGTGAATACCTGCCCTATGTCCCCAGCGTATCCTCCGAAAACTACACCAGAAAAAGGAATGGTGCTTATATCTTTCCTAATCTGAACTGGCTCAATCCACTGAGAAATAATTGAGCTACCAGTAATGATCTGCTCAACTTCAGCCGGTCCAGATATATCAACAATACCGTTAACTACATTAATAGGAGTACTCGAAGACAGTACAAGGTCAACTGAAAATCTCTCTCCATTTTTAACGTTCTGTATGGTGCCTTTTTTAGTAAAAAAAAGCTGGGGATCACCAGCAACAGCCCGAACTTGCGATGGGATATATAATGCGAAAACAAAAATTATAATTATCCAATATATCTTCATCCTGTCCAGAAGTAAGCCATAATACTAAAATCTATAAGATTTACTTGTCCGTCTCCATTTAACCTACCTTTTTCTATATCCAAAAAATCATTAGTAAGTGTTCGATTATACCAATACGATGCAATTGAGAAATCTATTAGATTAACTCTTCCGTCGCAGTTCAAGTCTGCTCTTACTAAACACTCTCCTTCTTTTAGAATAACTCTTTTATTGCTAACAGAAAAAGATATCTTTGTCTTCGCTACAGCTCCTGCCCGAGACTCATACACAAAAACATCATAATAATCTTCCTCAAACTCTAATTTTCCAATATCTACGATATAGTACCCATCGTTTAAGCTTTGTGCTGATATTTTACTTATTTCTTTACTATTACTACTAATTACAATATCTATATTAGAATCTTTCTTACCATATCCAGTGAGGTTTAATTTTTTACCTTCATCTTCAATAATTGTAACGGTAGGCGGTAATTCAACTATTGAGCCAGTCACTAACCCGGAACCTGTAATTGAAATACCTTGCGTAACAAGATCACTATGATGGTTATTCTTATCATACACAATGAATCCAAAAGTATATGTACCTTGATTTAATCCGCTAATTAATCCAGAAAAGTTTCCACCCGCATCAGCCACGACCTGGGTGTACGCTTCCCCATCTTTCATTATTTCTATCTTCGCTCCACTAAAACTAACTCCACTGAAACTGTACGAACCAAGAGGTAGGTTATTTACTTGGTTTCCTATACTACTTCCCCCTCCTTGGCTACTTGGTGTGCTCAGCGTTGGTGTTGCACTGTTTTGAATCTCTAGCTGAAACAATGCATTTGACCCAGCTCGAACAATAACTGGCGCTACAGCAAGAAGCAGAATAACAATAAACATGTGGTATTTATTATTCATTAGAGTGCAGTTATTGTTATAGTCATAGCTCTTGAATATGTATCCGAAGGCTGAAATGAGGGAACTGTCTGAGAAATGGCAACATTGAGTAAATCCCAGAAACAGTTCACGCCCGCACTAGCACCTGCCGACATGAGTGAAATAGCATCTGTTACTCCTTGTGAAAAACTAGATGAACTTCCCAAGCTTAGTCCTGTATTTGTACACCCAGACTTAGGAGCAATACTACCCCCTGCAGGGTTAATTGTCATCTGGCCACCTTTCGAGTCAGCATCTGCTCCGTCTATTGCATTAGCTGTTGGGTCATTAAAATCAAAAGTGTTACCTGTTCCATTCCAAAGAGAAGTAACTCCTCCAGATGCAGCTATTGTAATCTGCCACTTAGGATTGGAAGTTGTGTTGTTGACCCTGACTTTTTCTGAAGAGGTACCAAGCGTCCCAGTAGTAGTTTGGAAGTTCTTAGCGCTCATTGCTGTGCTCATAGTAACAAGTGGGCTCGATACTGAACTGCCACCTGTATCCACTATATCAGTTGTTAGTGCTCCTGGAGCAGTAATTATTTCCGGAACCTGAGTATAAGTATCCAGCAGTACACCATCACTCTTCACTACACGAAAACAGTATGAAGTATTTACTGTAGCCGTCTTATCATATAATGAAAAATCCCAAAGACCATCCTGGTTTACCGGAATTGTTGATTGAGAGTTAGTGAAGTTGTTTGCTTCTTCGTAGGTTTGGTAATTTATTGTATTTCCTGTAGTCGGATCCTGAGGATTACTCACTGTTGCAGTACCATCAGTAGGAGTTACATTATTATAATACGCAATGGCTGTTGAAGCAGTAATATCTGTATATGTTTCACCAGAAAAAGCAGTATCACAAGTTCCTGACTTAGTTGCAAACTGCAACTTAAAACTCTGATCTGCCTGGAAATTATTTGCAGTCACTGTTATGAGTTGTCGTAAACGAAAAGTATCATTAATAGTAGTTAAAGTTGCAGCAGTATTCTGTGCAGCCAACACCTTTGCAAGTGCTCCACCAGTAGAAGATCTTTTTTCAAATCTCCATTCAAGATTTGTAGAATTAGTTCCAGCTCCACCGGTCAGAATACTAGTTGAAGAAAGTTTTACAGCACGAATTCGATCTAATCCTGAACCTGGGTTACTAGTTATAACTCCAGATATTCCAAAAGAACCATCCAAACTACCTGTAGATATGGATCGCTTTTCTATTCGCCATTCATAGTCACCACCAGAGATTGCATCAGAACCTCCGAGGTATATATATGTACCATCATAGTCAAAGTCATACAGCTCATCATTTGAACTAGTAGGGTTACTGGTAGCAACTCCTGATGAACCGAATGCTCCAACTAGAGACCCATCTGAAACATTTCTTTTTTCAAAACGCCACTGGAGGTTAGCTGCCCCAACAGAAGAATCGTATCCTGCAACATACAGATATGTGCCATCAGTTTTTACTTTATTTATTACATCATCTCCACTACCTGGGTTACTCGTTACGACACCACTCACACCAAACCCAGTATCAAGAGCACCAGTACTAGTTAGTCTTTTTTCTATACGAATTTGCTTATTACCAGGAGTCGAATCATAACCTGCCGTATAGATATAGCTACCACTAACCACAATAGACAACGGCTGGTCGTCTCCTGCACTTGGATTATTCGTTACAACACCTGAAGTACCAAAGCCAGAGACAAGAGTCCCATTTGACTTATTTCTTTTTTCTATCCGCCATCTATTATTTGAGCTCGTTGCATCAACTCCTGCAATGTAGATATAACTAGAGTCAGCAGTAATACTGCGAGCATAGTCATCGCCACCACTCACATCGGTCGTAATAACGCCGAGCGTTCCAAAACCAAAATCAGTAAACCCAGTAGACTTACTTCTTTTTTCAATTCTCCATCTAGCGTTACCTGGAGTAACATCATACCCAGCAATATACATGGAAGTTGTATCTATATCTAATTCTAGAGCTCGATCATCTCCTGATGAAGGATTGTTGGCCATCACTCCACTTGTTCCAAAACTCGTGTCGTAGTCATAGTTTGTAATATATCTCTTTTCAATTCTCCACTGGTTATTACCTGGGCTTGTATCGTGCCCTACTGCGTATAGATATTGAGAGTCAGCTTTCATGTCACGAACAAACTCATCACTTGCACTAGGATTTGCTGTAGCAACTCCTGCGTTAGTTGAGTTATTGTTTTCAAACCAACGGTATCCTGCTTCATTAAACCTTGGAGCATAGCGCCAAAAAGCGTACGAAAAATCCAATGGCGCTGCTTGCCCGAGGCTAGTTTCAAGTGCCGAACTAGAATCAGCGTTAGTCCATGTAAACGTTGGGCCAGCTGTTATAACTAGTCTTTTAGCAAATAGATCGTTGTTTGCGTCGCTATATGTTAGCAAAATCCTATCCGAACTATACGGATCTTGTTGTATATCAAATGAACGGAAAGCTCCAGGCACTGGACTCATAGTAAAGTCAGTTCCCGCACTAAATGTCCCAGAATTCCCAGTATAGTAGCTAAGGTTCGTAGTCGTACCGTTACCATCTGCATAAACAATAATACTTCTGGTAGTGCTCCCTGTCTTCACCCACCCTGTAGCGACTTTTTTTGTTTTTGTAAGTGGTGTATCTGAGGAAGTATCTACGTTTGCATCATTTGTCCAGGCAGAACCCGACCAGTACCCAATCTGTAGGTCATGTTGATCTTGTCCAATTGAAGCAAATACCATTTCGTCAGTTAGGGGGTTAGCAGAAAGATCAAGGTTAGTTGCATCATCATTAAATGTCGCTGGTGTAGCAACTGCACTCCAGGTACAACTAGATATTCCTCCAGTACAATTAGACTCTCGTACTCCAGGATTATTATTTCCCTGCGCAACTCCCCAGACTACCTTTACATCACCAGATAAAGATTCGTACTCCACATCAAAATCTTCCACATCCTGGGCAGCAGAGATAACATCAAGCGTTGTTGCAAGCGCTGCTGATGGCTCGTTACTCCAAGCTGTTCCAGACCACACTTGCGCAGAAAGGTCAGAGTTGGCGTCTGCCCAGATAGCAGTGATGAGATTAGAAGATGAACGACGATCCCATGCCATCTTCACCCACTGCACAACTCCAGAGGTTCTTACCGGGTCAAGATTAGTTGCACTTGCCCAGTTTGCTGCACCGCAGCCTGTAGAGCCTAACTTAGTTCGATAGGCCAACTCGTTAGTAGTCGCAGTGTTGGTAGAGTACAACACCATAACGTCGCCAGTACTAGTTTCGTACGCAATATCAAAGCGACGATCTGTACCAGTGCCACCTACACTCACACTCCATTCGTTTGTGTAGCTTGTTCCGTTATAGCACGCTATTTGTAAAGTTCCACTCGAGTTTATATATCCAATGATTGCCTCCTGTTTTGTAGGCGAAGTTTTGTTGACTAGAGATAGTGGCGCACTACCGCTAACCGTACTAGAGGCAGAGCTAAATACATTCGTAGCTCCAGTATATGTTCTTACTTGAGGTGTTGTATTGGCAGAAACCCCATACACTGCAAGCCCATCTCCCTGGGTTAAACTAACTGCTTGTGCACTACCTGCAATCGGTTGATTTGGGAACTGCGCTACGAAAGAAAGTACTATCTCTAAAACGAAAAGAATAGCAACCAACGAAGGTAGCTTTACGATAGAAAAAATGCTTTTTCTTTGTTTGTTTATCTCATACATTTATATATAAAATTATAACAAATACCAGGAACAAAGAAAGTGGGTTTTACCCCACTTTCTTATGAATTTCTACCTCTTTGTTTTAGTCTTTAACTTTGTCTTACTTGGTACTTTTTTTACTTTAGAAGCTGTCGGTTTTTTTACTGGTAGCACAGCGAGCACATCCCTATTCTTTTTGATCAATGGAAGTCGGATAGTGTTCCCCTGTTCCATAACAAACGGTGGCTGCATATTGTTTGCTCTTACTATCAACTTCCAAGAAACAGAGTGTTTTGAAGCTAAGCTGTTTATTGTATCTCCTTTTTGTACCGTATATCGCACCCATTTATTAGCTATCCATCGGTCTTGTTTCTTTTTCTTAATAACCCTAGTAAGAAGAAATAGTACCAACAATAGAACCACTATCTCAATAACGGCCGCAAGTGGTGTTGGAGGAGAAAAGAACACGATCTTCTTAGCAGTAAGCGTTACTCTTTTTTCATCTGACTTCTTTCCTAACTCAACTGTGATACTTGGGTCATACGCCGCAGAAAGGTTTGCCGAGAAAAGTCCTCCCCAAAACGGCTGCTTGAGTTCAAAGTTATAATCACTAGTCTGCCCTCTTAGAATAGAGAACTCACCACCATGATCTGCTATCTCGCGGTTAAACATATCACGAGTAACTATCTTTACATCGGTATCAATAGAAACATTTCCGCTATTTTTTACCTGAGCTGAAAGCAATATATTTTTGTCACCTTTCTTAGTTGAGTTGAAGTTTAATATATCAAGTTTTTTTACAATGTCTCCTGGGATAGTAACTACTACGCGCAGTCCAGTTCTAAAGCGAAGACTAACTCCTGCTTTTTCACCGTCATCCACTGCGCTCATTTTCTTTTCCTCAATTAAGATACATCCGTCATTCTCACCTACACTTGCGTTTTTGGGAACACTAATCGTAAAAGGAATAAGCTCATTTGTTTTCGGCTCGAGTGTTACCTCCTTTTTACTTAGTTCAATCCATGAACCGACCTCTGTCTGTTGTTCAGTAAACTGACGACATGCAAACCCGCCACCTGAAGATGGGATATAGTCTCCACCGTATACAGAAAGTGTTTTTGACTCGTTGGTGTTATTAATAACTGTGACACCTTCTTTAATAACATCTCCTGGATTCGCGTTATGTACGAAAATAGAGTCTGTACGAGGATTGTCAGACCGTGGATATGCTGGCCTTCCTCCAACACCACCATACTCAACAGCCTTAGCTGTAGGAATAAATGCCCCTATAAGTACCGGGATTAAGGCAATAAAAAAGAGAGATTGTATGTTGGTATATTTCATAAACTACTTCGTATGTATTAGCCCTCAGTCTAGCATAAAAAAATCCAGCCTCGCAAGGCTGGATTTTCTATATTTTTTTCAACTTTTTCTAGAGAGCAACAATTGAAAGAACCATGTTAATGTCATATCCCGATGATGCTGGCTGAGAACTTGGAATAGTCTGTGACACTGCCACTCCTTGAACCGTGTAGTCAGCAATATCGTTCGCTGCAGCAGCTGCTGAAGCAACCGTTACGCTATCAAGAACACCTTCACTGAAAGAAGCCGAGCTACCAAGCGTTACATTTGAAGTGTTACACCCAGTACATTGACCGTTAGCGAGAGTTGCACCAGATGCATTTACTGTCATCTTTCCTTTACTTGAGTCTGCGTCAGCTCCGTCGGCACACCCTGATGGAGTTCCAGTCGGGTCATTAAAGTCTAAAGGCACCGTATCTGACCACTCGTCTGTTGGGTCAGAGGCAGCAAGTGATGCTGTCCAACCATTATCTGCCGCATCCGGGTTAGCGATGTATAGCTTTTGAGTTGCTGTACCAAAAGTACCTGTCGCTCCTGGTGTCTGACAAGAGAATCCAGTTGTTACTGCACCAAATACTACAGTTGGACTAGCAACAGTTACATACGATCCATTTACGATATCAATTGAGAGAGTACCTGGGTTAATTGTGAGCTGAAAGTTTGAAGTATTACTCGCAAGAGCATAACTACCCGCACTAGCAACAACGAGAAAAGAAGCGAGAGCGAGTGCTCCTTTACGCACACTGATCCTTTGCAAGAATGTACCTTTTTGTGTCATATCTTTGTGTTTACTTTTGTAATATTTGAAATTATTATAACATGAAAATAGGTTTTTTTCAATCACTTTTTTATAGCTTTATATAGCAAAAAAACTGTATACTACAAAATACTCCTAATAAAAAGTAGCAACGGAGGAGACAGGATTCGAACCTGCGAGACCCTTGCGAGCCTACAGTCTTTCCAAGACTGCGCCTTCAACCACTCCTCCGTGTCTTAAGAAATCTCTTGTACCTTAATAAGATTATTATGGTCCTTTGTATTAAGTGGGTGTGCTGTAACAATAGCTACAATTTCTTTCTTCTTTGCCAGCTTGTGGGTCTTAAGCCATGCTACAATTCCCGCCATCAATTCATCAGTACTTGAGAAGAATGGTAGGTAGTATGATCTTACGCCCCACACAAGAGCAAGTTGACGAACCACAATCTCATCAGGAGAGAGGGCAATAATATTTGTTTTTGGACGGTCCTTTGCTACCATTCGAGCAGAATAGCCGGAGTGAGTTGCAACTACTATATGGCGTGCTTCCATTTCTGCTGCCACCATCTCAACTGAGGCTCCTAACACATCAGCAGAAGTTACTCTACTTTCTCCGTGACGTAAGTCTTCGAGATCTTTTCTTGTAAAGTTCTCAAAGCCATGGCTCTTTGGTCTAAATATTTCTTTTTCTACTTTTGTAATAATCTTTGTCATCATCTGGACCACTTCAACTGGATACTGACCACCTGCAGTTTCACCAGATAACATTACTGCGTCAGTTCCGTCTAATACAGCATTTGCAACATCTGAGACTTCTGCTCTGGTTGGACGAGGATTCTCCATCATAGACTCCATCATCTGAGTTGCAGTTATAACTGGCTTGCCGTGTTCAATTGCTGCTAGAATTAATTTCTTTTGAACAACAGGAACGTCCTCTGCTGGCATTTCTATACCTAAGTCTCCACGAGCTACCATTATGCCATCCACTTCCCGCAAGATGCTGAGTATATTGTCTACTGCTTCATGCATCTCTATCTTTGCGATAATTCGTACTGGTGAGCCTGGTTTGTATTTCTTAATGAGCTCTTTGAGTTCTTTAATATCTTCTGCTTTACGAACAAAAGAAAGAGCAATGTAATCGACTCCGTTTTTCAGCCCCCACTGGAGATCTTTTTTATCTTTTTCGGTTAAAGCACTAATGGAAAGATTGCCATTCGGGATATTAACTCCTTTATGAGGAAAAATATCTCCACCTATTACTACCTTTGCTTGTGCTTCTGTTTTAGATACAGATACTACTTGAAGTTCAATAAGACCATCAACAAGTAAGATCCTGCTACCAACACCGATGTCCTTTAAAAGACCGGGGTAGTCTATTGGCACAAAGCCAACTCTATATGCTCCGTATCCAATACCAACTACTTCTCCATCCTTAAGCGTAACACCTTCTTTTGGTAGGTCACCGCCAACTCTAATACGCGGTCCTTGTAAGTCTTGTAGAACTGCTATTGGTTGGTTTTTCTCAACACTAATAGCTCTTAGTATCTTAAGCCACCCCTCAAAGAGATCGTATTCACCATGTGAGAAGTTAAAACGAGCTACGTCCATACCGGCCTCAACTAAGCTTCGTAGTACTTTTTCACTTGCTGATGCTGGACCAATTGTTGCAACTATTTTTGTTCTGTTTTGTTTTATCATAAAACGGTTTTAGAGAAATAAAAACTTAGAAGTATTTCTCATTAACCAGATATTGCCAAGACTCAAGTATTTGAGTATTCGAAACATCCTTCTCCTCTCAAGAGAGGTTAACGAGAAAACAACAAGTACTCTGTATATACTATAAATCTGGTTTTTTATCTAGTGCCTTCTGTATAGTAGGCCAAGAGAACCCTCTACCTGCTAAAAAACGCATAGCCTTCTCATAAGCCTTCTTATCACTAAAGTTGTTGCCTTTGTACTTTTTGGTTAATGCCAAACGAGCAGTACCTAACTCATCCTCCTCTCCTATACTGGATAATGTTTTTTGAATTATATCTTTTTCTATTCCTTTGTTCTTTAACTCGAACTCTAATGCTCGCTTTCCTTTATTACGAAACAATACGCGATCTCTAACATAGGCCTGAGCAAACTGATCGTCGTTAATTAGATTATATTCCTGAGATTTTTTTATAAGAGAATCTATAAGCGGTTCACTATATTCCTTCTGTTTTAGTCTACGACGGATTTCTAACTCACTACGCATTCTAATTCCTACAAATCGCAATACATAATCCCACGCTTTATGAGACAACTCTCGTCTCTCTATTTCATCGAGCTCTTCCTGAGTTATTTCTTTTCCTTTTTTTAAACTACAAGAAACTACTACTTGTGTATCTACACCACAATAGAACACATCATCTATATAGAGAGATGAGCGATTTAGTCTTTTCTTTTGCTGTTCTATCTTGGTGATAATCATAAAAGTAATTAGGAGACCGAAGTCTCCCAATTATTATTTCGCCATTGCCATTATTTTCTTTTCGAGTTCTTTCGCTACTTTTGGATTGTCTTTTAGAAATTGTTTTGCAGATTCACGACCCTGGCCAAGCTTATGCTCTCCGTAGTCAAACCACGCACCAGATTTATTAATAATTCCCAACTTTACTCCAAGATCTACAATCTCTCCAGTCTTGCTGATTCCTTCGTTATACATGACATCAAATTCAGCGACTCTAAATGGTGGGGCAATCTTATTCTTCACTACCTTCACGGTAACGTGGTTACCCATAACATTATCTCCGTCCTTGATCTGCGCACTTCGTCTAATATCTAGTCGTACTGATGCGTAGAACTTAAGCGCGTTACCGCCTGTTGTTGTCTCAGGGTTACCAAACATTACTCCGATCTTCATACGAATCTGGTTAATGAAGATTACAGAAGTATTAGAACGAGAAACTGCACCAGTTATTTTTCTCAGTGCTTGACTCATCAAGCGAGCTTGAAGACCCATATGGCTGTCTCCCATCTCTCCTTCAATTTCTGCGCGAGGAACAAGCGCTGCTACCGAGTCGATAATAATCAGATCCACTGCATTCGAACGAATCAGTGTTTCCGCAATCTCCAGTGCTTGCTCACCAGTATCTGGCTGAGAGACAAGGAGGTCGTTTAAGTTCACTCCGATGCGCTTTGCGTATTCAGGATCAAGCGCGTGCTCAGCGTCAATAAAGGCAACAAGACCACCTTGTCTTTGCGCTTCTGCTGCCATATGGAGAGTAAGCGTAGTCTTACCAGACGATTCAGGACCAAAGACTTCAATAATACGACCCTTTGGGATACCGCCTGCACCTAAAGCAATGTCCAGCGTCAAAGAACCGGTTGGAATAACCTGGATATCTAACTTATGGTTATCTCCCATATTCATAATAGCCCCAGCCCCGAATTGCTTTTCGATCTGATCAAGAGCAAGGCGTACCGCCTTCTGCTTTGCTTCTACTTCCTTACTAGCTCCTTGTCCTTCGGGTGCCATATCTTCCTTTTTTGTTGCCATATATACTCCTTATCCCTCCAATACATAATTAAGATACCTCTATACTATTACAGTTACAATAAAAAGAGAAGGGGTGCCCCTTCTCCCTATATCATAACCAATTACACTTATCTAAAGTTCGTATATTGCAGTGGCACTCCCACATCATGCTCTTTTAAGTACTGCATGATATCTTGCAATATATCTTTTGAAGCAGAAGAAACACGCACTGTTTCACCCTGAATACTGCTTTTCGCTTTTTTAAAGTTCTGCGTTACAAGCTTTGAGATCTCCTTTGCTTTCTCACTTGAGAGCACTGAGATAACTTTTATCTTTTGTCGCACATGGCCTAAAGCTGCAGGCTCTTTTGGTGAGTTGAAGTCGAGCACTCGTAAATCTAGTTTACGAGCAACAAGTTTTGCCTGCATAATTTCGTGAATGGCTTTTAACTTGTAGTCATCCTCGGCGGTGACAACCAAGACATCTTTCTCGAGCTCAATCTCGTATGGAGATGTCTTAAAGTCATACCGAAACGAAAGCTCACGCTTCACCTGGTCAACAGCATTAACCAATTCCTGACGATCAAATTGTGACTCAATATCAAATGAAAAATCTGCCATATAGTATGTAGTTATTCTTTATCAGATCCATCTCCCCAATCATCTTCGTAAATACTTTGCGCCATCTCGTTAGAGTCGCCAGACACAACCATTACTTCACGAGCTTTAGCGCCATTACCGGGACCAATCACATTGTTCTCTTCTAGAAGGTCCAGGAGTCGTGCGGCACGAGCGTATCCAATTCCCAGACGACGCTGTAGGAACGACGCAGAGGCCTTTCCAGAGCGCACTACCTCGTCGTAGGCCTGTTGGTACATATCATCATCAGCATCGCTGTTTGCACCCCCTCCACTATGACTACCGAGGGCAGATTTCTGAGGCTTAATTACTTCGTCGTTATATTGTGGCTCTTGCTGTTCACGAATCACATCTAGCACTGTTTTAATTTCTTTATCTTCAATAAACACTCCTTGGATACGACGAGGCTTTTGACCGTCCCCAGATAGGTACAACATGTCTCCACGACCGATCAGACGCTCTGCGCCAACACCATCAATAATAGTACGACTGTCAATTTGTGATGCTACACGAAACGCGATACGCGCAGGAACATTGGCTTTAATAAGTCCGGTTACAACATTTACCGACGGACGCTGAGTAGCAAGTATCAAGTGGATACCAACTGCACGAGCCATCTGTGCGATACGAACAATAAGACCTTCTACCTCTTGAGCTGCCTGTATCATAACATCCGCTAACTCGTCGATAACAATCACAATATACGGCATCTTCTCTTCTTCTTTAGGAAGTCTTTTATTGTATCCGGCAATTTCGCGCGCGCCACTTTCTGCCAAAATCTTGTAGCGGTTTTCCATCTCGTTTACCGCCCAACGCAACGCGTTAATTGTTTTGTCTGGATCAGTAATAACTGGAGTGAGAAGATGCGCGATACCATTATATCCCGTCATTTCTACACGCTTTGGGTCTACTAGAATGAGGCGTAGTTCTTTCGGTGAATAGCGATACAGTAAGCTCACAAGTACGGTGTTTACACACACCGACTTACCAGATCCGGTAGAACCCGCAATAAGTAAGTGAGGGGTCTTTGAAATGTCCGTTACCGCAGGCGCACCAGATACGTCTTTACCAAGTGCAACCACAAGATTCCCACGGTCTGCGAAGCTACGATACTCTCCTGATTCTAGCAACTCACGCAAACGAACTTGAGCTACCTTCTTATTTGGCACTTCAACTCCTACAAGTGACTTACCCGGAATCGGTGCTTCAATACGGATTGGGTGAGTAGCAAGGGCTAGGGCAAGGTCGTCTTGAAGATTCGTAATCTTAGACAACTTCATACCTTCTGAAGGCTTGAGTGTATACTGCGTAAAAGTCGGACCGACATTTACGTCCTGCATCGTTACGCCAATTCCAAACTGAGAAAGTGTCTTTGATATAATCTCTGCATTACCTTTTACATTACCGCTTTCGACGGTGTATTTTGAACTATCTAAAATATTAGTAGCTGGATATTTCCAGTCTTGGTCTTGTACTGTCTTTTCTGGCTTATCTCCTTCTTTTGGAGTAGCTGCTTCTTTCTTTTTGAATGGTGAGATACCTTCTTTTACAGGAGGTTTCTCATCGTCATCGCTATCTGCGTTCTTGGCGTTAGCAAGATCTTTCAGATTAATCTTTGGAAGATTAATCTTTAGTCTTCCAATTTGTTCTGTTGCATTTGTTTCTGCCTCAAGCGCTTCAGTTTCGAGTGTTTCCTGGATACGCTTCAAGCTTGTATTAAACACAACAAGGACTGAGACAATGATTAAAGCGAGCAAAATAATAAGGGCTCCCGTAAGAGAGACTGATTGCTTGAGACCAGTACCCAGTAAGTGCCCTACAAAACCACCTGCATTACCGTCTGCTGCTGTTGCGAGTGACATATCGGTGTTCACAAATACATGGATTAACATCGGTACGAGTACATTGACTGCCGTAAGCCCGATATACGTGGCAGGATGCAATCTAAAACGGTCAGGGAAGAACAAAGCATACCCTACCCCAACAAGAGAGAAGGCAAACAAGTAAGAGCCCCAACCTAACCCTTGACGCAATATATCGTGGATTGCTCCACCTACTACACCAAAGAGACTAAAAAGACTGAGAAAGCACACGATACCGAGCACCATAAGGGTGATAGAGGCAATCTCTCGCTTCGTGTCAGGACTCAGTGAAAAACCAGGCTCGCGTCCTACTTCTTTCTTACTATCCCGCTCTTCCTTAAAGGATGATTTTTTGTTTTTCTTGAAGTTCTTCTTCATATAGATCTATTCTAGCACACAACACAGTATGAAATAAAGCAAGGTTTTTGGATATAAAAAGACCCCATAAAAAGGGGTCTTTTTAGCACTTCCGTATCTCTCGTTATTTCGTGTACGCAGCACGTGTCTTTTCTAGTTCCTCTATTGCGCGTTCTTTTCCTGAAAAACCTTTGATTTCAACTGTTTTTTTCTGGAGAGCTTTATAACTCTCAAAAAAGTTCTGTATCTCTTTTAGTAGGTGAGGAGAAACATCAGAAATGTCCTTTATGTGCTCAAAGCGAGGGTCATGAACTGGTACTGCAATTACCTTGCAGTCAACTTCTCCATTATCTACCATATCCATAAATCCTACAGCACGAGAAGCAACCATACCGCCAACAATAATAGGATTAGTAGAGAGCAACAAAACATCAGTATGGTCTCCATCTTCTGCATGAGTCTCAGGCACAAATCCATAGTTTACAGGATATCGTTGTGCCCCAAAAAGTACGCGGTCTAATTCCATAACACCAAGATCATCACGGTACTCATACTTATCCTGGCTACCTTGTGGTATCTCTACTACAACATTGAATTTTTCTATTTCACCAAATGGAAGATTTGCGATACTCATAGGAGTGTTGTTACGAGTAATTCTATATTTCAATTATAACAGGAATCACCATTGGACGACGCTTGGTATGCTTGTACAAGTACTCAGCTAGCTCGTCTTTAATCACGTCTTTTACCATCTTCCAGTTACCGGGGTCGCGCTTCGCATAACTCTTAATAAGATGCTTAATTTCATCACGAGCTCCATGGATTAGTTCTTCTGCTTCACGCATATATACGAATCCACGAGAAATAATATCTGGGCTCGTAAGCATTCGTCCATCACGCTTTGCGACAGTAATAATGACTACGAAAATTCCCGACTGCGCCATCGCTTGGCGGTCTCGCAAAACAATGTGTCCAATATCTCCAACGCCAGCACCGTCAATAATAACGATACCGGAGTTAGCACGCTTTTCAGCTACCTGCATACCGCGTTCGTCGATCTCTAGAACGTGGCCGTTTTCCATTACAAAACAGTTATCAAAAGGGATACCTGTTCTCACCGCTACTTCGCGGTGCAACACTAAGTGATGGTACTCACCGTGAATCGGCATAAAGTACTCTGGCTTCACTGTTTCTATCATAGTAGTTAACTCGTTCTGGAACGCGTGACCTGAAACGTGAACCGTCATCTTTTGGTTATAGATAACATTTGGTCCTTGGCGCATAAGGTCGTCCATCATACGAACAACTGATCCTTCGTTACCAGGAATAGGAGAAGCAGATAACATGATCGTATCAGTCTTCTTGATGTTGATCTGTGCGTGGTCACCAGTTGACATACGCACGAGTGCTGAGCGCTCCTCGCCCTGACTACCAGTACAAAGAATAACAACTTTATCTTCTGCATATTTCTTTACATCATGCATCGAGATAAGGAGATCTGGACTTTGCGTTTTTAAATATCCAAGACGAGTTGCAACTTCGAATCTCTCTTGCATACTGCGTCCAACTAAAGAGATCTTGCGACCATACTTTTCTGCCGCCCAAATAACCTGTTGCATACGAGAAACCTGAGATCCAAACGAAGTAATAATGATGCGGTGTTTTGCGATCGTAAATACCTCGTCAAATGCCTTACCGAGTTCTTTCTCGGGAATTGGCAAATCAGTACGCTCAACGTTACAACTGTCTGACATCAAAAGAAGTACTTTGTCTTTCTCACAAATACGAGCCAACTTTTCCATGTCTGTTGGTCGTCCATCAACTGGATCCGGATCAAGCTTGAAGTCTCCAGTTGTAACAATCAAACCGAACGGAGTATGGATAGCGTATCCAACTGAGTCCATGATTGAGTGAACAACACGGTATGGTTCAATTTTAAAGACTCCTATCTGAAGCGTCTCAGATGGATCGAAAACAAAGAACTTATTATTTTTAAGAATCGGGTACTCTTCAAATTTCTTTTCAATAAATCCAATTGAGAGTTTCGTACCATACACAGGAGCATTAATGTGTGGCAGTAGATGCGGCACACCACCAATGTGGTCCTCGTGTCCGTGAGTAATAATTACACCACGAATCTTATGTTTCTTGTCATCAAGATATGAGATGTCAGGGAGTACTAAGTCTACTCCTGGCATGTCTGGGTCTGGGAATCCAAAACCAAGGTCGATAATTAAAATATCTCCTCCGTCTGGAGCATGAGGGTCATCGTATTCAATAACCGTCATATTCTTTCCTACTTCTCCCAGTCCTCCAAGTGCAATGATTTTAAGCTTAGCGCGAGTCGGCAAACCACTCACGATGGGAGTTTGATTAGAAGATTCAGGCTTTGCTGAACGAGTCACAATATTGTGACGAGATTTTGGCGCACGCTGTCTGCCACGATCTTTATTCTTACGAAAGTTAGAGCGAGGTTTTGGAGCGCTTGAGGTTGGTTGATTGTCTGTTGTTACTTGTGTCATAGAACTATATAAACACAGGATCGAAAATTAATTACGATCGTATGTTCTTAAATTTAATCTTAATATTGTACTAGTTATTTTCTGCTGCTTGTTTGATTGAGAAGTTAAGGCGACCGAGATCATCAATTGCCATAAGCTTAACGCGCACTGCTTGTCCTTCTTGGAGATAGTCAGATACTTTTTCTACTCTCTTGCTATCTATCTCTGAAACATGAACGAGACCTTCTTGTCCTGATGGTATTGCAACGAACGCACCAAAGTCCATAATTTTTACCACTGTTGCTGGGTAGATTCTTCCAACTTCTGGCTCTTCAGTAAGACCTGCGATCATCTCTTTTGCCTTTTCAATACTTGTCTTGTCTGGAGATGAAATAATAACACGACCATCTTGTTCAATATCAATCTGCGCTCCAGTTTCTGCAATGATTTTATTAATCATTTTTCCGCCAGGACCAATTACATCGCGAATCTTTTCTGGGTTAATCATCACTACTTCAACACGAGGCGCATATGGAGAAAGCTCTGCACGAGGCGTTGCGATGGTCTTTAGCATTTCTTGTAGAATATGGAGTCGTCCTGTTAGACCTTTTTCAAACGTTTCTTTAATCATCGGCATAGTAAGACCAGTGTTTTTTACATCCAACTGGATAGCCGTAATACCATTCGTAGTTCCTGTAATCTTAAAGTCCATATCTCCATGGTGATCTTCATGACCTGCGATGTCGGTTAGAACTACATACTTGTCTCCTTCATCAATAAGCCCCATAGCAATACCAGATACCGGAGCCTTAAGAGGCACTCCTGCATCCATTAATGACAATGTTGAAGCACACGTAGATCCCATTGAAGTGGAACCATCAGATGACATTGCCTCTGAAACTAAACGGATAGCATATGGAAATTCTTCTTCACTTGGGAGTACTGGAACGAGTGCCTTTTCAGCAAGTGCTCCGTGACCAATTTCGCGACGACCTGGAGAACGCAAACCTTTTGTCTCACCAGTAGAATACGGCGGGAAATTGTAGTGGTGCATATACCGCTTGGTACTATCGTTTTCCATCATGGTGTCCAGCATCTGCTTGAGACCTGGAGCGCCAAGTGTGGTTACGTTAAAGATCTGGGTGTAGCCACGATTAAACAGCGCTGAACCATGCACGCGCGGAACAATAGTTACCTCAGAAGATATAGGGCGAACATCGTTAATACCACGGCCATCTACTCGTTTACTGTTCTGTATAATTTGAGAACGAACATACTTCTTCTCGACTAGATCAAAGTACTGGTGTGCTCGTTTTGCCTTAACTGCATCTTCCTTGTAGTGAGCAGTAAGCTCTGCTATAAACTCATCGGTTTTTGCTCTGCGCTCTAACTTTTCTGTAATAGATGATAGAGATGCAAAGAATGCATTTGATTTCTCAGCTACTTCGTTATATAACGCTTCGTCAAAGCTATTCGTAAACGTGCGCTTTAAAGCACCGTGTGCTGTAATTATCTTTTGTTGAAAAGCAATAATCTCTTGGTTTGCACTATGTGCAAAGGTAATAGCCTCAAGTACCTTTTCTTGTGGTACTTGCTTTGCGCCGGCTTCAATCATAATGACGCGCTCACTTGTAGAAACTACGGTTAAATCCATTTCAGACTTCTTCATTTGTTCCTCGGTCGGATTTAAAACGAGAGATCCATCAATGAGACCAACTTCTGCGATACTTACCGGTCCATTCCATGGAATAGAAGACAAAGACAACGCAAGTGATGTTCCAAATAGCGCAGGAATACGAGGAGAGTTCTCGTGGTCATACGAAAGAACGGTGATCATGACCTGAACATCACAAAAGTATCCTTCAGGAAATAACGGACGGATAGGACGATCAATAAGACGAGAGGTTAGAGTCGCTTCTTCAGATGGACGACCTTCACGCTTAATAAAACGAGAGCCAGAAATCTTCCCGGCAGCGTAGAAACGCTCTTCGTAGTCTACGGTTAGCGGTAAGAAGTCTATTGTCTCATCTCTTTTATCTTTTGCTCCCATTACAGTTGCAAGAATAGTAGTCTCACCATACTGAACACGAACAGCTGCATCTGCCTGTGGTGCTAGCTTTCCAAATTCTACTGAGAGCTTTTTTCCACCAAAATCGTGCGAAAAGTTTTGAATAGTACGCATATAATCTTCGGGTAACAAAAGTACCCTTTCTCCTTTTTTAATATGTACCTGTATTGTATGTATAAAAACTGAGGACAGACCGAGAGGTTAAAAACACTCGGTGTTGCTAAACTCTATTTCCGTCCTCAAATAACCTATTTACGTAGGTTTAGTTTCTTCAAAACGAGCTCGTATTGCTTTGGATCCTGCTTGCTCAAATAGCGCAGTAATCGACGGCGTTGTCCGACATTTTTCAGCAACCCTCTCTTTGAACTAAAATCGTGGAGGTGTTTCTTTAAGTGGTCGTTCAATTGATGAATCTTTGCTGTCAAAAGAGCAATCTGCACATCAGTAGAACCAGTAGACTCTGGTTTTGCTCCAATATTTTTGATTACTTCCTGTTTTTCAGTAGTAGTTAATGCCATAACAATTATCGTTTTTAATCTAGTATTGCGAGGACGAAAGAATAGTATCGATCACTCAATTGCTCACAGTATAACAAAAAATACCGTATAAGTCAAAGCCTACTCTAGCCAGGCTTTTTAGTCCTCGTATTCGCTACCTAGCACATCTGGTGTCTTGTTTGCCTGAGCCGACACAGACTGCTCAAGTGATGCGAAGTCAATCTTAGGTTCTGCTCTCTTAGATTTTGATGCTAAAAGCGTCCCTAAAATACTAGGACCTGTGTTTTGTACTGGTGCTTCGTCAATAATTGTAGGGCTCTCTTGCTCTATATCAGAAAGAGAAGGGGCGTAGAGTTCGTCTTCTGTTAAAGCCTGTGTGCTTTTGGGCGCTATAGGATTATCTTTCTTAACTGCTTCTTCTTTTTTAATTTCCTTATGTAGTTGAGGCCTTGGCTCTTTTACTTCACCAGAATCAACTTTCTCAACTGTAGTTTTAGTTTCCACCACTCCCTTACGAGCCCCGATAGCTAGTAACTGTGCTGCTACTGTCAGAAGCTTTGAGGTTGTTCTGCTATTCTGGAAGAAATCTGTCGCATTGAGCAATCCTGTGTAAAGCGCATTTGCCCCGTTACTATTAAGTAACGTTTTATCCCACGACTCCGCAAGAGCTGGAATCATCTCAGATACCGTTGTAGCATGTGGATCAAAGAAATCTATACCTGCGAAATCTCTCTGGGCTTTTGTTCTTGAGATACTAATAATTGGAACTTTTTGTATGTGTGCTAATACACTCTGAGAAAGGCCACTCTCGCTTAGCTGATCAATACCAAAAACAACTACGAGCTCGTACGGGAAGCTACCTGCCTCGATAGTAATATCATCTTTGGTTATTACTCCTTGCTTTGGAGTAATAATAAGCTCGATACCACCGTCGTTATTTTTTTCGTATCTGAGTTTTTCTATACTAGCCGCTGCGCTATTTATTCGAATAACAGTGTCCCCTGTGTAGTGTAAGTCGTGAACAATGCTCTTCACGAAACTCGATAGCTTTTTAAGGTTATCGGGAACCTGAGAGACTGAAACCAAGTCAACTGTCTTACCGGCCGTTTCGAGAATAGCTGTGAACGAGAGTGCTGCAGCCCATACGTCAGGATCAAATACTCCAGAAGGAATAACCGCTATCCGGTTATTGTTTTTGATAAGCTCTATGAGTTGTTGTTTTACTGGAATATCGCGTCGTGCCGTCATATAGGAGATAAAAACATATTGGGAATATTATATCATAAAAATATGGCTTTGTCAAAACTATCTCCTTCTCATTTTGTGCTACAATAGTGCAATACATTTTCTGCGTGAAAAACTTACATACATCAACCCTATCTTCAAAAAAGATCCTGCCTGTTTTCTGGTTGGTTCTCTGTGTTTTTTTAAACCTGAATCCAGTTTATGCTGAGCAGTCTCAGAAAAGCAAGCTCCTAGAAACGCTTGATGAAATAAAGAATAAACAAGCAGATCTACTGGGAAAGTCTCAGGATTTCCATAACCAAACAAGTAGCTTACTTCTCGACTTAGACCAGAACAGAGCCCTGATTGAAAACAACAAAATAGAGGTGACTAAGCTTCTCGATGCAATAGCAGGGGCAGAAGAAGAAATCCACGCAAAGAAGGTGAAGCAAGGAGAAATTCTGGCCGCGCTTTATATAGAACAGTCTGGAAACAAACGGTTTTTTGCCCTCTTGTCCGCTGGCAGTTTAAGTGAGCTCGTTGAGCGCCAGGTATATATCAAAACGACCCAAGACCAGCTCATAGACCACATCAAGGGAATCCAAGAAGAAGCTGGTAAACTTGCAGAAGCAAAGCAAGCAGCTCTGGTTCAAAGAGAGATCCTCGCTGCGCAAATAGATATCCTACAAAACCAAATAGGATCTCTTAAAAGCGCCATAACTGAAACAGAAAGCAAAATAAAAGACCTGGAAAAAACCGGAAAAGATGTAGAAAAGCAGATTATAAACCTCGATGTTCCGAGTGTATCAAAGAGTACACGCGAATTTACAACCTGGGATAGCGTAGACTTTACCACGCAACAAAGCATGATCATCTACGGAGCCGGTACTCCCCATGGTTTAGGCATGAGCCAGTATGGAGCTAAAGCAATGGCTGATTCTGGTCGGGACTATGAGGAAATACTCACTCATTACTACCAGGGTACTCACCTGGATACTATCAACACTTCAGATACTGCTATTAAAGTAAAACTATCTGCCAGCGCAAACGGGGGCAAAGTAATTGTAACCAATGGCCCTGCCCAAAAGGTCATAAACGGGGCAGTTGAAGAAGTCCCAGCTGGAACAATTATAGATACACAACCAGGCCTCGTAGTGCGGTCTCTAAGCCCCGATACTCGGCTGGTCATTACGTATAAGTTCGACCGCTTCAATAGCTATAGAGGAAATATTTCAATAGTTGGATCACCAGGAGGATACGCCACGATTAATACCCTCCCGTTAGAAGACTACCTGCGTAGCGTAATCTCTGGTGAAATGTCCGCTTCATGGACAAAAGAGGCGCTCAAAGCTCAGGCAGTTGCCGCACGAAACTATGCCATAAAGAATCGCGGTTCTCACAGCGAATACGACCTTTGTGATACTCCTGCCTGCCAGGTTTACCTGGGAGCTTCTCATGAGTTTGCCTCAACAGATGCGGCAGTAGCTGAGACGAACGGCAAAGTACTCAAATATAATAACGACCTCATCACCGCCTACTACTTCTCAAGCTCAGGTGGCTGGACCGAGAATAACGAGAATGTCTGGGGAGGAAAGCCCATACCATGGCTTCGAGGCGTAGAAAGCCCTGGAGAACAGTCTCCGTACAACTCATGGCAGACTATCTCGCTCGACCGTACTACCCTTCAGCGCTACTTAAATAGCGACGAAGATACAAGCGTTGGAGAGCTCCAAAAAATAGAGATCATCAAACGCGGAGTATCAGGTATTGTAATGGCCATTAAAGTCACTGGCTCAACTGGAGAAAAAACGGTTACCGGGCAAACATTTAAGTATGTTATTAACGTCAATATCCCAGATGGTACTAAAGACTATATAAAGAGTGGATTATTTGGTATCAAGTAGTGTATTTGTTATATAGTATTGACTTTTATATTAATTTGTGATATAAATAGACCAGGTTCCCCTGGTTTTTTTATGAACCTTGAACCTTCACAATCCACCCTTAAAGAAACGAGGTGAGCCATGAAAAACTGGCACAAAATCGTCCTGGCAACAGGACTTCTCCTTTTCACCGTAAAAGGCTTCATCCCTTGGTACTTGAATGACCAGGCAAAACAACGGGCTCTCCTTAAAAAAGAGTCTGTTTGTAAAGTCACCGGTGGATATGGAGTGACCCAGCCTGATGGCTGGATCAAGGACTTCTATATCTGTTCTGACGGGTCAACACGGTTTCACCGTCTTGTCTCTCCAGAAGAACAGAAAGAAGCTGAAAGGAAAACTTCACCACAACCTACACCAGTGAAAAAACACAAGAAGAAGGGAAAGAAAAAACCTGGTGCAAAGAAGAAAACTACACCAAAAGAAGACAAGAAGCCAAACAAGCCCACTCCACAGAAGAATAACGGGAGCACCCCCGTAAAACTTGGAGCGGCGTGGTCACAGAACAACATGATCAAACATGCCTGGACCATGTCGGGTGGCAATGTTGCCTTTATCACAACACTAGAGGCCGAGAGTGGCTGGAGTCCGACTCGCATTGGGCACAACACCAACGGCACTACTGACCACGGTCTGTGCCAACTCAACTCTGCCTTTCACGACAAGTTCATAAAAGGCAAGAGTTTCAAGTACTGGGACCAGCAACTTAACTATTGCTGGGGCGTCTATAAAGACGCTGTTGCCCGCGGCATTATTACTCACACTTTCTACGGCTACAATCGCCGTCATGAAGTGGAGAACAGATTTGCCTGGGCGAGATAACCTTTCCACAAAACCAAATACCTACACCCGCGGGTCAAAGCGGGTCTTTTTTTACCAAAAAATCATTGCAAGTATTTATAACTTTATTATAATACCTACAAATACAGTAACAAATACCCATGGCAAACAAAATTATCAAGATCGGATCCAGTGCTGCAGTCACTATTCCGAAGAAAGTACTGGCAAGTCTCGCTATAGATATCGGAGATAAAGTATATGTAAACGTAGATGGAAAGAACCGTCGCATCATTATTGAACCACTCGTTAACTTCCAACTCAAGGAGTCAACTGCGCAACACATCGAATCGTTTATAAAAAAATATAAAAAAGAGCTCGAAAAGCTCTCTGAATAATACCTATGAATTACCTATCAGCACAAGAAATTCTCTTTATTCATAACCGCCTCACCTCAGAAGTGGGTGGTCGTGATGGCCTTTCAGATCTTAAGACCCTAAAAAAGGCCGTGCAGTATATGCATCACACCGAGATGTTTCCTGATTTATACAGCAAAGCAGCGGCATTATTTTTCGCAATTGCTAAGAAACGACCGTTTTCTGAGCAGAACCTCCCTACTGCATTAGGGTCTCTGGGCGTTTTACTGGCCATTAACAGCCACCAACTCCCTATGAGTGACCCTGAGGTACTCTCATTCATACAAAAGGACCTCACAACGGCTTCTGTGCAGGAAATAACAGGCTGGATTAAGTCAGTTACCTACAAATCTACAACTTCTGCTCTCTAAATTGCAAAATATAGCATTTTTTGCTAGCATAACAGGAGGATAAATTACTATTTTCCTTTTATTGTCCTCCTGTAGCTCAGTTGGTTAGAGCACCACCCTTATAAGGTGGGGGTCGATGGTTCAAGTCCATCCGGGAGGATTTTTCAAAAAAAACACCATGTATAGCGATATCGTACTTTTTCTTCGCAAACACAACAGAATGACAAAAATGACACTGGGACTATCAGTGTTTATTATTCTTATTCTCTACTACCTGGTTAATATCATGTACAGCAACTACCAAATTAACCAGAGAATTAGTTCAACTCAGCAAGAAATCGCTAATTTAAACGAAAATAACCTTGAACAAGAGAACAAAATTCTGTATTATACAACTCACGCCTACATAGAGAAAACTTTGCGTGAAAAACTTGGTTATCAGAAGGAAGGCGAAAGGGTCTATGCGTTAACAAGAAAAGATCCAGCTCGAGAGAAACTCATCGAGGAACAGCGTAGATACCAAGAGAGAGAAGATGGAAAACCAAATATTGTTCGTTGGTGGGATTTCTTCTTCGTTTCTCAGGCGGTAAAAGCTCCTATAGAAGAAAAACAACTTCCATTGAGAATAAATCAGGAACAAACGAAATAGCCGTATACAAGTTACGGCTACTCGCCAGGGTAGCTCAGTTGGTTAGAGCGTGGGACTCATAAGCCCAAGGTCGTGAGTTCGATCCTCACCCCTGGCATTGATGAATTACTGTATTGTACCGGGGGATAGAGCAGCCTGGTAGCTCGTCGGGCTCATAACCCGAAGGTCGGAGGTTCGAATCCTTCTCCCCCAATTTATATAGAAAAAGAGACCATCCGGTCTCTTTTTCTTATTTAGTTGCTTCAATATAACCAAGCTCTGGACCATCTAAGTAACCCTCCCAAAACTCCACTCCCAACCTACTCTTACCCTCTTCAGAAATAACAGGCTTAATCCACTCCACATGACTAAATCCAGCTTTTTTTAACCCTTCCTCTATTGTCTCTGGAGTATAGTAGACAGAGTTAAGCGTACAAATATACTTGTCATCATTATAAAGATCAATCTGTAGCCGTGCCTCATCAACCATGCCGCCAATAACAGTCTTTTCTGCACCAAACCTCTTTAAATCCCTGCCCTCAGGAAGGTCGACAATAGCAATGAACTTACCCTCATCAGCAAGAGAGTTATATATTTTCTTGTACAGATCAAATAATTGTTCTTTACTATCAGAGTAGTTAAGGACATATGGAGCGGAAATTATATCTGATTTTGGAAACAAATCTTTGAATATATCTCCGAGGATGTATTTCACATTCCCTGGCTGATCTTTCGTCGCTAAGTTTATCTGTTCTATCGAATTATCAATTCCAATAACCTTATCTGCTCCTCCCACTGAGAACTCTTTCGTAAAAAAGCCATTCCCTGACCCAAGATCTAAGACCCTCTTTCCGTTTAAGTTCCCAGCCATCTTAAGGATTGTAGGTAACATTGAGTATTGCTTATCTGGCTTTATGTCTGACTGTCTGTACCTTTCGGCAAGAGAATCATAGTCATTCAGTTGAATTGTTCTGGGCCTATTAATAGCATGAGACTCTCTCTGACTACCATATTCTCTGACCTGCAAACGATCACTCAAATTAAAACCTTCTAGCCTGGTTCTATCCTCAATAACTCCTTTGATCACATCAAGCTTCTCTGCTGTATCCCCTTGGGGCATGATATATATCTTATCTCTTGAAATACCTTTCAATATCGGGAGGTAGTCTTTAACTATTTCGTCAATATCCTTCTCTTCTTCTACAACAAATTTAAAATTTGTGTCTCTATTTATAAGGCTTTGGAGTGCTTTTTCGTTGATTCTTTTACTCTTTTCTAATCCTGAGTTTGATAGTTTAGGTGAGCAATTAAATTGAACATCTGGAAAGTCTTCTGGTACCTTAATAGTACCGTTTGTCTCTATTTCGATGTGCCAACCACTAAGTTCGGGTTGGTTAATTAAGTTTACCAAACGTTTCTGCTGAACCATTGGCTCCCCACCTGTAATTACCAGCGTCGGCTCCTCTGTTCGTTGTGGCTGTATCTCTGATCCGACCCTTATCTGGGAAACGAGCTTTCTTTGTTCCATACCTTCATCCCAGGACTTTTTGATTCTTTGTGTCGTTTTTTCTATATTCCACTTCTCTTTTTCATCATGAAATTCTGGCATCTCCTTGTTCCATGTATAAGGCGTATCGCACCATGTACAATCTAGGTTACAATAGTGGAGACGGAGAAAAACAGCAGGCTTTCCAGCATTCACACCCTCACCTTGTTTGGTAAAAAAAGTTTGGTCACCCGAGATAGTTAGCTCTATCTTTTTAGGCGCTTCTGCTTGATTGTTCTCTGCGAAAATGTCTTTTTTTATTTCTTTGCTCTCCATTATCTATATCTTTTACTCTACCCAGTCCTCTACCATAATAAATTGCTTTTTGTTTTTTATTGGAAGTATCTGGTATATCTCTTCAGTAATAAACGGAATGTACGGATGAAGTAATACAAGAAGATTTCTTAACATCCAAAGTAAGTTGTCCCGCGTTTGTTTGACCATACTCTCATCAAAGTTATCTGGCATTGGAAACGGTATCTGTTCTTTTGTCTTTTCTACATACACATCACAGAATTGATGCCAGAAGAAGTGGTAGATTGTTTCAGCTGCCTGACCGAAACGATACTGTTCCAGTTGTTTATTGTATTCAATAACAAACTCGTCATACTTTACCTTCATCTCGCGGTCAGCGTCGCTAACTGCTACAAACTCAAGGTTCTCTGCTTCGTAGTCGTCTACTTTCATAAGCACAAAACGCGATGCGTTCCAGATCTTATTCATGAAAGTACGCGACATCTTAAGAGTGTCATCAGCTACTCTCTGATCCTGACCACCTGTTACTTGGTAGAGCAAACTAAAACGAACAGCGTCAGCACCAAACTGACTAATGAGATCAACTGGGTTTACTACATTCCCTTTTGACTTACTCATCTTGCGACCTGTTTTATCATTTACGAGACCATGAAGGTACACCGTTTCAAATGGAATTTTATCGGTTTGCCAAAGACCCATCATAATCATGCGAGCAACCCATTTGTACAAAATATCATACCCAGTCTCCATGACACTGGTTGGATAGAACTGATCAAATAGGTTATTTGTTTTGAGTGTAATATACGGCCATTGCGAAGACGAGAACCAAGTATCAAAAGTATCTGTTCCTGATCGGTAATTACCATCACCAAAGTACGCTCGCGCTTCCTCTTCATTTTCAGAAATGAGATACTCTTCTTTAGAGGTGTCATCATTCGTTCGATAAAAAACTGGAATACGAATACCCCACCAAATCTGGCGACTAATACACCAGTCGTACATATTCTCAAACCAATCAAGACATGGCTTTACAAAATGTTCAGGCAGAATCGTAATCTGCCCTTTTTCGATCGTTTCTTTTGCGCGAGAAGAAAGCGGTTTTACTTTCAAAAACCACTGCGGCGTTAAGAGCGGTTCAATAACTTCTCCTGTTCTCTCCGCGTGACCAACCATATGTTTGATTGGTTTTTTTTCAACCAAGAATCCGGCTGCTTCTAGCATCTCAACTGTTTTTTCACGAGCAGCTGCTGGCTTGAGTCCAAGCAACTCTTCTGGAACGTTAATCATCTTTCCCTGTAAATCAATAACAGAAAGCTGTGGGAGGTTATGACGCAAACCGATTTCATAATCGTTAAAGTCGTGAGCTGGAGTAACTTTAAGCGCTCCCGTACCAAGCTTTGGGTCGACGTGATTATCTGCAATGATTGGTATCTGGCGACCAACTAAGGGTATCGTTGCGGTTTTTCCAATTAACTCTGTGAATCGTTCATCCTCAGGATTTACTGCAATGGCCGCATCAGCAAAAATTGTTTCAGGTCTTGTAGTTGCAATCCGTACGGTTCCGTAGTTAAGCGTATACATGAATCCATCTTTCTCAATGAACTTCACTTCAATATCTGCAAGACTTGTTTGTTGAACAACTGAGTAGTTCACTACTCTATTTGCACGGTAAATTAAACCTTGAGTGTGTAGCTTTTTAAATGTGTCGTGCACTATTGAGATAACATCAGGGTCGAGTGTGAATTTTTCTTTTGACCAATCAAGACTAAAGCCAAGTAAACGAAGTTGGTTCAACATAACACCCTGGCTCTTCATCGTAAACTCAAGCGTTTGTTTATAGAACTCATCTGGACCTAAATCAAAACGACTCTTGCCGTCTTTTTTAAGTTGTTTTTCAAACTCCGTTTGTGTCTCAATTCCTGCATGATCCGTTCCAGGAAGCCATAAAGTTGGATGCCCCTGCATTCTTTTACGACGAACTAAAAGATCCTGTATAGCGTAGAGAGCGTGCCCCATATGTAAACTACCGTTCGCATTTGGAGGAGGCAAGATTATGCTATATGGAGATTTTGTTGCGTTTAGGTTTGGCGCAAAAACACCAGACTGTTCCCAGGCTTTATATATCCTCCCTTCAACATTCTGTGGCTCGTATGATTTAGATAGTTCTTGTGGCATAAAATTAATTTCTCACATTGTAGCCGAAAATAGCTCTTTTTTAAAGATCTTTATTTGAGAGCACAGGGAAAGAAAGATCTGTTTTTTTCAGTACCTTTTTACCGTTCATGAGTCTATATGCTGCTGCCATTGCTATCATAGCAGCGTTATCACCACAGAACTGTATCTGTGGAATAACATACGAGACTGTGCTAAGTTGATTTTTAATTTCTTCTCCGAGTTGTTCTCGCAGTCTTTTATTTGCTGCTACGCCACCACAAATGCTCACTGTTTCTGCTTTGTACTTTTTCGCAGCCATCATAGTTTTTGAGACGAGAACATCAACAACTGCTTGCTCAAAGGCATAGGCCATAGCCTGTTTGTTTTTTATTGTTTTACTTTTTTCTTTTTGCCACGCATATAAAACTGCAGTTTTAATACCTGAGAATGAGAACTTAAAATCACCAGTATCGATCATAGGTCGGGGAAGTTTATAACGCTCTTTACCTACAAACCCTTGCGCTAGCTTTGATACTGCTGGTCCACCTGGATATCCAAGATCTAAAATCTTTGCTACCTTATCAAATGCTTCACCAACTGCATCATCTACGGTGTATCCTAATGTCTTGTATTTGCCATGATCCTTCATGAGCACTAGAGATGTATGGCCACCCGATACAAGCAGCACAACCGCTGGGAACAGAAAGGTATTCTTTTTGTTTTCCTCATTAATGAAATTAGAGTACATATGCCCCTCTAAATGGTTAACTGGGATTATAGGGAGACCTGTTGTCATAGCGAAAGTCTTGGCTGCACTCGTACCAACGAGAAGTGAACCAGTAAGACCTGGTGCTGATGTCACCGCTATATAGTCAATCTTATTCAATGTGACTTTTGCGTTTTTTAGTGCGCTCCCTACAACCCTAGCGATATGCGAAACATGCACACGACTCGCTACCTCAGGCACGATACCGCCTGTCTTTTGGTGCTCTCGAATTTGTGAGTACACCACACTTGAATTAAGGTGAGGTTTTTTACCTGCAATAGTCACTACAGCCGCTGCAGTTTCGTCACAACTAGTTTCAATAGCTAAAATCTTCATAGGCATATTATATCATATGAGGCCCTGTTGGTCATGGACTAAAAAAGGAGTATAATAACAAAAAATAGCTATGCAACCGATTCAACTCGACAACCTGGTTCAGTCCGATCTCTGGGAGAAGTTTCAGAATAAAGCAGGACATAAAACCCTACGTATTAATGGGGTTCTTGTAATGCTTTTTTCAGCACCTTTTTTTGGTAATTACTTTTTTATACCAAAAGGTCCAGAGATTGTTACAAAAGAATTTCTAAAGGAAACTAAAAAGATAGCAAGAAAACATAAAGCGTTTTTCATCCGTGTAGAACCGCAAGAAATAAAGGAGGGAGTAAAACTCACAAAAAGTCTGGATATCCATCCAAAGACTACCCTCGTACTGTCCCTATCTCAATCAGAAGAAGTACTCTTTGAGAGCTTGAAGCCTAAGACTCGTTACAACATCCGACTAGCACAAAAAAAAGGAGTGGTAATAGAAAAGACACAGAATCCAGAAAATATAAAAATATTTTTTGATCTAACTTTACAAACTGCAGAGCGGGACAAAATTCGCTCTCATCCAAAGTCTTACTACAAGACTATGATGGAAACACTGGGTCGAGACGGTACCGTTACTCTCTACCTTGCTCGGTATCAGAATAAATATATCGCAGCTACTCTCGTATCTTTTTATAAGTCCACTGCAACCTACCTACACGGCGCTTCGTCGAATGAACATAGGAATGTAATGGCTCCCTACTTACTGCAGTGGCAGGCAATAGTAGATGCGAAAAACAAAAAGTGCATATGGTATGACTTCTTTGGTATCGCAGATACAGATGACGACAACCATCCATGGGCAGGAATTACTCGGTTTAAGAAGGGTTTTGGTGGAGAAGTAATTACATCCCCAGGAACATACGATTACCCAGTAAGTAACATCAGATACCTTTTATATACAAAGTTTAGATTGGCTATCAAATGGATGAGAAAAAGAATGCGCTAATATATCTTTTTCATGGGGAAGACGACTTTACTACCCAAGAAAAAATAACACGCCAGAAAAAGAACTTTCTGGCAAAACATGGTGAGTTTAACCTCACTACTTTTAACGAAGAGAATTTCAGTAAAGAGTCATTTATAGAGACCGTAACTGCCTCTCCTTTTTTAGGAGAGAAAAGACTGATCATTGTAGAAGACATGGTAAGTGTATTCAAAAAGGAAGAGTGGGAATTTATTGAAAAGAATATAGTACATATACCAGATACGAGCGTTTTGATCTTTCAAGAAAGTGAGAAAGTAAAAGATAAGAACCCTATTTTTGGACTTATAACCACATCAAATATACTTGAGCAAAAGAAAACCTTTGGTTCAAGTATAATGCAGCACGCCAAAGAGAGTCTTACGCGTGCGGGAGTTACGATAGATCAAAATGCACTTTCTCTTTTTTCTGATTTAATAGGTAGCAATACAAGATCTGCAGAGCAAGAAATAAGTAAGATTATTTCTTACGCAGCTAAGTCAAAACACATATCTATTCAGGATATAGAAAAACTAGTTGTTGGACAAAAAACTAATAATATCTTTGCATTGGTTGAGACTCTTTCTCAAAGGAATATAAAGAAATCTCAAGATATGCTTTCTGACTTCTTTTTATCGGGAGACAAAATTCACCACATCCTACCTCCTATTGCCTATCAGTTTAGAACACTTCTGATAGTATCTCTAGCGAACACAAAAAAAATACCTAGCTCTCAATATAGTAAGGACTTTGACTTAAAGCCGTATACTATTCAAAAAAGCCAGGGCATGCTGAGAAACTTTTCACTATCTTCTCTATTAAAGATCCACCAGTATATCTCTGAATGTGACCTAGGAGTTAAAACGGGAGACGTCGATGAAGAGACTGCTCTCATGACACTAGTAACTAAGATTTGTCTAGTTACCTAGATTACCGAAAGTCCCAGTTAGGGCCTATCTTGCTCTCAACGACTAACGGACAGTGGAGCTTGTACGCCTGCTCCATAACATCAATTATCTGGGATGCTACGTGCTCAGACTTGTCTTTTGGAACCTCAAACACTAATTCATCGTGCACTTGAAGAAGCATTTTAATGTCAGGATGTTTTTTCAGTATTTTGCTATCCACATCAATCATCGCCTGCTTCATAATGTCCGCGGCAGTACCTTGAATTGGCATATTAATTGCCATGCGTTCAGCCGCCTTTCTTACCTGCGCCATAGAGGAACTTAAATCTGGTAAGTAGCGTCTGCGACCAAGTAATGTTTCTACATATCCTGTTTCTGCTGCTTTCTCTAAAGTATCGTCCATGTATTTCTTAACTAAAGGGAACTGCTTAAAGTACTGATCTATAAAATTCTTTGCTTCTTTTTGATCCATGTCTATTGCCTGTGAGAGACCATACGCAGACATGCCGTAGATAATTCCAAAGTTAACTACCTTGGCAATGCGCCTCATGTCTTTTGTTACTTCATCTGCTGTAACTCCGAATACAGCCGAAGCGGTTTCTGAGTGAATATCTCGTCCGTCACGAAATGCAGATAACATCTTTTCGTCCTGAGCTATAGAGGCAACTACTCTGAGCTCAATTTGTGAGTAGTCGCACGCAACGAGAACATTACCTGGGCTCGCAATAAAAGCTCCTCTAATTCTCTGACCAAAGTCTGTACGAACAGGTATGTTCTGTAGGTTAGGGTCTGAAGAAGACAGTCTCCCAGTTGCTGCAATAGTCTGGCTATAACTTGTATGTACTCTATGATCCTTTTTATTTACAAGGAGTGGAAGCGAGTCTATGTACGTATTCTTGAGCTTTACCAGTTCCCGGTATTCTAATATTGGTTCTATAATCGGATGTGTGCCTCGTAGCTTGTCTAACTCAGTAGCCGAGGTAGAAATACCTGTTTTAGTTTTTTTAATATCTTGGTTTTCTATGCCAAGTTTTGTAAACAAAATAGTTCCTAATTGTTGTGTGGAGTTTATATTAAAGTCCTCCCCGGCATATCCAATAATCATTTCAGCGAGCTCGTCAATTCTTTTTCCTACTTCATTTCCAATTTTTGCGAGTACCTTAGTATCAAGCAATATGCCTTTATATTCCATATCTAAAAGAATTCTGTTTACCGGCATCTCGATGTCAAAAAGTAGCTTGGATATGGTTTTATCTGAAGAAACTTTTGGAGCATAGAGCTCGTAAAGTCTGTATGCGATATCAGCATCCTCTGCCGCATATTCAAAAGCCTTCTGTATATCCACTTGATCAAATGTTATTTGTTTTTTACCAGTACCAATAAGAGACTCTATGGATATATTTTGGTGAGAGAACTCAATAAATGCCAAGCTATCCAGTGAGTGTCCTCGTCGTAGTGGGTCAAGCAAGTATGAGGCTATCATAGTATCAAAGAAAGCATTGTTAACTTCTACTCCAGCATTCTTTAAAACCAACATATCAAACTTGATATTATGTGCTACCTTCTTGATTTCCTCTGACTCAAATACATCTTTCAAACCTTTTAAGACCGTGTCTTTATTCACCTGTTCTCCTGCGCTGTGCCCAACTGGAATATAGTAGGCTTGCTTTTCCTTCCACGAAAAAGACAAACCAACAAGTTCACAGCTCATTGGGTCAAGTCCTGTAGTCTCAGTATCAAAAGCAAATATCTTTTGTTTTTTAAGCTCTTGTAGAAATTCACTAAACTTCTTCTCTGTATCCACAAGTATGTAGTCTAAAGACTCATCTCTATGAGGAGCATCTGTTGCATCACTTCCTTCATCAAAAAGAGAGGTTGCGCTTGTTGCAGACTTCCCTTGGTTAATGAGCTTAAGCAGCCGTGGTAAAAGTGAACGAAATTCATACTTTTGGAACATCTCGGTTGCTACCTTGTAGTCAAACTCGTTAAGTACACATTTTGTTAGATCAAACTCTATTGGGACTTTTGTATCTATGGTCGCTAATCTATACGACATATATGCCATATCGCGATTTTGTAACAAAAGTTCTTTTACTTTATCTGTACCTTTGAATTCTCCACTATCTACCGCAGCATAGATGTCATCTAGGGTTCCATACGTTGTAATAAGTTCCGTTGCGGTCTTTTCACCGATACCTTTCACGCCAGGAATATTATCACTAGCGTCCCCACGAAGCGACTTGTAGTCAATCACATGTTCAGGTCCAAAACCGTACTTCTCAACAACAAGTCCTGGGTCATAAATGATCTGATCTTTAATACTCTTTCTTAGGGTATACACCTTAGTGTTATTATCTACCAACTGAAGTGTATCCATATCTCCAGTCACAATAATTGTTTCAAAGTTTTTTTTCTCATCATCGATAGTGCGACACACAGTACCAATCAGGTCATCTGCTTCAAACCCTTGTTTCTCAAAGATAGGGATGTTCATAGCAGTAACTAGTTCCTTAACGAGAGGGATTTGCTCGTAGAGGTCATCTGGAGCCTTAACACGAGTGGCTTTGTACTCGGTATACGCCTCGTGGCGGAACGTAGGACCAGCAAGGTCAAAAGCCGCCGCGATATGTGTCGGCTTTACATCTTCAATCGCCTTTAAAAGCGTACTAGTGAAACCATACACAGCACCTACTGGGATGCCTGATTTCGTACGAAAAGGAGGCACCGCGTGATATGCGCGGTGAATAAGAGCATTAGAGTCTATTAAAAGAAAAACGTTCTTTCGTGCCATACTATTTCAAATATTTGAGTACTGTTTTTTGGTCGTTGAATGGCACTACTTCCCCTTGGATATTCATCCCCGTTTCAGAACCCTTTCCTGTAACCACCACAACATCACCTTTACCTGAAACCATAAGTAATGCTTTTTCAATAGCATGGTCACGATTTATCAGGATCTCGTAGTCCTTATTCTTTTCTTTTCCATTATCTATAAAGCCTAATTCAATATCACGGACTATGTCATACGGGTCGTCAAAATACGGATCTTCGTTGGTTAGAATAGAGTAGTCCACATAACCACTCACGGTTCTTCCCATGGGGCGACGCTTACCAACATCACGCCCACCGCCACATGAACCAAATACTGCAATAATCTTCCCAGAATAAAGAGCTCTAATAGTACTGTAGAGTGTCTGAAGTGCCTCGGGAGTAACTGCATAGTCAATGATTACATCAAACCCCTTCTTTGAGGTAATTCGTTCCATACGACCTGCTACACCTTTATAGTGAGCATATGACTTTTCTATCCCATCACTGGAAACCCCAAATAGACGGGCAACGGCCACTCCAGCAAGAATATTATATATCTGTATCTTACCAAGCAGAGGAGAATGTATTTTGTATGCATCAGAGTCTGCAATTATTGTTGCACTCAAGCTCGTATCAGAAGAGACAATATCTTCTGCCCTCATTACCTGAGAAGCAAAAAGCGAGTTCTTCTTGGTAATGCTAATACCGTACTTCTCGTCACTTTCTGACTTAAGAAAATCCTCCGCATGTTCATCGTCTATATTAGCGATTATAGTCTTGCGCAGTGCAGATGAAGCAATGCCTGCTATCTTTTTACGAGGAGATTTTTTTAGGTTAGTAAAAAGACTCTTCTTAGCTGCCTTATATTTTTCAAAAGAGCCGTGAGCTTCTATATGCTCCGGTGTAAGGTTCGTGAAAATTACCGTATCAAAGTCTACCCCAACAGTGCGATGAGATACTATACCCTCTGATGAAACTTCAAGCACCACCACCTTACATCCACTCTTTTTCATATCGTGCAGTCGTTTCTGTAAACCAAAACGGCCAAGCGTGGTGTTCTTTGTTTCGTTTATCCATTCACGACCACCTATCTTGTAATTAGCGGTAGAAATCAAGCCAGCACGAATGCCGTTGTCTTGTAGTACCGCGTGAATAGCGTTTACCGTACTTGTCTTTCCGTTCGTCCCTGTCACGCCTATTATCACCATTGAACGACTCGGGAATCTATACAAAAAAGCAGCGACAGCTGCCCATGATAAGTAGTACAAAGAGAAAACAAAACGGGGCACCAGAGGCCGTATAACCTTGTTTTTTACTAAAGAGATAATACCCATACAAACTCCTTATTTAATTAGCTAAAAAGCTTTTACCACTTTTTATACAATAGGTCTTTTAAGATTTGTGGGTGTTTTTGTTGTAATGAATTCACAAAATACAACGCTGCTACATACGAGGCGCCAAGAGCACCAATAGTAACGATCAGATACCCTACTAAGTACACTCCAGTAATCTTTATAATGAGTCCTCCGAAGAATACTCCAAAGATAATATGGATAAGTGCGTAGAATAATCCAAGCTTTAAAGTAAACTCAGAGACTAGCGTAAAAGGCCAGAAACGAATGAGGTATCGAATAAAAACAAAAGTACCGATCGCACCTAGAAGAAGTGCCCACAGAAGAGAGAGAATTAACGGACCGAAGTGAATAGATAAAAGAAATATATCAGGAAGTGCAAGACGGCCGAAAACTCCTGCGTCTTCTGCTACTCGTGGATATACATACTGTGCTGCTCCGTATTGAAAGACGGTCACTATTACCGTTGTCATAACAAATGCAATAGCTCCATAAGACACAACAGATGAAACTGAGTTCTCATCGTGCTTCTTAACACCAATCAGTTTAAGCGCAGCTTTTAAAATACCATCTAGTTTAGTAACGACTGACTTAGCTCTCGCATCCTCTAGGAAGTCGAATCTACTCCGAACAACCTCGCCACCATCCACAATTTCTTCGTGATTAGACACACCTTCGTCATCATGAATGAGACCACGAACATGCTCTCGATCTTCTTGTTCGAGTACTGATAGTGCCTCAGTAATCTCCTCTTCTTCAACCCCTTGGTCTACAAGACTACGGGTAAGAACCGAGATAGAGTATTTTGATTTGTTCTGACGAAGGTATTCAACAAGCTCTAGATCTGCCATACATGCTCATTAGTACTATATCTATATAGTACCATATCAAGAATCGGAAGTCTAAAATATTTATACAGCTTCTTCCTGCTCCTCTTTTTCCCGGGCAGCGATGACTTTTGGAGATGAAGTCACGATCTGGTCTTCTGTTTCTGAAGCAATAATCTTTATGGCAACGTGGTTTGCGCCAGCGAAGAATAGTCCCTCTCCTACGCGAGATTCAAGTAGTAGTGATTGCTCACCTGCGGTAAGGTTAAATGTCTTTGCAATAGATTCAATTGAAGCTGGAGATTGCTTAAGAAGCAACTGGAGTGATGAGTTTGTTACGATTGCACGACCGTACTTCGAAGACAAGAAGTCTTCTACGTCCTGAGTAATAGTAGTGAGCCCTAGGTAGTACTTACGAGCACGCTTAGCAATTGAGTAAATAAACTTAGCTGCATCTTCGTTTTCCATCATGATCCAGGCCTCGTCTACTATGAGAAGTCGTTTACGACGCTCTGCACGAATGCGTGCCCAAATATAGTCGAGTACCATATACATAGCAATAGGACGAAGAGAAGACTCAAGATCACGAATATTAAATACGACAAATCCCTTTTTAAGGTCGATATTAGTTGGCTGGTTAAATATTCCAGAAAAAGTACCTGAAACATACTTTTCAAGTCTTTTAGCAAGTGAGTCGGCGACTGGACCCATAGAAGAAAGTACACTATGAAGATCTCCCATTAATGGCGGCTCTTTAGTATGCGTGGTAGGGTCGTTCGTAATTCCCTTTTTAGTATAGGTCTGTGCAATGGCATGGTCCATAATACCGTCTTCCTCAGGCGTTAATTTACCTAAGAACAGATTCATTAAACCTTTAAGAGTGATGATAGTACTACGCAAGTTGTCTTCTCCCATATCCGCACTTGCGTTAGCAGGAAGTGGTGGAATATCAAATGGGTTAATGCGGTGATCTGAACTTAGACTTAAGCTCAAATAACTACCGCCAACAATTTTGCACAAGTTCTGGTACTCGTTTTCTGGGTCGATAATCAAAACGTCGACTCCAAGCATCATATAGCGCAATGCTTCAAGTTTTACCGCATATGACTTACCAGCACCAGACTTCGCAAACACTACTGCGTTTGCGTTCTCTAAGCTCTCAAATCGGTCAAAGATAATAAGACTTCTATTGTGTCGGTTAATACCATACATAATTCCCTCATTACTCGTGAGGTCCATTGAAGTAAATGGGAACGTAGTAGAAAGAGATCCGGTATCGAAGTTACGACGAACATCCAATAAGTCTTGTGCGAGAGGAAGCGTAGAGCGAAACCCTTGGCTGGTCTGGAAGTTTGCTCTCTTGGTATAAATTAAGTTACCACCGAGTTGAGACTCAACGTTCTTGGTAAGCAACTCAAGGTCATCGAGTGTTTTAGAATACAGTGTTATATACAAACATGAGTGGAAGAGCTTTTCTTCACCTCGAGAGAGTTTATCTCGTAGCTCTTCAATATCTCCGAGAGCCGTTTCAAGCTCTGGGTTACGCACCAGTCCTTTTTGTGCCTCTATATTTAAAGCCGACTCTACTTGACCTGAGCGCTTACGCAGTACATCAAGAGAGCCCCGAGAGTCGATTGGGTAAATAAAGATACCAATATCTATAGTTTGATCAATATTAATGATCGGAGATAACCAGTTTGGAAAAATATAGCGAGGATAGTTAAATATGAAAAGCGTACGAACATAGAGATCGTTTAGCATCAAGTAGTTTGGCTGCACCTGTACAGAAGATGGTGCAATAAGATCACGAATAGATGCGAGTCCTTTCTCGTATGTTTTCTTAGCTTCAAGCTCGCGTGTTTCGCGATCTTTTTTTGCTTTTTCTTCGGCAAGAGCAATAGCTTGCTGTTCAGGAGAAACCTTTGGACCAAATAAAGAAAAACCAGATTTCTTTAGTGGAGTAGGTGTTACTACTGGAGCTACTATAGGTGCTGTCTGTGGTACTGCTCGAGCTGTCATTTGTACTGGTTGCGCTTGTGGCACTAGAGTAGGAGCTGGCGTAGCCTGTGGTCTTACCACTGGAATAGCCTGCACCGGAGTTTGTGCTGGTCGAGGCGTAATACTATCCATCTTTTTTTGTGTTTCTTGGTTGTCCATGTGGTGATTTATCCTATTTCCATATCTTCTGGTAATTTTGCAATAATCTCGGATTCAAGTTGCGTCACGTCTATTAACTTTTGTGTGGTTGCCTGGTCTGGGTTGTATGTCGAGTAATATAACTCAATTAGTTCCTGAGTATCCAGCTGTGCAGCACGCAGCCCTATACCCTGCAATCCCTGGGCCACTGTCTGTACTTTTTGACGCAGAGACTTTTTCTCATCTTCAAAGTTATTCACCGTCACTGTTGCTTGGTTACCAAAGAGCTGGGCTAAGAATCCTACTTTCTGGAATCCTGCTGGGTAGTGAGGCACTACTACGTAGAATCTCTTCTCCATAATATTAGCCAGCTCAATGAGGCCTCGTACATAGAGTACATAGTCGTTAATTTGAGTCTGAAGTAGTTCGTTGCTTTCTTTCTGCCCACGACGCTCTAAGTCAGAGAGGTATCCAGATAAATCCAACTTTCTTGATTGAACTAGAATTTGAATTGGAAAGTCTAGAGAGTTGATGAAGTTCTGATACCCCAGGATGACTGAGTCCCGTTCAATATCTGACTTGAGCTCAAAGTTCACCGCAGAGCACAACAAGACCATGCGCATACCGCCATCCTTGAGTATCACAATACCTTCTCGAATTTGATCTATATCGAGAAATCCCTGTGTGGTTGAAGCGGGTGCTGCACCTGCCTCTACGGTTGATTTTTGTTCTTTGTTTTCGTTTGTGTCTGCCATTGTTTATTTTTTTGAAAGAAGACTACCGATCATCTGCGCTACATCGCGTTCTTCTTCTACTTTTACTGGTGCAATACGATCAATACTACGCTCTAAGTCTCCAAATACATCATCTAAATTCGATTCATCTACTGTTAACTGGTCAGGAGTGGTTTCTGTATCAAAAGGTGAAACTATTCTATCTCCTAAATCTGTGTCTTCTGCTTCTGTTTTGTATCCCTGGGTATCTATTATAGTTGTCAGCTGTGCGAGACGAGACTTGAGCGCACCTTTTTTACTGCGCCGCACTATTGCACGACTACCATGCGTTGCTTCCTGCGCACTTTGTGCCATGATACTTTTTATATGCGTGGATTTCTTCCAAATCTTTATCTTAGGATCAAGAGAATAAATAATAAACGATTGGAGAAATCCTAGAAACGGCTGTTCGTTTACTCGAATAAAAACAAGTGCAAAAACAAGTAGTGCTACTGGAAGCGCAATCAAAACAAATAAAGTAAAGTTACTTTGACCAAAAGACAAAAATAGAATGTAAAGGAGTGATCCTCCTCCTATCATATAGAGAAACTGTCGGAGCGTAAAGGGTCCGAGTATCTTGTCTTCTATATCTATATTTTGTGGGATTTTATATTGGTCTGGCATCTATATTACGCTCCTGCTTTACCTTGAGGTTTTGGACCCTTAATACGCTTCCACTCCGCTGCTGCCTGTTGTTTTTCTCTCTTTAAATTATTATCATTTCCGGCATACGCCATCTTTCTTCGTAAGTCCAAGATTCTATTGGTCGCCTCTAGGTGCTTCTCGAGTTCTTCTTGAGTTACATTATTTCTTCCCGAAAACTCTGGCTTATAGAATTCTTGTGCTAACTTAGTAGCTCCAGCAACATCACCGGTTTTTATTAAATCATTGATCCTGTTAGTTTCGTTACTCATACGGTTAGTAATCTGTTCTTCTGTAAAACCAGACTTATTAACATAATTCTCGAATCTACGCGCTTGATTACCTTCGACATAGTGAGTTCTTCTAGAATTCAAGGCTTCAATATTTTGATACCTTCTTGTTGAGTCGGCGAAATCTGCATGACCAAATACGCCATCTACCATATTGTCTATCTCGCTATCTGAAAACTTTGATGTAATAGAAGTATCTGACTTTAAGTCTCTTAGTACTTTATCTCTATTTCCGTTCTTAACCCCTTTACCAATCTCTTCCATTACTTCTGCTCTCATCGATCCACCTAGCTTACTCTGTAACTGGTTTATGATCTGATCTGCTTGTGCTATCTTCTCGTTTTCGAATTCCTCCATAATCTTAGAGATATTACTTAGTCCAGCTCCTTGAACGGAGAATATAGGTAGACCTCCTATGTCGGTCATAGTCATTCTGTTCATATCGTTGCGCAACTGGTCAGCTCCCGATCCAGCCCCTGCCGTATCTCCATATAATCCTATACGAGAACGATTAAGAAACTGACTCGCTAGAAGGCTCTTCGTATTATCACCTCCCATTATTATTCCATCCATTTTCGCTAGTTCGTCAGTTTTAGTATTTGATGCGAATTTATCACCAGTAAGTTTAGATAAATCTGCCATAACCTCACGACCTCTTCTCTGTGCATCTACTCCGTGAACACCGTTGTTTACATCTTGAATCTTCGCCATAAGTGCGGCGACCTTCTTCTTATTTATCTTATCCGGAGCCTTTGCTTTCTTTTGACCAGGATTTGCCGCATCCTCTTCTAGTAACTCATTTTCTACTTGATCCATTAAATAGTCAGCATCAATCGATTTTATCTTGTCTTTTTCTGCATTCAAATCATCCTCCCAAAAAGGCTGTTGTAGCTTATTTTCCCAACCAGCTTTCTTTCTCTTTTTCTCATATTCTTTTTTAGCGTTCGCTGCAGCTTTTTCTGCACTCTTTTTAAATTCTCCTGGAGCACCAGCAGCTCTTTTTGCTCCTAGAGAACCCTTAGATCCAAAGCGAGCAGCTTTTAAATAACTCTGAGTGAAAAAACCACCTTTTATGTCTTCATCTTTCATATTGGCGAGTTTTGCAGTTCTCTCTGCAAACTTAGATTTCACACCGGCACCAACCTCGCCAGTCTTTTCTTTAATAGCTTTGACTGGGTTGAACTTAGTACCTGGAATTCCTTGTTTTCCAGACAAAATACCTTGAGCCTGAGACATAATTGCACCACCGAGTTTGAGTGGTTGGGTGGCTGCTACATACATAAGAGTGATTGCCATTGCAGACTGCAACAACACAGACTGTCCTACTCCTGTAGTAGCCGTACCGCCGATAGCTCCACCTGTAGCAGATTCAGGTATAAGCGCACTACCAAGAGTACTAATAGCATACCCTGCAATATACAAGAACATGGCAGCAACCGGAGCCATTAATGCCCAGTTTACAAACATAGACCATACCTTTCCTACATTCTCTTGTATTTGTTTGAATGGAAGAATTCTGGCTACATAAGGTAAAGCTGCAAGACCGAAGAATACATTAATAACAATCACACGAACCCACATAAGGATATACATGTATAGCAATATTCCTGCAAATACAATCGCGGTTATCGTTTTAACAAAGGCACCAAAAACAGTACTACCAGAGATATCACTTAGTGCAGTGTTATCCCCTGTAGCTAAAAGCTCATCTAGTCCTTTTGGAATACTGAAAAAATAATTGACGAGAGTGTTGGATACAAGAATAACAAAGTTAAATATAGCCAAGCTAAAGTTGACTAAGATTATTGCAAATATTAACTGTGGTATCATTCTTTGAAATTGCCATGTCTTGAGATCGACTCTTAGTACATTTAGTAGAGCAATAAGTAGAAAAGCAACAATAAAAAGAACATTTATTATAGTACGAATGGCGTTCCAAATATCCAAAACTCCATTACCACCAGCAGTAACATCTTTTATTATAAAGACCTCCTTAACTACTTCGGGCTTTAGCCACCCAATAAGAATATCTTTGAGCCCTAAAATACGATATAAGAACCAACAAGTTATATTAGTGAAAACCCCGCCTTGACCGAAGAATAACGATAAGCCTCCTAGCTTTTCATCCTCTTTACATATACCTTCTTCTTTATCGCTTTGAGTTAGTGTCTCAGTAGAAGAAACTCCAGGGTCTTTTACTGAAGCACCATAGGTAGCCTCTGCCTCAGAAAGACCTCTTTGTGCTGCCTGACATCCTGCAGTATCATGAACCTCCACACAATCTTTGTATACTTGATAACGGGCTAGTACTACTTTGCCCATAGTCTCAGCCTCTTTCTTTACTTGGATACAGGTGTCTTTTGCTACTTTTCCACTATGAACACCGCCAGATTCTGCATCACAATCAATAGTCTCGTAACTTGCTGCTGTTTCTTTTTCTTTGTCTGTTAATTTGTCTTTACCTGATCTATAAAGCGTCTGAATATCTCTAAATACCTGCCAATCATTAGTCTTATATGCCCTTCCGGTTGCAGCAACATCAGTTGCTGCATATATATAAAACGGGTCAACTTTTGGTGGATTAATACTAACAGTAAGCTTAAGTTCTGAAAGAGGAACGTTATCTGTGTCGTCAGCTCCGAAGAAAGTATTAAGTGATGGTCTATCGTATGGCCATGTAGCCTTTGTGGCCGTTCCTTGATAACACTCAGCTGAAAGTTTGTGTCCTTCGTCTATAGTATTACAGAGATCTAAGAAAGTTTTTCGATCATCATTGTCGTTGAGATCGTCAGGCCCTTCCCAGGCATCAGTTTTGAACTCAGGAGGAACAAGCGTATACAAAACAATATTACTTGCATCAGTCTGATACGGCTTCCATGTACAGGTATTTGTGTAGACCCCCTTATTGTTTGGGTCTTCTTTTCCTTCACACTTAAGGCCAGACTTAGCGTTGTCGTAAATAAAAAACCTACTATTCTCAGTTGCTGTCAACTCAACCGCTGGCTTAGTTGGGGTTGCCGCCTCCACTCTTTGTGGTCTTGCTAGCAACACACCAGAAAAAGCCTGGAGCACAACGGCGACAGACAAGATAGAAAAAACAAATCTTTTGAAATTAAATCTCACGGTTTGATGTGTGTATATTTCGTTTCCTCTATAGTATCCTATTCCCTCTATATATAACAAGAGATTTCATTAAGAAAAGAGCTCACCGAAGTGAGCTCTTGTTTTTCATAGATAAGTATTACTATTATTTCTTTTTTGTATCCTTCATTTTTGTTGTCCAAACCGTTACTTTGTTACGACCGTGCTCCTTTGAATGGTAGAGAGCAGCATCGGAACGAGCAATAAGGCGAGGGATCATCATATCTGTTACCTGAGTGTTGGCAAGCTGGTGACCATGAAGTGTGGCTAGACCAACAGATACGGTAATGTTTAGGCGTTTCTTCTTCGAATGATTAATGACGAATGATGCTTTTTCTACTGCCTTGTTAATACGATGCGCTGCTTCAAGAGCAAGTTTCTCATCGGTGTCGGGAAGTAGGATAGCAAATTCCTCACCACCGTAACGGAAAACCGTATCTGTAGCACGAACTTGTTTCTTTAGTACATCAGCAAGACCCTTAAGCACACGATCTCCAGATAAGTGACCATAGGTATCGTTTACTTTCTTAAAGAAGTCGATATCGAGTAGCATAAGGTTAAGCGACATTGGTTCAGAGAGCATTTTCTGCATCTGTATATGCTTTGAACGAAGACGAGAGAGTTCTTTAGACAGTGTATCTATAAAAGCACGGCGGTTATATACCTGTGTTAGTTCATCGGTAGTAGCAAGCTCCTCATGTTTCTTAGCCTTTTCTTCAGCAGAGACTGCGAGTACTCCAAGCCAGAACATAGCGTCTTCCTGCTTTAGCTTACCCTGGTGTAGAAACGAGAGGATATCTTCAGGTTTTAGGTCAGTTAAGTCCTGCAAACGACCTGTTTTGAGGTTTCGCTTGATCGTAGGTGAACCAATTTTGGCAGCCAAATCCTCAAATCGGGTTGTCATCTGTAGAGGTTGTAGTGTGGCTTTTTTGTTCATATGTGTTTGTGATTTCTCTCCTTTGCTCCGTTGTCTTTTATTTTAGATAATAAAAGGAGCGCCAGAGCCCTCCTTGGAAAAAACCTTTCTATATTGTTTGTGTTTCTTTGACCTTTCTATGCCATCATTGTACCACAGAAAACTCATCTCGTCAAGAATATTTCTATATTATACCATAAAATACGTGGTGGAATATATGAATAACAGGTTATTTAAGCCAAAATACGAATATATACAGAAAAAGGCCTGCAAGCGCTAAAAGACATAAAGTAGCACTAATTTGTCATAATATTTTTTTACTGATATAGTGTGGGTAATTTTAATCACACAAATACCAAGGAGGAATCACATGGAAAACAATCTCGAGGGTTTGCAAGTACCAGAAGAGCAAAACCCGCCCCAAGTAAACCAGACACCTACATACCAGTCCCCTGTAAGTCAAATGCAGGATGCGGGACTGAACAGTTCATATACTCCACCTACCCCAGTCAGTACTCCTGTAGTAGAGCCATACACTACCACTCCTGAACCTACCTTTGATATGCCAGTAAATAAGATGAATATCCGTGACTGGCTCATGGGCAACAAAAAGATCGTTGGTATAGCCGGAGGAGGAATAGTCCTCGCTGCTCTTCTTATCGGTGGCTCTCTCTGGTATATGGGTGGGCAACCAGTACAGTTTAGCGTATCTGCCAACCAGACGCCGTTTAGCCTCTCTGCTAACGGACAAGACTTTAAGGACATAACAAGCCCTACTACTATCGCTCTTAAAGAAGGAACATACACCCTAACAGCAACCAAGGATGGGTATATAGCAAATTCAAGACAGTTTACAGTTACTAAGCAAACGAAAGGAGCTGCAGTTTCTTTCTCACTCCAGGAGAAGCCAGGAGTAACTCCAGTACTGGCAAAAGCAGTACTTTTCCCAGTGTTTAACCCTGAAACGAATGCGTTACTGTACTTCACAAAGAGTGATGCAGGCTACAACCTCATGGAATACCGCATAGATACTCAGACTGAAACTGCTGTGACTAATAAGCCCATAGCTTCTATTAGTAATGTTACCTGGTCTGGAACCTACTCACAGCTAGCAGTTACTACAACTAACAGCAGTAAAACTCCAGATGGTCTTTTGTCATATATAAAAGACGCTGGAGATGACACTTCTCTTACCTGGGTAATTACTTTAGATCGCCGTGACCTCGTAAACATTAGCCTGAAGAACCTTCACCCAAGCATCAGGAATGTTTCATTCTCTCCTGAAGGGGACAAGATTTCTTACTTCTTTGACGGAGCAGGTGAAAAAGTTATCGCTACCTCAAACAATGACGGCTCAAACTACGAGCGTATCTTAAAGCTTGAGAGCATGAAGAACCCTGCTACTAACTGGTCACCAGATGGCAGCAAGATTGCAATCTACCCTAAGAAGAATACAGACAAGAACCTGAACCTATCTAGTGAGAAAAATGACTTGTATATTTACAGCTTTGAAACTCGAAGCTTATCTAAGATCAGCGCTACTGGTGATGTATCAGATATAAAATGGGCAAGTGATGGCAATCACCTTATTTACGAAAGTGATAGTAACCTATGGCTAGCGAGTGTTGCTAGTGGGGTAAGCAACGAAATGCGCAACCAAGATCTAAAGGTCTCTGGTAAAACCTTCACCACAGCATGGATAAATAACACTACAGTAATCACACTTGATAACAATAGCCTAGTAATGATCAAGATTAGTTCAGACGGCGTTGCTCAAAAACAACCAATCGAACTAAAAGAAACTAACACAACGAGCCAAGTACAAACGCTTCTTTCTGGAAGTAATAGCGCTTACCTCGTGGGAGCTAGTGATATCTCTAAGGTAGACTTGAGTAACTTACTCAAATAACCTATAAAGGTTATAATCAAATTATAATAATATCCCGCCAGTGCGGGATATTATTATGCCGTGCTTCCATCTTTCTATTATAACCTCATTATAACTATTAGATATCACTGTCAATCTATTTAACGAAACTCTTGTGTTGGATTAGCAAAATAAATAACAAAAAAGTACTTCTCATTCCTGTAAATGTCCTCTACTATAGTATTTAATACTCCACACACAAACATACATGGCAGAGTTTGAAGAAGAACAAGCCCAGCCTTCTGCTGCTTCTCAGGCAATGAGTGCCGCTAGAGAACAGGCAAAGAACCAGCTGAAGGACAAGTTAAAGAAACAGGCAATTAAGTTCCTTATCCAGACCTTTCCTGAATGGGGTCCTTTTGTTATAGGTGGAATAGTAGTTGCAGTAATCTTTCTTGCCATTTTCAATGCAATTAACGGTGGAGCAGGTGGTACCACACAAGAACAACCGAGTAAAAATGTACCGATTGAGGGTCCTCGCTACCAGAACGCTGATCTTGCTATGACTGGAGACAAGCAGGCTGGTCGGGTAGTCCTCTCTGACGAGAGAGAGCTCGGTATTACAAAAGCATCTGAACTAAAGGCTACAACAGGGGCAGATACCACCCCTACTCCAGCACCTACTACCCCTAAGCAAACTAACAGCTTTTTGGCTCGGATCGCAGCCGTTGACCCAAATGAAACTAACTCCAAAATTCGTGAACATACCACAACCATCATAGATAACCTAAACACTGTCGGTAATGGAAACTTTGAAGCAGATAAAAAAGCGGTCGACCAGTCTGTTTCGCTTGTTCAAGACGCTATACCAGTAGAAACCGACGATACCGGCGCCATTACCTCCCCTGCGCAAGATGCAGGACCACTTGCAGTTGCTGTTACCGATGGTACTAATCGTCAAAAACAACTCTTAGTTGAACTACGAGACCAACTTCTCCTACTCCAACAACTTCTCGACACTATTAATCAGCCAAGACTTGTTATCTCAGAACGAGACAAGCAACATATTCGTGACGGTGAAGTAGATATTAGAATATTAAAAGCTCTTAACTACCTCGTAACTCCTACTAAGTACGGTGGAGCAGGACATCGCAAAATAAAGGTAGATCGCATCATGGATGGATATGATAGCGAGCAAACTGCAAACTCTCGTGAATGGGGAGAACAAGAAAGTAGTGATCCTGCTACAAAAGAACTCATCAGCCCACATAGCACCGGACAGGCCATGGATATATCCGTAATTGGATATGTGGATCGCCAGTTATTCAAAAAGAGTATCGCCAAGAAAAAGAAGAAGCCACTCTCTCCAAAAGACATCCTAGTTACGAACCAGTCCAAAGAAAAAGGCAAGGGCTTATCTACTGGCAATGGAACTAACCTAGATGGTAAAACGTTTGCTGAAATCTTCGATAAGGCCGGAATATCTGGACTGCTTGCCTTGGTTGGACAAAACACAGGCTACGACCTTTCAAAAGTAAAAACAGGCACCGGAACCATTGGAGATATTTCAAAAAACGTGGGACTTGCTGTCCTCTCTCAAGAGATAGGGGTAGATATCGACCCAGCAGCAGACAACTCGAGCTTAGAGAAAATAGCTACCAACCTTGGTAAGGGTCTGGTTGCACAGTGTCTCGGTTTGCCAGTAGATGGTATGCGTGGGGCAACCCCTGAAGAGATGAGAGCCAACATAGGACGAGCAATTATCGAGGAACGACTCGGTCTTGTTCCGCGTTCTCTTTCAGGCAACACTGCCACCGGAAACTTTAAGGACACCATCAACTCCGAAGAGATAATAAAAAGTGTTGGAAAAAGAAAACTTGAAGACTCTCTTGGTATTAGAACGATGGCCTTTGATTATCTACCAGAACGGTATGACCTTTCTGCATATATCGGAGGAATTGTTATTGAACAAACCTTAAACCTTCCTGCAGGAAGTATGAGTACAGATAACCTCTCAGTAATTAAAGAAAAAATAGGAACAGAAAAGTTTGTAAAAATATTTGGTGACGAAGAAGGAGGAGAAGGAGCTCTAGCAAGTGGCACCCAGGCAGATAAAGTAGATGGATTGCTGGGTACTTCATTTGACTCAAAAGACTTTGGGTCAAGTCGCTATACCTACCTTTTCAAGATCGGGCGTATGAGTCCGTTTAGCTACAAGCAAACAATTGGAAAACAATTCTTAAAAGCAAAAGTCGGAAACTTCACGACATATAAGAGCGCTGTTTTAAACGCTAACGGTACCTACACCAACACTAACGATGATGCAAACCAGCAAGATGAAATATTAGATATTCCAGACGGTAGTGTTGATCAACTTTTTATTATTCAAGACTATACAGGTGCCTGGAAGAATATCGGCCTTGATGAACTCACTAAAAAAATGGCAAGCAACGACGAAGACCGTCTTGTAGTGCGTTCATGGTTAGAGTTTCACGAAGCACCAATTGATGACCTCGGTTTTGCATTTAGCTTGGTTGATGTCGACGGAAACTACCAAGCACTAGATACATTCAAGATTCGTACTCGTGAACGCATCCTAAATAAAGATGAAAATGAAATTACCAGACTGAAAGACACGATTAAAGCACTTGAAGCCGAACTAGAACTATACAAGAAGAGTCTTGATGAATTAACCATGAGTGCTAAAAGCGGAAACAGCGGACAAGTACAATTACTTAACCAAAATATAAAAAGAGTAGAAGAATCTATCCGAGTGAGTAAGCAACAGCTCACTATTGAAATCGCCACCATCGACCAGTGGACTTTTATTACTGAAAAAAGTATGACCGATTTATTCCTCGTACCCGAGGACTCTTTCTCGGACATTTTTATAAACAATAATGGCACTAACGTATTTACTAACATAGGACAGATCAAAGCAGACACCGGACAAATAGCAAAACTCTCAGATGACCGTCGCGCACAAGAACTAAACAGACTGCAAGACCAACTTGCAAATATTGAAGCTGAAAAAGAAGTTGCTTATGAATCGGCTAGTTACGACAGCAACGGAAACCCAGTTGCTGTAGACAAGAAAAAGATAGCTGAACAAATGAAAGCAATTAGTAAACGCGAGGACAATCTAAAACTTAAAGTTAATGACATTGCAAACGCAGGACTTATTGCGCAAAAAAATAAACTCATAAAAGATAAAAAGATATGTACTGATCCCCTCATACAAAGCTTACTTCTTTCAAACAATGAGTCTAATGAAGAGACCATCGAGAAAGTTGCACTCGCTATGGGAATGAAGAAACTTGAAGAAAAATTTGATATTCCTGCAGGCGTCTTAGAGCTCACTATGGAAGCGCTGAATCTTGGTCCAAATAACTCAAACAATAACGATCCAAACAAAACAAGTATCAAAGGAACAGCGACTGAAAAGCAGTTAATTAGTATAGGACAAAAGTATATAGAAAAAGTTTTTGATCCAAACGGTAAACTTGGTAAAAACTGGTTTGACGGAAATACACTAGATGATATTCGTAGTAAGAATATCACGCGTTTTAATTTACCGAACGGAGATTTTTCTGCTGCGTTTGCGGCTGGTATAGAATCGGAAAACAGAATGTTAAATGCATTCGGGTACGACGAAAAGAACTACGCCTTTGGCACAGAATACACCACAAAGCTAGACCTTCTAGATGAACGGTATAGTACACTCCCACTCTCCCCTCGAGATTATGCACCTGCCGCTGCAATGGATAATAAAATAATAAAAAGTTTTGGTATATCAGTAGAACAACTAAACGACATCAACGGACTATCTGCGCAACTTTTCTCGCAAGATATTTCACCGCAAGAATTTTCAAAGCGGATAGGGTCGCTAGTAGTAAAGCATAAATCTGCTAACGAAATATCCGGTAGCTTAGGCGTGACTGTTTCAGGCTACAAATTATCTGGAATAGATATCATCGATACCTTAAATGGAAACCTACTCCCTATTGCAATAAAGATTGGTGCTGAAAAACTAGATAAGGGTCTAGTAATGCCACTAGGAACCATCAAGGCAATGGTAGACAACCCAAGTTTAGAGTGTCAGATAACCAACGAAGCTGGGGTAAACGAAAGTTGTCTAGAAAATATACTAGCAGCAAATGGCAAGGATACGCTTGCACATATCGTAGGTATAGCAGGCAGTATAGCCGTCTCAGACAATGCTCGCTCACATATGGGGCAGATAAGCATAGAACAAGCCCTCTACAGCCCCACAAACCCCTATAAAGCACAAATAGACACTATGGTGCGTGATCTATCAGGACAAGACTCACTTCCTGCTGGCTGGTTTGATGGAGAAAATCTTACCGGTGTTGCTAAAAACATTTTGCGTCTCCTAGGTCAGACAACTCCTACTGCTATCCAAACCACCAAAACAGATATCTTAAGAAGTCGTTTCACTATTACTGGTCCTGTAAAAGATAGTGCCATAACTAACGCGGTTGATGAGAAGTTAATTAGAGCCATTGGTGAATCGCCGAAAGTTAGATCTGGCTTAACAGGACTTACTGCAAAACTCTTTGCGCAAACAATAACTCCAAATGAATACAACGCAACAGTCGGGCTCCTTATGCCTGGAAAACCTTCTGATACCCCAGACCAAGTACAAGATAATGGAAGACAGCTAGCGGAAAGGATTTTAGACCCATCTAGTACTCTTCCTGCCTTTTGGTTTAGCGGTAACTCACTTGATGAGCTTGCAAATACCCTCGGAAGAAACCTTGGACTTCCGCAAAGTAATAGCGAAAACCCATATGCTGGAATTCAAACAAGACTTGATGCTGAGGATCGTTTCTTGCCACTCTTTGGATTTAGTGCAAGCTACGACTATGGCACAAAGTTTGCTAGGGCAGATATGCGCGTTGCAGAACAAATAGTTATTGCGCTATTCCATATGCAGCCAAACAGAACAGCGGCCAACAACTACTCAGATCCACTCAGTCTGTACGGCTTATCTAATGCTAATTTTTCAGAGTTTACCGAACTCACTACTGCTATGTCTGGAGAGAATGGAGTAGATACAATACTACATTTACCTACTCACACCACTGAAAAATTATTGAAGAATAGTATTACCATCGACGACTACAAGAAACTTGCATCGGCTAGCAACCTAAAGAATCACCTAGAGAATAATGTTTGTAAACAAATTTCAGGCATTAAACTAAGTGAAGACACTATTCGTGTTAACAACAAAACAGAAGTTAAAACAATACAAAACATTCTCGCTAAACATAACCTTGATTGTAATGACGTCGTTGACGGCCTACGAGATAGCGATACTCTCCAACAAAAAGCACTCATTGCTCTGATACCTCCTGCAGAACTTGGAATACTACTCGGCTTCCAATCTCAGCTTGGTATTAAAATCCCAATTAAAGGAGAATTCACAAAAAACTTTGCTCAAAAACAAATAGAGGAAGTACTTGGTCTTAAGCCTGGATCATTTAACCCTAACCAAAGCATCAGTAGTGTTATGCAAAGTAACGGTGTTCGTCAGTTTACAAAATCTTTTAAAATAAACACTCCCGACGCTAGCATGAACGACAACGATATTCGCTCGTTTATTTCTCAGGCTGTCTTTGTCGAGAGCGGAACATTTAACGATCAGAGCTACTGGAACGAACCAATCTTTGGATCTTCAAATAACGCTCGAGCAGATACTATAGACGCAAGGCTTAAGATAGGTAGTATCGCTGATCAATCACATCCAACTAAAAAACTTTTAACAGGCCAAATAACCATAGCCCAGTACATAGAACTTGTGCGTACGCATCAGTTTGACGAACTAACTCCTGAACAGATGGCCGCGTACTTTGTTTCGGATGAAGAAGGCCAGGGTAAGATCGGAAAAATCATCAACGGCTATGTGAACTTTACTTCTCTTCTCCAAGACAAGAACAGATTAAATGATCCAAGCACTCAGGTAGGATTACTTAACGCAATTAAAAATATCGGCCACTACGATATCGACGACCAAATAGGCTGGAATCCAGGTACGATGAAAAACATCCTTATGAACCGAGACCTTGCAAAATCTATCCTTATGGGTCAGGGAATTCGTGAAGCATCTGAGGCAATCCTGGGGCCAAAGTTAAGCGCCAACAACCCACAAGCAAGTCTCTATAATGATCTTGCCCTTCTTATGCAGTACTCGATTCCAGGCTTTTCTGCACCGTTTGCACAGGGCTTAAATAAGAGCGATGCAACCGACGAAGGGTACGACTACCCCATACACGCAAATGCACTCCAAGCATCTAGCTCATGTAGTGCAGGTACTGTTGCTGCAATTCCAGTTGCTAAAAAACCAGCACCGGTTCCAGAGCTTACTTCAGAACAGCTATTAAGTACCGTGGCTGTTTCTGAGCACCAAAAGAGAATTGAACAATACAATGAAGATCTAAGGAAATACAAAGAGTATGATCTTACTTTTGGTGAGACTGGTCGTGTTCAAAAAAGATCGAGTTGTTTTGATTTTGTAACAAAGAAAATACTTGGAGATACAATTCGTAATGCTACAGAAATAAAGGTAGAAGAAAATGGAAAAACAATCACTAGACTTCAAGGAGTAAGTGTTCCAGAAGCAGACCTAGGAGCGTTACTTAAAGGAGATACTCGTATCCTCTCTATTATTGGTATTGCTTTTGGCGTAAACCAAGTCAACGCAACGCAAATTAAAAAACAAGAAAACGGGCAACAAAAAGTAGAGTACCAAATTCTTCCTCCAGGTTTCCAAATTGGCTACCAAGAGATTATGGATGCCACCTATGGAAGCACTACCTCTCGCCTTAAAATACGTCAAGAAACTACCGACCAATTTGTTCGCGAGCAAGCACAAGCCGCAAAGCTCTTTGGTGGTACGGCAACATGTTTAGATGAAGCAACTCAAGATCAGTGTCTTGAGAAAGGGGTTCGCAGTCGCCTTAACGAAAAAGATAATGTAGATAACAAAGACTTGTTAGATAGTCTAGATTCATCTATTCAAGAAAACGAAAATAAACTCATTCCAAACTCTCGTCGCAACTTACAGTTTAAATATCTGGATGCACAGCTTGCTACCGCAGCCATCAAAAACAACCTCCCTCCTCCGCCACCAAACTTCAGTAAGATTATGTTTAGCGGTACTGATCGAGAACGCAATAACATGTTATTGTCGTATGCATTAACCTACGCAGTACAAGATATAGCGTTCATCCAAGAAGTAAAAGAAAAGAGCGTTCTAGGCTCAGTCGCTGTAGGTGTAATAGAAAAACTTGCTACTAGTTCTGATCCAGACAGGTTCCAAAATAATAAGCTTGATAACGCAGGACGCGATGCAATGTTTGGCTACTTTGATACCAAGCTTAATGGCATCCTGCAAAAAAACTTAAGTAAAAACACAAACATCACCCTGCCTTCGGGAACTGCACAGTATATATACTACGCTGCCACAGGAAACACAAGTAAGCTTAAGAGCAAGGAGTTTACTAACTTTGCTGGTGACTTTGCTCGTGCTCAAATCGGTGCGGTAGTAGATAAACAGCTCGGACTCCCACAAGGTTCTACGCAAACCGTCTACGATCTAGGGCAAAAGATTGCTCAAGGAAAGCAAGTAACCAAGGTAGATATAGCCTCAGTTGCTTTACTGGTCTTTTCTAAGCAACTTGCTAAGGCTGATGCGCAACTAGGACTACCCCCTGGGTCTCTTTCAGCGGTCATCTCAGCCGTTATAGCGCCAAACCCTATCAGTATTGCATTTGCGGTATATACCATCGTCTTTGGCTATTCTAAGATCGAGAACCAAATGACCTGCTTCCAGGATGTTCCACTCATCAATGAAGAAAACCCGCTCATGTCTAATATCGATGCAATCAACTGGAAGATGTTCTGTAAGGAAAATGACGCCATGTATGAGCAGTGGGCAAAAGCCAATACGAGACTACTCATAAACGATATGTTACGAGTTGGAGAAAGAACAAGAAATACATCCCTTATACCTCCTGTGATAGGAACCTTTAGACAAGAGGATGTGGACTTCTTTAACGGGGTTCAAGATAACGGGAGTAAAGATCCACAAGCAGACTTAGCTACTCTCGTACATGGATTCCTACCGTTTTCTCGTGGCGTAAAAGGAGTACATCAAAGTGACTATATGAAAGACTATGTCCATATTCAATACTAGAAAAAACAACCAAAAAGGATTTATTGTAATTCTCATACCGATCGCGGTAGCTCTTATTTTATTTACAATGGCTATCGTGTTTCTTGGTGCTGCCGCTAATCTTGCGCAAAAATCGTGCGGAATTGTAAAACTCATCAATGTCGTAACACTGGGAACTGTCGGAACAGTGAGTGAGTTTTCAACTTTATGTGATAGACTCGGGACACTCAGCGAAGGCGAAGGCCAAGTGAGTTGTACTGGAACAGGAGAGGTGTACGCAAAGTACATGCCAGACATTAAGGCAGCGGTAGAAGAGTTCCCTAGTGTTAACGAAGCCCAACTAATAGCGCTTATAGAACACGAGTCTGCTAACTGGAAGGAAGATGCTATCTCCTCTAGTGGAGCAATAGGCCTGGGACAATTTGTATTTAAGACAGCTAACGCAGACAACAACGTTAAAGACATCTTCGGTAAGGTATACAAAGTAGAGGCAGTAGATAATCTCAATATAACGGAAGTAGAAAAAGAAGCGTTTAGAGTAAAACACGGGCCTAGTAGTAGCGAACCCGACGGAAGATTTGATGCTAAGAAATCCATTTTAGCTGCTGCTGCCTATCTTAACTACCAACTAGGCAGAGATGGATTTGATGGTAGTTTTAAAAAAGCATACATAGACGGGTATCATGGTCACGGAGGAAAAAATGAGCAAAAACAACTCAAAGAAGCACAAGAGGGGTGGGCCAGGATTAAAGCAAAATATGATGCCCTTATGTCTGGTGAAGGTAGTTGTGAGCGCGTAGCTAATACTGAACCATTTAGTGGGTCCTACTTAAAACCTTCGGGCCAAAGAATCCATTACACCACCAGTCAACTACCTACTTACAATAATAAAAAGTTGGAGTTATATTTTGATACCACTTTTGGTGACGCACTAACTGCAGCCTTTGCTGAAATTAACGCTACCGATGGCCTAAGTATAACTGTTTTTTCTGGAACTGATCTCGGTGGTCACACCGAAGGTAGCCGCCACTATTCTGGTCTCGCAGCAGACATAGCCGGATTCCCAGGATGTAGTAGCCCAAGAATCTACTATAGCGGAGGGTGTAATGATAGGATAGAGGAGATTATGGCCAAACATGGACTAATTAACTTATGTCACGCAGCTTTTGCTAGGTATCCCAACGGGGATTGTAATCACTTTCAATTAGCGGACCCAACAAGCGTCAAAACCTGGGTAAAGTATAACCCAAACGGGGTGTGGGCAAACTTTACACCCAATAGTTCTCAGAAGATATATATTAAGACTAGAACAGTAGATGGTAAGTCAAAAAAATTCACATATACTATCTCTTCCCTAGACAGCAAAAAGTACAACATAGTCGCGGTACCCTCAAACATGGTGAGTTCAAAAAAGGAAGTAGATAAACTATACATCAACAGCAACTTTCTAGCTAAATTAAAATCAGCTTGGGATGACCCTGAGTGTAAGGGATGTTTTGTTATTCGTGCTGCTTTTAGGACTAAAAATGATCAGGGAGATGCCTGGAATTTGAGTGGATGCCCGGCCATACCTAAATTATCTAAAGAAGAGGAGGATGATTATTCAAAAAGAACCATGACTTGTGACTTAGGAAGAACGGCGGTACCAGGATATTCAATACATGAACTAGGTGAAGCAGTAGATATAGACGGAGCTAAAGGAAAACGCTGCGACTCCCACAACTGTGATAAAGTTGTCGCAGAGACATTAAAAAAACATGGAGTATATATCTTTAAGGCTTGCGACCCCGTACTACAATCCAAACAAAACGGTCTGTATGTAAATGATGATTCAGGTTCAGATTGCTGGCACTTTTCAACTAACGGGTTTTAATAAAAAAATAAAGGGGCCTTTCGGCCCCATAAACAGGTATTCGTTTTACCTCAAGATTGTCTACTCAGGACTCTCTTCCTCAAACTCAATCGAGGAATCATCCTCATAACTGACTTCAGGAATCCACCACCTATATTGGCTAGACCAGGAAAACCCAACTATCTCCAACTGCGGGTATTCATCCCCCTCCACTGGCTTACTAAAAGCCAGGTTAAACCTCGCAGTGGAATATGTTGAGGTATGATGTGTTTTTGGGTCTTCGCCGTCATCCCTTCCAACCTCAATCGTTCTTACTTTTACTTCTTTCCCCCACTGATCTGAGTATTTCATAATCACATCAAGAGGCTCGTCGTAGTTAAACTCTTCTGGACCTGTATCAAGGAGGTAAATAAACTCCTCTAAGGCTTTTTTATCTTTCGACTCCAAAATCTTCGTTAACCGAAGAGATAGAAATGCCGCCATTGGTCCAGCACTTTCCACTGCATCGTAAGGAAGCTCTTTTGGCATCTCTATCTTAACCAACCCTTTAGAAGGACCACCATACCCAAGAGGTGACATTTGGCCCCATGACTTATCCTGAATGTATTGGAGCTTGTTTGGCCCCACCCATTTAGGACTAATCACATCTTCACAATTCTCTGGATACATCTTGCTCTTCGCGACGTTTATGTAGTCTCTTTCAAACCAATAGATAAGCTTAGTGGTTGAGTCATAAACTCCGAGTGAACGTGCTTCGCATCCCTCTTTGTCTGAGTTGATGTCTGTTGTGTCAACTTGCAACGGCTCTCCATCTATATGGCTTTGTGTAACCACCATCAAGTATCTGCCGCTAGGAGACCAAGACACATAGATGACCTCCTTAACTAACAGCCTAACTCCCTCTCTTGGCCTAAATGGATAAACTGGTTTCCAACTTACTTGGAAGTACGTCCTTCCTCCGTCTGTCGAAACCACAGCCTGGTGGCCAATACTCTCGCCGGAGCGAGGGTACTCCAACCTATTTAAAATCTTGGCGAACATGGCTGGGTTTTTGGGGTTAACGATGGGGGTGTAGTTGATTTTAGCCTGAGATACTCCTCCCAACAAGAAACTCAGCATGAAACTGAGGGTGAGTCCGATAATCCAGTGTTTTTTCTGCACGGTTTTTTCCTACCTTCTCTCGTATTTTTTAAAGAACAATCTCTGTCCAGTGTTTATTATACAATATTGGCTTGTTTGGGTCAATAAATGACCCTAATCCTCTTTGGTGTGAGTAAACCGTAGTACTAGAGGTTGGGTAATATGAGCTACTTCTTTTATGTGTTGTAAGAAGCTCTCCTGGTTCATTTTTAACTCTTGGGCATACGCGTTCCCTTTTACGCTTATTTTTAATACCCCACTTTGGTACGAAACTACCGTGATGCCTTTTACCATTTCAGGGGAGAATAATCTTTTTAAAATCTTTTTTGCTTCAGCACACACAAAGGCCGCTTCTGTGGCGGCCTTTGGTATGTTTTTGAGACGTATGTCTTTTGCTTTTAGTTTTTGTATTCTTTCCATCTAGTTGGTTGCTTTAAGGGGCATGATAAGGTATACATAGTCGTCTTTTCCTGCTCCGTACATTACTCCTGGGCTCGCTGGTCCTGAGAACTTCATTTCGATTGTTTTCTCGGTAATAGTCGGAAGTACGTCGAGTAAGTATTTTGCATTGAAAGAAATTTCAATCTCTTTACCTTGGAATGTAACGGGAATACTATTAGTACTTTCTCCAATCTGCACCCCTTGTCCTGAAATCATAAGACTTCCTTTTCCATCTTCATCTCCGGGCATTATCCGTAGCTTAATACTATTTGCTGATTCTCTTGCAAAGAGGCTAGCTACCTTACACACATTCATCAGTTCGTCTTTTTCTACAGTAATAAAAGTCTCAAAGCTTACAGGAATAATCTGTTCGTAATTTGGATACTGACCATCTATTAAGCGAGAAATAAGGTGGATTGACCCAAAATCAAACAAGATTTGGTTTCCATCATAACAAATATCTATCTTCTCTCCTGCGTCTTTCAAGAGCTTTCCTACCTCGTTTATTGTTCGTGATGGCACAATACACTGAAACGCTTTCTTGTCTGTCGCAGACACTTTAATTGTCTTCTCAGCGAGACGGTAACTATCTGTTGCTACCATTTTAAGAGTTTCTTTCTCATATTTTATAAGAACTCCTGCTAGTGTTGGTCTGGTATTGTCTCCTGCTGCTGAGAAAATTACCTGTGAAATAGCGCTTTGGAGTTGTTTTACAGGGATAGAAAAGAGGTGGTGGTTTGAGATATCAGGGATTGTTGGGAAATCCTCAGGATTCATTCCTTTAATAGTTGCATTATATTTTTCTCCTTCAATTTTCACATCAAAGGTAGAGGTTATAAGATTTATTTTCTCTTCACGAATATTGGATACGAATTCAGTAATAAGACGAGAAGGTACTGCTACTCCTCCATCTTCCTCAATCTTTACTCCTATCCAATAATTAATACCTAATTCTAAATCTGTAGCTGAAATCTTTAATCTTCCTTGATCTGTAGTTAAGAGTACATTTTCAAGTATAGGAAGAGTACTTCGCAAAGAAATAAGTCTTGAGCTATGAATGAGTGCCTTCGCTAGATTTTCTTGTACACATGTTATTTTCATATCGGTTCTTATTATGATTATGAATTATAGATAATAAATTTATAAATAGTAGTAGTAATAAGTACTGTGGATTCTGAGGATAAGTGAAAAAAGTAGCTATAAACTAGCGGGAAACTATTTCTTTATAGTGGGATAAGTAGTTGTTTTTTAGGTGGAAAAGACGGGGATAATTTCAACACCTTTTTCCAAACACCCTCTAAAAACAAAACAATGATTTTTTTATCCACTAAAGTGTAAAACTTTTAAACAAGCAATCCACAACTATACCCGTTCTTATCCCCAGACTTGTGGAAACTACGCCTGGTATAACTTATCTTTTATTAACTGGATGTCGTGCTTAATAATTGAATCTTTTTGGCTTAGGTGTGCCATTTTATCACAAGCGTGCATAATGGTTGTGTGATCCTTGCCTCCTAACTCTTTTCCAATCTTAGGAAACGATAGATTTAACTCCTCTCGCATAATGTAGGCAGCTATTTGACGGGGCGTGACTAACTCTTTGGTTCTCTTTGGACCGGTTAATTGCTCTAAGGTAATCTCGTAAAAAGCAGCTACCTTTTTTAATACATCCGCCGGAGAGGCGATTTTTTGTCTCCCGGTCATCATAGACTCCCCAAGCAAGTTCTTTACATCAGCTAAACTAAGCTTCGTGTTCTTTAGTTCGGTATGGGCCATGATACGGTTTAAGGCCCCCTCTAGTTCTCGGATGTTACTGTGGATGTGTTTTGCGATATGGTGAATAATATCTTGGCTTACATCGTATTTTCTTTCCACTACCTTGTTTTGCAAGATAGCGATCCTTGTTTCAAAGTCTGGTGGGTTGATATCTGCTATCATCCCCCATTCAAAACGAGAAACGAGGCGATCCTCAATTCCTGAGATGGCTTTCGGGGGACGGTCAGCGGAGAGTACAATTTGTTTATTCTTCCCGTGGAGCTCATTAAAGGTATGGAAAAATTCTTCTTGAGTAGATTCCTTTCCAGATAAGAACTGGATATCATCTACCATTAAGAGATCAACGGACCGATAGGCATGTTTGAATTTATCTGCCTTCCCTTTACGCACCAGGTGTATAAAGTCGTTGGTAAATTTCTCACAGGTAGTATAGAGGATGTTCTTTTTGCGGTCTTTTTTAGATATCTCATTTCCAATGGCATGCATCAAGTGGGTTTTACCCAGACCTACTCCCCCATAAAGGAAAAGCGGGTTATATGTCATCCCAGGGTTCTTGGATATAGCTTGGGCTGCTGCATGGGCAAGACGGTTAGATTCACCAATGACAAAGGTTTCAAAAGTGTAGCGGGGGTTAATAGACTCACTATCAAAAGAGGTCTCTGACGCTTCAGACCCAGGTGTTTGAACCCTTATTTCAGGAGTAACAGAGAAAACCCGGTCCTTCCTGTTTTCAAGGTTACCAGTAGCAGTATAGGTAATTTTCTTGGTAGACCCGGTGTGCTTTGAAACCACATCAGTTATTTGTGGATGAAACTTCTTCTCAAGCCATGAGAGAGTGAGGCTATTCGGGGTGCCAATAGTAACAATATCGTCTTCAATACGAACAATCATGGTGTCTTTAAACCAGGTGTCAAAGTTCCCTTTACTTAAAAGGACTTGGAGTTCACCAAGACAGGTTTGCCAGAGTTGATCGCTATTCATATACAAGGGTTTAGAAGGTGTCTTTTCCCCATCCTAACAAAGTTGTACACAGCGTGCAAGACAGTATGCACACCCTGTTGATAAGCCTCGGGTCAACTGTTTTTACTCCTTGTAGGTGCGATGTTAAACCAAAAAACGAAAAGCATGTTTGTAAGAAAATGTAAAATTTGGTATACTAGTCATATCATCAATTCAGTTAATATATTTTGCAATGAAAAAGGGAACAAAAGCACCGAAGAAAGCGCATAAGCCAAAGGTTCACGGATTCCGTGAGCGTATGAAGACGAAGGCAGGACGCAATATCCTTGCAGCGCGTCGTCGCAAGGGACGCAAGAAATTAACCGTGAGTGACGAGAAATAAGCATGGAGCAACCGCTTCAAGGTACAACCAAGAACCCGAAAAAAATGCCAGTAACTCGGCATTTTTCTTTGAGTCTCACTAAAGACAGCGAATTTGACCGGGTTATGAAGGGAGGAAAGGCAGTTTTTGGCCCGTACTTTACCCTGAAAACTACTACTGGCAAGATCCCAGGCACCCCTGCTCGTTTTGGGATCGTTATTAGTGTGAAGACCGCCAAAAGGTCGGTGGACCGTAGTAAGACAAAAAGACAGCTAAATGAGATTATTCGTCTTGCCAGGCCACAGTGTAAAATAGGGTTATGGTCGGTGCTTATAGTAAAACCTGAAGCAATTGTTGCTGACTACCAGGCACTCGAGAAGGAATTCATGTACCTAGCTACAAAAGCTGGGATATTGCAGTAAGGTACTCTCTATGACACCAAAACAAGCTCTGTTGGGTATAAGTAGGATCCCTCGAATAGTACTTACGGGAGTTATATCGTTGTACCAGAAGACGCTTTCTCCAGACCACGGACCGCTCAAGTTCCTGTTCCCTCATGGGTACTGTCCCTACGTTCCAACCTGTTCTGAATATGGAAAACAGGCCATACACAAACACGGGGTACTGTACGGGTCGCTACTCACCCTATGGCGTATACTGCGTTGTAACCCATGGACAAAAGGTGGCATAGACGAGGTGCCTCACAAACATATATAATACAATCCTATGTTTTCCATTTGGCAAGATTTGCTCTACAACCCGTTGCTCAACTTTCTTTTGTTTCTGTATAACACTATTCCAGGTCATGACCTTGGAATAGCTATTGTGATTATGACGGTTATTATCCGGTTACTCATTTTGCCATTAGGGCTCAAAGCTGCTCGTTCACAGCGCAAGATGAAAAAGATCATGCCGGAGCTTAATAAGCTCAAGGACCAATACAAAGGAGACCCTCAAGAGCTTGCCAAAGCACAAGTCGCCTTTTACAAACAGTACCAGGTAAACCCATGGTCGAGCTGCTTACCGATACTCATCCAGCTCCCAGTTTTTATCGCTCTTTATCGTACACTCGGAGAAGGACTTAAGGCTATTAACCCAGCGCATGTGTACTCTTTTATTCATGCGCCAGCCCAGCTTAATACCCAGTTCTTTGGGTTGCTTGACTTGGCAAAGCCAGAGCTTATCGTTATCCCAGTACTGGCAGGCCTTACCCAGTATGGCCTAACTATTATGACAGTAAATGCACAGGCGCAACCACAAGTAGCGGGTAGTAAACCTACTATGGAACAGATGATGAACAAGCAAATGAGCTTAATTGTTCCCGTAATGACGTACTTCATTGCACGCTCATTCCCAGCTGGTCTTGGTTTCTACCTCGTTACCACAACGCTCTTTAGTATTGCTCAGCAGTTCTACGTAAACCACGAAAAAGCACGCGAAGTTACGGTTCGTATTAAACATAAAGGTGAGCATCAAGAAGAGATTGTGGTAGAAGAGCTTCCGCCTGCAAAAGATACAAAAGAAGGAGAGTAAGAGTATGGCACAAGAGCCTTGCCCTCACTGCGGCCCGATTCAAACGAACCACTATCAGCAATGGATTGCTGATCTTTTTTATGTATTAACCCCCTTTCGCTATATATCTATACCCTCAAAGGTTAGGTACGCACTCGCAAGTTCCATTGACCGGTTCTTTCTAAGAGTTGGTGCAGTAAAAACAACTAAGGATTTAAACCACCCAGGATTCCCGCTACGCACGAAAGTGTTCTTGCGTGAGGCATTGCCACTCGGCATGACCTTTCGCGCCATAACGACCCCATACGGGCTTAATAACCAGTTCATACTAGATAATGGTGGTAGGTCATATGCTTTTGAAGGGCTCCCCCGCGCTGAGTTTATGCAAAGCACGCGAGCCGAGAGGATAGACGACAAACTTTTTGTTAAAAGAATACTAGAAAAAAATGGGCTACCGGTAGCTCGTGGCAGGGCGTTTAGTGTTTTACAAAAAAAGCGGGTTGAAACATATGTAGAGCAAGACCTTGGATACCCGGTAATTGTGAAGCCGGTTACCGGCTCTATGAGTCAGCACATTACAACCAATATTCAAAACAGAACCCAGCTACAAGAGGCGATTTTGAAAGTAGCGCAGTATACCCCGTACTTTATGGTGGAGCGGTACATCAATAGCCCGTATGTATATAGGGCTAATGTTATAGACCAGGACTTCGTAGCTGTCGTGCGTCGGATACCCGCTCATGTGGTGGGAGATGGGGTACATACCATTCAAGAGCTCATAGATCACAAAAACGCTGACCCAAGGCGAGGGCCAGCCGGAGACCAGAGTTTTGTGCTCTATCACCTCACATTTGACGACGTAAGTGAAAAGCTCCTTCAGCAAAAGGGATACACAGTAGAAACAGTACCACAAGAAGGAGAACCGGTATATCTTCAGGAAAAGGTAATTTTAGATATCGGAGCAGACCTAGAGGAGGTCACACCCCAGGTTCACCCAGATAACATTGAACTTTTTAGAAGAGTAGCAACAATCTTTGGGATCTACCTGGTAGGTATCGACCTGCTCGCTAAAGATATCGCGATTTCCTGGAAAGAGCAGGAGTGTGCCATACTGGAGCTCAACTCCCTGCCATATATAGATATGCACCATTACCCTTCTATAGGAGAGCCGGTAAACATCGGCGCCCAGGTCGCAAAGATGGTTGCCAAGTACTATACTTGATAAAACCTGATTTTAGTGGTAAAATCAGATACATAAGCAATAATTTCTAGAAATCCTATGCCAAATCTCAAAGCCTCGATTAAAGATGTTCGTCGCACAAAACGACGCAAAGCAGCAAACAATCTTCGCAAAGACACCATGAAAAAGACCATTAAGGCCTTCCTTCTTGCCGTTAAAACAGACAAGACTGCAGCTGCAGCACTTCTTCCTGGTGCTTTTAAGGTACTCGACAAGAACGCAAAGAATCATGTGATTCATCCAAATACAGCAGCTCGTAAAAAGTCTGCACTCGCAAAGATGGTTTCTGCTAAGTAATCTAAAGAACGACAAGTATCATAAAACCCCGCACATGCGGGGTTTTATGATGAGAGCGACAGGGATTAATTAGATTCCCCCTGTAGGTATAGTGATACTTAGGCGGTCAAGTACAAATCCGCGAATTGCGTATGCGGCACCAATAATGATGATACCAACAATAGCATAAATAATGGTGTTCTTGGCTGTAGTGACTTTCTCTGCGTTTCCACCTGAAGTTAGGTACATAAATCCGCCGTATATAAGGTATACAATTGTAGCTAAGCCTACTATAGCCATAAATGTATTCATAACACTTTGAATAATAGTCTCGAGGTTTCCGGTCTTAGTAAGGCCAGTCTCGATCTCTGTTGTTGCGGCTGCTGCCACATTACCAACAGTCAAAGTTGCTAGTGAACCAACAACAGCTAAATGATTTTTTATATTTTTAAGCATGATTCCTCCTGAGGATTTACGAGACGTGAGCCTCTTTGTATTATTTATATTTTTCAAAAAAATTGCGATACACAAACGAATGAACGAATTTATTAAGGTGACAAAATCCACACTTATGTGCATTATAGCCAAATTTCTGTGGATAGCAAGGCAAAACCTGGGGATAAATGCAATAAACCTGAACCGTACACATACTAGCTAGCTTCTGGTTGGTTGCGGTGCTGGTGTATCAGGCGTACCCGGTGCTGCTGGCGCAGGCGTATCGGCAGGTTTTGTGGCTTCCACATTCACACTCTTAAACTGTCCTGTTAAGGTATCGAACTCAATAAAGTTTAGGGCGTAGTTGATGATAGCAACAAAAGACAACGAGAGAGCAAACCCTATAAGGGCTGCTTGTAAGGCAGAAATTGCTGCCTGCTGTTTCTTTGGGTCTCCAGATGATGTCTGGTACTTAATCCCAGATATCGTGATATATATCGCAGCGACCAGTACTGCCATTTCGGACAAGAAGTTAACCAAACTAAGCCCAAGACAGGCAATGCCGTTAAGGGCTTTATCCACTTCGGTAATAGGAGTGGCTCCACCAGTAAGCTCCTTAAAAACACTAAATGGATCTGTACTACTACAAGAGATTTTAGTAGGTCCCACGTATTCATACACATCATTAGCCGCATATACATGCATAGGAAGAGAGAACACAGTAACTGTGGAAATAGCGAAGAGTGCAGAAATAAAAAAAACTTTTAGAAAATTCTTTTTCATTTTCCTATTATATTAGGAGAAAGAATATTGAAAAATGCATACGCAAAGGCTACTACGATTATAGCAATAATTGAATTCACTATTATTTCCCGTGCCTTTCCAATCTTTTCGGGGTTGCCTGAGCTAGTCATATACATATATGAGCCAATGATGCCTGAGAGAAGGGCTGCTATGAGCGTAATTATTGAAAGGTATCTGTAAAAGACCTGAATAAATTCTCCAAATTTTGGTGCCTGAGGATCACTTGTTTGGGCAAAAGAGGTTGCTTGCAAGTTCTCTGGCTTCGAACCGTCGGTAGGAGCTGGTATCGGAGCTGGTGCAGTAGGTGCTGGGTCTACTGCGAATACCGGGGAGACATACGCAAAATTACCCACAAAGAGGGTTGAGGTAAGTAGGAAGGATATAAGAAGTTTTTTCATAACAACTGGTTACGAGGTCTTTTTTTAGTAGAACTTTTTGATCATCTCATTAGCCTTGCGAGCCGCGGTATCGATTGCGATTTGAGGAGGCTGGTTGTACTGAATGACATCGTTAATCATATCTGAGAATATGGTATCAAATTGCTCAGCGTTTCCTTTATAGATGGTTTTCGCATACTGAGCTTGTTGTTCAAAAACAGAGCCTCCAGAACGGATCTTCTTAGGGCTAATTCTACCTGTAGCAGAGAGGTAGCTAGAAAGTGCCTGGTCATTTGATAGGTAGCGCAGAAACTCCCAAGCAGCATCCTTGTTTGCTGAAGTACGAGATACTCCCCATCCCCAGTAGTTGCTGATAGTAATAGGCTCAGGAGCGAGTTTAATCTGTGGGAATTTCACTATTCCATAAGACATATTCGGATTGAGTCTCTCGAGTTGCGGGATCATATAGTTGTAGCCAATCATCATACCAACCTTGCCGTTTGCAAAGGCAGTGAGTGAGTTGTCGAGGTCTTTGCCCCAAGTATATGACTGCTTGCCTGCGGTAGCAAAGGCAGTATAAAAAGAGAGTGACTCTGTTCCTGGGTATTCAGGATTACCGTCTGGTCCTTTTCTGAACTGGTTGAAGTTATAGGTTCTCTTGTCGTCAGATATAAGGGGAGTTTGGGTCTGATACATTAAAGCAAGCAAGATATCACTTGGACGGTTAATGTTACTAGCAGTTCCCATAGCAATACCTGCTTGAGCTATCTTGGTTGGATCTCCAGGAACAGTTTTAGTCATAAGCTTTGCGTATGAAATTACTTCATCCCAGGTAGTAGGTGCGTTATATATCTCTGCTTTGTTAAGTAGTTGCTTGTTATAAAACAGTGCGAGATTGTCGGTGTATAACGGAAGAGCAAAAATTTTGTTGTTGTCAGTAAAGTCTTGGTAGGCAGATGGTACAAACTCACTATTAAACTGATCGAGACTTATAATAGTATCTGGAGCAGGAGCAAGTTTGGCTTCATGCTTTGGTAACCAGTCATTATGGATTGCAAGTAAGTCTGGTCCTTTCTCGGACGCAATAGCATCAACCAGGAGTGACTCGTAGTCGCTGTATTGTTTTTTTACATAAGTAATCTTCACATTCGAATGTTTCTCTCGGTACTTATCTATTAACGGTTGCATAACTGCGTTCTCATCAAATACTCCCCACATAGTGAGGTTAACTTCGTCGGTGTCACTTGGTTTTGGAGTAGGCTTGGTGTTGTCGGTAGGGTTTGGTGTTGGAGAAGGAGTGTTGCTACCACGAAACACAAAAAACCCCGCGATCAATATGATCACGAGGAATCCAATAGCACCAATAATGACTTTTTTATCTACCATGAAAAACTAGTCTGTTTTTATTTTGAGCAACTTTCCTTTTGGTGCCTTGCTTGATTTTGGAACACGAACAGTTAACACACCGTCTTTGAGAACCGCTTCTGCCTTATCTGCAAGAACTGAAGTAGGGAAAGACTGAGAACGAGAAAATGCACCCCAGTAACACTCCTGGATATGGAAGTCATCGTTATTCTTTTCAAACTCATGTTCACGCTTACCGCGGATAGTAATCATATCTTCAGTAACTGCCACTTCAACATCGTCTTTTTTTACACCAGCAATCGGTGCTTTGACGATGATGTCGCTATTGGTTTCGATCATATCAATAGAGAGCTGTCCTTCTTCGAGTTCAGTAGTGTCAGTATCCCACTCATCACCAGTAAGAAGTTGGGTATTGCGACGAGAAAAGAAGTTGTCGTCGTCTGAGAAGAATTTTTCAATTTCACTGCGAGCCATTGTACCCTCCTTTGTGCCAGAAATCTGGCTGTTTGTGTGTTTATTGGTATAGTGTCTATTACTCGTTATTATAGTATGGTGTTGTGTATATAGTAAAGGGATATTTTAATAAAAAGTACTACATATTTTTATAGGCAATTAACAATTAACAACCACCCTTGATCTATGTATAATAGATACATGTATATTACACAAAAAACCATTTCATACCTTGCCTTAGCGCTTTTTATAAGCGCTCAGATTTTCGTGTTTCCCGTGCATGCATCAAGTGATGCAGAAATCAGTAAACATATAGTCCTAGAGGACAGTGCTAACATCGTATCTCAAGCAATAACAATAGATGAACATAGTAGTGGTGTGGATAATAGCTTTGTAGTGAGTGCAGCACGCTATACTTCAAATAAAGTAACTACCCACCACAGTTTTACGGGAATGGTTGGTTCATGGACGCGTGAAAGTGGTGCCCATGTATTTGTAAGGTCAGGCAACAGCCTTGTATGGCGTGAGATGGAGAGAATTGACTCAGATACACCAGATGGCCGCGGTATTCAAGATAGTCGTGCTATCGGAGAGACTGTAAGCGCTGTCTCTAGTAACGAGTTCCAATATAAAGTAGTTTTTGATGCCTCTGAAATAGGAAAAGAATTTGCAATTCACTTCGTTCTCTTTACTCCCCCGAAGTCAGATATGCCAGCGCGCATTTCTGCAGATACTGCCGGTCTTGGACCGCAGATAACTTCCAGATCTTCCTGGGGAGCAAACTCAAGCTACATGACCTGGAAACCAGAGTACAGTGAAGTAAAAGCCATAGTGATTCACCATACCGCAGCGGATGATAGTCGTATCACCGGAGTGGATCCAAAGGATATGGTACGCAATATTTATTATGGTCATGCAGTCACTTACGGTTGGGGAGACATTGGGTATAACTATGTCGTCGACCTTAATGGTGGTATTTATGAAGGTCGCTCTGGAGGTAACAGTGTAATAGCAGGACACGCTTCAGGGTATAATCCTGGTACGATCGGGATCTCAGTTATTGGAGACTATAATGTAAGAAATGTTGAACAGTCTCAGTTCGAGGCAATCACTGACCTCGTTGCCTATTTGGCATATAAAAACCGTATTGATCCTGCCGGTACCGTCAAGCTTATTAACAAGATAATCCCAACTATTGTTGGTCACCAAGACTTAAATCCAACTAGCTGTCCGGGTAATACCCTCTACAGCAGAATGGAGATGGTGAGAATTAAGGTTGCCGAGAAGCTGGCTGCCTACCCTGCGCGTCAGTATGCTATGCAGGTGTTATCATCTGAGGGTAGTTTACAAATGAATGGCGGAGAGACTAAGAATCTTCGCGTCAGCTTAAAAAATAGTGGAAACATAGCGTTGTTATCTGCTGGTGCTCATAAGCTAGAGTTTAGATCTTCAGATACTGCAGGACTTTCGGTAGGGTTAGAGGACTTTGGCGCTAGCGTTGAGGCAGGAGAAATACGGACACTTAACCTCGCAGTGACCGCGCCGCTGGGTAATATGTCGCAACAAGTCCAGGGAGATTTCTATGTGGACGGCACCATACTTTCTGGAACTCATGTACAGTTCGGGGTCACAGTTACCACGCCTGCTTATGGCGCTAAGATTGTAGGACAGAGTCCTGAGCAGACAGTCAAGGCTGGATCAGCACCCGTATCGTACTGGGTAGATGTAAAAAACATAGGGTCAACGAGTTGGAATGGATCAGAAAACATTCGACTAGTGACTACTAACCAGGCAGATAGCGCCTACTTTACGGCAGGTGACTGGGTTACAAAAAGCAACGCAGGAACCTTAGATGGTAGTACTGTACCAACTGGCTCAAATGGACGCATTGCCTTTTTATTTACACCACCGACAAACCCTGGTAAATACCAAGAGAAATTTTCTATAAAATCAGATCAAAACCTGGTATCGAGCAACCCACTCGAGGTGACTGTTAGTATTACGGTTACTGCCGATACTACCCCTTCCCCGGTGACTCCAACTCCTGTAGTTGTGCCGACTCCTACCCCAACTCCTGCTCCACTCACACCAGTACCAAGCCCTACACCAGGATCTGGTCAGTCTCTTACTCCAATGCCGACACCGCCCCGTGCTCCAACTCCCAGTACTGTCTCGTATGACGCACAGCTAACTGAGCAGAGTCCCTACCCAACTACCTCAAAGGGACTCGCATACAACATGTCGGTAAAGTTTAAAAACACTGGTACTGCTACCTGGGACAAGAGCAAAGTGCATCTTTCAACTACCAATGCAAATGATCGTAGTAGTATCTTTGCCACTTCCGCCTGGCTTTCACCAAACCGTCTTGGATTTTTAGAAAACTCGGTTGCTCCCGGTGAAATAGCAACTTTCATTATCCCACTCAACACAGACCAGAAAGATGGCGTGTATCGTGAGTACTTTAGACTAGTAGCTGAGGGTATTGATCGTTTCGGAGTAAATGGTATGTACTGGGATATTACTATCAAGCCATCCTTTGACGACTTTGCATTTGTTGCGCAAAGTGCCTTCCCGACTATGACACCAGGCAGCACCACACAAGTTTGGATTGAAGTAAAAAACACTGGTTCAACTACATGGCAGAAAGGCGGAGCAACTCCGGTGAGACTTGCAACGGCTAATCCACGCGACAGAATCTCGCAGTTTACTAACAGCAACCGTGTTCAACTAGATCAGGACAGTGTTGCGCCAGGACAAAATGGCCGATTTACATTTACCGTTACCGCACCAAATTCCCAAAGCACATATAAAGAGTACTTTACGTTAGTTCGTGATGGTGTGGCATGGTTTAAAGATATTGGTATCTATTGGCAGTTTATCGTCACGTCAGGAGCTGCTCAGCCTGGAGCACAAAACACTACTGGCACGAGCGTTGCCCAGACGCCAATTACTCCTACTGTTCCTCAGGTAGTGTCACCTGCTCCCATTCCAAGTGACGGGAAGAGTATCCAGGTTACTGGATCGGGAGACTTTAAAATAGTAGACGGACTAACGCTTGCTACTATTGCTACTGGCGTAGCAGATGACACCGCAGCCGTCTCCTACTCTGCTGGTACATACACAACAGTTCTTCAAGGTAAAACATATACGAGCGCAAACTATGTACGTTTTGTTCCAACTCACGATGCCACCATTTTTACGCTTCCACTCTACAGTGATCGTCCAACCTGGAACCCAAATCTTAACGACAATGCATTCAAGGGAGTGATGGAGATTCGCTACTCTACCGTACATAAGAAACTCTGGGCAATCGATGAGCTCTTTATTGAAGACTACTTAAAAGGAGTATCCGAGTCTATCGACACGTTTCCTGCTGAGTATCTTAAAGTCTCGAGTATTATCCAACGCAGTTACGCACTGTATCACTACCGGTTAGGTGGCCGCCATAAAGACGATTTCCTAACTCTTAAAAACAGTCGCAATGGTAATGGAGATGACCAGATCTTCCAGGGGTACAATTTTACTAAACGAGCAGTAAATATTGGTCGAGGAGATGACGCTACGGCCGGCGAGATTGTTACATATAACGGTAAGCCTGTAATCACCCCGTACTACACACAGTCGGATGGTCGTACTCGTGCAGCCTCTGAAGTATGGAACTTTAAACAGTCAGACTACCCGTGGCTCACGTCGGTATCTGACCCTGGATCAGCTGGACTTCCTCTCTTAGGGCATGGAGTGGGCTTGCCGGGTCGAGGGGCGCGAGACCTCATTAACCAAGGCAAAACATACAAAGAAGTGTTACAATACTTCTACCAAGGAACAGATACCACAAAAGTAGATGAATCAGGTATTAATATTCGTGTTGGTATTTACTCAATAGACAGTTAATACAAGTACTATGCTTAAGAAACGCAACAAAAAGTTTTACGAAATTCTGGTAGCGATGACCGCAATTGTGATTGCGCTCGTGTTTGGTGTTTGGTATTCAGTGGGCAACCACGGTGGAGGAATTTTAGATCGCTTTAGTGACCTTAAAACCTTTACCGGAAAACAAATCCCCATATCGTTTACGTATCCAAAAGCATTTAGTGTACATGAAAGTAGTGACAACGGTAACCACATCGAGATTCTCGATGGAGATAAAAAGATTAAAGCAGTAGTAAAAGCTTCCACGCTCGATGCGCAGTACAAGGATCTAGAAGCATACTTTGACGCCAACAACATCCCGCCTGATGCAAGACCATTTAACAACATCAAGGGGAATAACTGGTATGTATACTACGATGTGCCAACTAAGCCAGCAAATGAGATATTTGCGGTAGAAAAGAACCGCGTCGTGTACCAGTTCATAGTAGATCTCTCACAGGAAGAAGTAGGCAGAAAAGCGATGGTTGATGTTCTTTACAGTCTCATAGAAACAGTAAAGCTCCCCTAGGCTTGCTATGCTACTTGATGCCGTATGGGATATAGTATTCCCCAAGCACTGTGTGAGGTGTAATCAAGAGGGAGACTACTTGTGTTCCGTATGTCTTACCTATGTTGATGTGGTGACTACCCCCTATTGTCCTGAGTGTCGCAGACCAACACGTTACGGTGAACTGTGTGCAAGTTGCTCACCGTTATGGGACTTTGACGGTGTTACTATCTGTACCGAGTACAACGGAGCAGTAAAAGATCTCGTACATACCTTTAAGTATGAAGGGTGTTCCTCTGCCGCTGATCTTATCGCGGCTTTTTTAGTAGCAGGAATCAGTAGAACGAAAAGTCAAATAGGGGTTCAGGGAGACTGGATAGTAATCCCAGTTCCTATGACGTACGAGAAAGAGCTTGAACGCGGATATAATCAAGCCTCACTACTTGCATGCCTATTAGCCACAGAACTACAGCTTATAGTGAACGAGAAGAGTCTTATAAAGACGCGTTCTACACGGTCTCAAATTGAGCTTACAAGACGAGAACGCCTTAACAATGTCAAAGATAGCTACGGATGGGTAGCAGCCCCTCTTAGTGGCCTCTCTATACTACTCGTAGATGATATCACTACAACAGGAGCAACGCTTTCTGAGTGCGCAAAGACACTCAAGAAAGCAGGCGCTGGTAGGGTTTGGGGAGTAGTACTCGCTAAAGGACATTAAAAAACTCACCGAGGGTGAGTTCTTTAATTTAGATAGCCTCAATATTTTTCTTTTCTTCTTCTAGAATGTTTACTATATCGTCACTAGTCTTTTCCATATCTTCTTTTAGTATTTCAACATTTTTTGTTAGACTCTCTACCTTATTAAGAGTAGTCTGTTCAAAGGTATCTCGAGCAGCTTGAATACGAGCCAATAGATCCTGGGCTTTTATCTCTAGCTCATCTTGTTGTTCGTCATGTGCTTGGATAGGTACTTGCATGTTTTTTTGTTAGTTTAGATTCTAGAAAATATTCTGTCTACTAATGTATCTAAAGCATGTATTGCCCCAATATTTCTTATGCTGTAATTCTGTAGTATTGGGTGGAGTAGAGCTTTATATTCATCAGCAGTAAGATGACCTGTATTAATAGGGTTATTTAACTCTCTCTGCATATCTAGAAGAGCAGGAGAGAGGGTGTTAGACATTCCTTCAGGTAAGTCATTAAACTCGTGAATAAATTCTGATACAAATGCTGATGAAATCATAGTGGGCATTTGTGGACCCATATTGATGTTGTGTTCAGGAGGGTTTGAATCGCTAATATCTTCTTCTGGTTCTTCTCCCCCGAAGGTTCTACGGTCGTTTTCCATAACAGTTCTTGGAGTGTTTTCTACTCGTTCAGTATTTGGAACATTGTAGTGTACATCTGGACTTGAACCGCGCTTTGCCATTTCAACGAAATGATTACTGGTTACTTTCCAGTTATCTATATTTCTCTGAACAGAAACCATATCTGTCGTTATTGGTTGTAACTCTTTTTTTAAGCCCCGGATATCGCGATCAACGCCAGCGATTTCTCGATCAATTTGACCGAGCAATCTGCGTAATGCCACACGTTCTCCTTGGGTAACTGCTTGGTCTAGCTCAGATTTAAGACCATCTCTCTCTGTTTGAAATCCAGCCTTTTGTTCTATATAGTTTTCAATTTCAGTGTTAATCTCTTTATTGGCTTCTTCAAGTCTTGTTTTTTGTCTTTCAAGAGGCTCAAGTCTTTTTGTTGCACGACTATCAATTCGGTTAGCAACTGTTTGTAGTTCCTCTTTCTTTTTTGCTCTAACTTCACTAGTATTGCTAATCTCAGAACTGGTAGAGCTAACTCTAGTTTCGAGCTGTCTTCGTAGGTCGTTAAGTTCACGAAGTGCGCTGGTTCTTGCTCCCGCAAGTTCTCCAGACCATCTTTTTCCTTGTGAATCAGTAGCAATCTTTGCCTCAAAAGAGGCGATTCTTTCGTTTATTTTATTAAGTTGGCTCTGGTCACGATCACGATCAGCAGTCATTCGTGCTTGTTTCGTATCTACTTTGTCGTGCTGATATGTCTTGAATTTAAACTCTAGAGAGTCGTAGGTGCTCACCACTACCTTTGTTATCTTGTCGTTAAAGTATCCAGAAATTTTGTCTCCAAAACTCTCTCGGACATTTTCGCGATTATTGTCTTCTGTAAGCTGATCAACGCGACGGTTTATTGTATCAACATTATTTCTGTGGAATGGATTTATGTTCATATGTATATTGACGGTATTTATTGTAGTCTATGAGTTTTTTGTTTTTTATACAAGACTATTGCACGGCAATAGACCAGTAAAGACCATAGTCCTCCATCCAGCCTACTCCGTCCACGACTGGTCTAAAGTACTCGGTGTATACTCCTGGTGTTTCAGGAGCTTTGATAGTAAAGCTGAACTTAGAACTTTCCCCTGGCTGGACACTATTTTTTTCCATCTTGATACGGTTTGCACTTTTCCAGCCTGAACCATTCGCGTTGGTATAAAACGGACTAGTACGGTCGAGTGGGTTGGCAGTACCAAGTGCAACATTACTGTCATTCCACGCTTGAGAGCCAGTGTTCTTGTATTCTACCCACATGGTTCTGGTATCTCCACGGTTCACGATTGTAAACGGACTTTGCGTTACGAACTGTGCGTGGTATGACGGCTTTTCGCTGTTTACCACCCAGTAAAGACCAATGTCTGAGAACCAGGCTACACCTTCAGATACGAGGGCAAAGTATTCTTTAAACTGGCCAAAGGCAGTAGGTCCTGTCATGGTAAATTCAAAGTGAGCCAGGTCTCCTGGAGCTACTACGGCCTCTTTCATGGCGATGCGGTTGCCAGAAAGCCATGACGAGTCCGCAAATTGACTATTCCTGTCATACGCTTTACTTGTCCCAAGATGGACTTTATCTCGGGTCCACAGAGATGCCCCCGTATTCTTGTAGGTAATTACCATATTCACTTTTTGTGCTGGTGAAATAGAAGGGTACGGGCTTTGGGATACCAGCGTTGCTTTGTAGTCGTTGGCTACATTAGAAATTGCGCCAACGGTTGCATCTTTCGTCTCAAGTGTTTTGCGACCAGTATTACCACTGGTATCTGTCGCTTCAATGTTGATGACATGGTTCGCAGTAGACAAGTTGGCGGTTAATATATTTACTGGAATTGAGCTAGCAATAGCAGTATTTTTTACAATCTGCCATTCCCCACCGTCTACCTGGTAGCGAATCTGGTTTATATTACTCGTGGTTACATCAGGCAAGAAACTTGAAGTGGTGCTATCGTCTTTTGCATTTCCGGTAATTTGGAATACCCCGTTACCCAACGTAAAAGCCGAAGCAGTTACAGTTGGGGCTACCGTATCAAAGGTTACGGCTTTACCAGCGTCAATCTTCCCGTATCCGTAACGCTCAGAGAACTCATTGGCTTGCATACCAGGAATCTTCTTCGCAGAAATAATTAAACGCTTTCTTAGCTGGTCAGCAGATAACGATGGGTCACGAGAAAGAATAAGTGCGGCAGTACCCGATACCTGCGGAGCAGCAAATGAGGTTCCCCGGTTATTTTGTTGGTAGAGGGTCATAAGGTTAGTCGGAGACCACGTAGGAGCAAACACATTTTCTCCCATCGCCATCAGGTCGAGTTCTGGACCGTAGTTGGTAAACTCAGCAACACTCTCGGCGCTATTTAAGGCCCCAACACCTACAGCGAGAGGATGGTTAGCGGGACTATCTATTTTTTTTACTCCTTTATTTCCTGTTGCAGCTATGACGATCGTACCCTTGGTATACGCATACTGCACGGCTTTATCTAAAACCGTAGTTGATTCGGGGAGCCCTAAGCTCAGGTTTACAATACGTGCTCCATTGTCGGCGGCAAAGTAAACAGCCTCAGCAATGTCTGAAGCAAAGCCGTCACCATTCGTGTTCATAGACTTAAGTGCCATGATCTTAACATTACCGATCCCGGCAATACCAATCCCGTTACTAATGTTGGCGCCAATAATACCGGCGATGTTAGTACCGTGTCCGTGGTCATCCATCGGGTCAGTGTCTTTGTTGACAAAGTCATACCCGAACTGACCACTCGCGTTACTCCATAATCGTCCTTGTAAGTCTTCGTGAAAGTAATCTACTCCGGTGTCGATCACTGCTACCACCACAGTAGGAGAGCCAAGACTGGTATCCCATGCGTTGATAATATTACTACTCGCAAGATAGGTTTGCTTAGAAAGAAACGGGTCATTCGGAGTAAATGAGAGTGAGACTTTTTGGTCTGCTTCAATAGCGACAATAGAGGAGTCTTTTTTCAGTTCTATAAGAACTGATTCTTGGTTTTCTTTCGGTATACCAAGACGAAAGACGCCCAGGCGGTTATTTTTTTCGTACTTAGTGAGGCCCAGACGGGCAAAAGCCTGGATAGTAGTAGTGTCATGACTACTCGTTACGAGGAAGTAGGTGTTTTGGGTGTCTGCTAAACGAACACTAGAAATCATAGCGCGTGCGTCCCCTGCTGCGGCGTAGGTAGGAGTAGGTAGTGCGGTTGCAACAAGACTCCCTACAAACAAAATAGATAAAAAAAGATGTGTGTGTTTCATATGGAGATTATAACTCAAATGTTTCACCTTCAATAGGAATAATACTGGTAATATCGAGCGTATCTTTTATTTTAGTGGAGAGTGCTTGAGATGCAGTGAGTTCACCGTGTGTTAAAAATACTTTCTTTACCTGACACTCTCCTTCGCACTGGTGTAGAGAAGACAACCAACGAATCAGGGCCGATTGGTCGGCATGGGCGCTGTACCCGGCAATTTCGCGAATTTCTGCCCTAATCTGCACGGGTTGTCCTAAGATCCTCAAATTCTTCTGCCCGTCTTTAATTTTGCGCCCGAGCGTCCCTTTTACCTGGAACCCAACAAAGAGCATGATAGTGGTAGGATCCCCTAAATAGTTTCGTTCATGAAACAGGATGCGCCCCCCATTGCTCATGCCAGACCCTGCAATAATAACCTTGGGTCCAGGAGCCTTGGCGATCTGGCGTGACTCTTCTGGGGTACGGGTAATAACAAGTCCCGGAAAGTTAAAGATATCATCTCCGGCTTTGATCATGTCACGCGCCTCTACATCAAAGTAGCTCTCGTACTTTTTGTATATCGCAGTGGCTTTAATAGCGAGCGGACTGTCGACAAATACCTGGATAGGTTCAATTTGTTTGGTTTCTACCATGTGGTTAATTTCGTAGAGTAACTCCTGGGTTCTCTCCATGGCAAAAGCTGGCACCAAGAGTACCCCGTTACTTTTCTGTACATCCTTGATAGCTTTTTCAAGCATCAAGGCGCGCTGGGCAATGTTTTCGTGATTCCGATCCCCGTAGGTAGATTCCATCACGACATAGTCGGTCTTAAAACCCTTTTCAATTGGTGGCACGATCGGCACTGGGTCGTTCCCTAAGTCTCCTGAGAATGAGATTACTTTCCCTTCTGCCTCTACCATAATAATAGAGGAGCCTAAGATATGTCCGGCATCTAAGAAGACAATAGTGACATCGCCGATCTTCATCGGCTCGTGGTAGTTTTTTCCTTCCCAGCCTTGGATCGCTTTGTTGAGATCCGTTTCCTCCCAGAGTGGTTCCGGATGAAACTGGTCTGGATCTTCCTCGGGGTTAATGAATTTGAGCTGGTCTCCTAAGAAGAGCGCCGCAAAGTCCTGAACTGGATGAGTGGAGTAGACTTTCCCCTCAAACCCATCACGAAACAGTTTCGGAATGCGTCCGATATGGTCGATATGTGAGTGAGTAACCAGTACCGCATCGATACTTTTAGGATCGAAGGTGAATTCGTTATAGTTTTTCTTATGTGCATCCCAGTCACCCTGAAATAGCCCGCAGTCGATCAGGAGTTTTTTTCCACCTGCTTCAAGGAGGTAGTTGGATCCAGTTACGCGATGTGAGGCACCGAGAAAGGTTAATTTCATATATTGTGTGTTGTTGTTTGCTCTTTGCTTGTATAATACACACATCAGCGCTTGAAAAAAAGATCTATTTATGGTAAGATAGCGGAACATGTGTGGACCTGTAGCTCAGTTGGTAGAGCAGCGGCCTTTTAAGCCGTGGGTCGTGGGTTCGATCCCCACCGGGTCCATGTTGAAAATAGTGGCTTTAATTAGCCACTATTTTTGTTATCTCTAAAAACAGCATCCACGCAGACCAAAAGTTCGATCCCCACAAGCTCCATTCTTCGCTCCTTACGGAGCTACGAATGGCGTAGCCATTTCTATATAAAAGCGAAGAATGCCCTTCGGAGCCTTGTGCGAAGAAGGGCTTTTTCGTGGGGATCGAAGGGCACGGAGTTGACGCGAGCTGGCGCAGCGTCAGTTGTGTGGAGTGCCCCGGCTCCGAGTCGGAGCGAGGAGGATCCCCACCGGGAAGTAGGTACCAATTTTTTATTACTTGAAAGCATAGATCTGGATTGACACATACCCCCTAGGGGGTATATTTTAGATGTATGAAATATATCAAATCGGAAAATAAGAAAAAATTAGTGCGGCGCCTCAAGATCATTGAGGGGCAGGTGCGAGGGCTACAAGATATGATAGTACAAGATGCATACTGTATCGATGTCATTACACAGACCTCGGCTGTGAAGCAGGGACTTTCCAATGTTGAGGATTTGTTGCTGGAAAATCACCTCAGTGGTTGTATCGTTGATCAGCTCAAGGCAGGTAGAATCGAAAAGGCCAAAACAGAAATCCTTAAAGTTTATAAGCTCAAAAGAAAATAACATGACTAAACACACTTATCCAATCCGTGGTATGCACTGTGCATCATGTGCTCGGACCATTGAGAGTGTTCTAAAAAAACAAGCTGGTGTAACCGCGGCAGAGGTGAACTATGGTACCGAAAAAGCAAAGGTTGTGTTTGATGAAAATAAGAACAGCCCACACCAACTCTCAAAGTCAATTGAGCCTTTGGGTTATACCTTTCAGCTTCCAGTAGAGAAAAACTTGGCTGGGTCTAGTGCTAGCGCAATGGGCATGACAGCTAGTGAACACGCTGCCCATTTGGGTCTAAACCAAACTAAACAGGAAAAAACAATTGAGCTAAATGAAATGAAGCTTAAAGTCATCTCAGTAATGCCACTGGCGGTTTTTAGTATTTTTGTTATGGGTTGGGATATTCTTGCTCAATTACAGCTGGTCGCTGGGATGAGTATTTTTATAAAAGATTTTTTTCATCATCTATTGCCGATATTTGCCACCTATACTCTGTTTGTAGTTGGTAAGCCGTACCTGCTTGGCTTCTATAGATTTTTAAGATACGGCAAAGCTAATATGGATACCTTGATTGGTATGGGAACGCTGGCGGCCTATTTGTATAGTTTTGCTGTCTCAGCTTTTGAGGATACCCTACGTCCTTATTTGGATGTTGATAGTACTTATTATGATATTACGATCGTGGTGGTAGCTTTTATTACTCTCGGAAAATATCTAGAAGCGAGTTCAAAACTAAAAACTGGTGACGCTATTGAAAGACTTCTCAACTTACAGGCAAAAACAGCTTTAGTGTTTCGCGGCAACAAAGAGATTGAAATACCAATTCAGCAGGTAGTAAAAGGCGATATTATTGTGGTTAAACCAGGGTCTCGTATTCCAGTGGACGGAGTAGTAAGTAAAGGCAACTCTTTTGTGGACGAAGCGATGGTGAGTGGTGAGCCAATGCCAGTTGAAAAAAATGTTGGGGATAGTGTTGTAGCGGGTACAATCAATACGACGGGGAGCTTTACTTTTACTGCGACAAAGGTTGGGTCCGACACTTTTTTGGCACAGATTATCAAAATGGTTGAGGAGGCTCAGGGCAGCCGAGCGCCGATTCAGGCCTTGGCAGATACAATATCGGCGGTTTTTGTGCCGATCGTGATCGTTTTGTCTTTGGGCACTCTTTTACTATGGCTGGTTGTCGGCACCGGGTCTCTCGGGCTTGCCCAGGCATTTTCATATGGTCTGACTTCTTTTGTTGGTATTCTTATTATCGCTTGTCCGTGTGCTCTGGGGCTGGCCACGCCGACTGCGATTATTGTTGGAGTGGGACGCGGAGCCCAGGAAGGGATTTTGATCAAAGACGCGGCGACACTGGAAAAGCTCTATCGGGTGAATGCTGTGGTGGTGGATAAAACCGGCACTATTACTCAAGGAAAACCGGAATTGGTTTCGATTAGTTCATTATCTGAATTATCTGAAAAAGCTTTGATTGCTCTCATCGCATCGCTGGACAGTCATTCTGATCATCCGGTGGCTCAGGCAACGATGCGGTACGCGAAAGAAAAAAAGATTAATCCGCTGCCGGTTGCTAAATATGAGATGCTCAAAGGCCGAGGGGCAACAGGCGTGATCGAGAAAACTCAATATTGGGTGGGCAATGTCCGGTTGATCAAAGAATTGGGGTTAAAAATCGACGAGAAAATGATCGAGCTAGAAACCAAACAGGGTAAAACTCCAGTGATTCTTGCCACTAAAAAAGAAGTTTTGGGGGTCGCAATGGTGGCCGATAAAATCAAGCCGGAAGCAAAGGAGTCAGTTGAAAGGCTAAAGCAAATGGGACTGACCGTCATTATGATGACCGGAGACGATCAAAACACCGCTCGTTTTATTGCGGATCAGGCAGGGATAACAAAAGTGTTTGCCCAAGTTTTGCCGGAGGATAAATTGAAGTTAATTAAAGAGTTGCAGGCCAAAGGCACGCGCGTGGTGATGGCTGGTGATGGGGTCAATGACGCACCGGCTCTGGCGCAGGCGGACGTTGGGATCGCAATGGCGACTGGCACGGACGTAGCTATCGAAACCGCTGGCATTACTCTGCTTCACGGGGACATCACGAAGCTTGTGAAGGCTATTCGACTTTCGAAAATGACGATGCGCGGGATTAAGCAAAATTTATTTTGGGCATTTTTCTATAATATTGTGGGAATCCCGCTCGCGGCTGGCTTGTTCTACCCTATCTTCGGCTGGCTGCTCAATCCGGTTTTTGCCGGGTTAGCGATGGCCTTATCCAGTGTTTCGGTCGTGGGCAACTCGCTGCGACTAAAAGTAAAAGAGCTTTAATTATATGAAGACGTATACATTTCACATCCATGGTATGCATTGTCGCTCCTGCGTGGCGCTCATCGAGAGTGGGCTTATGGGTGTGCCGGCAATAACAACGGCGAAGGCATCGCTCGCGAATCACCGTGTTGTGGTCCGTGGTGATTTTGGCGACCAAGCTCCTGAGCAGATTGCGCGTGACCTGAGCGAAGTCTTGCGACCGCATGGCTATACGCTCTCTCTTAAGTCGCAGAAGAATGCGGTGCGTTGGTCGGACTTTCGGCTGGCTGTTCCGCTCGCAATTGGTTTTATCGGCGTTTTTATTCTTCTGCAAAAGCTGGGCCTAGTGAATTTGGTCACCACCGCGCAGGTCGGGCCCGGTACGGCTTTTGTGATTGGCCTGATCGCCTCAGTTTCGACCTGTATGGCCGTGGTCGGTGGCCTCGTGCTCTCGCTCTCGGCTAACTTTGCCAAAGAGGGCGACAAGATACGACCGCAGGTATTATTTCATATCGGCCGGCTTGCATCGTTTCTTATCCTCGGGGGTGCGATTGGCGCGCTGGGTTCAGCATTCCAGCTTGGGCCGACTATCGTAGCCTCCTTGGGTATTTTCGTTGCACTTGTGCTTCTTGTTCTCGGTGTAAACCTTCTAGGTATATTCCCGTGGGCCAAGAGATTCCAGCCAACACTACCAGCTTTTGTTGGGAAGCATGTGCACGGACTCAAAAATCTAAACCACACCCTAACTCCCACCCTCGTTGGTATTGCAACCTTTTTCTTACCCTGTGGCTTTACGCAGTCCATGCAGATCTACGTGCTAACAACGGGTAGTTTCGCGACTGGAGCAATAATCATGGGGGCGTTTGCGCTCGGTACTCTGCCGGTCCTCGCTCTCCTTTCTTTCAGTTCACTTAGCGTCCACACCAAGGCGCAGTCAGGCGTGTTTTTCAAGACAGCGGGGCTGGTCGTGATCTTCTTTGGAATCTTTAATGTAATAAATGTTTTAGTGGCTGCAGGGACTATCCCACCTTTCTTTAGCTTTTAGCAGTAACGACCATCTGATGAAACCAATATATTTGACTACTGTTTCAATAGTAATCGCCCTCGTTTTGGTTGGTGGGGTAGTGCTATGGTCGGCTGGTCGCCGGGATCATACCAGTATATCGCCTGCCATCAGTAATACGAGCGTAGTTAATGGCGAGCAGATCATTACTATCAACGCCAAGGGTGGCTACTGGCCGCAGGTGACCAGGGCAAAGGCAGGCATGCCCACAACGATCAGGGTGGCCACCCAAGGTACCTTTGACTGTTCGTCTGCCCTCACTATCCCTAGTCTGGGTTACACCAAGAATCTGCCTGCATCAGGAGAAACGTCGGTAGCAGTGCCGGCCCAACCAGCCGGGACAACGATACGAGGCCTTTGTGCTATGGGGATGTATAATTTCAGTATTCAGTTTGAGTAAAGGGCTCGTCTGGGCGAACCGTTATCTTTCGAAACTCCTCCCACGAAGGCCACCATTACAGATAAAAAAGACGGAACCACGGTCCGTCTCTTTTAGCCTTCTAGTAACTTTTTGTTTTGATTGCTGAGCTTTCTTTCTTCGCTCTTGCGGCGTGCCTCAACTCGCTTTAGATCTTCTTCTGGCTTGATGAGCTCGGGTCTAATGCCACGATTAAGGAGTGCTTGGCGGGTCTCTTTGCTGTTTTTCACCACTTCGGCGTTCATGGCATCTTTGCCTTTAATATTCTTCTGCTTAATATTGTGATCCGTCATAGCGAGTGCGAAGTCTTTGGCTTTCAACTCTACTTGCGAGTCAAAGTCGGCCAGTGATCGCTTGGCTGGGATATCGCGCATTTTTTTGAGCTGATTTGCAGGAATGCCACCGTAGAGTGCTTCGATGTGTTTATTTTTGAATGTGGCAAACTCAACCTGGAGCTTGATGCCTCGCTGGTAGACGGTGGAGGCGATATTCTTCTCGGTTTCCTTGAGCTTTGCCCGGGCTTCGAGCCGATTGTTTTCTTCCTCGCGTTGCTCAAGTAATTCTTGTTTACGGGTCTGGGTAGCAAAATAGGTTTGAGCCAGGGCTATTTGGGGTTTACGCGGGTCGCCATTTTGAGCGATGAGGTAACATGCATAGCGCGTTAATAAGAAGTCCTCTCCTGGACGACCACCGGATCTTTTTGCCGGCGCCGGCAAAAAGTGCCCCTCCACAGGTTGACCACTTGTTTTACAAGACTCCTTAGCACGATCAATAGCTTCAGAAAACTGACGCCATGTTGAATATCCTAGTATAGGCATCAGGTCTCGAGCAGACCAAAATTCCATCCGCTCGGCGTCATTTGACGTTTTCTTAATAGATTCAAGATTTTGTTGTATTTGTGTGAGGGCTTTGTCCATAGTTGAGCTTATTATAGCATCTGGCTGGATGGGCTGTCACCCCAACGACGACGTCTCGACTGCCATTCGAAACTCCTCTCATGAAGGCCATTGCATGATAAGAAAAGGCTTATTTAAGTCTTTTCTATTGACTAATGTACAAAAGTATTATACACTTTTTACATCGACCCTAAGAAAACATTACAGAGAGGAGAGGCTTATGGCTGGTCGGAGAAAAAGGACAGTGCTGGCTAACGCAGCAAAAACAGCGTTAAAAAGTTCAAAAAAAGACACCAAAACACATGGTTTTGAAGAGGTTTTAAGCCTTGGGCCAGATGACACCTACGACGGTAGCGCTGATATGGTGATGCTGGTTTGGCATCAAAACCAGATAACCCCTGCCGAATCATACAGAATTGCACAGTTCCCTGAGAAGAAAACAGCACTTGCTATTTGCGCAAACCCTAATGTGCAAAAAAAACAACTTGGAAGCAAAGCTGCTATCTACCACTTCAACGCTGCATCGTCTGGATCAGCTGGTAAATAACTTTTCAAGTCCTCCTGAGGAGGCAGGCCCCGAAAGGGGCTTTCTTTTATGTGTTATTCGTCATTTGAAACTTTTCTTAAGACAGTCGTTATGCAATAAAAGAGCTTACTGTAGCTCTTTTATTGTACTTTTAGGCTTAAAGGTGATATGATATACAAACGCTCATTAAAATATAGAAAGAAAGGTTACTGCATATAGAGGCGAGCAGGTTGCAGTAATAGGTAAATGCCATGAAGTACATTGAAAAGATCATTCCCGTTGCCAAAGGGGCAGGGGAAATCCTACTCTCCTATCGCGGGAGCTTTAAGGAGAGTTCCAAAGCAACTCTGTATGATGTTGGCAGTGTTGTCACCAGTGCGGACTTTGCTTCAGAAGCGTTCATTGTTAACGGGATAAATAAGAGCATCCCTTATCATGGAATCTTTAGCGAGGAAGGAACCAGCTTTCGCCTCGATAGCGAAGAAGTGTGGTATGTGGATCCGCTGGATGGAACGGCTAGCTTTATTCGAGGCTTTCCGTTCTACGGTGTCTCCATCGGCCTGATGCGTAACAACAAGGCGGTAGCAGGTGTCCTCCACTTCCCCGAGCTTGACCTAACAGTCTGGGCTGAGGAAGGAGAAGGCGCATATGCAAACGGTCGCCCGATCCGCGTCTCCAACCTTCCTTTAAACAAGGCCCTCTACTACGGAGGTGGCTCTTGGAAGGGAGAGTTTCACACCAGTCTTCCGCTGGTGAGCGCAACCGGCCAAGTGCAGATCCTGTCCGCTAGTGCGTATGAGTTAGCGCAGATCGCAATGGGTAGTGCGGAAATCTACTTGCTGGTAAGCAACCCAATTGATGTGGTGGCCGGAGCCTGCATTGTTGCTGAAGCAGGCGGGAAAGTCACCACAGCTTCCGGGCAGGAGTGGGGTCTTAAGTCAGAGACCATTTTGGTCACCAATGGAGTCGTGCATGAAGAGACTCTTGAGATCTTGAGAAACAATCCGTATCCCTCCTAGGCTTTTGATATGAAACGTAAACCGCCACCCCATACGGGAGTGGCGGTCTTTTTTTACCGTAACTTGTAACTTTACAGTCCGAGCTCCCCTTCATTTTCCCATGTTGTTTCATTGATTGCAGTGACTTTGGTATCTGAGAGGATGTACATGGTATCGTTGATATATACTGCTCGCTTAATGCCAGTTCCACTTACTGCTTTTTTGAGTGTTAGTTTGTTTCCTTCATAAGATATTACATACCCACCGGTACCGCCTGGGATAAAGAAGACCGAGTGTTTGCTATCGAGTAAGAATGCATGATGGTTGTTTTGCACATCAGTCCAGTACTCGTTTAGATAGTACTTGTCTACTTCAGTAGGAGTGGCTGGGTTAGTAACATCAAAGAGAGATACTTTTACTTGGTTATTTTCTTTTCCGACTCCAATCACTAGGCTGTTGTTTACAGGATGTAGGTACGACGAGTAACCAGGAATTTTAAGCTCACCGCTCACTTTCGGTGCAGCAGGGTTAGCAAGATCCAGTACATAGAACGGATCTATTTGGCGGAAAGTAACCAGGTACCCCTTATCTCCCACAAAGCGAGCCGAGTAGATTCTTTCAGTGGTGCCAAGATTTTTGACTGAACCCAGTTCATTCATGGCTTCACCTAAAACATATACATCATTAACAGTAGTACTACCCCAGTAGAATCTATTACCGATAGTAGTGGCAACGCGTAGCTTACCCTGGTACTCATCAAGCGAGAACTGGTTAAGGAGATACCCTGGTACTGAACCAGTAGCGCTTAGTGAAAAGTCTGACAAGCTAATCTTGGCGATACTGGTTGTCTCGAGTTGACGAACTTGGCTATCTACATAGGCTTTTTGACGGTTAGCAAGTTCTGTGCGAAAGGCAGTTTGTGCGTCGTCTGTAAGGCTATTGGTATATTGTTCAATGGTGTAGTCAAACTCAGTCTGCTTGGCTATATCACTCATCGCGTATCCTTGTACCGCTTGCAAGTGAGCAATATCCTCTGCTGGTAATAAGCCTTGTGCTCTATCCAAAATAAAACGGGTATAAAAGGTTGCGTATTGCGCTACTGACGATGAGGAGATATATAGTGCGTTCTCAGACATATATACCTGTGAGTCAGAGCTTGAACCTATAAAGCTGGTACTTTTAGATATAGAGCCAGTGGTTGGTTGGACGACGATTGCGGTATATACCGTATCCGATGAGGTTTGTGCGATTGGTCGGTAGAAGTTCGTACAGCTTATAGGGAAAGCTGTGCCGTTTACTACAAGCGGTGTAATTGTGCACGGGGTATTGGTATTTATGTATCTTTTAGTTACCACATACAGATTACCGTTAGTAAAACGAGCAGTATCGATATAGGTAGAGTCTTTGAGGGTAATATTCCACTTCTGTACTGGGTTGTTTATGTCGGTGATGTCGTACGCAATAATCTCGGGGTAGTCAAATACCATGAGAATATTCTTCTCGGTATCAAGAAGGAGTTCCCCACCTCGAGTAATAGTGTTTTTTAACTGGATGTCTTTTGCAGGTACTGCATCGATAATCTTGGTGCCGCTAGTCTGTTGTTGTGGTATAAAGCCGCCTCGGGTTATGTACGGATAATAGAAGCCTCTTTGAGAGTATATAATATTTTCTCCTGTAACCTTCACCATGTCTGGTTCGTCAATGCCTTGTACTTGTACATTCGTTTCAGAAGTTCTGGTGACACTGTCAGGTGTAGACCCAGTGGTAGGAGTGGGCGCAGGTGATGGTGTTGGTATTGCTGTCGGGGCAATGACCGACCCTCGTGACTGTGTGCTTGCAGTAAGGTAGCTTTTAAAATCTGCTTCTGAGGTGACTCTTTTAAAACCAGAAAGGGTAGTGCCACCTGTTACACTGATCTGCCAATAAATCCCTGAATCTTTCATCCAAGAGATACCATCGACAACTGGAGTAAAGTAGGCTTTGTATGTTCCGCTTGAACTAGGAGTGCGCAACACAAACTGCAGTCGGGCTGTTTCTCCTGGCTTTACACTATCTTTATCTATTGCGGTAGCTCGGTTGGGAGAGAGCCAACTACTGTCTGAAAACTCTGAGGCATAGTCGTTGTTTTTATTTCCATAAAGTGCAGAACCACTTCCCAGTCTCACCTGCTTGTCCCAGGTCTTTCTCCCGGTATTCTTAATATCTAACCACACGGTAGTAGTCTGGCCAGCAGCAAGGGTAGCGGGATATGAGGATTGACCAATAATTTGGTAATCGTAGTCTCTTACAACAGCTGCTTGGGTTACTCCCGGGTAGAACATGGTGGATACAAGCGTAAAGAGTGCAATGTATGATAGTTTTTTGTTCATAGTATTCCTCTTTTTTACATACTGATCTATTGGGTATAGTATAGCATAATACTGTTTACTTCTTATGCCATGAAACAAGATAACTATATGGTAACTGCTCAGGTGTGGCTCTACCCGGGTCCTGCTGCCTGGTACTTCGTAACTCTGCCTAAAAAAGAGGCAGATAAAATCCGTGACATATATGGTATGCACGCCAAAGGATGGGGCTCACTTCCCATAACGGTGACTGTTGGTAGTACTTCATGGGACACTTCAATCTTCCCAGATAAGAAGACTGGGTCTTACCTGTTACCTATAAAAGCACAGGTACGAAAAGCTGAGAACATATCAGAGAATGATATCATTACTCTTTCAATAGAAGTGCTTATAAAGTGAGCATAATAAGCACGATTAGGTAATAATCTCACTTTCGTGTATACTTAACCAGTAATATACAGTTAAGCAGGAGAGAAGAATATGAAGACTATCGCATGTGCATTGGTAGGTGGAGTTGGTTGTGATGCAAAATTCACAGCAGAAACAGCTGAGGAAATGAAGAGCATGTTCTCTGAGCACGCAAAGGTTGCTCACGCAGATATGATGGCAGCATCGACTGACGAAAGCATGGCTGAATGGAATACAATGTTTGAAAAGGTTTGGGCAGAGACTGCTGATGACGCTACTTCTGAAGCAGAAGTTGCTCCTGAGGTAGAAGCTACTGAAGCAGAAGCTCCAGCGGCTGAGTAATTTAGAGACACTGTACATAAAAGAGGCCTTACGGCCTCTTTTATGATGTTGTCTTATGGTTGTGGTTTGGGTATGATACCTAAATCTTGATCTGAATAAAAACAAACATGTTACCGTTTTTTACTAAAATACAAAAAGACTACCAAGCCTTTAATAAGCATTCTCTGTGGGTGATTCTCTCGATTGCAATCTACTCATTTGGATCGGGGTTCTTTGACCCCTACTTTTCTGTTTTTCTTAACAGCTTTACTACCAACTACAGTCAGCTCGGACTCCTTGTTTCGGTTTTTACTTTTGTCAGTGCCTTACTTACCATCCCAGTCGGCTACCTGATGGACTTCGTGCAGTACCGAACAATGCTTACTATTGGAAAAGTTCTCTCAGTGATAGTTGCAATTTTGTACTTTATAGCAGGGCAGTATCAGTTGTTGCCCATATTAATCTTCGCACTTGTCTTGAATGGAATAGCGTTCCCTTTTAACTGGACTGGGACAGAAACGGTACTAGGAGCCTATTCAAAAAAACACAAGACTACTGAACTCTTTGGATTCTATGGCAGCTTAGTCAATATTGCCTGGATGGTGGGGTTACTTATTGCTGCTTTCTTTGTGGTTGAGCGCTATCCTCTCCACTTTATATTCCTGCCACTCATGTTCTTCCCGATTTTCTCGATCTTAATCTTCAATACTAAACTCCCTGATAACCGACATGCAGAAAGTTTTAGCCAGGGCGTTTCCCAGTGGATCAGGGAACGGCGCATTACCTCACGTTTCTTATCTGATCTGAAAGTATTTAATGGTGAGATGTGGCTGATGATGGGAATCGCGTTTCTTGAAAAATTCATTCAGGTAGCTATTACGGTCTTTATTCCTGTTGTAGTCTTGAAGGAAAACGCATCACTCCTGCAAATAGGCTTGCTGATGGCGCTGATGCATGTCTCAACGCTCTTTAGCTTTATTTTTGCAGAGCTTTCTAACCGTGGAGTAAGGTTACTTGTGATAGTGGCTGGATTTGCCCTTACATTTATATCGTGTCTGACCTTGGTTTTTGCCAGTCAACAGTACGCTATATTTCTATCTGCCCTCTTTGCTATTACAGGACTAGTAGTTGCTGCTCCAAGTATCTTGGGAATTATTACCAAGCTTACTCCCAAAGGACACTTTGGTACGGTAACGGCTCTCCATACTTTAGTTCGCCGTATTGGTCTTTTTGTTGCCCCAATTGCATTAGGCTCTCTTGCTGACCACTTCTCTATGCAGGCAGTCTACTGGTTTGTTGCCCTTTGTGCTGGCATTGTAGTCTGCGTCACGCTCTTCTACCGTTTTGCGTGGATTAAAAAGGATCGTCTCTACGAAATTGAGCATCCGAATGGACACAAGGTGCCCTACTATTTATAAGAGGGTAGCACAAGAAGAGAATAAGAACTGTGGCACTAAAAAATCCAGATTACTCTGGACTTTTTAAGTTCGTATACTTCCCCTCGTATAGGTTGTATGTGTTATTCTGGCTTCTTACGGAATCCAAGGAATATCATCAGGATAGCTGGAAGAACAAACCACCAGACCTGGTACTGAATTACCTGGCTAATCAGGTGTGACTGTTCTAAGAGTTCAGTGCGACCTGCATCCTGCATGAAGGTAACAATCGCGTTAATTATGAAACCAGCATTTAAGAAGCTGTAGAGTGCTCCTAAAATAATAGATCCAAACCCATCGTGCGCGGTTGAAGCGTTCTTGAAGAAGTCGCCTTTAACAGTTAAAAGAAGAGCGATGACTGCAAAGAGCGCAGTTTTTACAAAAAATGGCTGGGTGTTAGTTGCTATCTCAAGTGTGTTGCCGATGTGTGTGGTCTGGTTACCACTCATATAGTTCATGAGGTAATTACCACCGACATTGGCTACAACGAGCCCGATAAACGACGAAACAATTCCTGCTACTGCTCGTTCGCGACCAAGCGCGATACCGAAGACAACAGCAACAATGAAAAAGATGCTAATAAACAAGTCCCATGAGGGAGTGAGCATTGGTGTGTGTTTAATAATGTATGTTCCTATCATAGAGCGGAAAGCAAGCATCTGTCAAGCAAACAGCACTAGTTGCCAGACTTACGCAGTGCTTCAAAGGCTTCTTTATCTGCTCCTGAAACGTGTTTGGGAATCTGAATAATCACCGTTACGATATGGTCTCCTTTATGACTCCTGTTGTCACGAGGGACACCTTTATTTTTTAAGATAAAGCGGGTATGAGAAAGCGTACCGGCAGGTATCTTCAGCTCAACTGAACCATGTACAGTTTCTACACCAATGGTACCACCCAGTACTGCTAGAGATATGGGAATAGTCTGTGAGCTAATAATATCGTCACCTTCTCGTTGGAACTGACGGTGTTTCTCTACTTTGAGTCTCAGGTATAAATCGCCGTGCCCGCCAGGTCCCATTTCACCGCGACCTGCGACGCGCAATGCCGCTCCATCGTCTACGCCAGACGGGATAGTAACGGTAATTTCTTTAGCCTGACGAGTTGCCCCTTGTCCATGACAGGTACGACACATCTTTTGTGGCGTATGACCTGTTCCGTGACAGGTAGTACATACCGACGCTTGCTGGAACGATCCTAGAATGGTTCGCGCCATCTTCGTTACTTGCCCTGAACCGCGACAAGTAGTACAGGTGACAAGATCTTCTCCTCCTGCACCGTGACACACTTGGCAGGTATCTAAAACTGAATAGGAGAGAGATTTCTCACTACCAAAAACAGACTCTTCAAAAGAAAGAGGAACAATAATTTCAATATCTCGTCCCAGTTCTCCGCGCGATCTCTTTTGCTGACCGCCAAAGAATGCGTCGAAGATATCTTCAAAGCCTCCAAATGATTCGCCTCCTCCAGAAAAACCAGAGAAGTCAAAGCCACCTCCACCAAATCCAGCCCCACCTCCGTTAAAGTCGGCGGTTCCAAACTGGTCATACGTACTTTTCTTTTTTGGGTCGGAAAGTACCTGGTAGGCTTCGTTAATTTCTTTAAACTTCGCTTCAGCTCCTGGGTCCTTGTTGACGTCAGGATGGTACTTAACCGCGAGCTTTTTATATGCGCGCTTAATTTCATCCTCAGAAGCGGACTTGGTTATTCCGAGCAGATTGTAGTAGTCTTTTCCTGCCATAGTAGTTACATAAAAGAGTGGTCACCCACTCTTGTATGTGTGTCCTCATATTTTCTATTATTCTGTAGGTTGCGTAGCAACCTCCTCACCTGTTGCAGCGTTAAGTGTTTTGCGCAGTACGGTTTTACCTGCCACTTTGTACTCAACATCCCAAGCAAGATAGCGGTTTTTCTGTGCTGAAAGCAATATATTCACTGTATATACCTTGTTCTTTGTGCGAATGTCTTGTGCACCCAGTTTCTCTGCTGCAACTAGTGCATCAAGATAGGTGAGTTTCCAGTACTGAAGCGGTGCATCAATAGTGGTAGTGTCGAGTACGTAATCTTCCTTATAGCGAATCATACGCTCATAGGTATTTTTGCCATCTGCACCTCGTGCCTGGTTGATCACAATTGTCCAGTAAAAGGTAGGTAGTGACGGAGAAGCGAAGATATAGGTATTTTTTCCGTTCGCTGGATCGATACTGTCGGTGTATTCTGTGAGTTGCGCCACAAAGGTAGCATCATCACGCCAGCTCTTAGCCTGTCCTACAGCAAACGCATATTCTTGTTTAGCTTGCGTTGCAAGGTCAGTAATGGTGGTGGCACTGAGCGGGAAGGCAGCAACTTGCGGTGTCTGCTGGGTGGTGGTCTGACTTTGTGCCGGTGCTGGTGTTTGAGTAACCGGCGTTCGAGATTTTGATGCAATAAAGAGAATGATTGCAAAAACAATCAAAACTCCAACCAGTAGTAATACGCGACGATCTAGTGCCACAATGCCCTCCTTTTGTGTTAGTTTGGTTTCATTGTAACAAACTGGTTGTAAGGTGCAATACTTGGGTTATTTCGGTTCTGTGAAATCTCCTTCAACAGTCGGTCCTTCTTCCTTCTTTTCAGATGACTCATCAGCCTTCGGTTCTTCTTTTGGCTGCGCAGCGTAGATAGCAGAACCAATCTTTTGTGCAATGGTTGAAAGCTCTTCCGCACTCTTGTTAATTACTTCAGCATCTTCTGAGGTGAGGACTTCACGTACTGCTTTAATCTTTTCTTCAGCTTCAGTTTTAAGAGCACCATCAAACTTACCGTCGTTTTCACGAATCGTTTTTTCCGTTGAGTAGATCAAGGTTTCCGCCATGTTGCGCGCCTCAACCGTAGCACGCTTTTTCTTATCTTCATCAGCGTGCAGTTCCGCTTCACGCGCCATGCGTTCTACCTCTTCTTTCGAAAGGCCTGATGAACCGGTAATTGAGATTTTCTGTTCTTTACCGGTGCCTTTATCTACCGCTTTAACATTTAAAATTCCGTTCGCGTCGATATCAAAGGTAACTTCAACTTGTGGTACGCCACGAGGAGCATTAGGGATACCATCGAGTACGAAGCGTCCGAGCGACTTGTTATCTACTGCCATTTCTCGCTCACCTTGCAAGACGTTGATCTCAACTGACGGCTGGTTGTCTGATGCTGTCGAGAAGATCTGTGACTTGCTGGTTGGGATAGTGGTATTGCGTTCAATGAGCTTCGTGTTAATTCCTCCCATGGTTTCAATACCAAGAGAGAGTGGAGACACATCGAGCAAAAGCACATCTTTGACATCACCACCCAGTACTCCTCCTTGAATAGCAGCACCAATAGCTACTACTTCGTCTGGGTTTACTCCCTGGTGTGGGTCGCGGCCAAAGAATTTCTTTACTGCCTCAACTACTGCTGGCATACGAGTCATACCACCGACAAGGACTACCTCGTCGATATCTCCTACCTTCATCTTGGCGTCATCCAGCGCTTTCTGACACGGCTTAATTGAGCGCTCTATTAGCGGCGTAACCAACTGCTCAAGTTGTGAGCGAGTAAGCTTCATCTGGATGTGTTTTGGTCCTGATTCGTCTGCTGTAATAAACGGCAAGTTAATTTCCGTTTCAATTGCAGATGAAAGTTCGTGTTTTGCTTTTTCTGCAGATTCTTTCAAGCGCTGCAAGGCAATACGGTCTTTGCCAAGATCTACGCCAGATTCTTTTTTAAATTCAGCAACAATATGGTCGATAATAACCTGGTCGAAGTCGTCTCCTCCGAGGTGCGTATCTCCGTTGGTAGCTTTTACTTCAAAGACGCCGTCTCCGATTTCAAGAATCGAGACATCAAATGTTCCGCCACCAAGGTCGTAGACTGCAATATGTTCATTCGTCTTCTTGTCTAGTCCGTAGGCAAGTGCTGCTGCAGTTGGCTCGTTAATGATACGCTTTACATCAAGTCCGGCGATCTTACCCGCATCTTTAGTAGCCTGGCGCTGTGCGTCGTTAAAGTAGGCCGGTACGGTAATAACCGCTTCGGTTACCGTCTCTCCCAAAAAGGTTTCTGCATCTGCCTTAAGTTTTGAGAGAATCATAGCCGAGACTTCTTCAGGGCGGTAGGTTTTATCTCCCATAGCAACAACCACGCCACCGTCTTTTCCTTTTTCCATCTTATATGGCATGGCCTTGATGTCTTTTTGAGTTTCGGCATCATCAAAGTTGCGACCAATGAAGCGCTTCACTGAAAAGATAGTATTGTCTGGGTTAGTTACTGCCTGGCGCTTAGCTACTTGTCCAACAAGGCGTTCGCCACCCTTATTTAAAGCTACCATAGACGGGGTAGTACGGTTACCTTCTGCGTTGGTAATAATTTCTGCTTTTCCACCACGCATGACCGATACGGCTGAGTTGGTGGTTCCTAGGTCAATTCCAATTATTTTTGCCATATATGCTCCTTTCTTATATATCTACTTAATATTTCGTACTTACTTTTACTTTCGGGTATTTAATAACTTTATCTCCTATCTTGTATCCGGGTTCAAACTCTTCGAGAATTGTTCCTTCATCGTAGTCGGGATCTGACTCCTGCATCACTGCTTCGTGAAGGTTGGGGTCAAAAAGATTTCCTTTGGTCTCAATCTTTTCTACGCCGTTAGCAGTTAAAAAGTTTCCGATCTGGCCACGGATTCCGTGCACTCCTTTGACCCAGTCCGATTCCTTGTGTTCGTCCGGGACATGGTTAAAAGCCTTCTCCAGGTTGTCCGCAATCGGGAGGATTTCAGACACTACCTTGGCCTTTAACATCGAAAGCAGATATTCCTTATCTCGGTCCTGTTGCTTTTTCAGGTTCTCAATATCTGCTAAGGCTCTTTTCCATCCATCTAGAAATTCGTCTCGCTCATGTAAAATCGCCTCAATATCGTGTTTCACTGCTTCTTGGGTTTCGCTATCTTTTTTCTTTGGCATAGTTCCTCCTATTGTTCTAATAGTCTTTGTTGTTTAAATGCTTCACCTAAGCTCATTAAATATGGAATAATCTTCTTATACGGGATACGCATGGGGCCCAGCACTCCTAAAACACAGGGTTTAGCTGAAAACGGGAAGTAAGCAACAATGGCAGCAAAGTCTTGAGCAAACTTGTATGGGTTCTCTGTCCCGATGTATGTCTTAAGCATTGCCCCTTGGTCAAACTCGATTGATGAAACAAAGTCAGACAAGTTGTCTATCAGCTGGGCGAAGCGTATGGTCTTTTCTTGTTCAGTAAAGTCTGGCTGGCTCAGTGTGGCTGCGAGACCTGTCGTAAACAGGGCGTCAGGCGTTACGCAAAATGCCGTATTGCCTCCTGAAATAACGGATATGATTTTAAGGATTTTCTCGATACCACGACTCTCGGCAAACTGGCGGATGTACTCGGTATTGAGCGTCTCGGAACTTGGAATAACCAGGTTAACATAGGCGCGGTACCCTTTTTGGGTAGGGACTCGACCAGCGGAAGTATGGGGCTGGAAGATGTATCCTTCACTCTCAAGTTTGGCCATTTCAGACCGGATGGTAGCAGATGAGAACCCGAGAAAGTCAGAGAGGTTTTTGGATCCCACCGGTTCACCGGTGGCGATGTGCTCATCTACAATGGACTGGAGAATTGTAAGGCGTCTTTGTTGCATCTTGGTTATGTTGGCACTCGATATATGTGAGTGCTAATACTTATATTATATGTACTATTTTAATCTTGTCAACAGATTTGCTATATATTGACAAAACAGCTCTATTAAGCTACAATTTAACTAGAAGGCTCATGCCTTCTCTGAAGTGGCAGTATCCATTTGGCACCTTTAAAAAAGGTAGAAAGATGAGGAACCACTACCATGAGTAGAACCCCCTCAAAAGAAGAAACAGCTTTTCCAGGTTGGTGGCCGCAGTTAGTGTCGGAAGTGATTGTGCAGCTCCCCCGCCCAGGAGATGGCCAGGGTGAAATTACCAAGGACATAGCCGATGGTTGGCTTAAAAACGGAGGAGCATTGAAGAAAGCGCTTTCTGAAGCTCTTCTTCCTTCTGAGCCTAGCCCTACCCCCAACCGAAAGAAGTTTGCACTCCTTGAAGACTTGGGCGTCATCACGATTCCAGACGATTATGTTCACGCAACAAGAATCAAAGACTTCATGAAGAAAAACCAAAGTAAGTTTTATTCGGTGAATAAAAATATCACTGATGAAAACTTCAAGAAACCCTCGTGTATATTGAAGCCCGGTGACAAGCTTCATGTTAGAGTCTTCCATCAGGTTGATTCCGGTAAAACTACCTCTAAGGAGCGTATGGAATACCTCGAGCAGCAGAACGCTGCAATATATGTAGGAGTTCAAGGAGCCTCCATAGTTCTCGAGCAGAAACGCGATCTTTTACCAAAAAGCATGTATTGCGCTTCGTATGACCATCTAAGTCGCCTGCCAGAGATTGAAAACAATCGTGTGTTTACGAGTGTTGTCGATGTTGACTCGGACGGAGACTTTCACTTCTGTCTCTTCGATTTCAATCTCGTTATGGACTGGGATCATGCGTTCCTTGGTTTTAGCGAGCATGTCAGTTCCGTAAAGAAATGATGGCAAGAACCCTCTGAGTATCATGCATATTTAGTTCCTTCGACTTTGAGCTCCCGTACTTTACGGGGGCTTGTTTTTTTTATTTACGGTATGACACACGGTAAGTAGGATATATACTTTAATAATGCACTGGAAATCTACCGGAACTATCACCATTCTTGTTACCTTCCTCTTAGGGGTGCTGGCTGCTAGTTGTCAGTTTCAATATGATATGGGGTTGCTCGTGCGTAGGCATGAGACATTCATACTTCTTATATGTCTGTGGCTTATTGTAACTGCCTTTTGGTGGATGAGAGGTACTAAGATATTCTGGGTTATTATCCTTCCCGTACTTTTTGTAACTGGGTATACCCGTTATGTTCAAGTCGCGTGGCCAGATCTTACCGCTGGGCATATCGGGTACTATGTAATGCAGAAAGATAAGAAGCCGTTACCCATTACCGCTCAGGTTGTCTCTGATCCTGAAACAGATAGTTCAGGTACAAGAGCCTACTTGGGAGATATCAGCCTAGACGGAGGTGAGCACCTTACCGGCAGTATTCTTTTTGATACGAAAGACTCGTACGATATCCGTTACGGAGATGAAGTTTCTTTTACGGCCTTACTTGCCCAGCCTTCATCCTTTGGATCTTTTGATTATCGCGGATATCTAGCGCGTTATGGCGCATATGGAATAGTGAAAAAAGCCAGTGACTTTAGGGTGAGTAGCCACGGGCAAGGAAGTAGTACTATCTCTCTTCTGTATACAATTAAGCGAGCTTTTGCTACTCAGGTACTACACCACTTCCCTGATGATGTTTCAGGATTGATGATGGGTATTTTACTGGGTACAAAAGCTTCACTGTCTCAAAAGTTACTCGACGACTTTAAGACAGTAGGAGTAACGCATATTATTGCACTATCTGGGTTTAATATCACAATCATTACCGCAACTATTGATCGACTCTTTAAACGGTCTGGTCGCAAAAAGATCTTTATTATAACCGTCGGGTTTATTCTCGCCTTTGTGGTGATGACCGGGGCAGCTGCTTCTATTGTGCGAGCCGGTATCATGGGATTTTTATTTGTGCTGGCCAAACTGATTGGTCGAAAGAGTAACATCTCGGTTGCTCTTGGGATAGCAGCTACTGTGATGGTGTTACTTAACCCCCTGATTCTCTACCATGATGTGGGGTTTCAGTTATCGTTTCTTGCAACTCTGGGTTTGGTATATATGACACCAGTGATGGAACACTGGCTTGTGCGTATCCCTGAACTCATTCGTGAACCGTTAGCTACTACACTTGCTGCTCAGGTGTTTGTTTTGCCTCTGCTTATTTGGTACTTTCACTCAATCTCGCTCATTTCTCCAGTGGCGAATGTTATTATCTTGCCGTTCGTACCACTCATAATGCTCATTGGTTTTACAGTAGCCTGTTTGGGTTTTGTGAGTGGAGCACTGGCTGCTTTTCTATCTTTTCCAGGAACATGGCTTCTACGAGGTATGATATGGGTGTCTCAGTCCCTTGCCCAGATTTCATGGGCGTCGCTTACAATTCCTGAGATGACGATAGGTTTTTGGATTCTTTACGCCTTGATGATACTATTACTAGTATCTAAGGCACGGGATATAAAAAATAAAAAATTTACACAGGTTACTAACACCTAAACATCATGGCAGGACATAGTAAGTGGCATAACATTCAGGCTCGTAAGGGAGTACAAGATAAGCGTCGAGCAACGCTCTTTACAAAGCTGTCCCGAGATATTGCAACCGCTGCTAAAGAGGGCGGGGTAGATGCGGCCACAAACGCGCGTTTGAAAACCATGCTAGAAAAAGCCCGTGAAGCGGGTATGCCTAAAGACAACGTCACTCGTGCCATTAACCGGGGAGCAGGAATTGGGGAAGCAGCGAACCTTACTGCTATTACCTATGAAGGAAAAGGCCCTGGCGGTATTGATGTCATCGTTGAGGCACGGACGAATAATAAGAATCGTACCGCTTCAGATGTTAAACATATTTTCACAAAAAATGGTGGAGTAATGGGTGGACCTGGCAGTAGTGCCTGGAACTTTGAGCACAGAGGGATGATAGAGTGTTTGGTTTTGGATAGTACTAAAACAGACGAACAGATCCTCAAGATTATGGACGCATCGGGTGTAGTGGATATTGTAGAAAGTGATGGGGAGTTTCTAGTTTATACGACACCAAGTGATCTTATGGCGGTTCGGTCCCACCTTGCCGGCATGGGATATGACGTGACCGAAGCCAGGTTTACTCAGGAACCAAAAAGCACCACTACTCTTGAGGGTGAAGTACTTGATACGGCAGTTTCAATGCTTGAAGAGCTCGACGAATACGATGATGTGGATGCTGTCTATACCAACCTTATATAACTGTATGTCACAAACAAAAAACAACTTATTACTCAGTATCCCCCAGTCCCTCGGATCTTTTCTATACCTAATTCTCGTTACAGTTGTTTCAGCTCTGGCGGTTTACTTTCCTCTATTTGTAGCCCTACCTATTCTCATACTTATTCCTGTAGTATTAGTATTCTTTAAAGGAGATGCTTTTGAGAAGATAAAGCTGGTGACACTAACGCTCGGGAGGATTGTGGTGGTGCTGGCTTGTGTGCACTTTATCTCGCCAGAATTTATTTTCATAGCTATTATCTGGCTCCTTCGTATTAATATCTTTGAAGCAACTATGAAGGACCTGATCAACAAACGGTACTTCAATATGGTAACCGGTATTGCTTTGATTGTCTCTACCTGGGCAATTAATCTGGGCTGGAATGGCACCTACTACACGGTCTTACCAGCAGCCGTCATCTTTTGGATTTTAGCCTACACTATTTGGAATTGGAACTTTGTCTACGGCCAGTTTAGCCGGGCTATTAGCTTGTTCCATGTTTTAGTACTGTCTTCTCCGCTTATTTTTATTCTTGCAGTACACAACCCTACCCTGTGGTTGATTGCTCGCGGTAACTCACTTACCTTTGCAGCAATTACCCAGATTGGGTTTAAGCAACAGGTAACTGGGTACTTTACCAACAAGCGCTTTGAGAAAGTAACCAAAATAGTGGCAGATACTCGCGTGCAAGCAGGTATTATGGCGCTTAATCTGACCTTTATTGTTGCCTTCCTGATTCTTACAAACTACCTATGAGAATACTCGGTATAGATCCTGGAACGCAGCGCCTCGGATGGGGAGTAATAGAAAGCCAAGCCGGCAAAGTAAAGGCTTCAAGTTATGGCTGTATTACAACTGTCCCAAAACAAAACCATGGGGAGCGCTTGGTATATATTTTTGATGAATTAACTAGAATTATAGGGCAGGAGAAGCCCCAGGTCTTAGCGATTGAAAAACTCTTTTTTATAAAAAATGTAACCACCGCTATGACGGTTTCAGAAGCACGAGGAGTAGTGATACTTGCTTGTAAGCAAGCAGGACTCGAGATATTCGAATACACCCCACTTCAAATAAAGATGGGCCTGACCGGGTACGGTAAAGCCGAGAAGTCACAGATTCAAATGATGGTGAAGATGATTCTAGGGCTCACTGAAGTTCCAAAGCCTGACGATGTGGCAGACGCACTAGCGGTGGCTATCACGCATATCAATAGTGCGAAGGTCTATGTCGAGAAAAAGATCTAGTTTGTCGCCTTTGATTTATCAAGTGCGCGTTGGTCGTAATCACGAACTAATCTGTCGGCTGTTTCTTCTATGAACTTTATCCAGTCGCGAGTAAGTTCCTGGTCGTTTTTACTATACTTGTTCCCACCTAGTAACTCTTCTTTTAGTTCTTGGTATAGCTGATTATATTCACTAAGGGTGACATTATGTACTTTGCGGTCTTTAAAATCCTTTACCGGTATAGCTTCATCTAGTTTGATGTTCTCAAAAATTCTTCCAAAGCCAGACGGTGTTCTATCTGATTCGCGCATTACTGTGGTTACATTAAACTGCTTCTCCTTATCTTTTTCTTCTTTTCTGTCTATCATTATTTTATTTCTAGACTCAGTGAGCTTGTATAGTCTCTCTGAAAAGGCTGGGTCTTCACCGGCGCTGATATCCGGGAAGCCTTGGACAACTGCGCTTTCAAGACTACGGCTGATCATGTTTGCTCCGCTGTACGGAGTTTTGATTAGCATCGCGTTCTCGTTTTCTTCGTTTTGTGGAATTTTTAATCTCTCTTCTTGATTGTCGTCTAGCTTGTCTTTAAATTTACGCAAACTGGTATATTTTCTTTCCAGTGCAAAAATATCTAGTTTCTTTCTTAGTTCTGCTAGTTTTACTGGGTCTTTCTCGTCAAAATCTATCGCGTGTTCTAGCCCACCCACAATACCAATGGCATCTGGTGTGTTTTTGAATTCCTTTATAATATTGCTAAAAAACTCTGGGTCCTCTAGATAGCTATCGGCGTCAGTTTGAAAAACAATGCCGTTTTTGTCCTGATTATAAAAACGATAGCTTGCTTCAGCTAGTCCTCGGTTGCGGGCACGGCCAACATTATTATCTGGGGTGGCGTTGCCTTCTGTCGATTTATCTATAGCAAACAAATTGAGGTGTTCGCGAATATCCGCGTATTTATTTTTTGTTTCTTCATCCAGTCCATCTTCGTTGGCCTGACGGTTTCTCCAGATCGGTAGACCCAGAATCTCTTTATTCTTTCTTTTTACTTCGTCGGGTGAGTTAGGGTCGTTGTTGATTATGTAAATTGCTTCAAATTGGTCTTTGCTGATATTTTTTTGTCCAATAAAAGATTCCAGCTGCTTGATAACTCTTTCTTTATCTTCGTTGTAGACTGGAACGACACAGGCAATCTCACACTCTTTCTTCTGGGGGGTAGGGATGAGTTTTTCTCCTGTTAATTCGTTCTCAAAGAAATCTAGTGCTCTTTCTTTGAGTTCTAGATTTCCAGTATTTGGCATTTCATTTTTTATCAATATTCTAGTTGTTGCAATTTCTTTTTCGTTTTGTAGTGCTGCTCGTTCTTTTTTAGCACTATAGACAGAGGCAGCATTATTCTCTGGTGGATGAATAGTATCAACTTTTTTAGTTGTCGTATTAATAGCTTCTTGTGCCGGCGGCTTATAACTCTCGTTCATAGTTTTTCAATTATATTATAAGCTTTCCGTTGCTTCCATAAAGCGCCACTTCCCTTCAGGTAAGTTGCCCAGACGCAGGTTGCCGATACGCACGCGTTTAAGACCGGTGACTTTGAGTCCTACCATTTCACACATGCGCCGGATTTGGCGTTTTTTTCCTTCTTTTAAGATAAAACGCAATTGATCTTCATTGATCCACTCAACAACTGCTGGGCGCAAAATTTTTCCATCCAACATAAGTCCGTATTGCAACATCTTCATCTTGTTCTCAGGGAGTTCTCCTTCGACACGTACAATATATTCTTTTTCTAGGTCAGAGTTCTCGCCAATGATTTGTTTGGCAATCCGCCCGTCTTGGGTGAGGAGAAGTACACCCTGAGATTCGATGTCGAGCCTTCCGCATACCGACAGCCCCTGCATGTTTTCAGGTGTGAGTCTTCGGGTCGAACTTCCCCACTGATTCTCTGGTGTGATCAGTTGTATGGCTTCTTTATATCCCTTTTCAGGCTGCGTTGAAACATACCCTACTGGTTTATTTAAAATAATCGTTACGAGCCGTTGCTGGTCCTGTTTCGCATCAGTATCCAATGTAATAATAGATGAAGGTGAAACTTTCGTCCCCAGTACATCCACTTTGATACCGTCAACATACACTGAACCCGCAGCTATATACATATCCGCTTCACGGCGTGAGGCAAGGCCTCGCTCAGTCATAAGTTTTGAGAGTCGTACTAGTTCTTCTGGCATGGTTTTATTATAGCAAATATATCTTATCGTTATGTAGTTTATATCCTATAATCATTATATATGGATAGAGACTATGAAAAATGGCATTCGCATAAAAAGGTTTTAGATCAGAAAAAGTCTCGAGTATTCTTCCATGAAGGAGAAATATGGTGGTGTGCCATTGGTAGCAATATAGGTATAGAAGAAGATGGAAAAAATGATCTATTCGAAAGACCGGTAGTAGTATTTAGAAAGTTTAATAAAGAAGTGTTTCTTGGAATTCCGATAACCTCTATAAAGAAAGAAGGAAAATTTTACTTTAACTACACAGTAGATAGTAAGGACTTCTCAGTTATCCTATCGCAGATTAGATTGTACGATGCAAAAAGGTTGTTGAGAAAGATAAGGTCCCTATCAAAAGAGGAGTATGTAAGTTTAGATCACAGCTTTAAGGGTCTTTTAGAACAGACGATCCCGCCACATGGGCGGGATCTCGGAGGCCGAAGCCGTTTATGATTGTATTATACACGTATCAATAGAAAAATCAATGTTTTTATATATGCAAAACCAATACCGCTACAATCAGCTCTCAGGTCAGTGGGTGATTATCGCTCCAGGCAGGTCAAACAGACCCGGAGACTTTGTAAAGAAAAAAGAACCTACTCGCACAACACAACCCAAGGATTTCTTCTTAGAAGGTAATGAGAAACGTACTCCTCCTGAGATACTTGCCATAAGGAAGGAAAGCACTAAGGCCAATACTCCTGGCTGGAGTGTTCGCGTTATTCCAAATAAGTACCCTGTCTTTGAGAAGAGCAAGCTACCCAATAAGAAGGATGTAAAAGGTAAAACAACTAATCTTCCGGCTTATGGGTATCATGAAATTGTAATAACTAGTCATCCTAAAAAAGACTTTGGTCAGATGAGTTTAGCTAAAGTTTCTGAAGTGGTGCATGTATATATGGAGCGCTATAGAGCTCTAACACAAGACGAGAAGATTAGTAGTATTGTTATCATCCAAAACCACGGGCCGCTGGCTGGTGCGTCTATTTCTCACCCACATAGTCAAATCTTTGCTCATGCACATCTTCAAAACACTACCCTTGATCTTGAAGTAGAAAAAGCCATTTCCTACCACAAGGAGAGTGGCCGTAAAATACTAGAGGATCTACTTAGAAAAGAAGTCAAAGAGGGTAGGAGAATAATAAAGCAGAACAATCACTTTGTAGTTATCTCTCCGTATGCTTCTCGTTTTCCTTTTGAAGTGATGATTATCCCAAAGAATACGAGCTCACACTTTGAAAGCTTGAGTGAAGATGAAGCCTTCTCGTATGCTCAGATACTGCAAGAAGTGCTAGCAGGTTACTTTAAAGGACTGCTTAATCCTGACTACAATATGTATGTGAGAACTCCTCCGATACGCTTCGTCTCAAACCAAGAGAAAGAAGAAGTTACAAAAAGTTTCTTATGGTATACCAGTATCTCTCCCCGCCTTACCACTTACGGTGGATTTGAGTACGCAACGGATATGATTATCAATCCCATTGCCCCTGAGGAAGCGACAAAGTTCCTCAAGAAATACATCAAGTAATTTTAGACAAGAAAAAACCCGCCGAAGCGGGTACGACCATATGGTCGATTTTGAGAAAATTTGAATCAGGCGACATCGCCGATTCGGAAAAGTGGGTTGTCCCTCTTTTCTTCTACTGCGATACTGATGAGTCCAAGACCCATCGCGCCTACCAGCGCAACGCCGAGGATCCCCCGGAAAAGCGGGATCTCTGCCATTTCATGCCCTGCGGGCAGAAAGGCATCCAGGCCAAAGCCGGCCCAGAGAACAAATCCCAATGAGATCATGCCAAGCATGAATGCCCAAAGGCTTGCTCGGTTCCGGAATCCTATGACGCTTCTTTTGCGCCAAGCAGATGTTGCCATGTAGATGGCTCCGCCGGTCAGGCTTAGGCCAAAAAGACCCAGAATGCCGGAGATGATGTCTTGATCCTGATCTGGAATGGCTATCCAGGCTCCAGCAAAGGCCAGAACGATCAGGGCGATGGCGATGGTGTTGGTAAGGGAGTGACGTCCCTTGATTTTGTTAAGAAGCGAGCTCATTTTTTACCTCCTCGAGTGTTTTTTCTTCTGGAAAGAGCTGTACCAGAAGATATATATAATATATCATAAAAACGAATAAAAGTCAACACTTTTCGTGTTGACTTTTATCTTGCTTGAATTGAGTTTTCTTTCCTGATTTATGCGGCCAAGAAGCCACCATCTACATAGAAAGTAGCCCCGGTGGTATAGCTGGACTCGTCTGAAGCTAAGAATACTACCATAGCAGAAACTTCTTCCGGTCGCCCGATCCGGTTAAGGGGTACATAATGGGCTAAAAAGTCTTTGAATTGTTTTGGTGTCATGCGAGTCTTACGACTCATCTTGGTGTCTATGATCCCCGGTGCTACTGAGTTAACCGTAATGCCATACGGTGCCCATTCGAGAGCCAGTGCTTCTGTCATGCCGATAATACCTCCTTTTGAAGCAGTGTAGTGAGACCCACCTCCTACACCAATACCAACACCACCTGAAGATATGGATGAGATATTAATAATCCTACCGTACTGTTTCTTTACCATTATTTTAGCCGCTGCCTGCGCACAGAGAAACTGACCTTTTAAATTAATATTCATTAACTGGTCCCAGTCCTTTTCTGTTATATCAAGAGCTGGCTTAGGGTAAAAGATGCCAGCGTTATTAACGAGGATATCTAAACCGCCATATTTTTTTGCAACAGTACTAAATACCCTACTCACTTCTTTAGATTTTGAGACATCCAGCGCATATCCTTCTGCCTTACCGTCAGCTTTTTTAATTTCAGTAACGACATCCGAACATGAATCTTTTCGGTTAGTTACGATAACCGTTGCGCCTTGCTGCGCGAGCATAAGGGCGTGCGTTTTACCCATGCCATTTTTAGCTCCTGTCACGAGTGCAACCTTTCCTTTAAGATCAAACATATTTTTTGTATTTAGTTTCTATTGCAGGCGACCGATAAGGGAGATTCCTTTTTGATCAGCATACACCTCCATCTCCGGCATGGGAATACCATAGACTTCTAAAATTGTAGGCATAATGTCGGCTAAGGTGCCGGTGGGGTTCTTGGCCATTGTTTCAATACTGATCTCTCCTGGCTTTTGGCGCATCAGTTGTGGAGCTATCATAACGAACGGTACCGGGTTCATGTTATGCTCCGTATCTTTACTTTTGGTGTCGGGGTTAATCATCTCCTCGATATTACCGTGATCTGAAGTAAGAATGATCATGCCCTTTTCTTTTTTGACAATTTCCCAAAGCCGACCCAGTTCCCGGTCTACTATCTCCACTGCCTTGACGCCAGCTGCAAGATTTCCGGTGTGGGCTACCATGTCAGTGGCCGCGATGTTTATTGCATAGAAGTCATATTTTTTAGCGGTGATGTGTGTAATGACCTCAGTCACTATCTCAGGAGTTTTCATGCCAGGTGAGAGGTCATAGGTAACAACAGAAGGAGAAGGAATAATGGTTGTGTCTTCACCTGTCTCAGGTGTACTTGTGCCACCGTTTAAGAAGTAGGTGATATGTGCCTTCTTTTCTGACTCGGCGATATGGAGCTGAGTCAGGTTATTTTGTGACAGGACATGAGCAAGCGTGTTGTCTAGTACGGGTTCGGGGAAGGCAACGGTAACATTTGGAAAGTGTACTCCTGCCTCGTAGTCGGTGAGTGTAGTAATGGCAATACCAGAAAGATCTGGTCGGGTGAAATGTGGGAACTTTTTGTCCACGAAGGTATGGAGGAGTTGGCGCATTCTGTCTGGTCTAAAGTTAAACAAGACTACTGAATCACCTTTCGTAATACCAAACCGTTCTTTCTTTGTTTTTCCTGTACAGGCTACCGGCACGACAAATTCGTCGCTACTATTTTTTGCGTATGAGTCAGTAATGTACTTTTCTATATCTGATTCCGGGATGCTGGTACCTGTTCCAGTAAATGCCATAAAGTGTTGCTCAATTCTTTCCCAGTGGGAATTTCTATCCATACCGAAGTACCTGCCACCAATAGATCCAAAGTGTACCTGGTTGTCTGTAAAGCCATAGTTTGTAATGGCAGCACGCACAGCCTTAATATAGGGAACAGCGCTTTGCGGTGGCATATCTCGTCCATCTAGAATCAAGTGCAGAATAATAGGTCTGGTACAGTTTTTTCTTTTCAGGAGTTTAAGAATTCCCAAGCAGTGGTCGATATGCGAATGCCCGCCTCCGTCTGACAAGAGTCCAATAATCTGGATAGAGCTTTTGTTTTTTTCTGCGTGAGAAGCGGCTTTTAAAAATGCTTCATTTTGGTACCACTGATCGTAGAACAGTGCATCGTTAATGGTTTGCAGTGTCTGAGGGACAATGCGTCCTGATCCAATACTCTTGTGTCCAACCTCAGAGTTGCCTACCACCCGAGGTGGAAGTCCAACCGCCAGACCTGAGTGGGCTAGAGTCGTTTTCGGAAAGTAGGAGAAGAATAAATCTAGGTTTGGAGTTGTTGCCTGTGCTAACGCGTTTCCTTCTTTAAAACGGGAAATACCAAAACCGTCGAGAATGAGTAGGAGAATAGGAGCAGATGTTACCATAGTATTTGCGTATGTGTGTTTTTAGGGTTACAATTATCATAGCAAGAAATGAGCAAGTATTGCATAGTAATATTGCATAAGCACACAATCATGATTATCAAGTTTTTTCAAAAGAAGAATATGGAGAACGGTGCAGGTACCCAGTCAGGTGTCGTTATATCAGCTGAGTCTACAAGCACAAAAAAATACATGCCTGCATGGTTCGTGGGTCTCTTCCAGGCCGTAGGTGCCTTTGTGTACCTCGGACTAGTATCTGTTTTCTCTGCTAAGTCTCAGGCACTGCTTGCTGCGCACTTGGATGAGAGAACCGGAACTATTCTGTACTTCTCAATCCTTTTGATTTCAACTCTTGCATTTGGACTGATCTTTCTCTCGTACCCATTGTACTTACACCAGCGCGGTATGAGTCGCCGTGCCCTTTCGTCTCTCGGGTATACCTTCCTCTGGTTGCTCTTAATTGTGGCACTCTTCATTGCTATTGTAGCTCGTACGCCAGTTGTGGCTCCACAGGGAATGTACTAGGAGTCTGTTTCTTTTTCTATATAAACACATCAGTTACTTATGATTGCATATTTGCGTGGCACAATTCAGATGAAGCGAGACCAGTGGGTCATACTGGAGACCGGTGGCGTTGGCTACCAGGTTTCTTTGCCTGAACGGGTTCTCTCTACTATGCCACTGGGGTCGCAGCGAGAAATCTATGTACACCACCATATTACCGAAAACAGCCAAGGGCTCTACGGTTTTGTGACGGTAGATGAAATGGAGTTCTTCCAGCTTCTGCTTACCATATCGGGTATAGGACCAAAGGTGGGTCTGGGGGTTATGAACGCAGCTTCAGTTTCGGAAATCAAGGCAGCGGTGGTGGAAGGCAACTCAGATATCTTAACTGCTGTATCCGGAATTGGTGCTAAAACTGCTCAGCGTATAGTGTTAGAGCTTAAATCTAAAATCAAGATGTCAGACGTTCGAGATATCGGAACGAGTTCACTGGATGTTGGTAATCATTTCGATGCCTTCCAAGCTCTGATGCAACTCGGCTACAATGCAGTTGAAGCTCGAGCTGCTCTCAAGATGGTTCCCATCACCGTCACTGATCCACAAGAGAAGGTGAAGCTTGCATTAAAAAACCTCCGGTAAGGAGGTTTTTTAATGGCTTCTTGTTTTCTACTTTTACTGCACTACAAACGGCATCAGTGCCATGTGTCGTGCGCGCTTAATTGCTTTACCCAAACCTCTCTGGTGGTATGAGCACACTTTAGTGCGCTTGCGAGTTTCGATTTTACCAAAGCCAGTAGTGTACTTTTTTAAGTACTCAAACTGCTTGTAGTCGATATGAGTGATGTTGTTTGAACAGAACGGACATGCTTTAGGTTTCATGATGATGATATTAGATTATATAGAGATTACATTTCGGCAATGCGCTTTTCGAGTTCTGCCTTGCGGGTCTCCTCATCCATCATGCGCTTTCGTGCTTGTTCATCTTCTATTTCTTTCATTTTCTCTTCAGTAGACTTCTTGGTAGCCTTTTCTGTCTTCACAGCTGCTTCTTCCTTCACTTCTTGGGCAACTTCTGGTTCTTCTGTTGCAACTTCTGCTTCAGGAGTTATTTCAGCTATCACTTCTTTTACTTCCTTTTTCGCTACCTTCTTCTCGTCTTTCTTTCCCTCTTCTTTTCCTTCCTTGCCTTCTTTCTTACCTGCTTCAGGGTCACGCTCAAGACCACGCTCTACCGGAAGTTCAGTATCTTTGTAGAAGTCGGTGATAAGGTAACGGATTACTCTCTCATCCATGTTGATCTCTTTAGTCAGAGCTTCAATAGCTGGACCGTCGATATCAAAGATTGAGATGAAGTAGTACCCGTAGGTATTCTTCTCAATCTGGTAGGTCATTTTCTTCTTACCCCAAAAAACATGGTGAGTGACTTTCCCAGTATGCTTTTCGATAAGCTTGTTAATCTCTCCCGCAACAGTGCGGGCTTTTGGCTCGGTAAGATCCTCGCCCAGGGTGAACATTAATTCAAACTGCTTCATATGTCCCTTTCTATGGTCTTTGCCTCATGCCACGGTCTTAAAACCGGTCACAAGGAAAAAGGTTATGTATAATTCCCTTATTGTAGCAGAAAAATGATCATGGCGCAAGATTTGAGGTTTTAGGAGATCTTTGCTATGATAGAGGCAATTACCAGTAGAACACTCCTATGCTTAGTCTTAACCGCGTTATGTTGATCGGTAATCTCACGCGTGACCCGGAACTCCGCTACACTCCTAATGGACAAGCAGTGGCGAGTTTCTCGGTTGCTACAAACCGCAGCTATGTAGATGCTTCAGGTGAGAGAAAGGACATCCCTGAATACACAAACATTGTAACCTGGGGTAAACTGGCAGAAATTGCTAAGAACCTTCTTATTAAAGGTCGCAAAGTCTATGTCGAAGGTCGCTTGCAAACTCGTTCATGGGAAGGACAAGACGGGGTTAAGCGCTACACCACTGAAGTGGTAGCAGAAAACCTCCTCGTACTTGATCGTCCTCGCGGTGAAGGCGGTGCCTCGTATGGAACTGATACTGGTTATGCGCAAGCACGCCCAGCTGACGACATGGGTGCTCCTGCACCATCGCCGATGGGTGATCTGTCTGCAAAAGAAGAGATTAACCTCGACGATATCCCGTTCTAGCCGTTCTCGTTTATTGGCTCAATTATAGTAATCTTTAATTTTTTTCTATGTCTCTTGGAATGACCGACCTGAAACCAGGTACTAAAATCTTACACAAAGGTGATCCTCATGAAGTGATCACGGCTGCATTTTCTCGCTCTTCAATGAGTAAGGGGTATGTGACTGCCAGGCTTCGTAACATGTTAACGGGTGCGATCTATGAATTTGTGTTCCGTGACCGAGACAACATTGAAGGCGTGCATATTGAAAAGAAACAAGTGCAGTTCCTCTACAAGCAGGGCGATGTGTATTCATTCATGGACACAGCTAACTACGAGCAGTTTGATATGAAGGGTGCTCAACTTGGTATGAAGAAAGACTTTTTACAAGACGGTGCCACTATTGATATGGCATTTTACAACGATGCTCCGATCTCGATAGACATCCCCGCGAAAGTAGTCTTGAAAGTCACCGAAACTGAACCAGGCGTAAAGAACGCTACTGCCTCTGATGTAAAGAAGTCTGCCATTCTTGAGACGGGATACAAGATCAACGTCCCGGTCTTTATTAACGAAGGTGACTCGGTTCGTATTAATACTGAAACGGGTGAGTATGTTGAACGCGCGAACTCTTAAGGGGTCTAAAATGAGCTCAAGGAGAGGAAATAAAACCGGCATTTGCCGGTTTTATGATATTGGGATATAATCTATGCAATCCGCTAGAAATGGCGGAAATTTAACAAATGACGAGGTGTATCTTGAAGGATGAACCAGTATTTTCGGTCTATGTTGCAGGATCTCTATTCACTCTTTTCGAGCGGATGGGCAATATTACCTTTGCCCAGCTCATCAAAGGCTTCATTCAAGGTGAGTTAGAGAGACGAGGGTCAAACCTTGTTTGTCAGGTGATCCTGCCTCAGGAAGAGGCAAAAACGCTCATCAAGGACGGCAAGCTTGATTTGGAGGCAGTAGTTGCAAACTGTATTCATCATGCTAAAACAGTCACGGTGATGGTGGCTAGCGGTGATGGACCTGACTGCGATTCAGGAACCTGTATTGAAATTGGAGTTCGCCATGGGTATGACCCCAAGCTCCCTATTGTTCTGTATCGCACTGACTTCCGTGGATCTGAAGAAAATGGCATGAACGCCATGTTGAAGATTTGTGGCGAACCGGTGATGGTTCCGAGCTTCGGCGAAGACCTGCACCAGCTGGTCCAGGCAATTGCTAAGGTGGCCGTGGAACGTGGATTGGCATTTCTTAACGCACAGGCGGCGTAGCCTGGCACACTCGGCTTAGGCCGCAAACAAGAGCGAGGATCGTAAGGTCCTCGTTTTGCTGTTTAGTTGACGCTATTGTGGTATGAGGTATATACTTATGTATATACATATTAGAGTTTTCTATGAAGACAACACATATTCAAAAATGGGGTAACAGCTATGGTGTTAGAGTGCCGAAAGACATCTTAAAACTCATGGGTCTTAAAGATGGTTCTAAAGTAACTGTAAGTGAAAAAAATCACCAAATTGTAATTGCTCACCCAAAGAAAAAAGAAACACTCGCGGATTTGCTAGCACGCGTTACACTGGAAAATAGACACGAACTGGTTGATTGGGGTTCACCAGTCGGGAAAGAAGTATGGTAAAAAAGTATACTCCAGTTTGTGGAGATATTGTATGGTTGGACTTTGATCCTATTCGTGGTCACGAACAGGCTGGTTTGAGGCCGGCTTATATTGTATCTCCAGAAACCTATAATAGTCTCCTTGGTCTTTGTTTAGCTTGTCCTATCACAAAACAGGTGAAAGGATATCCGTTTGAAGTAGCTTACACTGGAAAGAAAGTGAAAGGGGTTATACTAGCTGACCAAGTTAGATCGATTGATTGGAATAGTAGACATTGTAAATTTGTCGAGAGAGCTGACGACGCAACTATTGTATGTGTTGCTGAGTTTCTGAAGCACCTCGTATCGTACTCTGACTGACCTATATGAAAAAACGCATTGACCAACTACTTGTAGAAAAGGGTTTTGCTCCAACCCGCGCAAAAGCGCAGGGCTTTATTATGGCCGGGCAAGTGTTAGTAGTGGGTCACAAGGTAACCAAAGCGGGAGACATGGTAGCAGAAGATGCTCACATCGAAGTGATACAAAGATCTCCCTATGTATCTCGTGGCGCTGAAAAGATTGCGGGAGCAACGGAAGTATTCAAGCTCGACTTTGCAGGTACGGTTATTGCAGATGTTGGTTCCTCGACCGGAGGCTTTACTGACTACGCATTGCAACACGGTGCTACAAAAGTCTACGCTATCGATGTGGGCACCGGGCAGTTGGAGTGGAAACTCAGAAACGACCCCCGCGTAGTTGTGATGGAAAAAACACATATTAAACATGTTAAAGACCTGCCAGATGCAATAGACCTTTGGGTGGTAGATGTGAGTTTTATTTCACTTCGCAAAGTTTTGCCTGAAATAGTACGCATCGCTCACGAGAGTACTTTGAGTAAGGTAGATGCAGTGGTTCTTTTCAAGCCCCAGTTTGAAGCGGGTAAGGAGATAGTAGATAAGACAAAGGGTGTGATCAAGGACGCAGCAATCCACGAACAACTACTTAAAGAATTTAGAAACTGGTGTACTGAGCATGACTTCACGGTTATTAGTGAGACTACCTCCCCCATTGTAGGAGATAAAGGTAACCGCGAATTCTTTTTTCATATACAGCACACATAAAAAAGCTCCGAAACCGGAGCTTTTTTATGTGTCTTACATGTGGCTTAGTACATACCCATCCCTGAATTTCCTGGTGAGTCTTTTTTCTCTTCTGGGATATCGGTGATCGCTACCTCGGTGGTCAGGATTGCCGCTGCAGCAGAAGCTGCATTGGTCAGAGCTGAGCGAGTAACCTTGGTTGGATCAATAATGCCCGCTGCAACGAGGTCTTTGTACTCATCACGGGCAAAGTCGTAGCCGTAGTTTGTATCTGGTTTTGCTACAATTTCCGCCATAATGACTGCTCCATCCAGCCCAGCATTGGTTGCAATTTGACGAAGCGGGGAAGACAAAGCGCGGCGTAAGATGTCTAGACCTATCTTTTGGTCTCCAGACACTTCAACAGTATCTAGGGTTTGAGCAGCACGCATCAGCACTACTCCTCCTCCTGGGATAATGCCTTCCTCAACCGCCGCGCGGGTTGCAGCAAGGGCATCTTCAATGCGTAGTTTCTTTTCCTTTAGCTCCACTTCAGTGGCAGCGCCGACACGAATCACCGCCACACCACCAGAGAGTTTGGCAATACGCGTGGCCATTTTTTCTCGGTCGTAGTCTGAGGTAGATTTCTCCATCTGAGCTCTAATGGTACTTACTCTTGTGGCAATCTCGTCTTTTGTGCCAAGACCTTCAACGATAATGGTTTTTTCCTTATCTGCAATGACTTTGCGAGCAGAACCGAGTTGAGATAGTTCTGTTGTTTCAAGTTTAAGTCCCAGCGTTTCAGAGATGAGTGTTGCGCCAGTAAGAGTTGCGATATCTTCGAGCATAGCTTTTTTTAGGTCCCCATATCCTGGAGCCTTGATAGCTAGTGTGTGAAATGAGCCTCTAAGCTTATTTAAGACTAGGGTAGTTAGTGCCTCAGAGTCTACATCGTCAGCTATGATGACGATGTGCTTTTTTCCTTCTTGTGCCATTTTCTCAAGGAGTGGAAGAATTTCTTTTATGGAGCTGATCTTCTTATCTGTTACGAGAATGTACGGCTCATCATACACTGCCTCTAAGGTCTGCGGGTCGGTTGCCATATAGTGGGAGATATATCCGTTATCAAACTGCATGCCTTCGGTATATTCTTTTTCCAGTCCCATGGTTTGAGACTCCTCAACCGTTATTACGCCGTCTTTACCAACTTTCTCCATCACCTCGGCAATCATGGTTCCTACTTCCTCACTGTCTGCAGAAATAGCAGCTACCTGGGCAATCTCGTTTTGAGAGACCACAGGCTTTGAAAGTTCTTTAATATATGCAGTAACGTGCGTCACTCCTTTTTCGATACCACGGCGAATCTCCATTGGGTTGGCTCCTGCCGTTACGTTCTTGAGTCCCTCTGAGACAATAGCTTGCGCGAGGATTGTTGCGGTCGTAGTGCCGTCACCAGCTACATCATTTGTTTTTTCTGCTACTTCACGAATGAGTTGCGCTCCCATGTTCTCGAACTTATCTGGAAGTTCTATTTCTTTTGCAATAGTAACACCATCATTTGTAACGGTAGGGCCACCGTACCCTTTATCAAACATAACATTGCGTCCCTTGGGCCCCAAGGTAATCTTGACTGTGTTAGCGAGGGTGTCGATACCCCGCTTCAAAGCTGCACGGGCTTCTTCGTTAAATAGGAGTTGTTTTGCCATAGAATAAGTTTAAACAATAATTCCTAGTACATCTGACTCTGAAAGAATATAGAGCTCTTCGCCATCAATAGTTACTTCAGCTGGTCCGTACTTATTAAAAACAACCGTGTCACCTACTTTTACTGAGACTGGGGTAGTGCTCCCGTCTTGATTTACCTTACCAGGGCCAACAGCCAACACCTCACCCTCTTGTGGTATATCTTTTTTGGCAGAGTCTGGAATATATATGCCAGAGTGAGTTTGACTTTCACTCTTTTTAGGACGGACTACAATTTTATCTCGCAGTGGTTGAATCATACAAGAAAGTTAAAAGATGTTATTTGGCACTCACATACCTCAACTGCTAATGCTTGGATTGTAACAAATTACGCTACCGGAGGCAAATACTGTTCCCAGGCAATATCTCGTACTCGTTTCCAGTCGTCGGTATGGAATTTGAGCATTGAATCGTTGAATAGTACTGACGGTGGGTTACCTCTCTTTTTTTGTGAGCGGGTAATTTTGGCTTTTTGAATCAATCGAGCTATGTTTTCAATAAGCTGCGGTTTCAGTATGAATCCTAGAATGCTCCTTATGTAGCGAGCTGCCCAAGCTTTTTCAAATCGGGTGTAGTAGTTGGTTTCATGCGGGACTATGTTTGGGAGAAATTCTTTTATCCATGAGTTTTCCTGATGGAATCCTTCAAAACAACCTTTCGTGGACAGCAGAGGAGAGTTTTGCCCTATCCAGTAGGCGAGAAAGAACGGATATTTTTCTGGTTTAATACTACTCATATCCATAGCTTCACGAGAAATATAGAGACTCAGACATACTTCCCCTGCAATATTTTTTCCATGACGGCGAAGGCCCATGACTTGTAGTAGTACTCCCGAGAGTGCGCGCGCAGTCCAAATACGCCCTGGAGTGGTAATAATTGTGAAGTCGATATCACTTTCTCTATCGCAGTTGAAAAAGGCTAGTGAGTTGTTCACGAACACTCCCTCAATAAAGGGCAGATAGGAAAGGAGTCGGGTTGCTTTCACTGCCTTCTCCCAGAGCTTTTGCGAGATTTCGTATCTTTGTGCTCTTGTTTTAACCAGCTCTTGTCTACCAGGCATAAAGTAGAAGTTATTGAACCGCTCGATAGTGCCACATGCCACCATCTCATCAAGCGCATACACCACTTCATGTAGCTCAAGTGGCTTGCCATAGGCATATACCCAAATCTCGAAGTTGGTTAATGGGTGTGAGAACGCATCGTAGTAGCGGATGGTAAACAGAATAGACTGGTGAATTTGGTTGCTCGATTGCATAGCTTGATTATACCAGATAGAATAAGGGAAGCTAAAACTCACTATGGAATTCATATCTAAAAGCATTGATGATACACAGAAGTGTGCCAAAATCCTCGCCTCCCTGTGTGGCGGGGGTGAGTTGATCTGTCTAATCGGAGACCTCGGGGCCGGTAAGACCGCGTTTACTCAGGGGTTTGCCCAGGCTCTTGAAATAAAAAGACCAGTGACCTCACCGACCTTCGTGTTGATGCAGGAACACCAGGGAAAAACGCTTGCCGGTAAGAAGGTTACACTGTATCACATGGATGCCTACCGGATCGGGTCAAATCAAGAGGCCTGGGATATGGGCTTATCCGAACTATGGGAGAGAGACGACGCTATTATGATTATCGAATGGGCAGATCGTATCGCAGGAATACTTCCAGATGACCGCATAGATATCTACATGACGCACGGGAAAGATAGTACCAGAAAGTGGAAGGTTGAAGGGTTCGGGGAACACCACCAGGATATAGTTAAGAGATTACCTAGAGAACTTGCAATAATAGACATACTGATTAAGAGTTCTAAGGAATTAATCCATGGCAAATAAGAAAAACACTTGGTTGCTATTAGATTTCTCTACCGCTCAGATGGGTGTCGGTATTTTTGATGGAACAAAACTCAACTTGAAAGTTTTTAGCGCGACGCCAGATACTAATCGTAAGCTGGTTGCGATTATCCAGAAGTTTGCCATGCAGTTTGTAGAAAAAAAGAAACAAGACAAGTTGTCATCAGTACACTTCTCAAGAGTTGGAGTTGTCTCAGGCCCCGGGACTTTTACGGGACTACGGACTGCCGCTGTTATAGCCAACTCTATCGCGTTTGCTATGCGGAATATGGGAGAAAAGTTTGACGGTATAGTAACAGTAGACAGTCTAGTGTCTCAGTTGCCACATCCAATTCCTGATGACTGTATTTCAGTTATTCCAGCAGGGCGAGACGAGGTGTACCTGGCTCGGTATACTAAAGGAAAGAAGGTGGGCACCATGACGGTAGTAGCGCTTGCTCATTTAGGCAGTATCGTAGAAGGTGGAACCGAGCTTGTGGGAGTATTGCCTCACTACCAAAAAGATACGGCTCTTAAAAAGATAGCAACTACTGCTACCAAGAGGAGACTCATGTATCTATACGACGAGATGATGAGCAGTAAGGCACGGTTACGAGATGAGATAGTGCCAGAGTACGGAAAGGAACCAAACATTACTATCAAGAAAAAGTAACACATTTATATGCAAGTTTCAGATGCAATTTTCAGATCATATGATATCCGCGGACTTTCTACCGCTCAACTTTCTCCTGAGCTTTACGAGGCCATCGGCCGTGCGTTTGGAAAGGTTTTGCGTGATGCTGGAGAAAGTAATGTAGTAGTAGGACGAGATGCTCGAGTGACATCGCCAGAGTATGCGAGCTCACTAATAAGTGGACTCGTATCCTCGGGGATAGATGTGATAAGTATTGGACTAGTTAATTCTCCAATCCTGTACTTTGCAACTTGCACAACTACCAGCCCGAATGGAATCATGGTAACTGCATCACATAACCCTCGTGAATATAACGGGTGTAAGTTTGTGATGCAGAAAAAACCTTTTTTTGGGGAGCAACTGCGCCATATCAAGAAGATGATAGAAGAAGAGAGTTATGATAGTAGTGCGCAGCCAGGAAAGGTGACCCAGTTAAATATCATCCCTGAGTATATAGATAACGCTATCAAGAATTTAAAACCCATAACCTACCCATTAACAGTAGTAGTGGATTATGGTAGTGGAGTAGGTGCTATCGGAGGGAAAGGACTCTACCATGCCATGGGCATGGAGGTTACCTCTCTTTTTGAGGAGCCAGATGGGCTATTCCCCTACCATGTAGCAGATCCAACTATTCCGGATAACCTAGTATCCCTTATAGATACCGTACGCGAGACTGGCGCGGATCTTGGTATGGCACTAGACGGTGATGCTGATCGAGTTGGGGCAGTGACAAAAACAGGGCGCATCCTTTGGGGTGATCAGCTGGTGGCACTATTCTCTCGTGAAGTGCTCAAAGAAGCTCCAGGCGCAACGATTATTACCGAGGTAAAAGCCAGCCAAGCCTTAACTGACGATGTTATTGCTCACGGTGGTAACCCAGTCATCTGGAAGACAGGACACTCTCTTATAAAGACTAAGATGCGTGAGACTGGAGCATTACTCGCCGGTGAGATGTCGGGGCATATCTTTTTTGCAGATCGCAAGAACTTCGGTTACGACGACGGCATTTATGCTGGAGCTAGACTGTGCGAGCTAGTGGCTTCAAGCGGGAAGACCCTGGACGAGTTACTAGATACCATACCTCAATACATAGCTACTCCTGAAATCCGCCTTCATTGTGATGACTCAGAAAAGACAGACATAGTGCACAAAATAACTCAGCACTTTGCTGGCCTTTATGATGTTATAGATATAGACGGGGTGCGTGTTCTTTTTGGATCTCCAAAAAATGATAGTGAAAAGTACGAAGGCTGGGGGCTGGTTCGTCAAAGCAACACCGAACCCGCCTTGATAGTACGAGCAGAGGGCAAGACAGAGCATGACCTTGAGGGTATAAGGAAACTACTCAAAGAGCAACTAGGTCTTCACTCTCAAGTCGAAATTAAAACAGAGCTAGATTAGGATCTAAAAAGAGTAGTTAAGGTACTAAGAAAAGTTCAAGATTTGGGCAAAATATGGCCCCATCTTGAACTTTTTTGTGGTATAATATATTTAATGATTAAAAACAAAGATAACAAAGTAGTTATATTTCAGGCAAAGTCTGGGGCAATAGAGCTCAAAGGGGATTTTAGTTCCGAAACCATCTGGGCGACACAGGCACAGATAGCACTACTGTTTGGTGTCGACCTACGTACTGTAAATGAGCATATCAGAAATATTCTTAATTCTTCTGAGTTGGATGAGTCCGCAACTCTCCGGAATTTCCGGATAGTTCAAAAAGAAGGCGAAAGGGATATTTCTCGTGAATTGAAGCACTATAACTTAGATATGATTATCTCGGTGGGGTATCGTGTAAATAGTAAAACCGCTACACAATTTCGTCAGTGGGCTACCCAGACTCTACGATCCCATATCGTAGACGGATACACGGTCAATAAGAGCCGTATTGGGACAAACTACGCCGCGTTTACGCAGGCAATAGCTGATGTGCGTGCTCTGTTGCCAGCCGAGACTTCAGCAGATACTGATAGTATTCTCGAACTCGTTACGCTTTTTGCAGATACCTGGTTCTCGCTCGATGCCTACGATCGGGACGAGCTGGTAGCAACTCAGACCACAAAGAAGAAGGTGTCACTCACTGCAGAGAAGCTAGCGGCTAGTGTTGCAGTACTTAAATCTGAGCTTATAAAGAAGGGTGAGGCAACAGATATCTTTGCGGTGGAACGCACAGCTGGTGCTCTAGAAGGAATTGTGGGTAACGTCTTGCAGTCCTTTGGTGGCCAGGAACTGTATGTCTCGGTTGAGGAGAAGGCAGCTCACCTACTCTATTTCATTATTAAGAACCATCCCTTTATTGATGGGAACAAGCGTACGGGAGCATATAGCTTTATTTGGTTCTTGCGAAGATCAGGCTTGTTAGATATGTCTCGCATTACCCCAGTGGCACTCACTGCCCTTACTCTTTTAATTGCTCAGAGCAATCCAAAAGAAAAAGAAAAGATGATTGGGCTTGTGATGGTGATACTGCGTAAATAATCATCAATCTTTTTGATGTATAGAGTAATGGAAATAGACGCGCAAGCGTCTATTTCCATTGAACACTTCTTCTTTCCTGTGTCTTTTTTGCTAGCCTTATCCGATAAGCCCAATCTTCTTCCAGGCTTCAATAAGCTTTGGGTTGGCAATGGCACGCGCTTTTTCTGCTCCCTTTTGTAGTATCTGTATGATGTTCTCTGGATGTGCCAGTAGCTCGAGTCTTTTCTTTCTAAAGTCAGCAAAGTGGTCAGCAATTGCTACTGCCAGGTCTTCTTTGAATTTCGCGTTCTGGTCGGTATATTGCTTAGCATCAAATCCAGGTATGAAATAGTTGGCAAGGTCATACAGGTTCTTGAGGCCTACCTCGTCTGTGACGGCCTTTTTCATCTTTTCCATAATCACCTCAGGCTCGTCATGCAGAGCAATGTAGCTTTTCTCGCCGTGAGACTTACTCATCTTGCTCTCAGGATCAGTAAGGCTCATTACTTTTTTAAAGTCTGAAAACTGAGGTTCCGGAAGTTTGAAGGTTTGCCCAAAGCGGTTATTAAACTTCACGGCAATGTCTCGCGTTAGTTCAATGTGTTGTTTCTGGTCTATCCCAACGGGCACCACATCAGGCTCGTAGAGTAAGATATCTGCTGCTTGCAAAACTGGGTAGGTAAAGAGTCCGGCATTGTTGTTCTCTATTTTGCGAGCTACCTTGTCCTTGTACTGAGTCATGCGTTCTAGTTGTCCCATTGAGGTGATACAGTTAAAGATCCACATAAGATTAGTATGTTCTAAGACATCTGCCTGACGGAAGAAGATACATTTATCTGGATCTATACCAAGTGCAAGAATTGCAGCAGCTACCCGCAGGATTTGCTCTGTCTTATCTCCTGGTTCAAATTCCTCTGTTAAAGAGTGGAGGTCAGGGATGAAAAAGATACAGCTATATTCACCTGTCCATTTTTTCCAGTCAGGAAGTCCAGTACCAAGATAGTTTCCGATATGTAAGTCGCCAGAAGGCTTAAGACCGGTGAGAAGAGTTTTCATGAATGCACCACATACTAGTATTGCAAGTAGTATACCAGATTTCTTATTCGGGCAATAAAAAAACCGCCCTTTCAGGCGGTGTGGCTCTTTCGAGCTTGTAGTGAAGAGCGCAAGCGCTCAGGAATCTTACGAATTTTTGTCTTCGTAGATTTTGATCAAGCCATCGACGACTTGTCGTTGTTTATCCAATAATATCTGGGATTTGTGATTTTCTCCCTTCCCCTTTGTTTCAAGGTAGGAGACAAGGGCTGTCTCCAGTCCCAGTAGATCACTCATCCACGCCACTTCCATAGCAATGGTGAAATCTTCGGTTTCTGGGACTAAGCGAACGATGCATCCTTCATCATCCACTCTAATGGCTAACATGGTTTGGAAGTCTGGCCTGGTTGTTGCCAGTAGTTCCAGACTTTTTCCAGGTCCGCTGATAATGTGGAAGGCAAAAGGTCTTGTCACCTCTGCCTCTCCCACACCAAGTCGAAAGACTGTTTTTGGTGGGGTTTTAATGGCGGTGGCCATATCCACCTCCAATTGGTCGGGAAATTCGTCCGGCGTTTAGGCTGAGCACTTGCTCGAGGAAATGTCCGTGGCCTTTCAAGCAAACTTCTTTCCCGAGCAGGAGATGTTCGGCTGCCAGGATGAAGTCTTCGAAGCCGTCTTTTGGAATTTCGTCAGGGATTCCGACGAAAGTCGGAGGCTCTTTGGAGTCAGACTCCATCACCTGGCACTGATTTTCCACTGGCGTCAGAACGAACCCGTGTCCGCTGTTTCTGCGGAGTCTCACCTCGATGCTGGTATGCCCAGGTTGTCCTGGGGTTTCCACCATAAGGCACATGATCGAACAATCAGGTCCGATTTTGGTTGTTTTGTTTGAGCCGATTATCTCGGCTGTTGCGGTCGGGGGCATGCTTTTCTCCTTGTTTTCTGTTTTTCTACTAACGGTAAGGAGTAACCCCTAACCTGATCGTGTCTGTTTCATACTTCCTATCTCCTCCTTTCGTAAGTCTTGGGGAATGTGGGCAGATGCCCGTGGGGTCGAATGTAAAAGTGCTTTTTGCCCGAAGAAAAAATCAGCACACATAGTATGTGTGAGATGCCTTCTGAGGACAAAAAATCCCGAACGGGGATGTTATGGTATGAGTATACATCAAAACGAGCGTTGCGTCAAGGCTTTTTTACCTCGAGGCGTACAAGAAGTCTTCGGTATATGGTAGGTTAGGTAGTATATACCTAGCCTTTGGGTCAACATATTGACCACTACTTACAACGAGCGCAATGACCGTAGAACTCTAACGAGTGGCTGGTAATAGTAAAGTCAGTAGCTGCAGAGATCAGGGCAGCGTGCTTTTCTAGGTTATCGTCAAAGGCGACATCTTGGACGACACTACACGAGGTACAGATAAGGTGATGGTGATGATGATCGGTTTTGAGCTCGTAGCGAGCCACTCGATCCTGGAACTGTACCTGGGAAATAACGTCTTTACCTAACAAAAACTCCAGTTCCCGGTAGATAGTAGTTTTATTTGAAGAGAGGCCTTGCTCCAGAAGGAGTCCCTGGATTTCGTAGGCAGTGAGGGGAAGGTGATGGGCGGTGAAAATATCAACTAAAGCCTGACGAATTTTCGTCAGTCGGTGCCCTTCTTTACGCAGTTGATGCGTAACGCTTCCCCGTGAGCTTGTCATATGCCTATATTTTACTATATTGACAATATTTGTCAATACATATCCTATTATTCTAAATTAACTGGGTAATTACATAAATAACACCCGCTCCCAGTACTGTCAAGGCTATGATCCAGCCAGAGCTTTTTTCGCGGTGTGCTTCAGGTAGGATGTCACTTGCCCCTATGTACAGGAGAGACCCGGCAAAGAATCCTAGATATAACAGCAGGAAAAAGGGCGAAAAGTGGAAGAACAGAGTGGAAATAGCTCCGAGTATCGGGGCAAGAGCATCAATAGCTAAAAATACCTTAGCCTTCTTATCTGTGTTTTTATGGTGCAACATGAAGGTTACCGTATTCATTCCATCGGTAAAGTCGTGGGAGATAACAGCAATTGCCACGAGGAGTCCTACGGTCGGGCTGACTAAAAAGCCCAGACCGATACCCACTCCATCCATAAAGCTATGGGCGGAAAGCGCTAAAGCTTGGAATACTCCCACATTTGGATGGGTGTGTTTAGCGTATTCATCTTCGTGAGAGTGATGGAGTACTATGGCTTTTTCTAGGAAGTGGAACAAAAGGAAACCGATAACAAGGGCTATCATACCGATCCTAAATGGAAGCCCCTGACTTGTTGCAAGTTCGGCTATTTCGGGTAGGATATCAAAGGCTACTACACCTAGGATAACTCCGGCAGTAAACCCCATGATATAGTGGAGGTTTTTTCTAAACCGAATAGCAAGGAGTCCCCCGGCTGTAGTGGAGGCAAAAGCGAGTATAGAGAGAAATAGTGCGTTCATATACCTATATTATAATGCAACTAAGTTGCATCTGTCAAATGAGCCGTATTATAGTTGGTTGTCCACTTGTTCATATGTGGTGTGCGCTGTAGTATGTAGTGAAATAGAACCTAATCGTCATACTATGGAGAAAGAAGAACAAACCAAACAAAAGAGCACTCAGTATCTTGGTAGTTATAACGTAGTATGTGAACCTACTAAAGATATATTGACGATGAGCCCTGAAGAAATAGACGAGAAGTTCAAAGTCAGGCTTAAAAGACTAGTAGATATGATTGATCGGTATAAGCAAGAAATAATAAACGAGTTACGTCGGCCCCTAATATAGCGTAGTGCGAACATGAGGGTATTTGCTTAAAGTGAAGAGGTGATAGTAGAGGTTACTTCATAGTTATGTGCATAATTCCCTCTTGTCAGACTTGAATGATTGCGTATACTAAAGATCAACTCTCGATATCATCGAGTGGAACCGTGCGCGCTTTTCTAGACAATAAATATTAGTAACCTTATATTAAAGGGGACTCATCATGAAAGACATGAAAGATACAAAAGGACAAGTAAGTGCTACGCCTCGTCGTGGCGGTAAGTTTGTAAAGTTTCTTATGATTATAATTTTCCTTGGAGCTCTTGGCTCTGCGGGATATTTCTATAGTCAGTTCGCAAAGCTTAAGAAAAATCCAAATGCAATTGCGCAGGAGGAAGTAAAGACTTTGGTTGCTCAAGTAGGAAAGATCTTCGTATTGCCAAAAGAAGACCCATCAGTAGCAACTGTGTTGAAGAAAGAAGAGCTCAAAGACCAGCCGTTCTTCAAGAACGCAGAAAACGGTGATAAGGTTCTAATCTACACCACTGCTAAGAAAGCAATTCTCTACCGACCATCAACAAACATGGTAGTTGAAGTTATGCCACTTTCTATTGGTAACGAAGCAGATACCAAGAAGGCTACTACATCATCAACAAATACCTCAAGTAACACTTCAAGCACAAGTTCTGACTCAAGCTCAAACAACGGCTCTAACTAGTGAAGGTATAATAAGAAGAAAAGTGCGTATTAAAAAATCCCATGAAAGTGGGATTTTTTAATATTCATACATAAAAATAAAAAGATTATGCTAATAGGTGGACTTATCCACTAGGCTTGACTTACCAGGTATGGTATTATAACCCTGTAGTAATCTAAAAACGCCATGAATGGGCGAATATTGTCGCTACACAAAGCAATAAAAACTATTTATCCACAATGCCAAAACAAACCCGAAACCTAGGCACTGACGGTACTCCGCCGATGTTACCCCCACCACGACCTACTCATCAATTTCCGTTCGCGGGTGTTTCGCGTACGAGTCTCGTTCTTGTAGTTGGTGCGGTTGTCCTAGCGCTTTCGGGTGCGCTACTCAACACTTTTGCTGCGCCTCCAGGATCACAGTACCTTCCTGGTGAAACTCTTGCTCCTTCATGTGCGCCTGGTGCTACTAACTGTACGGTTATTCCTCCAGCTCTTTCTGGTTCTAACTCAGACATTACTGCCATAACTGGCCTTACTACTGCACTCTCTGTTGCACAAGGGGGAACTGGGGTTACTAGTGTGACTGCAAATTCACTCCTTGGTGCTCAGGTAGCTAATGTTATTTCTCCTATCACTCTTTCGACTAAGCTTCAGATGACTGGTTCAGTGCTGGATGTAAACGAAGCAAACTTTGTTTTTTCTACTGCTCCAGGCGGATCTTTTGATACGGCAGTAGATACCGCTATCGCGGATAAAGACAACGCTAACGGTGGATATCCAATCATTGCCGGTGGTAAAATTTCGGCATCAATCTTGCCTGCCACTCCAACCGGGTCATACACAACGGTTGCTGACCAGACAGCGCGTGAAGCGCTTTCAGCAACTGCCGGGGATGTTGCCTACCAGAGCGACACCAGCTCAGTGTGGTTATATATCGGACCCGCTTCAACTGACTGGCAGCAACTAAACATTGTCCCTGCAGGCGTTACCTCTATTAACGGCACACTTACTGGTAACGTGAACCTTACTCCAGCTGAAATTACTGGTATTTTCGGTGCAGCCCAAGGTGGCACCGGACAGTCTTCATACACTACCGGAGATATTTTGGTGGCAAGTGGTGCTACTACACTCTCAAAGCTTGCGGTCGGAACTAACGGCCAAGTGCTTAAGGTAGTCGGTGGTGTGGTTCAGTGGGATACAGATGCAACTGGCGGTGGCGGAAACACGGTGACCGAAGGTCTTACTCTTACTGGAGCTAACATCGACCTCGGTGGTCCTATCACGGCTGATGTAGCTCTCACTATTGCTGGTAACAACAAGATTTCAATTAATAAAGCAACTGGTGGTACTGGTACCATCTTTGAAGTCCAAGACCAGACAGCAGATACCACTCCCTTCTCAATTGATGATACCGGTAATGTCGGTATTGGAGTTTCTGCTCCAAACACAGCACTAGACCTATTGGGAGCTATCTCTGTTCGTGGTTTGGCTACTGCTCCAAGCGTATCTCCTACTGGCGAAGGACGCATCTATTTCGATAATGTACTCAACAAGTACCGTGTTTCTGAGAACGGTGCAGCCTACGCTGACCTAGTCGGTGGTGGCGGAGCTTCAACTCTTGATGGCCTCACTGATGTTATTATCACAACTCCAGCAACCGGAGAAATCTTACGCTATAACGGAACGAACTGGGTCAACACTACCTTGGCTGGTTCAGGTATTGCAGCTTCAGGCGCTAACTCAGACATTACGAGTTTGACTGGGCTCAGTACTGCGCTTTCAATTGCGCAAGGTGGTACTGGACAAGTTACCGCTCAAGCAGCTATTGATGCACTCCTACCAGCACAGACTGGTAATAACGGTAAGGTTTTAGGTACAGATGGTACTAACAGTTCATGGGTGTCGTTGCCGGGTGGCTCAATAGCTACTCTCTCTGATATTACTCTCACGAGTCTTGCAACTAATGACTTCTTACAGTACAACGGAACTGCATGGGTAAACAAAACCCCAGCGCAAGTAAAGACTGCCATTGGAGCTGCTGCTTCAGGCGCTAACTCAGATATTACTAGTATTACTGGCCTTACCACTGCACTACCTGCTACACAGGGAGGTACAGGATTTTTGACTATTCCAAACCACTCAGTACTAGCGACGAACGCGACTGATGTTCTCTCTACTATCTCAACTTCAACTTCTGGGGATGTCTTGACCTATAACGGAACCAACATCGTGTGGGCAGCACCTGCATCGGGTGGTATCACAGCTTTGACCGGTGAAGTGACGGCTGGTCCTGGTACCGGCTCTCAGGCAGCTACTATTGCAGCAGACGCGGTCACTACCGTTAAGATCTTAAATGATGCGGTGACCTTTGCAAAAACGCAAAACATTGCAACCAGTACCATTCTTGGCCGTGCAACTGCAGGATCAGGAGATATTGAAGAGCTAACCAATACACAAGTAAAAACTATCTTAGCTATTGCAGCCGGAGATGTTTCAGGACTTGCTACTTCAGCAACCACTGACACTACTAATGCAACCAATATTACCTCAGGTACGCTGGCTGTCGGACAAGGTGGTACGGGAGCGGGAAGCTTTACTGCTAAAGGAGTTATTTATGGTAACGGCACATCGGCATTACAGGTAACTGCTGCTGGTACTTCTGGACAGCTACTTGTAGCTGATGCTAGTGGTGTGCCTACTTTCGTCACTCTTTCTAGTGACGGAACACTCAGTAATACTGGTGCTTTTACTCTGGCCAGTACTGCGGTAACTCCAGGATCATACACATTAGCAAATATTACCGTAGATGCTAAAGGACGAATCACTGCAGCAAGTAACGGCGCAGCACTTTCAAGTGCATTGTTGTCAGGTAAGATCTATGTGGGAGACGGTACAAATGTAGCAGTTGCTCAGACAGTAACAGGTGATGTGACGCTTTCAAACGCTGGTGATATCCAGATCGCCTCAGACTCTATCGTAGATGCAGACATCAATGCAGCAGCGGCTATTGCTCTTACGAAACTTGCTACCATTGCAGATGCTACTATTCTAGGAAATAACTCAGGTGGAGCAGGTGTTCCTTTAGCGCTAACTGCTGCTCAGACGAAGACCCTACTTGCTATCTCTCAAGCCGATGTTTCAGGACTCACTACAACCAGTAGCCCAAGCTTCCAAGGTCTTACCCTAACTGTTACTCCACTTGGAGAAACGAGTGGTGGTACAGGACTTAACAGCGTTCCAGCAAATACAATTCTTGGTACAGATACCTTAAATGATGTTAAGGCGCTTGCATTTACCTCTAAGTTCCAGATTACTGGTGGTACTAACCTCGATGTAAACGAAAACAACTTCAGCTTCGATACGAGCTTCGGTGGTGCATTTAGTAGTGATGTCTTTACTTCACTCTCGGCTAAAGACGATGTCTCTGGTGGGTATGCTAAGATTAACGGATCTGGAAAAGTAAATGCGGCAGTGTTACCACCGCTTACTTATGCCCAAACATTCGTACTCCCAAACCCTTCTACTCCTCTTGATACAGATAACGACATCACGAACGCCACCTATACTAGTGCTGCCGCAGTGGGTGACGCAGCTTTTGTTACCAAAACAGGTAACCTATATATCCTTGCAGCCACTCCAGCAACTAGTTTTGCTAACTGGATTCTAACTACTCCTCCAACTGGAATAACATCGGTTAATGGTCACAGTACTGCCAGCTTTACCCTTCACTTAAATAACACTGACTTTGCTGGAGATACTTTAGGTGTAGTAAACGGTGGTACCGGACAGAATGTCTACACTGTTGGTGACTTGCTTTACGCATCTGGTACTACCGCTCTTTCTAACCTTAACATTGGTGCTTCTGGTACTTTCCTGAAATCAAGCGGTACTGCTCCGCAGTGGTCATCTATTGCTGCTGGAGATGTGCCTAACCTTGAAAACCTCAACACTTCAGGTGGTCTCACAGTTGCTAAAGGTGGTACAGGTTCAACTACTGCAGCTGGCGCAATCAATAACCTACTTCCTACTCAGACTGGTAATAACTTGAAGTTCTTGCAGTCTGTTGGTGGTGTTCCTACCTGGACATCTGTTGCGGGTGGATCTATTGCAGCTTTGACCGATGTACAGCTTACCTCTTTAGCTGACCTCGACTTCCTTGAATACGACAGCGGCTCATCTAAATGGGTTAACAAAACTCCAGCCCAAGTAAAAACAACACTCGGGGCAGCTAGTTCAGGTGCAAACTCAGATATTACCAGTCTTACTGGTCTTACCACCGACCTCGATGTCCCACAAGGTGGTACGGGTGCCTCAACGCTGACCGGTGTGGTGATTGGTTCAGGTGCTTCAGCACTAACTGGTCTCACTGCTAGCTCTGGTGGCCAACTACTGCGCCGTAACCTCGCTGATACTGCCTTTGAATTCTACTCAGCAACTTATCTAGATGGATCGCTCCCAGACGATACTGCTGTTGCCTTCTCGGTAGCAGAAGCTGCAAACAAATACATTGCGATTAATACCTCTAACGCGGGTGCTATTGTAGCGTTTGGTAACGCTACTACAAACCCAACCTTTACCTTCAACGGTACGGGAGATATCTCATCTGGCGGTAACCTAACAGCAGCTGGTACTCTTACTCTTGGTGGTAACGGTGGTACGCAAGGATCGGTCAAGCTCTTTGGCGCTACTTCAGGGAATATTATTGTAAACACCAACGCAGTAGCAGGAACATACACTCTTACGCTTCCAGCAACGGCTGGTACTGCTAACCAGGTACTAACTACAGACGGGGCTGGTCTGCTCTCATGGAGCTCAGTTCAGACTGCGGATGCAGAACTCGCAGCTATTGCCGGCCTTACTTCAGCAGCAGACAAACTCCCATACTTTACTGGTTCTGGTACGGCGGCGCTGGCTGACTTCACTACTTTCGGTCGCTCACTTGTAGATGACGCTGACGCTACTGCATCTCTTGCAACTATCGGGGCAGCAAAGAATGACCTGACGAACTTGACCGGTACGAGCTCTATTGGTATAGACTTACTTTCTAATACAGATAACACAAGAAGTCTTGGTTCATCTTCGAATCGCTGGAAGGATCTCTTCCTTGGACCTGCTTCTCTTCATGTGTTAAACCAGGCTGATGCGGCTAACTACGATGAAATAAAACTTGCGTATGAGACCAATGTTGCAACGCTTCGTTCAACAAAGGCTGGTACTGGTACCTCTCGTGCACTTCAAATCTTAACAGGAACTGGTGCTACTCCAGCTCTGTATGCAGATACTAGTAACAATGTGGGTATTGGTACTACTGCTCCTGGGGCACTTCTCGATGTTCAGGGTGCGGCACAGTTCGGTTCAGGAAACGTAAACCTTATTGATGCGACCGGTAAGATAGCAGCAATTAACGCAACGAACTTTGCCTCTTTAGATGGATCTGCTTTGACTGGACTTTCTATGACGAGTCTCACTGGTGTATTGACTGTAGCTAAGGGCGGTACCGGCATTGATACCTCAGCAGCAACAGGGGTTCCTTCTGTCTCATCTGGGACATGGACGACGAACGCTCAGCTCCCAGTGACACTTGGTGGTACAGGAACTGCAACCGGTTCAATTACTGGTACTGGCGTGTTAGCTTTAGCCTCAGCAGCAGCATCAAACCTTACTTTAACTGCAGGTACTAGCGGAAAAGTATTCCTTACAACTGGAACTGCTTCTGCTAATGCAATTCAGTTCACGGGTGGCGGAACGACATATATGACTTTTGACAACACAAATGGTCAGATGGCATTAGGTAACGGTAATTTAGGTACTGGTGGATATGTCTTCTTAGCTAAAGATTCAGTGGCAGGTAATGGGCAGAATATTCAGGTGTGGAATGCGGATACTTCAGCTAACTCGTCGGCAAATATCGACTTTACTGGTAGCGGCACAGCAACTTTTAGAATCCTCCATGCAACTTCAGCTTCGGGTACGCAACCTTGGAATTCAGGTCAAAGGAATGTATTGTTTTATACTCCTAACGCGGCTGCACAAAAGATTAGTTTTGGTGCAGGTGCATTTGCGCCTGCAACAGACACTCCTGATCTAACTATTGCAGATGGTGCCGTAGGAATAAATAAAGTAAGTCCTTCTACTAAGCTTGATGTGGTAGGTATTTCTGGTGTGCCTGCGGCAAACTTTAAACAAAGTGCCGCACCACCTACCGGTGTAGCTTTCTTTCAAGATAATGCTGATGCCTATATTATGGGTATATTACAAGATAGGGTTGGTATAGGAACTGGTACTCCTACCGATGGATATATTCTTGATCTTCAAGGTACATCTACAGATAGTGGCTTGAGAGTGAAAAGTACTGCTGCAGCAAGCCCGGCAACTGTGCTGGTACAGGGTAGTTCGGCGACATCTGCTACGAGTCAGGTCACTAACTATGTTACTGCGGGGTCAAACGTATTTAACCAGAGTACTGCAAATACTGCATTATGGGCCTCTAATGGTACTGATCTAACCAAGATGATTATCGGTGCCATGAACACCACAGCCGTCCCTCTCTATATAAGTAACGATGGTGACGCTAACCCAGCTATTACTATAGATACAAGCCAGCATGTTGGTATTGGTACGACCACACCAGGATCTGAACTCGAAATAGCGAGTGCTGACAGTACTTTAGCGGGAATTAAATTTAATTTATCTACTGGTGTGGCAGGTGGATATGAGATAGGTGCTGGAGATGGTACTCCTCTCAATAACGGACTTATCTTCTTTGTGAATAGTGTTCAGAAGGGAATGTTGAGTAGTGCTGGAAATTGGAACTTTGGAAGTAGTAGTGGTGCACCTAGTAATACAGTTACTATTAGCGGTAACGCTTCTGTAGGAGGTAGCTATACTGCCACATCCGCACCAACAAACGGCTTGATCGTTGAGGGAAATGTTGGTATAGGAACTACTACTCCTGGTCAAAAGCTGGATATAACTCTTCCCGGTACTGTTACTAATACATACATTGCAGGTAATATGATTGGTGCTAGTTCAACTGACGGTACCACAAAAAAGACCGTATTTAACGTAAGAAATCCATCTAGTTCCGCTCCTTATGGTGTCATCGATATGTACAATAATGGGACACAGGCAATACTACTCTCAGCCAGTTCAGGCGATGAATCTTATATAAACGCGGGTCGTTTTGGTATTGGTACGACCAATCCAAATGACGCATATAAGCTCGATGTGCAGGGAGGTGACATTAACGCTTCTGGGTCTGTTCGTAGCGCAAATATAATACTTACTTCAGATATTAGACTTAAGACTAATATCAAAGATTACACTATCAATAACGATGTCTTGGCTCAACTTGACCAGATGAAGGCTGTGTACTATGACTGGAACAAGTCAGTGGAAAGAGTTAAGGACTTACCTTCAGATCGGCAATTCGGGTTAATTGCTCAAGATGTGCAAAAAGTTATTCCAGAGATTGTTACGGCTGGTGGAGACGGATATCTTGGTCTTGACTACTCTAAACTCACCGCTTTCTTAATTGAAGTGAATAAGGCTCAACAAAAAGAAATTAAAGGTATTCAAGGTGACATTACTGAAGTTAAGAAGCTTGTTCAGAATTCTCAAGACATAAAAGATATGAAGGCCAAGATCCAGACGCTTGACGAGAAGGCTCTCCGGCTAGCTACTCTTGATGGAAGAATTCAGAAGCTAGAGGATATAGTGAAGAAAAACTCTCAAGACATAAAGGATATTAAAAAGAAACGAGAGGACGACGCTAGAAGAATTGATCAGTTAGAGAAAGAGCTTAAAAACATTAAAGCTAAGAAAGACTAAAAATAGTAAAAAAAGAAGGGGACCCAGTGGGTCCCCTTGTATGTTTGTTCATAGTCTTTTTCTAGATCAACTTCACCTTAATCACATAAGGTCGGCGTTCTCCGCCTGGCGCAGTGATTGTTCGAATGAAGTAGATGTCGACATCCTTTTCGCCAAACACTTTCTTTGTAATCACAGTTTCATCGCAACCATTGGTGTCT